>JAAUYK010070163.1_pt1 | contig 15193 bp, 15 predicted proteins | sample 7278021 | NCBI WGS metagenome assembly JAAUYK01 (sample SAMN14350223, study PRJNA611818) | marine sediment metagenome | isolation source: surface marine sediment (1.8m) | place: French Polynesia: Moorea | collected 2018-08
CACAGCGGTTACCAATCTCTGCACGTTGTTCAGGGGTAATCCCGGGAGCAGGAGCTTCTTCAACCACTTTTTGATGACGTCTTTGCATGGAGCAGTCGCGTTCGGCAAGATGGATCGCATTGCCCTGGGAATCGGAAAGTACCTGAATTTCGACATGGCGTGGCTTTTCCAGGAATTTCTCCATGTAAACCGTATCGTTACCAAAAGCTGCTCCGGCCTCGCTCCGGGTCAACTGAATAGAATTCAGTAAACTGCCTTCGGCATTTACGACTCTCATACCTCGACCACCACCACCGCCAGCGGCCTTAATGATGACGGGATAGCCGATATCTCGTGCCAGTTGTTGATTGCGGTCCTTATCATCGTTAAGCGGTCCATCGGAGCCAGGCACAGTGGGAACGCCGGCCGCTTTCATCGCTTTGATAGCAGCAACTTTATCCCCCATGGTTCTGATGGACTTCGCACTAGGGCCAATAAACTTAAAACCGCTTGATTCAACCTGTTCGGCAAATTCAGCATTCTCAGACAGGAATCCATAACCTGGGTGAATGGCAGAAGCATTGGTGACTTCTGCTGCACAAATAATAGCCGGAATGTTTAAATAACTATCCAGAGAAGAGGGTGGCCCGATACAAACCGACTCATCGGCGAGGCGCACATGCTTGAGTTCCCGGTCTGCCGTAGAATGAACCGCTACGGTTTTTATGCCCATTTCGCGACAGGCCCTGAGTATGCGTAGAGCAATTTCACCGCGATTAGCGATGAGGATTTTTTCTAACATGTTGGTCGCTCTCTACTCGATGACAAATAATACTTGGTCAAATTCAACCGGCTCACCGTTTTCCACCATGATCTGTTTCACCGTTCCCGCTTTATCGGCCTCGATCTGATTCATCATCTTCATGGCTTCGATAATACACAGGGTGTCTCCTACATTGACCTTTTGACCTACCGTTACAAAAGGACCTGCGGTGGGTGAAGGGGCTGAATAATAAGTCCCTACCATGGGCGATTTGATTTGGTGACCACTCGATGTGTTATCTTGAGACGGACTGGATGATGTCGCTGGTTCAACTGACGGCGCTGGGCTGGTTGGCGAAACCGATGGAGGTGCCGAATAGTTGATAGGCGGTGCCATCGCGATAGCCGTCTGATTCGATGATTCACGACTAATCCTCACCGATTCTTCGCCTTCTTTTATCTCAAGTTCCGCAATGCCGGAGTCTTCTAAAAGCTCAATCAGTTTTTTGATTTTTCGTATATCCATTGATGTACTCTATTTTTGGGTTGTGTTATTGGGGCATCTAGAGATGGCAGCATGCAAGGCCAGTAAATAACTGTCCTTGCCCAGTCCACTGATGACGCCCACTGCAATATCAGATAAGTAGGATTGCTGCCTGAATTCTTCTCGAGCATGCACATTAGACAGGTGTACTTCTATAAAAGGTTTGCTACAGGCGAGGAAGGCATCCCGAATAGCAACACTGGTATGCGTGAAGGCGGCCGGATTAATGATGATGAAATCAGTTCCATCAGTGAGTGTCTGGTGCAGGCGGTCAACCACCTGGCCTTCATGATTGGATTGAAAAATAGACAGATTGACCTGGTTATCCTGAGCAAGATCAGATAATTCGCGGTTAATGTTTTCCAGCGTATCTACGCCATAATGGCCGGGTTCGCGTTGTCCAAGCAGGTTCAGATTTGGACCATGAATGACCAGTATTGTGGGCATATGGAGAAGATTCTAGATGATTTATTATGATTCGGAGAATTCTCACATAGCAGCAAGATCGTGTCCAGTTTTATACTAAATTAACGATGATCGAGGCAAAATTTTTAATTACGAAGAGAGTAATGTCTTGATTTCGTGTTCCAGTTCAGCACCACTAACCTCGCCGGTATGACGATATACTATCTCGCGTTGTTGATTGAGAATGACCGTAAATGGGAGCCCGGATTGAGAATTGCCGAAAAAACCATTGATTTGTGCCGCTTCGATACCCACGAGCAGTAACGGATAATTAATCGGTAACTCACTCTGAAAATTCCGAACATTTTTCTGGCTATCAAATGACAAGCCAATGATTTGAACATCACCCCGATATTGGCTTTGCAATTCGATTAAGGCAGGAATTTCACGCCGACAAGGTGCACACCAGGGGGCCCAGAAGTTGAGTATTTGAATAGGATTATCCCAGTCCGTTAGATACTTGTGTTGCCCATCAAGGTTTTTAAGGACGACATCCGAGTAGGTAATGGATGACTCCGCATGTTCATGCTGTGAAGTCACCAGCGGTTTTGCGCTGACAAATTCTGGTTCAAACAGGGTATAACGATAAATCAATACACCCGCCAGAATTGAGCACAGACTGACCGCGACAATGATGACTGAATCGCGCTTCACTGATTGATGCGACTTAAAGTCTTCTTCAGGTGCGCCGCAAACTCTTCTCCGGACATTTCACCCACGACGCGGGTGCCCGGAATCTCCTGGCCTTGTCCGTCATAAAAAAGAATCGCCGGTGGGCCGTAGATACCCAGTGATTTCATGAACAGCTGGTCGGTTTTGTCATTGGCCGTTACATCGGTTTGCAGTGCGTTTACTCCCTCCATGGCGGCCAAAACCTCGGGGTGCGTAAAGGCATATTTTTCCATTTCTTTACAGGAGATACACCAGTCGGCATAAAAGTCCAACATAGAAGGGCGGCCGTTATTTTGTGTCAACGCCTGTTGCAGGCCATCCTCGCCCTTGATCTGGCGAAACGCGATATGACCTTCAGCCTGGCCCGTGATAGAACTCACTACGGATCCGGTAATCCCCTTTAAGGGTTGGACTAAATCCTTACTACCGGCTGCGACCCCATAAAGATAGAAAATACCATATATTAATAAGACGAGTCCGACCCCTTTCCACAGCTTGCGCCAACCCGAGACCCCCTCAGGCAGGCTGTCTATGGCGCCCATATAGATGGCTGTTATGATAATAAGAGCCGCCATCAACAGCATGGTGATTTCAGTCGGTAGGATTCGCTCCAGAAGCCAGATAGCGACTGCCAGCAGGCCAATACCGAACACCGCTTTGACTGCGTCCATCCAGGTACCGGCACGGGGCAGTAATTTACCCGCTGAGGTGCCAATCAATAGGAGTGGCGCTCCCATGCCCATACCCAAAGCAAACAGGGCGAGGCCGCCAATTATCATGTCCTGGGTTTGCGAGATAAAGATCAGCGCACCTACCAGTGGGGCGGTGATACAGGGACCCACGATCAAGGCAGATAATAGGCCCATGATGGCAACACCTACCAGGGTGCCGCCTTCCTGTTTGTTACTGTATTCAGTCAGACGACTTTGGATGAAATTCGGCATCTGGAGATCGTAAAAGCCGAACATGGACAGTGACAGCAGTACAAAGATTCCGGCAAAGATACTGAGGATGATGGGATCCTGGAACCAGGCCTGGATATTAAACTCTGCACCAAACCGTCCCACAATAGCCCCAGCCACCGCGTAGGTTGAAGCCATCGCCAAAACGTAAACCAGGGACAGGGTGAATGCTTTGCGCGTCGTGATATTTTCACCCTGGCCGGCGATGATACCGGACAGAATTGGAATCATCGGAAATACACAAGGGGTAAAGGTTAGTCCCACTCCTGCAAGGAAAAACAGACCAATGATAATAAGGAGGTTTTTCTCAGCAAGAATACCAGCAAAACGGTCCTGTTCAGTGGTCGCAGTTTCTGTCTGGGTTATCGTTGCGGGTGCCTGAGATGTAGTGGTGGCCGAACCACTCTGATTAGACGCGCTCAGCACCGGTAAATCATCGGAAATAACCAGACTCCGTTGATTTAAATCGACCTTGAAATATTTGGTGATCGGTGGATAACAGATCTTGTCTTCGACACAACCCTGGTAGCCGAAGGAGAGTACATATTCTGGGGTTGCATCTGCAGTGGAAATAACCGGTATCGAAATCCTGACAAAGTCATGATAAACCTGCATTAACCCAAAAAATTCATCGTTCTTTTCATCACCAGCGGGTAGGGCAATGGCGCCAATTGTATGACCGCTACCATCCAGTAATTGGACTTTCATTTTATCGCGGTACAAATACGTGTTTTTGTAGATGGCGATGTCAGCCTGGATAATATTGTTATTATCCAGTGCGGCAGTTAATTGAAAGGCTTTATCAGGCTCTGGGATGTCATCTTCATCTTCCAATCCGATATCTTCACCCAGAGATTGAAGCAGCGCGAGTGGATCCAGGGTCTTGTTGTTTTCAGCAGTAACCTCAGGCGCTTCCTGCGTAGCAGGTGGAGGTTCAGTGACCTGGGTGAGTAGCTCTTGTAACTCGTTGACACCGCTTTCCACAATGTTGCGGGCAGTCTTGATCGGTTTGAATTCATAAGGTTGAGGATCCACCCGGGCCGTCGAAGCCAGGTTCATCTTCAAAGACTGGTAAAGGGGGGGGTAACAAACACCGATGTCTGCACAGCCCTGGCCGGCTGTTTTAATTTCGATTAATTTGGGGCTGAGGTTGTTTTCGAATTCCAGGGGTAGGGTAATTGCGACTTGATCGCGATATATTTCTACTTCACCAAAGAATTCGTCTTGCTTAATTTTACCATCCGGCACACTGGGCTCACCAAAAATCACACCTTCCGTTTCGTTCGTGAACTGAAAGGCGTCACGATACATGTAGTATCCAGGTGCAATGGTGTATTCAGCGATAACTTGACTGTTTTCAACCCAGGCCTGGAGTTTGAATGCCTGTTCCGGAGGTAATAACTCATCCTGTTGTGCAATCGCCAAACTGCTCAAGAGCAGGAGTAAGGGCATTATCATTAGTTTTTTCATTCGGTATTACCTTTTATCCAGTTCAGATAGGTTTCATATCCATCATTAATCGGTACTTGGAGCACCTCTGGGCAATCATATGGATGTAGTTCTAAAATGCTGTTTTCCAATTCTTTGACACGATGCTGCATGGTTTTCAATAACATCTGATGTTCGGTCCCGCGGTTCAGTTCCCCATCCCAGATATATAAGGATTGCATCTGCGGTAAAATATTGACGCAGGCCACCAGTTTTTTATTCAACCATTTTTCAGCAGCCTTTTTTGCCCCTTCTTCATCGGGCCAGGTGGTTAAGAGCAGAACATATTCAGACATGAATCTTAGTAGGTTTATTGTTATTGAGATATTGATTGTACAGTTAGTGACCTTATATAGTTCATTAAATCACAAAACCTGCGCATTCTATTCCCGACATAATTATGTTTCCAGTACTTGCAGTCATCTTTTTAATCGTTCCCCTGATTGAGATTTACGTATTAATTCAGGTTGGCCAGGTCATCGGCGCGGGGTGGACGATATTTTTTGTGGTACTGACCGCGGTCATCGGTGTGCAATTGCTCAAAAGTCAGGGTTTATCGACCCTTGCGCGTGCTCAAAACAAGATGAACCAGGGTGAGATGCCGGCCATGGAACTGATGGAAGGTCTTGCGCTCGTCATCGCGGGTGCTTTTTTATTGACCCCGGGTTTTTTTACCGATGCCTTAGGATTTCTATTGCTGTTTCCTCCAACCCGAAGTGGCTTGATTCGAATAATTTCAAACAGGTTGGTATCCTCCGGGCAATTCGTTATGCACCGGGAATTTCGTCAGGAATCGCAACGACAATCCGGCGATATTATTGATGGTGTTCATTACCGCAAGGATGATGATTAAGGCATTTTGACGATAAATCCGGCATCACCTACAAAACCCTCTTGAATCATTTGAAAGCATCCCAATATTGCTTGACTATCCAGCTTTGCTGACTATGATTAGCACTCGCTTAGCTAGAGTGCTAATTAATTTTTGTTCTGCTACGTGCCTTTCGGGCTGTAGATAACTTACAAACTAATCATTAGGAGAATCCAATCAATGAATATTCGTCCTTTGCATGACCGTGTGGTCGTCAGACGTATGGAAGAGGAACGTACTACCGCTGGTGGTATCGTTATTCCCGATTCAGCCACAGAGAAACCCAGCACAGGAGAAGTGGTCGCTGTCGGTAATGGCAAGGTTAATGAAGCCGGTGACGTTCGCGCGATGGATGTCAAGGTGGGTGACAAGATCATGTTCGGTAAATATTCCGGTACTGAAGTGAAGGTTGAAGGCGAAGAGCTTTTGATTATGCGCGAAGACGACATTATGGCTGTCATCGAATAACGAATTTACATAAGAGGTTAATACTGCAATGAGTGCAAAAGAAGTTAAATTTGGTGATGATGCGCGTAGCCGCATGGTCAATGGTGTGAACATCCTGGCAAACGCCGTTAAGGTCACCCTGGGTCCAAAAGGTCGTAATGTAGTTCTGGAAAAAAGTTTTGGTGCACCGACTGTGACCAAAGACGGCGTTTCCGTGGCTAAAGAAATCGAACTCGATGACAAATTTGAAAACATGGGCGCGCAGATGGTTAAGGAAGTTTCCTCGCAGACATCTGACGTGGCCGGAGATGGCACCACTACAGCAACTGTGCTGGCTCAAGTCGTTGTTCGCGAAGGCATGAAAGCGGTTGCGGCTGGTATGAATCCCATGGATCTGAAACGTGGAATCGATAAGGCGGTGACTGCATCTGTTGAACATCTACAAAACATGTCTACACCTTGTGCCGACAATAATGCCATTGCCCAGGTCGGTACTATTTCTGCCAATTCTGATGCCAGTGTGGGTGGCATTATTGCGGAAGCCATGGAGAAGGTCGGTAAAGAAGGTGTTATCACTGTTGAAGAAGGTAATTCTTTTGAAAACGAACTGGACGTGGTTGAAGGTATGCAATTCGATCGCGGTTACCTGTCACCATACTTTGTTAATGACCAGCAAACCATGTCGGCTGAACTGGAAGAACCGATGGTTTTATTGTTTGACAAGAAAATCTCCAATATTCGTGATTTGCTCCCTATCCTTGAGGCCGTTGCCAAGGCAAGCAAACCTCTACTGATCATTGCTGAAGATATCGAAGGTGAAGCATTAGCTACTCTGGTTGTTAACAGCATGCGCGGTATTGTTAAGGTTTGTGCGGTTAAAGCACCGGGTTTTGGTGATCGGCGTAAAGCGATGTTACAAGACATCGCGATCTTGACAGGCGGCCAGGTGATCTCTGAAGAAGTCGGCCTCAGCCTGGAAAAGGCTACTTTAGATGATCTCGGTTCTGCCAAGAAAATCTCTGTTTCCAAGGAAAATACTACGATTGTTGATGGTGCCGGTAGTGGTGAAGAAATCCAGGGCCGTATCTCTCAGATCAAGGCTCAGATTGAAGAATCAACTTCGGATTATGATAAGGAAAAAATGCAGGAACGTGTTGCCAAGTTGGCCGGTGGTGTTGCTGTGATCAAGGTGGGAGCTGCCACTGAAGTCGAGATGAAAGAAAAGAAAGCGCGTGTAGAAGATGCATTACATGCGACTCGTGCCGCGGTTGAAGAAGGTGTAGTACCCGGTGGTGGTGTTGCATTGATTCGTGCCCGTGCTTCAATTGCTGGCCTGAAAGGTGACAACCATGACCAGGACGTTGGTGTCGATATTGCGCGTCGTGCGATGGAAGAACCATTACGCCAGATTGTTGCCAATGCCGGTGATGAAGCTTCTGTAGTGACCAACAACGTTGAAGAGAACGAGGGTAACTATGGTTACAATGCTGCCAATGGTGAATATGGCGACATGATCGAAATGGGAATCCTGGATCCTACTAAGGTGACGCGTTCTGCCTTGCAGAATGCTGCATCCGTTGCAGGTCTGTTAATCACTACCGAAGCCATGGTCGCTGAAATGCCACAGGATGCTGCGGCAGCACCTGCACCTGATATGGGTGGTATGGGCGGCATGGGTGGTATGGGCGGTATGATGTAAGCTGACCTTACCACACCTCGGTTGATAAAAAGCCCCGCTTTGCGGGGCTTTTTTTATGTTAAATATAAGATCTCAATGAAGGTGATAGAGATCAATACGAATGCATGTGGGTGAGCGTTGTGGCGTGGGTTACTAAAGCTATTCACTTCATCATTAAATTTAAACCTTGATGAATTCCAGGATTGCAGACTCGATATGGTCTTTATCAATCACTGTGGATTGAGCGATCGACTTGTTAAACAAATCGCTGATGACCGGGGGGATATCGATATCTGCTGTGCTTGCGATGGATTTCAGTGCGTCAATATCGTGAGTATCCAGATTACCGGTCAGTGCATGATCAATAACCGGGGAAAACTTGGTCCATTCGGCCGTCGAATAGACAATATCAATGAGTGCCTTGTTTCTGCTGGTTTCATGGGCCATGAAGCAGGTAGCGGTATGGGGGTCCATCAAGTAGCCGCTTTCAAATGCCTCTTTAATGTATTTTTTGCCTTCCTCATTGTTGCAAAAGTCTGCGGCAAAATAATGCTGCAATTCCGCATGTTCGTTTTCATTTAATTGGTAATATTTCTCCGCGATCAATTGGGACATCAATTCATGCGTTCGTTCCTTGCCAAACAGGTCGAATAGAATACGTTCAATATTTGAGGAAATCAGAATATCCATGGCCGGTGATGTAGTGTTCACCAGATTTCGTTGCCTGAGATCGTAACGACCTGTATTGATGAGATCAGTCAGTACATTATTGTTGTTGGAGGCAATCAAGATTTTTTCGACTGGCAGCCCCATTTTCCAGGCATAGAAGCCCCCGAGAGCATTGCCAAAATTACCACTGGGCACATTGAGATAGACCTTTTCACCGAGATCAATGGCCTTCTGACGCACCAGTTCCAGATAAGAGTGCACATGATAGATCACCTGAAAGATGATACGACCAAAATTAACCGAGTTAGCAGCGGATAATGCAATATGCTGCTGCTTCAGTGTTTGTTTAAAATTTGCAGATCCCAGTAGCCTTTTCAAGGCGTTCTGGGCGTCATCAAAATTGCCATGAATGCCGATTACTTTCAGGTTAGGAGCGTCTTCAGTCACCATTTGCAAACGTTGAACATCAGATGTACCTCCCTCTGGATACAGGCAGGCGACCCTGACGTTTTCACGGTTCTTAAAAGTTTCCAGTGCCGCTGGTCCCGTGTCTCCACTCGTGGCTGCAAGGATCAGGTATTGCTCGTCGCGTTGTTGCGCAATCGAGGATAGTAAAACTCCAAAAGGCTGTAATGCCATGTCCTTAAAGGCCCTTGTAGGACCATGGTATAACTCGCTTACGAATAAATCTTCGCGTACCTTTACGACCGGGACGGGATTGTTCTTATCATCAAATTCTTCATAGAGTGATAAGGCTTCTTCGATGACATGATCCGCAATATCGATCTCAAATAATTTGAGTACATCATGTGCAAGGTCTTTGTAGTGACACTGCAGATGGGACTGGAGAAAATCTTGTGTCATCTCTGGTAATGACTCCGGGCTATAGAGTCCACCAAAAGAGGCAATAGGATTCAGTATCGCATGAGAAAAACTGACGGGGGACGGATGCTGACCATCATTGCCGCGCGTTTCGATAAAATTCATTGAAATTCGGTCTGCCGGGGTGAAAAACGACGCGTATTATAACGGCTAAAGTAGCTTGAGGAACCCTCGGACTTCATCTTATGAGATCAGATTAAGTATATTTTTACGCTAAGGCCTTGTTTTTTTGATTAAAAACCAGAGTTTGGCTTCAGTTGTGTCCGAAACCCGAGTAATATTATCCGGTTAACTCACAACTACTTATTAATTTCAGTTTTACAGGTAATCACCGTGGAAAGAACGATTTCAATTATCAAACCCGATGCCGTTGCGAAAAATGTCATTGGTAATATCTATGCGCGTTTTGAAGCGGCCGGTTTGCGCATCATCGCAGCCAAAATGTTGCAATTAAGTCGTGAGCAGGCCGAAGGTTTTTATGCGGTCCATAAAGAACGCCCCTTTTTCAAGGATTTGATTGATTTCATGGTGTCAGGTCCGGTCATGGTGCAGGTACTTGAAGGTGATAATGCCATCGACAAGAATCGCGAATTGATGGGGGCTACCAATCCGGCAGAGGCGGCTGTGGGCACGATCCGAGCGGATTTTGCCAGTAGTATCGATGAAAATGCCGTACATGGTTCCGATGGTCCCGATACGGCCAAAACGGAGATTGCTTATTTCTTTTCTGAAGATGAACTGTGTGATCGTTTACGCTAGACCATGACCACCGAGTTTCCTGTCAATTTATTGGAGCTGGATCGCGAAGCGATGCAGGCCTTTTTCGTCGCTATCGATGAAAAGCCATTCCGTGCACGCCAGGTTATGCAGTGGATCCACCAACGAGGTGTAACGGATTTTTCCTTGATGACGGATCTCTCTAAAGATTTACGCAAAAAGTTGCAGGAAAAGGCCAAGATCAAATTACCCGAGCTCACGGTGGATCAGGTTTCTAAAGATGGTACCCGTAAGTGGTTATTGCATATGGATGGCGTGGATAATGCCGTGGAATGTGTTTTGATTCCGGAAGATAACCGTAAAACCCTGTGCATTTCATCTCAAGTAGGATGCACGTTGAACTGTTCATTCTGCTCCACTGCAAAACAAGGCTTTAATCGTAACCTGACCACAGCAGAAATCATCGGGCAACTGTATCTGGCGCATCATGCGCTCATTAAAGACGGTTATGAAAACGGTATCACTAACGTCGTTATGATGGGCATGGGTGAGCCCCTGTTAAATTATGATGCCGTCATGTCGGCATTAGATATCATGTGTGATGATTATGCCTATTGTTTGAGCAAGCGGCGCGTAACGATCAGTACAGCAGGTGTAGTTCCGGCCATTCAAAAATTGAATCAATCCACTGAAGTCAGCTTGGCGGTGTCATTACATGCACCCAATGATCACTTACGTGAGCAACTGGTACCGTTAAATAAAAAATACCCCATCAAACAGCTTTTGGCGGCTTGCAAGGAATATGTAAAAGGTCACAATCGACGCCGAATTACCTTTGAATATGTTATGCTGAAAGGCGTCAACGATAGCCTTGAGCATGCACGTGAATTGGTTAAACTGCTCAAACCGATTCCCAGCAAGTTAAATTTAATACCGTTTAATCCGTATCCCCATGCGCTATATGAATGTTCTGATCGAGAGACGATCGATCGGTTTCGGGAGTATGTGATGAAAAAAGGTATCATTACGGTAACACGTAAAACACGCGGTGAAGATATTGATGCGGCCTGTGGCCAACTCGTGGGGCGCGTCAAGGACAAGAGCAGAAGAAGTCAAAAGCATCAGATCAGTATTAACTCATTATCAGGACAGGTGAATGTTTCGAATTAGCATCATTGGCATCTTGAGCCTATTGACTATGGCTTGTGTAACGGTTCAATCGGGACCCACCCAAAATGAAAAAGCGAGCAAGATTAATGTTCAGCTTGGCATCGGTTATTACAATCAAAACAACCTTGAGATGGCTAACGAAAAACTGGTCAAGGCATTAGCACAGGATCCAGATTCTTCCCAGGCTCACTATGCCTACGCCGTGTTGCAAAACCGTTTTCTCGATAAGGAAAAAACGGAATTTCATTTCCGCAGAGCAATTGAACTCGATTCAAAAAATTCTGAAGCATTAACTAATTTTGGCGCCTTTTTATGTAATGAGGGCCGCATTAAAGAATCTGAAAAATTTTTCCTACAAGCGGTAAAAAATCCTGTCTATAAAACGCCGGAAATTGCTTATACCAATGCAGCTGTGTGTTTGTTAAAACTGGATCCACCCGAGAGAGAGACTGCCACTATTTATTTACAGCGTGCTCTGGCGATTCGTAATAATTATACTCCGGCATTAATTAACATTGCTGAAATCAGTTTTGACGATGGGAATTATGATCTTACTAATCTATATCTCGAGCGGCTTCATCGAATTATTCAGCCCACGGCAAGGAGCTTGTGGCTAAAAATTCGTTATGAATTAAAAAATGACAATCCTGAGCGAGCTGATGTTTTAGCCGAACAACTTAAAACTGATTTTGCCAATTCAACCGAATACCAATCTTGGTTATCACTACAACGATGAGTAATAATCCAAGCACACAAATAGATCCACCAGCCAGTGGACTGGGTCCCGGCGAACGTTTACAGGCGGCCAGAATTTCCCTGGGGCTGACCCTCGACGATGTAGCTAATCGCATGCATCTGTCTCCGGCTATATTATCTAGCCTGGAAGAAAATCATTTTGAAGAAATTACGGCGCCCATCTTTGTGAAGGGTTATCTGCGCTCATATGCTCGTATCGTTAATGTCAGCGAAGACGAAATCATCCAGCAATATGCCAGTTATTGTCCGGACTGTGACCCACCCATTACTTCAACCAGTAATACCACCGCAGACTTAAATGCCGATGATAGTCGGATCAAATGGTTCACCTGGATCGTTATACTCGGACTGTTTATTGCATTGGTGATCTGGTGGTGGGATCGTTATCAGCAGCCTGCAGAAACACTCAGTCTGGATACTTCAGATTCCAGCGAAACGATCAAACTGGTGGAAACAGAATCGATGGCTGAAGAGGTGCCTGTCATTCCGGCTACCGAAGAGAACATTGCTGTCGGTGAAGACGAGAATGAAGCGCTGACTCAACAGGTTCAGAATGATTTGGCTGTTTTAAATCAAAATCCAACAGCAAACACCAAGTCATCTGAAATCAATCCTGAAGTGGATTCAAAAACTCTAGTCAATGAAACTCAACAGCAATCAGAAGACTTACCCGCACGTCCAGTGACGGTGAATGATTCTGATGAAACGTCCCCCACGATACCTGACGAGGAGGTTGAAGCTGTAGAGGAAAAAACCGAGGCAACTGTCTTACCCAAAAAGGGTCTGGTCATTACCGTGAATGCGGATACTTGGACCGATGTTCGTGATGCGGCAGGTAATAAACTGGTCTATGACCTGTTACGTTCTGGCGAAACGGTTACGGTTGATGCCAAAGGACCTCTACGGGCCTTTTTTGGTAATGGTTATGGTGTCAGTATGGTCTACCAGGGAGAGGAAATCGATCTTAGTGCCGTGATCAAACCGGATAATACTGCGAAAATTCGTTTAGGGCAGTAATATGGCGGAACAGATAAAAGTCATTCGCGGTATGCATGACATACTGCCAGAACACATCACGGTCTGGCAACAGATAGAAGATACCTACCGAAACTTAGCCGAACAATATGGCTATCTCCAGATCAGGACTCCCATTGTAGAAAAAACCAGCCTGTTTCATCGATCGATAGGTGAAGTCACAGATATTGTCGAAAAAGAAATGTACAGTTTTGATGATCGGAATGGTGACAGTCTGAGCCTCCGCCCAGAGGGTACGGCCAGTGTGGTAAGAGCTGGAATTGAGCACGGCTTGCTGGTAAACCAGCAACAACGTTGGTGGTACAACGGCGCCATGTTTCGACATGAGCGACCCCAGAAAGGACGTTATCGTCAATTCCATCAATTAGGAGCAGAGACCTTTGGTATAAAGGGTGCGGATATTGAAGCGGAATTAATTCTGTTAGCCGCACGTTTTTGGAACTTACTGAATATAGAGGGTATTGAATTACAGCTGAATACGCTGGGTACGGCAGAATCCAGAGCCTCGTACAAAGCACTCCTGGTCGACTATCTGAGCGACCATCATAATCAGCTGGATGACGATTCCCAGCGACGCTTAACCACGAACCCTTTACGTATCCTGGATAGTAAAAATCCTGACATGCAGGCTCTCATTGAAGCGGCTCCTAAGATGCAGCAACATTTGGATCAGGAATCCCAAGATCATTTTGCTGAACTACTGGATATCCTGGATTTCGCTGGACAACCCTATGTGATCAATCCTCGCCTGGTCAGGGGGCTGGATTATTATAGCCACAGTGTTTTTGAATGGGTTACTGATACTCTGGGGGCTCAAGGAACAGTCTGTGCCGGAGGGCGCTATGACGGTCTTGTTGAACAATTGGGCGGTAAGCCAACCTTTGCAGCGGGTTACGCGATGGGTATTGAACGCCTGGTCACGATGTTAATAGATCAGAATCAAACTCAAGCGGACTCTAAAGCGGATATCTACCTGGTGATGTCTGGTGAAAATACCATAAAACAGGGACATAAACTGGCTGAGTCATTAAGGGATGGCATACCGGGAATCCGATTAACGGTTCATGCGGGTGGCGGTAGCTTCAAGAGTCAGATGAAAAAGGCCGATAAATCCGGGGCCGGAATCGCGCTGATCCTGGGTGAAAACGAGCTGCAAAAAGATACCTTAACCGTAAAATATTTGCGGGAGGACAAGCCACAAGGCGAGATTCAGCATTCACAGCTGATTGATCAGGTAAAGTCGCTAATGGAAAACAATGAGATTGTAGAGATTACACAATGACTGAATATTTAACAGATGAAGAACAGGTAGAACGGATCAAGAAATGGTGGTCGGATAATGGTAGTTCCGTCATTGCGGGTCTGGTGATAGGTATTGGAGGGTTGTCCGGTTGGCGTTTCTGGGTAGATTATCGCGACAATTTAGCTGCCGAGGCTTCTGCTCAATTTAGCGAGATGGTGGCAGCGCTGGATCAGCGCCAACATGATAGTGCGATTGAACATGCCAATATCATACTCGATGAGTATGGCTCCACGGCTTATGCTGACCTGGCCCGTTTATCATTAGCCAAGGCTTACGTAGAAGCGGGTGAATTTAATCAGGCGGGACAACAACTGGAAATGATTGTGGATGGTAATTCAGAGGCTGCCATAAAATTGATTGCACGCCAGCGACTGGCTGCGGTGTTATTGCAACAGCGTAAACTTGAACAGGCTTTGAGTACTGTAAACATCGAATACCCCTCTGAATTTGCGGCAGTTTTTGAGGAATTAAAAGGAGATATTCTCGTTGCTCAGGGCAAAAATGAGCAAGCCATTGAAGCCTATCAGAAGGCACGTCTGGCCCAACCAGCCGTACCCAATGCACAGTTTTTGCAACAGAAGCTTGAAGATCTTGGTCGAAATTCACTGAATAGCTAATTTACTTTATTCATGATGTTATTTTCATTACCCAAGCGATTATTGGTCGCGCTGTTGATTTTAGTGCTGTCGGCATGTGATACACCGGATAATAGTGAGCCGCCTGCAGAACTGACTGACATTGAGAATGCTGAATATGTGCGAGAACGTTGGAGTGTCGATACCGGTAAGGGAGC
>JAAUYK010012468.1_pt1 | contig 15192 bp, 12 predicted proteins | sample 7278021 | NCBI WGS metagenome assembly JAAUYK01 (sample SAMN14350223, study PRJNA611818) | marine sediment metagenome | isolation source: surface marine sediment (1.8m) | place: French Polynesia: Moorea | collected 2018-08
CATTCGGCACCAGAGCATTTTGCCATCAAGTGTACAGCCAAGGCTATGGAGAGCACACTCGTTGGAGCGCAGAATCAGGGTTCATGATTTGCACTTCGGGCAAGGATCTGAGGTCAAGGCTGCTCTCAAGATCTAACGCTGCGGCGGTTGGGTGTCGATTCCCGCACCGCCTCACGCATCTTGGGGATCTTCACGACTTGTTGCTCTGGCGCCTCTCGTTCCTCCTCGATGCCGCAGGTCGTGTCGCTTTCGATCACATTACGTACGATGACGTAGGGCCGCCCTTGGCCATTGGAATAGGTCCGTCCAACATACTCACCGATGATGCCAAGAAACAGAAAGTTGACGCCAAACAGGAAGAGGACGGCAACGAAAAGCCCAGCCAGGCCCGGTTGCAAGGCATCCGGAAAAAGAAACCGGTGCGCCAAGAGGTAGACACCAGAGAGAAAAGCACCGGAGGTTACGACAACACCGAAATAGAACAAAAGCCGTAAAGGGTTCATGGAAAAGGACAGGATGCCATCCAGCGAGAGGCGAATCATTTTCCCCAATGGATACTTGGTTTCGCCTGCCGCTCTGGGTGCACGGTCATAGAGAAAGGCCTCCTGCCGGAACCCGACCCACGCATACATCCCGCGCAGGAACCGGTGCTGCTCAGGCATCTTGCTGATCGCGACCGCCACCTGCCTGTCGATAACGCGGAAGTCTCCCGTATCGCGCGGGATGTCCACATTGGCGACCCTCGCGAGCAGCGCATAGTACAGCTGTGCAGTCCGCAGCTTGAATTTCGATTCGCCCGCCCGCGACCGACGTTGGCCATAGACGATGTCGACTCCATCGGCCCAGCGTTCGATCATCGGACCAATTGCCTCAGGCGGATCCTGAAGATCGGCGTCAATGATGGCGATCACATCTCCTCGCGCCATCTGCAGTCCCGCGGATACCGCGTTCTGGTGGCCGAAGTTACGCGACAGGTCAACGACACGATAGCGAGCATCCGTGTTCACGACGTCGCGCATGATGTCCAGCGAGCCGTCAGTCGAACCGTCGTTGACGAACAGGACTTCGCACGCTGTCGGCAGCTCGGACATAAGGTTCGAGAGACGGGTGATCAGCGTCTTGAGCACTGCCTCCTCGTTGTAGACGGCAACGACGATCGACAGCAGCGTTTCCTTGGCCAAACGCCGCTCTCCCATGTTGGACGCCAAGACGACGCAGTAATCGTTCGTTGTCATGACCCACTCGAATTCATCGCAAGGGACTTCCTCTCTCTTCGCCCCTCTCGTACGCGGTCGTGGCCCTTGCATTGCGCCAAGACCGTTGCGCGCGGCTGGTTCTTGCCGCTGGTGCGAGTGGAATCACCTTGTTGCTGCGTTCACTCGCAAAACCGCACGCTTTGGTACGGGCAAATATCCGTATGATACCCGGATGACGTGAAGGGGGCTATTTTGTCGTCGTGGGCCGGACAGTACCCACCTCCCCTGTCGATGTAGACTTGGATGGTGTAGACGCAGTTATTCCTCACTTCAAGGTCTTTGTTTTGTTGCGAAATCTCATAGTTCGCGCATTCCGGCAGGTCGCCGCTTACCGTACACAGCCCCTGGCCAGTAATCTGCGCGCCTGGGCTATGCACAGGATGAAAAGCGAGTGACAACAATACCATGCACGCGAACATTGCTGCGACAAGCGCCCTCAGCCAGATTGATGCCTTGCCCATACCCACAATTATTCCTTACTTTCCGGCGCTTTTCCTAAGGACCTCATGTCGAGGCCCGTCTCTTGAGCCGCACCCTGCGTCAGGGGCAACAGAGGCTTCGGTTGTAAAGGGCCTTTTCCAGTCGTCCGATACCCCAGGAGCGACGCTGCCGAAGAGCTCATTCAATTTGTTCCTCGTTGAGGCAATCCCCTCGGATATACAAGACCATGCGCTTGCCCTTGAACGTGCCAACATCCCTGGCCCGATAGTCGTTTTTCAGGGCATAGTCGAGCAGTATCCGCTCGATGGCCCAATTATGATAATAGCCCACGAGAACCGCGGTCGGCGCAATCTTTTGGAGGCCGTCATTAAGATCGCCAAACTCCGCATAGTCGCGGGCCTGTTCACCAAGAGCGCGGTAAAGGTCGGCAACCGCCCCGCCCGCGGCGGAATGGAAGGTCAACTCAAAAGGGGTGCCCAGGAAAAAGATCGGAGAAAATGTCACCACCTGTCGCGAGCATTGGTCAAACTTGGTACTCCTGCCGATCTCTGAGATCTCGTCGCGCAGGTTTGCGACAGCGACTATCGGCCAGTTCGATGTCCCCATCGCAAATGTGTTTCTCGCGTATCTCTCAAACACGACGCTCGAACCTGTTGACAGTGCCACCATCGCGATCACTACCGTCATCACAAGCCCTTGAGTTTGCAAAGCGGGGTGCTGTTTGATCAACGCATAGCCGCAGGCGCAGGCAAGTAAGGAAACCAGGACAGACAAAGGGCCAAGATACTGGAGGAAGAGTATCAACGGTGCGATAGCCGAAATGTATCCAATAACAGCCAGAAACCCGGCTTTCCAAACGAACTTGGAGAGATCCCGGTCAAGCCCTTCTCTCTTCGGAACAATCAAGAACGCAAAAATGATCAACAATGGCAGTAAAGAATAAATCATAAAGCGATGCGAGCCGTCTAAGACTACGATCGCAGATTCACGAAGCGCCATTTCCCGCGCAATATTTGCTAAGACATGGAATTGTAGATTCCACGCCATGAAGGCATTCGGATCTCTGAGAAAGTGATAAAGCGTCAGACCCGATGCCAGTATTCCTGCGAGAGCATAGAGAAATATCGGAATAAACTTTCTAGGATTATCGACTATGATGAAGATAAGAAATGGAAGGGCGAAGATCGCATGGTTCAGTTTGGCAGCGGCTGCCAGACCAACGAACAAGCCGGTCAGGGCCGCGGCGCGTGACCTTCGTTCAATGTTGAAATAGCAGTAGGTAGCGAGAGAAAGAAACATGGTCGCAGTCGAGTAATTGCCAATCTCCGCCCCCAAAGAGGCAATAAAGATTGAGGAATGGAAAAAAACGAGGAAGAGTCGGGCCAGCGTTGAATTGGTATGTTTTCGCAAAACAAGATAAAGAACAAAGGCAGATATTGCGATTACAAATAATGAATATACACGAAGCGCGAAATAGAAGTGCGTTGCGCCAGTGATCTTGAGAATGAAGTTGTAAAGATAGATGGTCAGTGGCGTCTGCAGGTAAGGGACGTCACTATAGAGTTGGCCCCTGTCGAGAAGGGCCGGTGCCGTCGCATACATGAAATCGTTGTGATTGAATGCCAGGATGGCCGAGGCGTAGTATAGAACAATCGCCACTACCACGAGAATATCCAGGAAGACACGCAGAATAGTGGGCCTTGGTAATAATTTATTATACAGATTCAATATTTGATAGTACGTATTCAATACCCTGCTGGAAAGATCTACAATTCTGCCAGATTTCTTATTCTCGAGCATTTGGACTTACGTTATCATCTGAGGTTTTGACAAGGAAGGGGACTCCCTCAAGCAACCCCTCGACGACGGCTTCGTTCTATCTATGAAGCGGCAAGGCGTTTGGTTCGATACCTACACCGTGCACTCTTGTGGTCAAGTGAAAACGGGTTGTAAGAATAAGGCAGTCGCCCAATGGGGGACGCTAACGGCGAATTCCCTTGCGTGGCTCTGCGAGTTGTTCGACGACGACGCTGTCTACTACCGCACGCCCCGCCATCTACCCGATTCCTCTCGGAGGCGGGCTGTTGCCTGTGGCAACCTATGCCTGAACAGCATTGAATCGCCCAGTCATGTTTGTTACCAGGGTCCATGCGGCGACGCAGGGCACTCACGGCGTGTCACGGTGGCCTATCGCGGGCGAGCATACTGATTTCGAGTTTGCGTGATGGTGTTCGACCCTGCTGTAAATGTGGAGCCTGTTTGGTGACAGATCAGAGCCAAGAACTGCGGTACGAGTTCGGCAAGAACTGGAGCCAGTACGTCGCGCGCCACTTCAGCGAGGAGCGGCTGGCGCAGTCGAGAGCCTACCTGCTGCAGTTCCTCGGACTGGAGAGCCTCGACGGCAGGACGTTCCTCGATATCGGCTGCGGCAGCGGCCTGCAGTCCCTGTCCGCCATCCAGTCGGGAGCGGCGCGCGTGATCAGCTTCGACTACGACCCGGACTCGGTCGCGACGGCGCGCGTGCTCCGCGAGCACGCCGGCTCGCCGGACAACTGGACCGTCCAGCAGGGCTCCGCGCTCGATCGCGATTACATGGAGAGTCTCGGCAAGGCGGACATTGTCCATTCGTGGGGCGTACTCCACCATACCGGGGACGTTTGGACCGCATTCGAGAATGCCTGCTCTTGCATCGCCGAGGGCGGGCTCTTCTACGTCGCCCTCTACTCGGCGAATAAGTACCAAAACCCGTCTCCGGCGTATTGGCTCGAGAAGAAGCAGCGTTATGTGCGGGCTGGACCGCTGGAGCGGCGCTGGATGGAGGTGGAGTACGTCTGGCAGCACCAGCTGAACGGCAGCATCAAGGCGGTTCCCCAATTGGTCCGTAAGATCCGCGGTCACGACGAGAAGCGCGGCATGACCTGGTACACGAAGGTGAAGGACTGGCTGGGCGGCTGGCCGATGGAGTTCTGCTGGGACGAGGACGTGACAAAGCGGGCTCTAGAACTCGGCCTGGAGCAGGTTCGGATCAAGACCGGCGGGGGCAACACGGAGTTCCTGTTTGCCAGGCCCACGCAGGACCGCGGCTGAGCCGCGGGGACACTGCGCTCGGCAAGGAGTCTTCCCACCCATTTATCCGCCGCCAGCGCCCTGCCTGGCTTGTCTCACCACGCGCCGGTTTTCCTTTAGCTGAACTGGACAATCTTCACGATACTCGCGCGAAAGTAGAAATTCTGGTCGCTAATTGACACCGATTTGTAAAGCTGCTTCTGCGCATTCTTGGCTACCTGGTGCGTTGCAATGGTAGAAGACGAGCGACAGCCTGTTGTTTAGCGCAGCGCGCGTCATGTAGAAGATCGTTTGCGAAGTCAGGCGCCTTTGACAGCGTCAGGTCGTAGCTTCGGCCAACGATCCGTCTGGCAGGATCAGTAAGAACCGTGACCGCAGACGGGAGAAGCCACTCCCACCCGCCAGCCAGGCGCTCGCGCACATTTTCCCGTCGGAAGATCGAAGCGGACGCGGCAGGCTCGGCGATGGGCGATCCAGTCATGGCAAATCTGCCTGGCCGCATGGCAAATGGCTGGACGCTGAACGTGTAAGTGGTTTTCAGCAAGATAGTGGTAGTGAACGGGCATCGCGGCAGGGGCGGTTTGGGGCTTATCTCGCGCCGCGCGCCGATGGTTGGATTTGGGCGATCGGCCTGATCTTGGCGGTTCTGGCGGTGCTGGCGCTGAATATACGTTATCTGGACAATCCCATGACCCGCTTAAAGTCGCGCCATGACGGCATGTTGGGCTGGATTGCTGACAATACATCGGCGGATGCCGTGATCGCAGCACCCCATGGCAGCGGTTTGCGGATCGATTTGGCACTCTTGGCGCGGCGCCCAGCCTTTCATGGAATCGGCCAGCCATTCCGCACGGCTTGCCTCGCTGAGAACGCTCAACGCGGCGCACTTATCGCTGGATTGTCAGCAGACAGCAATACCGGGGGTCCCCGCTACCGGGACTATTACAGAGCACTGGATTACGCTGATTTTCAGTCTATCGCCCGGGCGTTTCGGCTGGATTACGTCTTGATTGACGAAGACCATCAGCCAGACATGCCGGCGGAGACGATCATGCAATCGCGCGGTGGCCTCCGCCTGATCATGATAGACCCGAAATAGGACTCAGACGATTGCCAGCGCTATAGCTCATATCGAGCCAAATTGTTAGCGCAACCTAGCTCATAAGGATCAGCAAAGGCGATGTAGGAGACCGGTTCAGCAGGCTCGCGCCAGGCAGCACGATAGTCGATGGACAGGAATAAATCGGCCAAATTGGCATCACGCATTTTCTGTGCACCGAAAATCCCATCCTTCGGCGGTCCAAGGCGCGCGGACTTCCCGGCGGATGAGATTTTCGGCAGGGACGGGAGGGTTTCATGTGCAACTCTCTGCGGGAAGCGCGGCGGATCTCGTTCTTGCGCCCTACAGGTCGAGATTGAGACAGAGGAAGGTCGGCTCGGGACGCCGGGTTTTCGAGCGCCTTTCGGCTGAGCTTACTGCGGCTCCTCAAGCCACTCGACAGACGCGTTGAACAGGTATCCAGCGCCGTAAACTGTCTTGATAAGCTGTGGATCCTCGCTGTTGGCTTCGAGTTTGCGGCGCAGCCTCGAAATCCGGACATCAACGGCCCGATCGAAAGAGGACGGTTCGTCGGCCGACGTGAGCTCGAGGAGCTGTTCCCGGGTGAGAATTCTCTTGGGTGCGTTGAGGAATACGCCCAGGAGACGGGCTTCCGCGGCGCTGATTGTAAGGCTCTTGCCGTCTTCCGAGGTCAGGGAATAGGTGTCCGGACTATAGGTCCAGTTTTCAAAGCGGGCACTCCGGACGCTCTCCGTGGCGGTGCCCGGGCCTCTTTGCCTGGTCCGGCGAAGCACTGCCTTGACCCGGGCGACCAGCTCGCGCGGCTCGAAGGGCTTCACGATGTAGTCGTCCGCGCCGACTTCCAGGCCGATGACCCGATCGGTCGCCCCGCCACGCCCGGTCAAGATGACAATGGCTGTATCGGGAGAGGTCTGAAGTGTTCGAACGAGATCCAATCCATCACCGTCCGGAAGTCCCAGGTCGATGATGCAGAGCGCCGGAGCCTGCCTCTCGATATGGTCTTTCAGCTCTTGTCCACGAATGAAGTGCTTCGTCTCATAGCCGGCGGACTCGAGAGACCGGAGGACGGTCTGAGCTACCTCAATGTTGTCCTCGACAACAAATATCCTTTCCGCTTGCCGGACCACGATTAGTTCTCGTTCATTGCGTTTGCCGGATCTCTACTTGGGATTAATGCTATCACAGGCGCCTCTTGCCGAAATAGACAATTGCATCAATGCGTAATCGAGGTGTGGGTCAAGACCGTCCAATCATCCCGTGGCTTGCAAGACGCGAAGGACCGATCGCCAACCTTGGCCTACTTTGCGGCCGCCTTGCCGCCGTCGCCCGATTGCCGCTGGATCGCCTGGTAAAGCTGGTGATTTTCGAAGGGTTTGCGCAGGACCGGTAGGGGAACGGCAGCGCCATCACCCGGTTTTCCATCCGTGAAGGCGCTCATCAGCAAGACCTTGATGTCCGGCCTTTGCTCCAGGGCGCGCTGGGCCAGGTCATAGCCATTCATACTGCCCGGCATGACCACATCGGACAAAAGAACCGAAATCTCATCGATGCTGGACAGGAGATCGAGGGCCTCATTGGCATCCGACGCTTCGATCGTAAGGAAACCAAGCTCGACCAGCTGGCGGCGAACCACTTCCCGGACATCATGGTCATCATCCACAAGCAGGACGAGTTTCTTTTCAAGCGAGGCTTCGCTTGAAGCTTCGCGCTCCGCGGACAGGGCCGTCTCGTCCGCGCAGGGAACGAAGAGACGTACCCTGGTGCCTTGCCCGACCTCGCTGTCCAGCGCAACGGCACCTCCGGACTGTTTGGCGAAGCCGTAGACCATGCTGAGGCCGAGACCTGTGCCCTGACCCTGCTGCTTCATTGTAAAGAAGGGCTCGAACACGCGGTCGACGGTGGCTTGGTCCATGCCGCAGCCATCGTCGACAACCGAAATGACGGCATAGCGACCGGGAGGCACCTCGACCTGTAAACCCGAACCTTCGACCAAGGTTTTCAGACCGGCGGCGATCTTGAGCGTTCCTCCGCCCGCCATCGCATCGCGCGCGTTAAAACATAGATTCAGCAAGGCATTCTCCAGCTGGTGAAGATCGGCAAAGGCGAAGAGCTCTTCATCCTCCGCCTCGTTGAGGATGACGATCTCCTTGGGCAGTGTGCTCTTGAGCAATTGGACGAGGTCTTCGATCAGGGCGGCGACCTGCACCGGTGCCGGCTCCAGCATTTCCTGACGTGAGAACGAGAGCAGCCGGCGAATCAGCCTGGTCCCTCGACGCGCCGCTTCGATCGCCGGATCGACGAGTTCCAAGTCCATTTCGACGTCTTGATGCCGTTCTCGCAGCGGCAGGAGATTTCCGAGGACGACGGTCAGGAGATTGTTGAAGTCGTGTGCGAGGCCTCCCGATAGCTCGGCGACCGCCTCCATTTTCTGCGCATGGGCCAAGGCCGTCTCGGCCTTCTTCTGGTCCGAAACGTCGAGCGAGAGCACGTAGTAGCCCGGGAACTCGTGATCCATCTCCAAATCGGTGATGATGTTGGTTCGGATCAGGGCCTCTCTTCCGTCCGGAAGTTCCTGTCTGTGCTCAAAAGTGACCTCTTCGCCTTTTTGTCCCTTTTCCATATAGGGGATCAATTGATCGTAGAGTTTATCGCCGAGCACTTCCCGCGTCGTCTTTCCAATAATCTCGTCTTTCGTGTAGCCGAAGGCCCTGGCAATCCTATGGTTGGCGAATCGGTATCGCTGACCTGCGTCGATGTAGGCGATGCCCGCGGGGACGGCGTCCGTAATGAGACGGAGCCGCGCTTCGCTGTACTTGAGGGCCTCGGAGGTACTTTGCTCCGATTTGACCAGATCACGCAGTTGCTGGTTGGCCCTCTGCAGTTCCTGGGTTCGCTGCTGAACGCGCGCCTCAAGCTCCTCGTTTCGTTCCCGTATCAGCTCTTCGGCGCGCTGCTGCTCGGAGATATCGGAGTAAACCGATATGAACCCACCCTCGGGCAGAGGGACGCCATGAATGGCTAGGACCACGCCATTTGGGCGCGTTTGTTCTCGATAGTAGGCGATGAAGTTACGCGCCGCCTCGACCTGCTCAGAGATCTGCTGCTCGATCGAGCCAGCGCCGTACTCGCCGCGTTCGGCATTGAAGCGCACGAAGTCGGCATAGGGCGAGCCGACGACCGCGAGGTCCCTGGGAAGCTCTAGAAGGTCGAGATAGCGCTGATTGCAGAAGACCAGCCTCAGCTGCTCATCGAAGACCGAGATCCCCTGGTCGATGTGATCCAGCCCGGCCTTGAGCGTAGCGAATTCCGAACCCGCTTCTATGTCAGTAGCCAAGAGCAAAGACCTCCGGACATCCCACCTACGCACGGCTCGCCAAAAGATGCCAGATCAATCCGCGGACAGCTTCACGCGGAATCTTGTAACAATTGGCTACATTCGAACAACAGTTCTGCAACAGGGGCAGCTTAGTCCTCCAATTACCGAAAAGCTCAACCCGAATGAGCTAGGTGGAGGAGGAGACGCACTCTATGTACGCGGAGATCAATGCCACCAGCGCTGTCCAAACCGAGGAGATTCGCGCCAGTCTTCACCTGGGCGCCGGCGTTCCGGCCAAGCGGCGGGCTCGTTCGCTCGGGCAGACCGGGTTCGTTCCGGCCGGGCAGAACATCTACAGGCAGGACGATCCCGCCCAATCATTCTTTCGACTGATCAGTGGAACCGTCAGCACCTCTTTGGTGACTGAGAATGGCGACCGGCGGGTTACGGGCTTCCTCTCCGAGGGCGACTACTTCGGCTCGATTTTTTCGGACCGGTACCGCACCTCGGCAGAGGCAATCACGGATTGCAATGTCGTTTGCTACAGCTGCCGACATTTGTCGTCGAATGACGTGACCAGCCCTGCCTATGGGCAAATCGTGTTGGATGCCTTGGCAAACGAGCTGCGTGTCGCCGAGGACCATGTTCTTCTGCTTGGCGGTGTGACAACCTGCGCAAAGGTTGCTGCCTTTTTGCTCTACCTGTCAAAGCGGGCGGTGCAAAGAGGCGGGCCTGAGAGTCCGATCGCGATTCCCATGACGCGCTACCACATTGCCGACTTTCTCGGGACGACATCCGAGTCCGTCAGCCGGTGTCTGACGAAGCTGAAGCAGGCAGGCGCAATAGGGATGGATGCGCCGGATATGATCACGCTGATCGATCGGCGAGCGCTGTCGGAAATCCCGCGAGGGTACTGACCTCTAATCGACAGTGGATAGGTGCCTCATAGCCCTTTAGTGCTTTGTCGCAAGACCTGCGGGTGAACCACCGAACGATAGCCGTCACCCGCGGTTCATGCGGTTCCCGATGAGGGTGTCCACGACAGTGGAATCCGCCGGCGTCGATGTGTCGCCCAGACTGCCGTCCTCCCGCGATTTGTCAGGGCCACGCCCGGAAAGCCCGAGCCGGCCGACACAATCCGCTCCGCTTGTCCGGACTGCTGATAAGCGAGAAATCTAGACCGCACACTGACACCTATCAGCGCGCCACCATTGCGGGGGACCTATAAAGGCTCTCAATCGGTCTGGCTCTCGCCGGACCGATGGTAGACTCGACTGGGAGAAGCGTCCTGTCGAGGTCAAGGTTTCTGGAAAGGGATTATCGCCATGGCTGAAGCCAGCAAATCCGGACAGGAATATTGGAAAGCGAACGTGAGGCTCGTGGCCATCTGCCTCGTCATTTGGGCCCTTGTCTCATACGGCTTCGGCATAATCCTGCGCCCGTTGTTGGATGTCGTCGATGTGGGTGGTGCTGGTTTGGGATTCTGGTTCGCACAGCAGGGCTCCATCTACGTGTTTCTCATTCTGATCTTCGTCTACGCCTTCAAGATGAATGGCCTGGATCGCCGCTTCGGCGTCGAGGAAAAAGACGACGAAGAAGAGCAGGCCTGATCGGGGGAGCTGAGAGATGGACCTTCAAACCCTTACTTACATCGTCGTGGGCGCGACCTTCGCGCTCTACTTCGGCATCGCGATTTGGGCACGGGCCGGCAGCACGGGGGAATTTTACGCTGCCGGTCGGGGCGTGCATCCCGTGGCCAACGGCATGGCGACCGCGGCCGACTGGATGTCCGCGGCCTCGTTCATCTCCATGGCGGGCCTGATTGCCTTCCGCGGCTACGACGCCTCGATCTTCCTGATGGGCTGGACCGGCGGCTACGTGCTGCTCGCCATGCTACTCGCGCCCTACCTCCGGAAGTTCGGCAAGTTCACGGTTCCCGAATTCATCGGCGACCGTTACTACTCTGACGCCGCGAGGGTCGTGGCGGTCATCTGTCTGATCGTGGCTTCGATCACTTACGTGATTGGCCAGATGAAGGGCGTCGGCGTCGCCTTCTCACGCTTCCTCGAGGTCGACTTTGCGACCGGCCTCTTCGCCGGCATGGGCATCGTCTTCGTCTACGCGGTGCTGGGCGGCATGAAGGGCATCACCTACACCCAGATCGCACAGTATTGCGTGCTGATCCTTGCCTACACGATTCCCGCCGTCTTCATTTCCTTGCAGCTGACGGGTGCTCCGCTGCCGCAGATCGGCCTCTTCAGCAGTGTCGAGGGCAGTGGGACGCCTTTGTTGGAGAGGCTCGACCAGACGGTGACCGATTTGGGCTTCAAGCAGTACACGGCGCAATCGGGGGGCACACTCAATCTTGTGCTCTACACGCTGTCCCTCATGATCGGTACGGCGGGGTTGCCCCACGTCATCATCCGCTTCTTCACGGTGCCCAAGGTCAGGGACGCGCGCTTCTCCGCGGGCTGGGCCCTGGTCTTCATCGCCATTCTCTACACCGTCGCGCCGGCGGTCGGAGCGATGGCGCGCCTGAACATCACCAACACCATTCAAACCGGCGAGATCGGTTCCCCGGAGGGCAATCTCGCCTATGAGCAACGCCCGCAATGGTTCAAGAACTGGGAGAAAACCGGCCTACTGGTCTTCGAGGACAAGAACGGCGACGGCCGAATCCAATACTACAATGACAAGAATCCGGATTTTGCCGCGAAAGCCGAGGCTTGGGGCTGGAAGGGCAACGAGATGGTCAAGGTCGACCGCGACATCATGGTCCTTGCCAATCCCGAAATCGCCAGCCTGCCAAATTGGGTGATCGCACTGGTTGCCGCGGGTGGTCTTGCTGCCGCCTTGTCAACGGCCGCCGGCTTGCTTTTGGCGATCTCCTCGGCCATCTCGCACGACCTCTTGAAGGGCATGTTCATGCCGAACATCTCGGAACGGGGCGAGCTCATGGCGGCCCGCATCGCGATGGCGGGTGCCATCGGCGTGGCCGGCTATCTGGGGCTCAATCCACCGGGATTTGCCGCGCAGGTCGTGGCGCTTGCCTTCGGTCTTGCTGGGTCTTCGATCTTCCCGGCCCTCATGATGGGGATCTTCTCCAAGCGCGTGAACAACACCGGCGCCGTGGCCGGCATGTTGGCGGGACTTGGGTCCACCCTCATCTACATCTTCTGGTTCAAAGGCTGGTTCTTCATCAAGGGAACCGAGGTGATGGCCAACACGCCCGACAACTGGTTCCTGGGCATCGCCCCAGAGGCCTTTGGAGCCGTCGGTGCGCTGATAAACTTCGCGGTTGCCATCGCGGTCTCGAGGATGACCCAGGAGCCGCCGGAGCATATCCAGCAACTCGTCGAGAGCATTCGCGTTCCGAAGGGTGCGGGTGCCGCCACGAGCCACTAGAGGATAAAAACTGGAGAAAACCTCCCTGTACTTGTCGTAACCTGAACTTGACAGACCCTGCTTCTGGTAGGGTCTGTTCTTTACTTTTGGCGGAGGGCAAATGGCGGCCGACCTCAGCTCAATCCAAGATTTCCTCGCCAACTGTCATCCCTTCAACCTACTGGATGCGGCCGATCTTGGCGCATTGTGCGCGGCGGTCCAGGTCGTGCGTGAGAAGCGTGGCGCGATTGTCCTCGAGCCGGGGCAAAAGATCGAATCGCTCTATATTCTTCGCTCCGGCGCGGTCGAGATCACGGCGCCGGACGGGCAAGTCCTGATGCATATCGGCGAAGGCGAGGCCTTCGGCGTGCGGGCCATGCTCGGCGACGGGATGGCGCCCAACAACATGGCGCCCAACAAAGTGACGGCCCTGGAAGACATCGAACTCTATCTAATCCCCCAGAGCGAGTTCTTGCGCCTCAGAAAAGCGCATGCCGAATTCGCCGACTACTTCGTTCCTATGAAGATCGGCGAATTCCAGCGTGGGAAGCCCTGGACCAAGGCCCGCGCCAAATCGCAGTTCGGCCTGATCTCACTGACGCTGCGCAATCTCTTGGAGCGAGAACCGATCACAATCGAACGCGGCACCACCCTGCGCGATGCCGCGAAGCTCATGCGCCAGCATGACATCTCCTGCCTGCCGGTTGTGCAAGGCGAGGAGCTGGTCGGGATTCTGACCACAGGAGATCTCAGGGACCGGGTGGTGGCGGAAGGTCTGGATGTCGATGGGCCGGTTGATTCCGTAATGACGCCGGCACCGGTGACGCTCGAGGCGGAGAGTCCAGCCTTCGACGCGCTCATGACCATGACCCAAAAAGGCATTAGCCACCTTCCCGTGACCGACAAGGGACGGCTGGCCGGCGTCATAACCAACACCAATTTGGTTCGCCAACAGACCCAATCGGCTGTGTTCATGGTAGGGGACATTGCCAGGCGCGAGACTCATGACCAACTCGCGGAGGTCGTCGCCCAGGTACCCAAACTGCTTGTGGACCTCGTCGAGTCCGGCGCCACGGCCGACAGCATCGGACACATCGTCACCAGTATCTGCGATGCGACGACCCGGCGACTGCTGACGTTGGCAGAAAAGGAACTCGGGCCGCCGCCCGTGCCCTATGTTTGGCTTGCTAGCGGTTCCCAGGCGCGGCAAGAGCAGACCGGCGTGTCCGACCAGGACAACTGCATGGTCATCGACGAAGCCTTCGACCCAGACCGGCACGGAGACTATTTCAAGTCCCTGGCAACCCGCGTTTGCGATGGCCTCGATGCCTGCGGCTATGTCTATTGCCCCGGGGAAATGATGGCGATGACCGACAAGTGGCGCCAGCCGTTGAGTCGGTGGCGGAAGTACTTCGAATCCTGGATCGACGAACCCGAACCCATGGCCCAGATGCTCACCAGCGTGATGTTCGATCTGAGGCCGATCTGGGGCGAAACCGACCTCTTCGAGTCGCTTCACGACCAGGCCGTGAACAAGGCGAAGTCGAACAGCATCTTTCTTGCCCATCTGGTCAGCAACGCGCTCACCCACACACCGCCGCTCGGCTTCTTTCGCAATTTCGTGCTGATTCGCGGCGGCGAACACAAGGATCGGTTTGACCTGAAGCACAGCGGTGTCGTGCCGATCATCGACATCGCCCGGGTCTATGCGCTGGCCGCGGGAATAAAGGAGATCAACACCCGCGACCGTTTGCTCGCCGAGCGCAAGGCCAGCGGGTTGAGCAAATCCGGCGCGCAGGATCTCTTGGAGGTGTTCGAGTTCATCTCAATCATCCGGCTCAAGCACCAGGCGCGACAGATCCGCGAGGGCCGGGCCCCGGACAACTTCATGTCTCCCGAAGAACTTTCCCATTTCGAGCGAAATCACCTGAAGGATGCCTTCAACGTCGTGAAGACAATCCAGGCTTCCATGGCCAACGCCTATCAGGTGGGCACTCTGTGATCTGATGATTCCGCTCTGGTCCCCAGACTTTGATCCGGTTGCGGGCAATCGGCACAGGAGCGATTCCCCGCAACCTGCTCTGGCCACGCAAACCTGGAGTCACGGCGGTCCATGTTGATTCATCTCTTGGCCACCTTCTCCGCGGGAATCTGTGCGGCCGGCGTCATTCTGTTGTTCTACCGGGTGCGCGGACGGAAATCGCCCCGATATCTGGCACCGCTGGCGGCTGGCCTCGCGATGATCGCCTACAATCTGTGGGACGAGTACTCCTGGGCTCCCCGGACGATCGCGAGCCTGCCGGAGCAGATCGAGGTCGTGGAAACCTTCGGCACCTCGGCTTTCTGGAAACCTTGGACCTACCTCGTGCCTCAAGTCGACCGCTTCAGCTCGATCGATCGATCAAAGCTTCGACGGAACCAGGAGTTGCCAGGTTACGTCCTCGCCGAGGTCATTCTTGTGGCACGCCGGGGTCCCACGGTCGTGACGCAGCAGCTCTTCGATTGCCCAAACGACAAGCGGACGGATGTCATACCTTCAAGAGGTTTCGATGAGAATGGATTGCCGCGGGATCAGGACTGGATGTCGATCGAGGTGGACAGTCCGCTGTTCAAGGCGATCTGCCCACAGCTGCCAGCCGAATAGTCGG
>JAAUYK010013488.1_pt1 | contig 15190 bp, 10 predicted proteins | sample 7278021 | NCBI WGS metagenome assembly JAAUYK01 (sample SAMN14350223, study PRJNA611818) | marine sediment metagenome | isolation source: surface marine sediment (1.8m) | place: French Polynesia: Moorea | collected 2018-08
ATCGCAGGGTCTTGGCAAAACGCTCGGGGTCAACGGGTTTGGCCGTATCGGCAAACTCACGGTCTGGCACCACATCGCCCGTAAATCCTTTCAGGAAATCGTGGTCAATATTGGCCGTGAGGCCGGTCAGTCCATGGCCGATATTGCCCACTATCTCGAGCGCGACTCATCTTACGGCATGCTGCAGCACTATCTATACGGTCATCAGGCGGCGCCCGTGATCACGGCCATCGACGAGGCCGAGAACGGCCTGACCGTCGACGGCGTGACCTTGCGTTTCCTTAAAGAACACCGCAACCCGGCAGACATCCAATGGCGCGACCACCATGTTCCGCTGGTGGTGGACACCACCGGGCGTTTTCTCGATCCGACCTTGCCGGGCGATCATCCGGGCGGTGCCCTGCGCGGGCACCTGGATGCCGGCGCTGAAAAAGTGATCGCCTCGGCACCCTTCAAAATCAAGGACAAGGGGCGTCCCATGCCTGAAGATGCCGTGACCACCGTCATGGGGATCAATGCCAACGATTACGATCCCCGCCGTCATCGGCTGGTGTCCAATGCCTCCTGCACCACGACCTGTCTGGCGCACATGGTCAAACCGCTGCTGAATCATTTCGGTCCCAAACGGATTCTGTCGGCCTCCATGGCCACGGTGCATGCCGCCACCGGTTCCCAGGCCGTGCTCGACCGTCTGCCGAAGTCCGGTGTCCGGGACCTGCGTAAAAACCGCAGTATCATGAACAATATCATCCTGACCACCACCGGCGCAGCCAACGCCCTGCGCCTGGTCATCCCCGAAATGGAGGAAATCGGTTTTATCGCTGAATCAGTGCGGATCCCCACGGCCACCGGCTCTCTGATCATCCTGGTGCTCGACCTCCAGGAAGAACCGGAGAGCGATCCCATCCGGCGCGATGTGATCAACGGCATTTATCGCCAGGCGGCTGAACTGGATCCCAACGGTTATTTGCATTTCACCGAGAAGCAGAATGTATCCGGCGATATCGTGGGCCGGCCGCGGGCCGCAACAATTATCGAGGGCCACGAAACCCACACCCGGACGGCCGAGGTCACCCTGGATCTCGGGCGTATTCCGGGCCTGCCAGAAACGGTGCGCGCCAGCCTGAAAGACCGCGTTTACCGGATCCCCATCACCCAGGCCGTGATCTACGGATGGTACGACAACGAAATGGGCAGCTACGTCAATATGCTCGGCGACCGCACGGTGAGTGTGGCCGAGGATATGACTTAACGCAATCGGGTCCGGTTGAAGAACAGCACCTCTTTCCAGCGGTAGCCGTAAACCCAGCAATCCGTAGCGCGGTCATTCGAAATGGTCGATCCGTAAAACAAGTCGGCCTTTCTAAACTTGATCGCAAGACTTAATCCGGCGAAGCTTTCCCGGTAATTTAGGGGGCATTCTCAATCGGCCTGCAATCCGATAGCCCTGAATAATCGTTATTTACCCTAAATTTAGTTCAAAACCATGAAGCAATCATCTTTCATTGGCATCGGCAAGCGTGCTTCTGGCAACCATATGCTGAATACCGGCGGTGGAGCTCGGTTTTTCAACTTATTTGGCTTCATCCCGTGCACGGGGTGAAATGGAGAATACCGGACAGCTCGCGTTGCGGATGACACGGTCGGTGGTCGATCCAATGAGCATGGTGTCGATCAGACCATGCCCGCGAGATCCCAGCACGATGAGGTCGATGGCTGTCTGTTCGGCATAGGTAAGCAACTGTTCGTAGGGCTGGCCTTCAAGCAGCACGGTGGACGCGCTGCACCAGTGGCGGGCATCTTCGGGAACGAGCCGGTCGAGTTTGCCCTGGATGAATGCCTTGATGGCGGCCGAAGAAGACTGGCGGTGATCGAGGACGGGCCTGAGAAACTCGGTGTAGGTCGGCATTTCAATCACATGGGCCAGGTGCAGCTCGGACTGAAATTCCTGGGCCAGGCTGAGCGCGTGTTCAAACGCCAAATCGGCATCCGGGCTGAAATCACATCCGACCAGAATACGGCTGAAGCGCAGGCGATCCGCGTCCGACGTTGCGCGCGCCGGATCGACGTCGCGAACCACGAGGAGCGGGCAGGGCAGGGTGCGCATCAAACGCTCGGTTACGGAACCCAGCAGCAGCCGCTTCAAACCCTTGCGGCCATGGGTGGCGGTGACCACCACTTCGGCCTGATCATCCCGGGCGATGCGCAGGACTTCTTCGGCGGGCTGCCCGATGCAGATGCGCGGCTCCCAGCGAACCGACTGGTCGGTCATGCTGTCCTCAATATGACGGCGGGCATATTCGAGGTTGCGGTTGAGGTGTTCTTCCGGTGCCAGATAGGCCTCACCGTACATGGAAGGCGACGGCAGATCGACCACATGACAGATCAGCAAGCGTGATTGAAATTCGTGTGCCAGGGCAATGCTGTACTGGAGGGCGGGGTTGGGGGCCTCCGAAAGATCGTTGGCGCAGACGACGGTACGGAATTGAATTCGCATCCTGACCTCCTTGGGGTGTTAGGTGGTTGGATGGGGCGCCGTTCGGTGCCCGGCTATCGTGAGGCATTGCCAAACCGGGCAGCGATTGCGTTGCGACCTAAAAAAATATAGGGAGCCGACGACCGGGCTGTCAAATAAAAACGTTGTGTCCGTCGGGACCGCATCATCTGGAACTAAACTCACCCGAATGAACCCATACGACCCTCAAGGAAAGGAAAACAAGCCATGTCATCGAAGTTGCGTGTACTGATTGTGGGCGGCGTCGCCTGCGGACCGAAAACCGCGGCACGTTTGAAGCGCCTCATGCCGGAAGCCGAGATCACCATGATCGAGAGGGGGGGCGTCGTATCTTACGGCGCCTGTGGGCTGCCGTATTATGTCGAAGGTACTTTTTCGAATATCAACGCTTTGACCCACACCCCGGCCGGCGTATCGCGAACGCCCGAGTTCTTTCGGACCTGGAAAGGCTTCCAGACCCTGACCCGCACGGAGGCGTTATCAATCGACCGCCGCAATAAGCAGGTCCATGTCCGCCATCTGGATTCAGGTGAAGAAAAACGGTTGGACTACGACAAGCTGGTCCTGGCGACCGGCGGCAAACCTTTTCGCCCCCCCATCCCCGGGCTGGACTTGAAACACGTCTGGTTCATGGCCCACCCGGACGATGCGGCCAGCCTTGTGCAGACGATTGATCAGCAGGGCCTCAAAAAGGCGGTTCTGGTGGGAGCCGGGTTTATCGGCTTGGAAATGGCCGAGGCCCTGATCAACAAGGGCCTCGAGGTGACCATGGTGGAGATGATGGACCAGATCATGCCGGGGATCATCGATGAAGACATCGCCCGGCTGAGCCAGATCCATCTGGATGACAACGATGTCGAGCTGGTATTGGGGGAGCGCGTAACCGCCTTGGAAGGCGACGATCGGGTTCAGCGCGTGGTGACCGACCGCCAAACACTGGATGCCGATCTCGTGGTGATTGGTGTCGGCACGCGGCCCAACGACCGCTTGGCCCGGGAGGCGGGACTGGATTGCGACCGGGGCATCACCATCAACCAATACGGACAGACCAGCGACCCTGACATCTATGCTGGCGGGGATTGCGTCAGCAATCATTTCATCAACCGGCTGGTGGGCGAACGGCTGTTCGTGCCTTTAGGCTCCACGGCCAACAAACACGGTCGGGTGATTGCCAACCATATTGCCGGACGCCCGACGCCTTTTAGCGGTATCGGCTGTTCCAGTATCGTAAGGGCTTTCGAATTCACCATCGGTCGCACGGGGCTGACGGAAGGCATGGCCCGTGACATGCATCTGGATATTGCCGTTACCACCTGGTCGGGGCAGGACAAACCCCATTATATGGAAGGCAGCCGACTTTTCGTCATCAAAATGATCGCCGACCGCCGTGATCGCAAGGTTCTGGGGGTTCAGGTCGCAGGCATGGGCGATGGGGCCAAACGACTGGACGCCGCCGCCGCCGCTATCTATTTTGGCGCCACCCTGGACCAATTGGCCGATGTCGATTTTTGCTATGCCCCGCCTTACAGTCCGCCAATCGACCCGCTGGCGGTCTGTGCCCATGTGCTTATCAACAAACTCGACGGACTGGCCGCGGGCATCGGCCCACTTCAGGCCAAGGATCAGATGGACACCAGTGAATGCCTGCTGCTGGATGTGCGCATCGAAGACGAAGCCAAAATGGAGTGGATCCCCCACAGCCGTATGGTGCATATTCCCCTGGATCAACTGCGCACCCGTTTCGATGAACTGCCGCGGGATCTACCCATCCTGACCTATTGCAAGGTCAGTATGCGGGGGTATGAAGCCCAGCGGATTCTAAACGCCCAAGGGTTCGACAACGTCAAGTTCATCGAAGGGGGGGTTGGGGCCTGGCCTTTCGAAACCGCCATGCCTGGGCTGTGATGCCTGGCCGCCGCCGGCGGCGGCAATGAGTGCGCCAGAAGGCATCTCAAAATTAGGATTTTGGTTTCCGATACGTCGGCTGCGAATTGCAAGCCGGAGGAATACCATTGTATTTCAGGGACTTGAAATGAGCGCCCAACACCGAGATGGGGCCAAAAGCGTATTTTGAGATGGTTTCTACTTGTTTTGCCGCCGGCTTTGCAGCGGGGCGCCCGCACTCTGGCCCAGGATCTTGTCGATTTTTTCCGACAGTTGAATGATATTGTAAGGTTTGGAAATAAAACCCAGGCAGCCCCGGCGCACGATTTCTTCCGCCCGTTTGTTGTAACCGTAGCCGCTGGTCAGCAAGACGCGAACATCCGGATCGATGGCCTGCAGCCGTTCAAAGGTTTCACCGCCGTCCATGCCCGGCATGACGACGTCCAGGATGACCAGGTCGATCGTGCGCCGATTTTCCCGGTAGATCTCCACGGCCGCCGTACCGGAGGGCGCCTCGATCACTTGATAGCCCAGTTCGTCCAGCCACTCCTTCGTAATTTCGGTAATGAATTGTTCGTCGTCCACCACCAGGATGGTGCCCACCCCGCGGATCGGCTCGAGATGGTCTTCGCGTTCCGTCTCGGCCGGCACCTCGGAGGCCGGCAGATAGATGCTGAAGCACGATCCCCGGCCTATTTTACTGGCCACTTTCATGAAGCCACCATGATTCTTGATGATGCCGTAAGCGGAAGACAGGCCCAGTCCGGTACCCCGCCCGCGATCCTTGGTGGTGAAAAAGGGTGTGAAGACCTTCTGCTGCGTGGCTTCATCCATGCCGATACCTGTGTCGACAACGGCGGCTTCAACATATTGGCCCGGTTTCATACCAAAAGGGTGCACGCTCTGGCGGTTCAACTCGACGTTGCGGGTGGTCAGGCTGAGGCGGCCGCCGCCGGGCATGGCCTGCCAGGCGTTGACGTAGAGATTGACCAGAACCTGCTCGATCTGGCCGCTGTCCACGTTGACCGACCAGGTTGACTTGAGACCGGAAAGATCGATTTCGACTTCCTTCTTGGTCCGGCCGAACATTCGGGCGGTTTTGTGGATCAGAAAATTCAAATCGGAGATGCGCATCGGGCGTGATTTGGTGCGCGCGAAATCGAGTAATTGGCGGGTCAGGCCCGCACCGTTCTGGATATACTGTTCCACATTTTTCAGCTTTTGGGTCAGGGGGTTGTGGGACGGCAGGCGCATGAGCAGAAGGGAGACGTTGCCCTGCATGCCCATGAGAATATTGTTGAAATCGTGTGCAATCCCGCCCGCCAGGGTGCCGATGGCCTCCATGCGCTGGGCATGGTAGAGTTGTTTTTCCAACTCCTTCAGTTCGGCCTCGGCGCGCCGCCGCATGGTGATATCCCGCAACATGCCCCGGAAGCCGATCGGTCGGCCATCACGATCGCGCGCCAGAGCAGCTGAGATTTCAAGAACGACATTTTTTTCATTTTTGACCGCGTTGAAATCCTGATTGGCCAGTGGAATCCCGGTACGATAGATCCGGTTGAAGATGCGCAGAATAATGCGGGCGGTTTGCCGTGAGGTGTATTCACGGAAATTCGTATACAGCAGCTGGGATTTTGAGAAACCGGCGATACGGCATAAAGGGGTGTTGACGAAGGTCAGATTGCCCTTCAAATCGACTTCGAAATAGCCTTCTTCGATGTTTTCGATAATCGTCTGATATTTGATCTCGCTTTCCCGGAAGGCCTCCTCGGCCTTTTTGCGATCGGTGATGTCCACCATGACACCGCGCAGTCCCTGGAAAACGCCTTCAATGACGTTGGGTCGGTTGAAGGCCTTGACCCAGCAGAAGTGATGGCGTTTGTGGCGGATGCGGTACTCCGTGGATTTGAGCTGACCGGCCACGATTTTCGGATATATTTTCTGAAGATGCTTGCGGTCATCGGAATAAACGAGATCCAGAAAGGGAAGACCGATACATTCATCCGGGCGGAATCCCGTGTAGACATGGATGATCGGGCTGACATAAATGATGACGCCATCTTTATCTGTGGCGAAGATGATGGCGTTGATATCTTCAACCAGATTGCGATATTTTTCACGATCTTTCAGTGTTTTCTGAAGCAGGGTCAGGGCTTCGTTGAGACGCTTTTCGCTGGCCTGACGCCGGGCGCGCTCCTGCTCCCAGGACCGCTGCAAATTTTTCATCTGGCGGATATCGCTTTCCGTAGCCATGGGACGTTCCCGGCTGCTGCCCTTCAGACTGAATGGTGGTGGCCTGACATCAATTCAAAACTTTAATATGATATCGTCTTTTTATCAATAGGACGGGCAAGGCATTCGCGGGGCCGCCGGCGCGGCATTGCGGCCCCGCTTGCGCTGGGGAGGTCATGTCTTAAATTAGTACGGAAGCCCAAATTGGAGAGGCGCCTTCGCTTAACCGTTAAATCCCCCATCCACGGCAGTTGGAGTGGCTGGCCATGGCACCCAAATTGATTGCAATTGAAGATCGGTCCGGTCCATTTCGAATGGTATTCCAGCGGGTCATGCGGATGGTGCCGGACCGCGACAAGAACGACAAGCGCCTTCAGCGCATGCTGGCTTTCCGCGTGATCAACGACGGTGAGGCCGCCACGGCCTCTTACCTGATCCGCAAGATTCGTTTTTTCGTTCATCTACCGGGACCCAAGAGTTTCTACGAATTCCTGGTGGATGGCGAAGACCATGAATTTCCCCCCATCCCGCCCTTGGACGGCGATCCACCCGGCGCCGCCTGAAAATCACCTTTGACCCAACCATGCAATCCCCGGCGGCGCAAGGACATCAACCGCCAGTGCGGCCGTCGGCCGGCGCGTATCGTCGGCATCGATCCACGCGATGGTTTGGGGATTGCATTTTAGGACCGGATTCAATAGGGTGCTGGCCGCATATCTTTTCCAGGAGGGCCCAGACGTGCAGGGAACGTTGATCAATACCGCGGCCATCATCATCGGCAGCTTGGTGGGGGTCGGACTGCGGGGTGGCATACCCGCTCGATTCAAAGAGGGCATCATCGGCGCCATCGGCCTGGCGGTATTGCTGATCGGCGCCAAGAGCGCCCTGCAGACCGACGCTCTGTTGCTGGTAATCATCAGCCTGGCCCTGGGAAGTCTTCTGGGGGAAACCCTGCGGATCGAAGAGCGTTTAGAGGATCTGGGCCGCTGGATCGGGAGACGTCTGGTGGGCCGTGAAGAAGGCGTGGCCAACGCCTTCGTCACGGCCAGCTTGGTCTTTTGTGTGGGGGCCATGGCGGTGGTGGGCTCGCTGGAGAGCGGTCTGTCCGGAAATCACCAGACCCTCTACGCCAAATCGTTGCTCGATGGGGTGACCTCGATCGTGTTTGCCTCGACCCTGGGGATCGGCGTGATTTTTTCTTCGTTGGCGGTTTTATTCTACCAGGGGACGATCACCCTCTGCGCGGTCCATCTCAAACCGTTGCTCACCCCGCCGGTGGTCGAGCAGATGACAGCGGTCGGCGGCCTGCTTATTTTGGCCATCGGGTTCAACATCCTGGGCATCAAGCGTTTGCGGATCGGCAACATGCTGCCAGCCCTCGCCGTTCCGCTGCTTTATGACCTGGCTGTAAACTGGTGGGGGAGGGGCATGTGAGGCGACCGATGGTCGTTGCCCCGTTTACCAGCGATGCCCATGGGCCGCGGTGGGCCACCACGCACGGGTTGCTTCCGATCCACCGTCTGAGTTAGGATAGCCCGGCATTGACCCTAGGCGTGAAACCCCGTGCCGTACCTTGGCCTGACACGGGGGCGCGCGGCCGTCAATCGGAAAGCGTAAGCAAGCATGCACTACGAAGGTAATATGATCCGACCGCCCAGCGAGGCCCACAGCATTCTCCTGCAGGCCACGGTCGGGTGTTCGCACAACAAATGCACCTTTTGCGGGACCTACCGGGGCCAACGGTTCAAAATCAAGTCGGATGCTATTCTGGACGCCGATATTGACTTCGCCGCCCGGCATTGCCGCAACCAGAGACGGCTTTTCATCTGTGACGGCGATGGTCTGATCATTCCCCAGAGGCGCCTCACGGCCCTGCTCGCAAAGATCAAAATGCGTCTGCCCTGGGTCACCCGCGTCGGCGTCTACGCCAACACCAAGAGCATCGCCATGAAATCGGCGGCGGAACTGGCCGAACTGCAGCGTCTCGGTCTGGGGATCGTCTATATGGGGCTTGAGTCCGGAGACGACGAAACCCTCAAGCGCATCTGCAAGGGGGCCGATGCCGGCCGTATGATCGCCGCCGGCCGCAAGGTGCGCCAGGCCGGCATCAAGCTGTCGCTGACGGTTCTACTGGGGGTTGCCGGCCGTGAGCGTTCCGCCATCCACGCCCGGGAGACGGGCCGCGTGCTGTCGGCCATCGACCCCGAGTACGTGGGCGCCCTCAGCCTGATGCTGATTCCGGGAACCCCCTTGCATGCCGATTATGAAAACGGCCGCTTTGCGCTGATCGGGCCCCGGGAGATGCTGACGGAACTGGGCATCATGCTGGCCCACACGCACATGACCAACGGCCTGTTCCATGCGAATCATGCTTCCAACTATCTGCCGATCCGCGCCCGCATGCCGGCGGATCGCGAAAAAACGCTCGATTTGATCAACCGTGCACTGGACGGAGACATCCAACTGAAACCGGAATATCTTCGGGCGCTATAGGCGCGTCATCAAGTTGGCCGGCCCGGCAGGCGGCTGCGTCCGCTGAAGTCAAACAGTCCGTATCGAAGATTCAAGAAAGGGAGAATGATCACGATGAGTGAAGGCCAGACCGCCAGCCATTCGGAGCTCGACCGTTTGTGCATCAATACGATTCGCACCCTTGCCATGGATGCCGTTCAAAAGGCCAATTCAGGCCATCCCGGCGCCCCGATGGGCCTGGCCGCGGCGGCCTATGTGCTCTGGACCCGTTATCTGCGACACAACCCGGCCAATCCCCAGTGGCCCGATCGCGACCGGTTCGTTCTATCCGCCGGGCATGCATCCATGCTGCTCTATAGCCTCCTCCATCTTAGTGGATACGATTTGAGTCTGGAAGAAATCAAAAATTTTCGACAATGGGGCAGCAAAACCCCCGGTCATCCCGAATTTCGGCATACCCCCGGGGTGGAGACCACCACGGGGCCGCTAGGTCAGGGCCTGGCCAATGCGGTCGGTATGGCCATGGCGGAACGCCATCTGGCGGCCCGCTTCAATTCCGAGGGCGGCCCGCTTGTCGATCACTACACCTACGTCATGTGCGGCGACGGGGATTTGATGGAAGGGATCAGCGCCGAAGCCGCCTCTCTGGCCGGACATCTTGGCCTGGGGCGGCTGATCGTGATCTACGACGACAACCAGATCTCCATCGAGGGATCAACGGAAATCGCATTTACCGAAGACGTTCACAAACGTTTCGAGGCTTGCCACTGGCACGTTCAGAAAATTGCGGACGGCAACGATACGGCGGCGATTGCCGCCGCCATCGAGGCGGCGCGGCAGGAGACCGGCCGACCTTCGATTATCATTTTGCGCACGCAGATCGCCTTTGGCAGCCCCAACAAGCAGGGAAGCGCCGATGCCCATGGCGCCCCCCTGGGGGAAGAGGAAGTCTCCCTGACCAAGCAGCGCCTGGGATGCCCCGTGGACGCTTTTTTCTGCATTCCGGATGATGTTCAAACCCGATTCCATGAATGCCTCGAACGGGGAAGGGTCCTCGAAGCCGAGTGGGCCGCACGCCTCGAGGATTACCGACGTCGTCAGCCCGAGGCCGCCTCGCAATGGCAGGCGTTTATCGATGGCCGTTTGCCTGCGGACTGGGAAGCGCGTCTGCCGGCCTTCGGTCCCCAGGATGGTCCCATCGCTACCCGGGCGGCTTCGGGATCCGTATTAAATGCCGTGGCGGCCAGCGTCACCAATCTGATCGGCGGCTCCGCCGACCTGGCGCCTTCCAACAAGACGTATCTCAACGGGGTGCCGGAGTTTCAGCGGTCATCCTATGCAGGACGCAACATCCGTTTCGGCGTCCGTGAGCACGCCATGGCGGCCATCGTTTCCGGTATGGTACTGCACGGTGGTGTGCGCCCCTACGGTGGCACCTTTCTGGTGTTTGCCGACTACATGCGCCCGGCCATCCGGCTGGCGGCCCTGATGGGTCTCCCGGCCATTTATGTCTTCACGCATGACAGCATTGCGGTGGGCGAAGACGGCCCCACCCACCAACCCGTGGAGCACCTGGCCAGCCTGAGGGCCATCCCGGGCTTGACGGTCATTCGGCCGGCGGACGCCACCGAGACCGCCGAGGCCTGGCGCCAGGCCGTCCTTTCCACAGACCAGCCGGTGGCCCTGGTGCTGACCCGACAGAAACTGCCCGTCCTGGACCGCGCGCAAATGCCTGCGGCCGCCGAACTGTCCAAGGGGGCTTATATTCTGACCGATGTCGAGGGCCAGCCCGATATCATCCTGGTGGCCAGTGGTTCGGAAGTCCATCTGGCGCTTGCCGCGGCAGGGGTTCTCGGCGATAAAGGGTTTGCCGCACGGGTGGTCAGCATGCCGAGCTGGGAGCTTTTCGAAGCCATGCCGGCCGCCTATCGCGAGCAGGTGCTGCCATCGGCGGTGACGACACGTCTGGCCGTGGAGGCGGGACTGCCCATGGGGTGGGATCGTTATGTCCTGGGGTCTGACCGGGTGGTCGGTGTCAACACTTTTGGCGCCTCGGCACCGGGGCCGGAGGTGCAAGCCAAGTATGGGTTGACGCTTGAGAATGTCGTGGAGCGGGCGATGGCGCTTCTCAAATCTTGACGGTTTCACAAAAAGCCCGATAGCGGCGTTACGCGAAATCCTCGTCATTGCGGCGTACGCTAAGTACGCCTCATTCCTCTGATTTCGCAAGCCTTGCTATCGAACATTTTTGTGAAACCGTCTGAGGCGCTAATCCTACGAATACGCTCATTTATACACGGACAGATTACTTTTCATGATCGCTTATACCGGCAAAATTCTGATCGTGGACCAGGACCGGGCAGCCCGGGATAAGCTTGCCGACTGTCTGACGGAAAGGGGTTACAACGTTACGACCAATGGCCCGGGCGAGGCCGCCCAGGCCCTGTTGCACAACCAGCGATTCAACGTCCTGCTGGCCGATGTGGGGGAGGACGGCACCAGCGGATTGGAACTCCTCAAACACGCCAAGGACAGCGACCCGGATCTCGTGGTCGTCATGATGGCCGCTTACGGCAGTATCCGCAACGCGGTGGCCTGTATGAAGAACGGGGCCCACGACTATCTGTTGAAACCGATTCAACCTGATAAGCTCTGCGGCCGCCTGCATGAAATCATGGCCCGCCGCTTTCAGCCCGACAACGGCAACGCCCAAGGTGATTTCATTATTCCGACGGATCGCTTCGAGAGTATGATCGCCCAATCGGTGGCCATGCAGCGGATTTTCCAGCTGATTCAGGATGTGGCCCCCATGGATTCGACGGTGCTGATCACCGGTGAAACCGGCACGGGCAAAGAACTGGCCGCCAAAGCCATTCATTCCAACAGCAACCGTCGACACGGCCCCTTCGTGACCGTCAATTGCGGAGCGATCCCTGAAAACCTGATGGAAAGCGAACTATTCGGCTACCAGAAGGGGGCTTTCACCAGTGCCGCCGATACCAAGAAAGGCCGTCTGGAACTCGCCCACGCTGGTACGTTGTTTCTGGACGAGATCGGGGAAATCAGCATGCGCATGCAGGTCGATCTTCTGCGGGTGCTTGAAAACCGTGTATTCTACCGCGTCGGCGGAACCCAGCCGCTGGAGGCCAACTTCCGGGTGATTGCCGCCACCAACCGTGATCTTAAAAATTCGGTCGCGACCGGTGACTTCCGCGAGGATTTTTACTATCGTCTGAACGTGATTGCGTTTGAAATGCCCCCTTTGCGCGAACGCAAAGAAGATATTCCGCTGCTGGCCGAGCACTTCCTGCTGCGTTATATCCATGAGACCGGCAAAAGCGTCAAACGCATCAGCCGTGGGGCCCTGGATGAAATGATGCTGCATGAATGGCCCGGTAATGTGCGCGAGTTGCGCAATGCCATCGAGCGGGCGGTCGTCATCGGCCGCGCGGATCAGATCGCCCCGGAGGAACTGCCCTTTTATCGCCCCGAATGCCCTCCGCCCGTGTTCAATGGCACCCTGCGTCAGATGGAAAAGGGTCACATTCTTCATATCCTGAATGAAAATGACTGGAACATGAGCCGCTGTGCCCGTATCCTGGGAATTGATCGCTCCACGCTGTATAATAAGATTAAGCGCTATAACATCCAAAAAACCAAACAGGTTTAGGCCGTAAGCGGCATCTTGCGGCCCCATGCGGCGTTCTCGCACTTTGCCGGTCCTCGACGTAGCTTAGGCTACGCCTGCGGGCGTCAAAGTGCTGCGGTTTGTCGAACACCGATTGCTATTGAAATCTCGATGTGAGATCCCGCCGCGAGGCGGGGCCTGGAAGCCGCAACCTACCGCTTACGACCTAAACCTGATGAACTCGTAAAAAGTCATATTTCAGACGGTTTCGCAAAAAGTTCGAGATACAGCATCAGAAGGCCCGAGGAATGAAGCTTACTTACCGTACGCTGCTGACGAGGGCTGCGCGAAATACCGTAACGCCGGTATCGAACTTTTTATGAGGCCGTCGGGAAAAGGAAGGAGGGTCGACAAACGGCGGGCCGACCCCGATCGTGCGGGGCGGCCGCCGTCTGTAAGTTCTGTGATTAGCCGATGGTTTTTTTGACGATGCCCAGTAACTTGTCGGGGTCAAAGGGTTTGGCCACATAGGCCACGGCCGATTTGGCTGCGTGGCGGCCGGACATGCCGCTGATCACGATAACCGGGATGTCTTTGAGTTCCTTGTCCTTGCTCATTTTGCGGTAAAGGCGTGAGCCCCATTCTTCAGGCATTTCCAGATCGAGGGTGATCATATCGGGTTTGTTGGCCTTCATCTTTTCCATGCCCTCGATACCGTTGGAAGCCGAATCGGTTTCGTAGTCATTTTCCTCGAACAGGGTTTTGAGATAGGTGACCACCACCGGGTCGTCGTCGATGATAAGAATTCGCTTTGCCATGGGCAGGCCTTTCTGTTGAATGTTTGCGCCGATGCTTCGGATGGTTGCCGTTACCTCAGCAAGCCGTTGCGCGTTCGGCCGTTATTGAGGCGTGCGAACATGGCAGGTCCCGCAGGTGACCGGGCCGGCCTTTTGCTCCTGATGGCAGCCTTTGCAGTTCATGTGGAAATGACGCACCAGTTCCATGGGGTATTCGTCGCCCTCGGCGCCGTGGCATTCGGAGCACTCCTGGTCTTCGGAGCTTTCGTCATCATGTCGGTTGCCGGCCTCGTCATACACGTGATGGCATTCGATGCAATCCTCGATGCCGGCTTTTTCGTTGTGCTCGTCATGCCTGAAGGCCGGCAGGGGACGCATATTGCTGGCAAACCCGCTGTCATCGACGAATTCCATATCTTCCTGGGCATAGGCCGTTAACCCGGCCAGGGTCACAATGCCGATCAGGGTCAGGATTAAAACGCTTTTGGTATGCATGCTTCTTTCTCCCTTGTCCTTTCCGCTTCGAAAAAGTTAAACCATAAGCCGGTTAGACACGCTCGGGTTTTTCCATGACTTCGTAGATGATGTCCCCCAAAAACTTCAGATCCATCCCGATTTCGTTGTGATGGATGATGTCTTCCAGGCCGCCGTGGCAGTTGTGGCAGGGGGCCACGCAGGTTTTCGCCCCGCGGCCTTTGGCTTCGAAAAGCTGTTTGGCCTTGACCTTGTTGCCGTTGACCCGTTTCATCTTCCAGGGCGGACCGCAGTTGATCACGCCGCCGCCCGCGGAGCAGCAGAAATTGTGCTCGCGGTTGGGATGCATTTCGACCACATTTTCGCAGATCGCGTGGACGACATAGCGCAGCATGTCATGCAGACCGCGGCCGCGGATCACGTTGCAGGGATCATGGATGGTTACGGTGGGTTTAAATTTCTCCGGGATTTTGATTTTACCATCCCGCAGCAGTTCATAGAAGAATTCGATGGAATGGGTCACTTCCACCGGCGGCATGCGCCAGCCCAATGCCCGGTTGCCCATGTCGTAGATGGAGCGGAAAGCGTGGCCGCACTCACCCATGACGACGCGCTTGACCTTGAGGCGCATGGCGGTCTCGAAGTGCCTGCGCTTGATGCGGGCCATGATCTCGTTGTCGCCGGTATACATGGCCATGTCGCTGTTGTCCCAGCCCGGGGTGGCGGGCATGGTCCAGTTCAAGCCGGCTGCGTTGAAAATCACGGCGGCCTGATAGATCAACTGGGCCCGAAATTTGGGCTCGGGCCCGATCACCGAGTAGAAGATATCGGCCCCCTCCTTCTCCACCGGGATGCGCAGGTTTTCGATTTCCTCCTGGGCCTCTTCCTCCTGCCACTGGAGGCTGTCGATCCATTCATCTTCCTCGACCCACATCTGGTTGCAGGTGGCCGAATGGCTGTGGGCCGTGTCCTGAATATACTGGGGGGAAATCCCCAGCTTGTGGCACAGGCGGCGGACAAACAGCATCACGAAGGCCACATCCAGACCGAACGGGCAGTATTGCGCGCAGCGTTTGCAGAGATTGCACTCGGTGCTGGCGATCTCGGAAGCCTTCTTCATGAAATCCACGCCGACCTTGCGGGGCTTCTTCATCAGTTTGGCCATGGTCTGCCGGACTTTGCCGGCCG
>JAAUYK010054303.1_pt1 | contig 15189 bp, 10 predicted proteins | sample 7278021 | NCBI WGS metagenome assembly JAAUYK01 (sample SAMN14350223, study PRJNA611818) | marine sediment metagenome | isolation source: surface marine sediment (1.8m) | place: French Polynesia: Moorea | collected 2018-08
CCCGTAATAAACAAATAGTCATCATGTTCAGCGATTTCAGTGGCACCCGCCCCTATTTTGATTGTTTTTTGATGGCACGCTCTTTTTAGTATGTGATCGCTCAAATCAGCTTCGTCTTTTAAATAAAATTCACTTTTGCCTTTGCCGACTTTTAGCAATGGCGGTTGTGCAATGTATAAGTAGCCCTTTTCAATCACTTCTTGCATTTGACGGTAAAAAAACGTCAACAACAACGTACGGATATGCGAACCGTCGACATCGGCATCCGTCATGATAATAATTTTATGATACCGGATTTTATCAATGTTATATTCTTCAGTGCCAACACCCGTGCCTAAGGCCGTAATGATATTCTTAATTTCTTCACTGCGCAAAATCTTATCAAAGCGCGCTTTTTCAACATTGAGAATTTTACCTTTAAGCGGCAATATTGCCTGATACTTGCGATCACGCGCCTGTTTAGCCGAACCACCGGCCGAGTCGCCCTCCACTAAATAAATCTCCCTTTTTGCTGGATCGTTTATTTGGCACTCCGCCAGTTTGCCAGGCAATGTGGAATCCAGCAAAGCGCCCTTACTGCGTGCCAAATCGCGAGCCCTGCGAGCAGCATCCCGGGCTCGCGCCGCGTCGGCAGCTTTGGCCAATATTCTTTTGGCAGTAGATGGATTTTCTTCTAGAAAGGAGCTGAGACGTTCGTTAACCAAAGATTCAACCAGACCTTTTACCTCGCTATTTCCCAGCTTGGTCTTGGTTTGGCCTTCAAACTGCGGATTCTTAATGCGAATACTGATAATGGCGGTTAAGCCCTCCCGAACATCATCGCCACTGATTTTAACTTGCAAGTTTTTCGGTAAATTTCCATTGGTCGCATATTGGTTAATGGTTCGCGTCAGCGCTGCTTTGAATCCGATTAAATGAAAACCACCTTCAATGGTTTTTATATTATTGGCAAATGAGAATATTTTCTCTTTGAAAGTACTGTTATATTGAATCGCCACTTCGATCTGGACATCATTCTTAAAACCTTCAATAAAAATTGGCTTGTGAAGAGGTGTTTGCCGTTTATTGATATACTCAACAAACGCTTTGAGACCGCCTTCGTATAAATAGGCCTGTTTGGTATCTGTGCGTTCATCTTCAATAACAATTTTCAATCCCTTGTTAAGGAAAGCAAGTTCCCGCAGACGACGGCTTAAAATATCAAAATTAAACTCATCGGTATTAAATATTTCAACATCCGGTAAAAACCGAATCTTCGTTCCATTTATTTGTGTGGAACCGGTCACAGTCAAATCGGATGTCTTAATTCCTTTTGCATAGGTCTGGGAGTGGATTTTGCCACCCGAATGAATTTCAACCTCTAAAAATTGTGACAGGGCGTTGACCACAGATACGCCCACACCATGCAGGCCACCGGATACTTTATAGGAATCATTATTAAATTTGCCGCCGGCGTGCAGCTTGGTAAGAACGACCTCTACCGCTGGTAAATTTTCGGTTTGGTGTATTCCGACCGGAATACCTCGTCCGTTGTCACTAACACTGACACTCTTATCGGTGTGGATGGTTACCGATATTTCCGTACAATACCCAGCCATGGCTTCATCAATACTGTTATCCACCACTTCATAGACCAGGTGATGAAGCCCTTCCACATCAACATTGCCAATATACATGGAAGGCCTGAGCCGAACAGGCTCAAGACCTTCTAAAACATCTATGCTACTCGCGTCGTAATTGGTATCCATTAGATTCTCATGGGCATAATGACGCTAATAAAATGCTTATCTTTTTCCCCTTCGATTATACAGGGATGCTCGTCGTCGATAATATTAAATGAAACATTATCATCATCAATAACATTCAAGGTTTCGATAAAATATTTCGGATTAAAGGCAATTTCCATGGTGTCCCTGGAATAGGTAATGCTCATTTGTTCTTTGGACTCACCGATATCCGGATTAGTGGTAGTAACCGTCAATGTATCGTCTTCAAAATGAAATATCGCCCCTTTGTAACTTTCTGAGGATAAAATAGACATCCTTTTAAGCATTGCCAAAAATAATTGGCGGGATACCGTAATCAATTGTTTTTCATGCTTTTTAATGATGTCCTGATATTCGGGAAATTCCCCTTCCAAAAGGCGAATGATAATGGTTTCCGCATCCCGCTTGATAATGAAATGGTTGTGTTTCAATCCAAACTGAATAGTCGTCTCCGGTTCAAGAAACTTATGGACTTCTCTCAGGCCCTTTTTAGGAATAATAACACGGGTATCAAGTGCAAATTTGATATCCTTGCCGTAAGGATAATCCACCGCGGTCAAACGACTGCCATCGGTTGACACCATTCGTATTTTTTTATCATCCCCTTTCTTTATATTTTCTAAGTACACCCCGGTGATGTGCGCGCGTTTTTCATCAGCAGCACCGCTAATCATAATGGTTTTTTCGATCATCTTTTTAAGCGTGTCGGATGGAATTTCAAAAAATTGAATATCTTCGATATGCGGACTATCAGGAAAATCCTCCGGATTCATGCCCACAATGTGATACATGACTTTTTGATTACCGATTTCGATCCAGCGGTTTTCAATCTCATTAATGTTAATATCTTCATCAGGATAATTTTTAATGATTTCAAAAAACTTGCGTGCATTGATGGCGATACTGCCTTCGGCTTCCACCGTGGCTGGATACATACCTTCAAATCCGGATTCCAAATCGGTCGCGGTCAAATTTAGACCATTTCCAGCCGCCCGTAATAAGACGTTTTCTGTAATTGCCAGATTACTTTTGCGGCCGGTCAAACCCTGAATTTTGGATAAAACATCGATTATATCGCCTTTTTTCACTAATACCTTCATAAATTTTCCTTTTCTAAATGGCGTTTAAGATCGATCGGCAGAGATTCTAAAATATATGAACAACTACAAATTAAACATGTTAAATTAGATAATTTTTATTAAAATATCAATCCTAAATAAGATAATTCTGTGTTTAAGCAACATGATTTTATTGGCCCTCATCGGCAATCCATTTGCGCATCGCCGGCACCATCTTATGCTTCCATTGCTCAGAAAGACGCTGTTTTAGAAACGTAGCAAAGACAGCATTAAGGTTATCAATCACCACGCCAGTTAAATACACCTTTTCTAAAACCGCTGCTTCAATATCGTCTTTGTGTTCAATCAGGCGCTGTTGCGGCGTTTTTAAATTAGAAATATTGAGACTTTCGCCCTTCACCGTAAAATGCCATTGCAATTCAGCCGACCGGTAAATCAGATTCAGTTCGGTTACCATCGCCCCTTTACGCAATGCTAAGATACCTTCTTCCATCCCCGCATCATCACCCTTGATGGTTATACTCTCAACAGTATCTTGCTGGCGGTTTTCGAGCGCTATACGATTGCCGATTTCCAAGATGATGGGTTCTTTATTTTGATTGGTTAAATCTTGAGGTTTTTTTTCAATGGCGTACCAGAGCCAGGTCAGAAATTCTTCCCCGAGAAATTTAAATCGGTTATAAGCAACAGCAATATCAAGCATTTTCGCCCCCTAAACGTTAAACCGAGTTGGTGTTAATTGGGACAATCGATCAAGCTCAGCGCCGGAAAGCCCTGCCGAGAGTTCGGCCGTCGTGTAAGGAAAAAGCCGATATAATTTCAAATGAAAGGATTGCGAAAACAGGGTTTCAAACGCTTCATTCGCTGATTTTAAATTGGAGAAAAACATCAATCGCCGACCTTCATAATCCCAAACAATATCATATATGTTGGGTGTGGCCGGTATTTGGCGAAGGAGCTTATTGGTCACCGTCTCTTTGATCATTTTTTTTTCTTCGCGGGTTAAAAACGATCTTCCGCTTTTAGCCAAGGTTTGGGCCATTTCCATGGTGTAATGTTTGTTGACCACTTTTGACGGCAAAGATTTCTTATCAATACGCATTGAAAAAACCATGTAGGTACCAATCGAAAATGAAGATCCTGAAAAATCCGGTATATACGGGGTATGAAAAGATGTCCATCCAGCTGTTTTTTCAGCAATATCATTATCGATTTCCATAATCGCATTTTTTTTCAAGGCATCCGCCAGTGTCTTTAATATTGGCTTGCTAAGCTCACCTTCCACACAATAACGTGCCAAAGAAATGGATGCAGATAATAATCCCATAATTTACCCATTGTAGAATTAGCTTGTTTGAAAGATTAATATAACTATATGTAGTAGTTCTCTTTTGCAAAACAACTACATAAATTTATTTTGGTGGGGTTACAAGACTATTTTAGACGTATTTAAATTGTGGGCATTTCACATTAACCAGTTAGGTTAAAATAATCTTATAAAACACACTAGTAGTATTTTTATATATAAATAAAGTACTTATTATAAAGGGTGTTAATAAGTTTAATAACTATATAAGACCATGAATTTAATTAAGAAAATATATTTTAAGACGTATTGTATGTTGTTGATAAGATGTTAACTTAACCAGAATTAATGAACAGGGGCGAATAGCTTGTTCATATCATCACATTCATAAACCAATTACTGACAGATTTTTAAACATGGGTTGTTTTGTTGATCGAACCCATTATTGGCCACAATCCCACCCTTGCGGTAAAGTGATACTACCTTTATATATCCATGCCTGATTGGATCCGGTTAATGAGATTTATCGCTGATTTTCACATTCATTCCAAATTTTCGCGAGCGACAGCCAAGAATTTGGATTTAGAAAACCTTTATATTGCTGCCCAATTAAAAGGTATCACTGTCATTGGTACGGGTGATTTCACGCATCCCCAGTGGTTTTCCGAGATAACCACTAAGCTTGAACCGGCTGAACCGGGTCTGTATCAGCTAAAAAAAGATATTGCGCAAACATGTGATCAACGGGTGCCACTAGCATGTCGGGCACCGGTGCGATTTATGCTTGTGTCTGAAATTAGTAATATTTACAAAAAAAATGGAAAAACCCGCAAAAATCACAACTTGATTTTTTTACCGGATCTGGAATACGCACGTATTTTTGCCGAAAAGTTGGATCATATTGGCAATATTCATTCTGATGGAAGACCAATTTTGGGATTGGATGCCAAGCACCTGTTAGAAATTCAATTGGAAAGCTCTTTGGATGGTTTTTTTATTCCGGCCCATATTTGGACGCCATGGTTTTCACTGTTTGGATCCAAATCTGGTTTTGATTCAATCGAAGAATGCTTTGAGGATCTAACGCCTTATATTTTCGCCGTTGAGACGGGACTATCTTCCGATCCTTCCATGAATTGGCGTGTATCCCAACTGGACGGGCTAACCCTGGTATCCAATTCTGATGCACACTCTCCCATGAAAATTGGTCGCGAAGCCAATCTTTTCGACACGGAACTTACTTATGCAAATATCCGGTCGGCATTGCAAAGCGGGGATTCAGAGCGGTTTCGCGGCACAATTGAATTTTATCCGGAAGAGGGCAAATACCATTTAGATGGTCATCGCAAGTGCCGTATTTGTATGTGGCCGTCAAAAACGATTCAGGCCGAAGGTGTTTGTCCGATCTGTGCCAAGCCCCTGACATTGGGAGTTTTGTATCGAGTGGAAATGCTGGCGGATCGACTGGAAAACCAAAAACCAGCAAAAACGCATCCCTTTTGCAATCTTGTGCCCCTAACGGATATTCTGTCCGAAATAATGCAGGTGGGTCCGAATAGCAAAAAAGTGCAAAGTACCTATCATCATCTCATATCTGCTCTGGGTCCTGAATTGCCGATACTATTGTCACTTCCCATTGAAACCATCAATACAGCCGGTGTTGCACTGCTTGGTGCTGCTATTAAAAAAATGCGTGCCAATGAGATACACTTGATACCCGGTTATGATGGTGAATACGGACGCATTAAAATTTTTTCAGATGAAGAACGGAAGCAGCTGTCAGGTCAAAAAACACTGTTTATCTCCAATCAGCAGTCAGCAATTGAACCGCGGGTAGATCCAACACTTCAATCAAAAATGCTATCAGCAAACAAACCGATTGCTTCTAACAGAAAATCTTCGGGCTCCAAAACCATCCAAAGCCATAACGACAGCGGTCCATTAAGTGAACGTGAAGGGATTGATTTTTTACACAGTTTAAATATGCAGCAGCTGGAGGCCGTCAAACATGGTACGGGACCGCTAATGATTGTTGCCGGTCCCGGAACCGGCAAAACGCGGACCTTAACCTATCGAATGGCGTATCTCATTTTGGAAAAAAAGATACCATCCAATGCAATGCTGGCATTGACTTTCACCAACAAAGCGGCGCAAGAGATGAAAAACCGGCTGTCACGACTATTGACAGAAACTGACTGCCTACCCGGCGTATACACATTTCATCGGTTGTGTTTGGCATTATTGAAAGATTGGCAAGACAGTGATTTAATTCCCGCAACGGATCGATTTCATGATCTTTTGGCAAATGATGAAGATCGACTAGCTGTGGTTCGTCTAGCAACCTGGAAACTAAAGCAAAGCGGACAGCCTGTTTCCATAAAACCTCAAGTAGCATTGAAATGGATAACCACTGCCAAACAACAAATGCTGAACCCAACGGCAGCGTTTAATTTCATTGATACTGCTTCAGATGCAAAAATGTTTGCCAGCATTTATAATACGTATCAGAAATTTTTGGCGGTTCAAAAATTATGGGATTTTGAAGACCTTGTTTTTAATGTTGTGACTCGATTTGAAACCGAACCTGATTTGTTGGAGACGTATCGGCAAAAATACCGTCATATGTTTGTGGATGAATATCAGGATTTAAATCATGGTCAATATCGATTGATTCGTGCGCTAGCGACTAAGCATAAAGATATTTGTGTCATTGGAGATCCTGATCAGGCCATTTACGGTTTTCGTGGGGCTGAAGCTGCTTATTTCAATCGTTTTATTAAAGATTATCCTGACGCACGCCTGATACAATTAACCCGTAACTATCGATCCACTGAAACAATTTTGGAGGCTTCATATCAAATCATCCAGAATAACTCTCAAAGTGTGAGTAAGCCTAGAGTCTATTCACAAATTAAAGGCCAAAAAACCATATCGATCCATCCCTTGCCCAACGAACGTTCAGAGGCGGTTTTTATTGGCCAAACCATTGAAAAAATGATTGGTGGCATCGGTTTTTATTCCATTGATTTTGATAAAATCGATGACAAGCATCAATCGATGCAAACGCATAGTTTTAAAGACATTGCGGTCTTATATCGAACAAAGCGCCAAGGAGATTTAATTGCCGAAATTTTTCTAAAAGCAGGAATTCCGTTTCAAATTGCAAACCGTGAAACCTTACTTCATTCAAATGAAGCATCACGTCTCATATCACTGCTGAAAGTAATTCATAATATGGGTGGCTTTAAAGATTACGAACGATCCCTTGAATTTTTTAATGACAGCATTAGCACAAAAACATGGCGGCTATTTTTTGGATGGACACTTGAATCGGGTAATTCACTGGCCACGGCATGTAAACAAATCGATGTACGGTCTTTAAATCAGCTAGCAGTCATACAGCAAAACTATTTGCGCGAAGCAATTGTCAAAATGAACGAATTACGAAAAGAGATGAGGGATCTGACAACGATTCAAGCACTGCAATTTTTGAAAACGTATCCTCCGATAAGCAAACAGCGTCAAGCCAACGAACGTTTCGCGGAAGCCTTACAGTATTTGATAAATTATGCTGATACCTATCCTATCAATGATTCAGAATTTTTTTTAAACCTTGATCTACAATCTGATACCGATTTGTATAATACCGAATCTGAAAGCGTGGGTCTTATGACCATGCATGCTGCCAAAGGACTTGAATTTCCGGTGGTCTTTATCGCGGGATGTGAGGACGATTATATTCCATTTAGAAAAACCAACGAACAGATAGTGGATCTTGATGAAGAGCGTCGCCTGTTTTATGTGGCCATGACGCGTGCGCAAGACATTTTGGTGCTCACTTGGGCGCAACATCGAAATCTTTTTGGACATCAAACAACTCGGAAATTATCACCGTTTGTTACCGATATTGAGAATCGATTATTAGCCTTTCAAAAGCTTGCTAAAAATCGACGCTTCAAAAAACGACCACAGCAAATGAATCTGTTTTAGAAACCATATTTTTAACGGCAATCACAACTAATATTAAATGAATTATTTGGCTCACTTTTTTCTGGCTGGTTCCAACCAAGAAATGATTGTTGGAAGTTTGTTGGGCGACTTTATTAAAGGCAATCCCGAAAGATATTATAATCGAGGTATTGCTCGAGGCATTCGGTTACACCGTAAATTGGATAGCTTTACTGATCAGCACGCAAAAACAAAAGCAAGCCGGCTGCTAATCTCATCGGATAGGCGGCGCTATGCAGGCATCATTATAGATGTCTGCTATGATCATTTCTTAGCCAGACATTGGAGCATGTATTCAGACGAAATCCTGACTGATTTTATACAACGTATCTACACGCTCATCCGACACAAAAAAGAGATGTTGCCGGACCGATTAAAAAATATATTTCCGCGGATGGTCAAGGAAGACTGGTTGTATCATTATCGACAGTTAGAAGGTGTGGCTGTGACGCTGGAAAGAATATCAAAGCGTGTAAGCCGTGAAAATACACTTTCAAAAGCAATTGAAGATATACATAACAACTATCATCAATTAATGGATAATTTTTTTGTTTTTTTCCCAGAAGCTCAGGCTTATACTTGTCACTGGATGAGATCATAATATATTTATGTTATGGATGATATATTTTTCATTATATACTTAATTTAATCTGAATTAACTATTTAATATCATATTGTTAAAAAGGTAAATGATATGACAAAGAATCATAATCCTAAGGATATTTCGCGTCGAGAGCTATTGCGTGGTGTTTTTCGCCGACAACAAAATAGCAAAGATACCGAAAATATAGGCGTCAATTCTAAGGTTGAACATAAAGAACCAGATACAGAGATTGACTTTAGATCCGGAAAATCAGCGCTGGAAAAGGGTGATTTTGGATCGGCCATCAAGCATTTCCGGGCGTGTGTTGAAAATGAGGCTCACCACACGTCCGCCCGCATGAGGTTAGGATACTGTCTATATAAACAAAGAAAATACATTCAAGCTAAAGTTGAATTTAGACGAGTGCTGCACCGCCAAAAAAATAGTAATTTTACCAACCTCTTTTTAGGATTAACCGAAGCTCGCAAGGGCCAGCTAAAAAATGCATTTAGCGCGTGGAATAGGTTTTCAGGTTCAAGACATGGCGCAATTCAACACGCAATTAAAACGCAGCAAACGGTTTTAAGATCATCAGAATCACCCGATTTTGAAACGGCTGCCGATGCCTTGGAAAAAGTGATCGAAGAAAGCCGTTATCCATTTTTTGATGAATAAAAATTAGAACCGACATCTAAATTATTTTGGCAAATGGTTTGCACGTTAACATTGGAACCCGGATTAAAATCATTTCATATTGCCATTGTTTAATATATGATATTGAAAAAAATTTGAATCATAATACAGAGGTAAAATGATGTCTCATTATTCCCCACGGAGCAAAAGTACCCAATTTGATGTGATCATCGTTGGGGGCGGTCCTGCTGGACTATTTGCATCTTACTATTTAAGCGAACATTCAGATTTAAAAATTTTGGTCGTTGAAAAAGGCAAAGGGCCCCAGAACCGAAAATGTCCCATCAAGGAAAACAATCAGTGTCATAAATGCCGTCCCTGCAATATTCTGTGCGGCATTGGGGGCGCCGGTCTCTTTTCCGACGGTAAATTAAATTATATTCATAAACTGGGAAAAACCGACCTTACCCAGTTTATGCCCGGTTCATCTGCTGAAGCCTTGATTGACGAAACCGAGACCATTTTTAATAAATTTGGCATGGATGGACCGGTCTATCCCACCGACATGGAAGCCGCCAAACAGTTGCGCAAAAATGCCAAACGCTACGGCATCGACTTGCTGTTAATCAAACAGAAGCATTTGGGCAGCGATTGTCTGCCGGATCATATGGCTTGCATGAGCGATCAGATTAAATCAAACGGTGTTGCGATTCATACATCTGAAGAAGTAAAAGATGTTGTTACGCACAACGGCAGGGTTACCGGCCTAATTACCAATCGCAAAGAATACTCAGCTGATAATGTTATTTTAGCACCTGGTCGTGTGGGGGCGGAATGGGTAGGTAAATTAGCTCAAAAGCATGATATTGATCTCAAACAACGCGGTATTGAAGTCGGTGTGCGGGTCGAAGTTCATAACGATATCATGCAAGATATTTGTGAAGTGATTTATGATCCCACATTTTTTATCCAAACATTTAAATATGATGACCAAACCCGCACCTTTTGTACCAACAATGGTGGTTTCGTAGCCCTGGAAAATTATAGCAATTTTGTGTGTGTCAATGGGCATGCTTATCGGCACAAAAAATCATCCAACACGAATTTCGCGTTTCTTTCCAAGGTAGTACTGACCGAACCGGTAACCGATAATCAAGCCTATGGGGAATCCATTGGTAATTTGGCGACGCTCATCGGCGGCGGAAAACCTATTTTACAGCGTTTCGGTGATTTGAAACGCGGCCGCCGCAGCACTTGGACGCGTGTAAATAAAGGTTACATTGAGCCGACACTTACCAATGTGGTGTGTGGCGATATTGCCATGGCACTTCCGGAGCGAATATTGACCAATCTGATGGAAGGTTTGGAACGTTTAAATAGCGTGGTGCCGGGTGTCAGCAACGATGAAACCTTGTTATATGCGCCGGAGATTAAATTTTTTGCCACGCAGATTAAGACGAGCAACACGCTTGAAACCAAGGTGAAAGGTCTTTTTGTTGCCGGCGACGGCCCGGGGGTTGCAGGCAATATTGTGTCGGCTAGCGCCACCGGTCTGATTCCTGCCAAAGCAATTGTTTCACAAGCTGCTTAAATTAAGGTTTTAGAGCTTCGATTCACTTACTATTCCCAAGAAGGACGCCAGTGCTGGAGCATTTCAGGATCTTGAAAGCAAGTTTCAAATTTAGAGCAGAGGTATTTGGCGCTTTCCAATAAAGGAACATCGTAAATGGGCCTATTTAAACTTTTTTCGGGCAAACAACCGGAAGACTACGAAGCCAAAGGTGATGCCCGATTTCAAGCCGGCGCCTTCGGGGATGCCAAGCTTGAATTCGAGGCCGCCCTGGAAAAATGCGACCAGTCCAACAGCACGGATGCCGCGATGCAAGTGCGGCTTCACGAAAAACTGACGCAAAGCAAAGAGGCGCTAGCCCAGGAACATAAGCAAACGGGTGAAAACCTCCTCGAAACCGGTGGCTATGAAGACGCCATGGAGCTATTTACGCTGGCTGCTGCACTCACCGAGGATCAGGAACTCAAAAAGGGTCTTGAAATTTCTATCAAAAAAGTCGCTCAGCAAAAGCAAGCGCTGATCATCGGTGAGGTCGAACCGCTTGTCTCTGAATTGGAAAGTCAAAACGTTGAAAAAGAAGAACAGCTTTCATCGGAATCTGCAGATGAATATTTTGGCATTTTGTGCGCCATGCTACCGCGGCATGTTCAAAAGATGTATTTAGCTTATGATGATGTCTTTAAAGACGGCTATGTAGCGCTAAATCAGGGCGACTTTGAAACCGCCGTTAAGCTGTTGGGCCAAGCGCATACGCAGGCGTCTGAAGAAAGTTATATATCGCTGGAGTTGGCAACCGCTTACTTCAATTTAGGCCGCTACCCCGAGGCGCAATCGCTTTTAGAATCTTTTATTCACCAATTCCCGGATGCCTTGCCTGGCTATGAACTTCTTTGTGAAATTTATTGGAAGAATCAATCTTTCAATCTAGCAGAGGATCTATTGGCCCGTTGCCCGCAAGATTTAGTTGAATCAGTGGCGCTATATTTGCTGAAAGGCGAAACTTTTGTGCGGGCAAACCAATTGGAAAAAGCCAAAGCATTATACCATCAATTTATCAGCACCTATGGCTGGAATGACCAGATTATGAAAAGTTTGGCCTATACCCACGAGGCACTCGGCGAGACCGAAAACGCCCGACAGGCATATTCTGAAATTCTCGATCGCTGTAAAGGTTGTGGCGCCCGCGTGGATGTTGCCGTTAAACATCGTTATGCAAATCTATGTTTTGCCTCTGGTGAACGTTCCAATCATGTCCTGGAGCTCTACTTTGATCTCATTAAGCATAGCCCCCAAAATGCCGCTGAGTATTATGACAAGATCAGCCGTATATATACGTCCAGCGGCAATGAAGGTGAAGCTCAGCGATATCGTGCTTTTGCTCAGAGGTTAACCTCAAAAGTTAACCAATGATAATTGATAAGGGCGGACGCTTAAATTATTAACGCCATTTGATCCCCTTCTTCTATGGTCGATTATTCTATTATAATACCGGCATTCAATGAAGAAGCCTTTTTGCCGCAAACCCTGTTAAGCTTAAAAACAGCCATGCCATTGGTCCCACGGGAAGGTGAAGTTATTGTCGTAGACAATAATTCAACCGATCAAACTGCTGTCATCGCCCGACAATATGGTGCTCAGGTTGTTTTTGAAAAATACAATCAAATTTCTCGTGCGCGCAACACCGGTGCCCGCCATGCCCACGGACAATTTCTAATCTTTCTGGATGCCGACACAACCCTATCTCATCAGCTTTTAACACGTGCATTAGATAATGTTTCCAAAAGAGATTGTTGCGGAGGGGGTTCAACGGTTCGTGGGGACATATCCTTAAAACCAGCGTATCAATTAGGTTTGGATCTTTGGAACTGGTTTTCCGTAAAATTCAAATATGCTGCCGGAAGTTTTATATATTGTCGGCGTGATGGTTTTGAATGCGTTGGTGGCTTTAATGAGAAAGTATATGCCGGTGAAGAAATTTGGTTTTCGCGATGTTTAAAGCGATGGGGGCGATCACAATACCTAAGCTTTAAAATCATCGACCAAGCGCCCGTTACTACGTCCACTCGAAAAATTGATTGGTTTTCGCCCCTTCAACTTGCTCTAGTGGCAGGCATGATCGTTTGCTTTCCGTTTGTGACCTGTTATCCTAAGGCGTGTAAAGCCTGGTACGTTCGACCGGATAGATCTAAATAAAAACGATTCGCTATCATGAAGAGGTTTGAGCAAACACATGCATCGTCAAAACCATAGCGACGTTTTAATTGTTGGTGGCGGTATCATTGGAATTGCCTGTGCGTATTATCTAATGAAAGCCGGTCGGCAGGTACGCATCATTGAACAGGCGCAAATTGGGGCCGGGGCCTCCCATGGCAACTGTGGCCTGGTGTTTTTGAGCCACCTAATTCCCCTTTGTGCACCGGGCGTCATACTGCATGAGCTCAAACGTATGTTTCGGCGAACTTCGCCGCTTTTTATTAAACCTAGTTTGAACCCGCAATTTCTATCCTGGTTGATCCAATTTGCGCGGCACTGCAACCGCAAACATCTTGCAAGGGTGGTTCGCGCCAGAGCAAATATCTTGCTTTCATCAGAACGGCTTTTCAATCGGCTTTTTACCGGCGAAGAATTGAAATGTAACTGGGAAAAGCGGGGTGTTTTGTTGGTTTACCAATCAGCCGCTGCGATGGAAAAATATGCAAAAATCAATCAAATCCTTGAACCATATGGCCTGGCGGCCAAACCATACATTGGACAGGCGCTGCGGGAATTGGAGCCGGCTTTAAGCGATCGTGTCCACGGCGGATGGTATCATCATAACAACAGCCATTTGAGACCTGATGCTTTGCTGCAGGCCTGGAAAAAGACCTTAATAAGAAACGGCGTGGATATTGTGGAAAATTGCCAATTACAGGGATTTGTCAATGAAAACGAGCAATTAACTTCAGCAGTAACTAGTTGCGGTAATCTGACCGCAGAACAATTCGTGCTGACCACAGGTGCTTGGAGTACCCAAATCCTGTCGCCGCTTGGGATCAAATTACCTCTGCAGGCCGGTAAAGGCTACAGTATCACCACAGATCGCCCCTCGATCTGCCCTCAAATACCTTGTATTTTTGAAGAAAAAAGCGTGGTGGCCACGCCCTGGTCAGACGGTTATCGTTTGGGCGGCACCATGGAATTTTCAGGATTTAATGCGGACATGGTCGGCGCGCGGCTTAATGGTCTGAAAGTCGGCGCGCGCCAATATTTAAAAAATCCGCTGGGAAAGCAAATCCATGAGGAATGGGTTGGCATGCGCCCCCTAATGGCCGATGACCTACCTGTTATTGACCGTGCGGTCGGAATAAAGAATTTAGTGGTGGCTACCGGACATGGGATGATGGGCATATCCATGGCACCGGCCACCGGCAAATTGGTCGCCGAACTGGTAACCGGAAAATCTCCTCACATCGACCCCGCCCCTTTCACTATGAAGCGCTTTCTTTAGGTGCGACTGCTTGCGGTACAAAACGCGATGCTTACCATTCAATAATGTTTAAAAAAATGTATATTGGAATCGAAACAGACTAATTTAAGCAATTAGCAACCGAATTTAAAAGCTTGCAGACATTCAAAGACGGTAAACAATCCTATCCGAGCAGTAAGTTTACTATACTGGTTTCCATCGCCTGGATCATCGGGTGGATGGTCTCTCCCGACACATTGATTTTAGTGGGAAACAGTGCCGGAGGTGCCGGATCCCTATTCACAGTGTTAATGTGTCTGGCGCTACTGCTCTATTTGATAAATGCACGCGCATTTAGTTTGTTAACCAGAAAGGACTTGAACCCCGGGTCGGAAGGCAAGCGGATTCAGCCATCACTGGGGACAGTGACCGCCATTGTGTTGCCGCTTACCGGGCGGCTACTGGTCGCGGTGTTTGGCGCCACCGGCATGCTGGTGGCGTCCGGTTTTGTATTCAATGAAGTTTTCTTTCATAAATTTCCCAATTTTGCATTTGCCTTCTTATTGTTAGCGGTTTTGCTGGCAATCCACCTGGCCGGACGCAAGACGGCCGAAATAAGTCAATTCATATTTAGCTCGATAGCTGTGATTGGCTTAATTTTTCTAGCATTGGTCGGCCTGATGGGACACAGTGACACTGAATCCAACCTATTTACATTTCACCCCCCAATACACATGTCCGCTGTTTTTTTGCCGCTATGGTTTTTTGTGGGATTTGATCTGCTCACGTATATTCGCAG
>JAAUYK010037807.1_pt1 | contig 15187 bp, 11 predicted proteins | sample 7278021 | NCBI WGS metagenome assembly JAAUYK01 (sample SAMN14350223, study PRJNA611818) | marine sediment metagenome | isolation source: surface marine sediment (1.8m) | place: French Polynesia: Moorea | collected 2018-08
GAACTCGTTTACTTTCCCAAGCTAAACAGTTACGTCAAAGTCAAGAAAAAGTTGAGAAACAACTTAATTATCTTAACACAGAAATTAACCAGACAAAACTGATTCGCCGTGTAGCAGAATTAGTGATTGCCATTGTTACTGGTGGTGTGGCAACTTTTGGTGTGGGACAGTTAATTGGAGTAGGAATAAATCAAGTTCAACTACCAATAGAATCAGATCAAGTTTCCCCTTCTTCTATTCCTTATATTAACACAGAAGAAGATTGCAAAAAACGAGATGGTTCCATTTGGCATGAGGAACAATGTTGGGATTTTACCCACAGTCCAGACTGGTAATTATTGAATACTATAATTAAGCAAAAAAATAACTCAATAAAACAGTTTACTGGTTTAGTTTTTCTTGAATTATTTCCATTTGGTTGCTTTTCTCTGTTAAACCAAAATGGTTCATCAATGCAATAACACCAACAGAAACAATAACGCCAAGAGATAAACCACCTGCTAACAAGATAAGAAAGATTTTCTTGGCTTGATTAACAGCTTTTTGCTGTCTTTCGGTTCTTGGGGAATCATAATCCATAATCAAATTAAATCATTAATTATCTAATAATTCTAACCCATTCAAGAAACTTCTGCTACTGCGAGTATCTGTGAGAGATTTTGGATAACGAACACCTAAAGCATAAAGACGATTTCCAACTAGATAAAGTCTTAAGATAATTATTTCTTTTTGGTTGCTAAATGTCAGTTCTTTCCCTACATTTTTATCTAAAAAAACTGCCCTTTCTTGCGTTAATTGAAATCCTTTTTCTGGTGGTATTTCACTTTTTATTGCTTCTAATAGAACGTCAATATTTTCCACTTGCTCATCTGTTAAATTTTCTGCATAGGCAGCAATATACTCTTGATTATCTCTATGAGAGACTAAACTACGAAAACTAATATCACCTAAAGTTGTTGCTAATAATACTTCATCATTGGTTAAAATACCGGGTGGCATCCAGAAAGAAACACCTCCTTGTTTAAAGACAATAAACTGCCAACTATTGGATTGGTTCCTAACAGGAATAATACCATCAGGAGGATTTTGAAATAATAGTCTATCTTCTGAAGTTAAGCGTCCACTTTCAAAGAAACTTCTGATTTCTCGACCAATAGAAGGGGTTTGTTGTGCTATTTCTACCGAGGGTTTTATCGGCACTGAGTTCGCATAATTTACATTTAAGACAACCGTGAGAACTGAAATGATTGAAGTGGTTTTCAATAGACTTTTCATACATACTAATCCAATAAGACTTTCTAATTATCTCATATTTTTACCGATTGGGTTTACATTGGAGTCCTGAAGAGGATAACACAAGGGTAATAATTGTTATAGCCTAGAAGACTGTGTTACTATTTCTGCAAACAAAAATTACAATAAAGTTGCCAAAAATACCCTTTAAAGCTTATGCTAAAAATTGAGTATCTATTATTGGGTAATTATGTCAAAAAAAAGAGTTCTTGTTACGGGTGCAACAGGAAGAACAGGATTATTAGTGGTCAACAAACTTCGTCAACTTTCTGATAAGTTTGAGGTATTTGGTTTCGCTAGAAATTATGAAAAGGTAAAAGAATTATTTGATTCAACAGAAGGCTTTTTTATAGGAAATATTAGCGATGAATCTAGTTTAGAAACTGCTTTAAAAGGATGTGATTGTTTGGTAATTGTCACCAGTGCTGTCCCTAAAATGAAAGCACCTCCCCAAGAAGGAAAACCACCAGAATTTGAGTTTGAACCAGGGGGAATGCCGGAAGAAGTTGATTGGATAGGACAAAAAAATCAAATTGATATTGCTAAAAAATTGGGCATTAATCAGATTGTTTTAGTAGGTTCTATGGGAGGAACAAATCCTAATCATCCCCTCAATAAAATAGGTAATGGCAACATTTTAATTTGGAAGCGGAAAGCAGAAGAATATTTAATTAATTCCGGTATTAATTATACTATTATTCGTGCTGGTGGATTAATTAATGAACCAGGAGGAAAACGAGAATTAATTGTGGGTAAAAATGATACTTTATTAGAAAATCCTCCTAATGGTATTTCTACAGTGATTCCCAGAGAAGACGTAGCAGAATTAGTGGTACAATCACTAATAGAAACTACAGCTAAAAATAAAGCTTTTGATGTCATTACTAAACCAGAAGATGATTCTTCGGCGGTTATTACTAAGGACTTTGCTTCTTTATTTGAACAAGCAACACCTGGGTTATAAGCTGTTAAGTATCTAAATTATTCTATATTGGGTTATGGGGTGACGGTATAACGTTTGTTTCCTAATTTATCAATAGGTTGTTTAAACGTTTTTCAGTCTAGGTTAAGTAGTTCATTCTTATATTACTAAGTAAACAAAGAAAATAAATTTTGTTCCCAGTTTCCTCTCTAAACTAGCTATTTTTGTTGAATTTAAAAGATGTAATTTTCTCGGACAAAGAATACCTTAATTAAGAATAGCTTTGGCTGTCAATTCTGCTTTTTCTAAATGGGGAACATGACCACATTCTGGAATCCAAATTAATTGACTATTGGGGATTAATTCTTTAAATTTGTTAGCGTCTTTTATTCCTAAAATTTTATCGTTTTCTCCCCAAATGATCGTTGTTTCTGGTTTTAAATTGACAATTTCTTGTTTAAAAGAACCATAACCACCACTTTTGGTAAAAGAAATTAAAGCTTGACTCCACTGTTCACATTTAAGATGTAAAGCAGCACAAAGTTGTGCATCTTGACTCGCAAAACTTTTATCATAATAAGCAGATTCACTAATCTTTTGTCTAACCTTAAGATTACTTAAAAAAGCTGTTGATAAATAGTCTAAAGGAGGAAACATAAATTTTCCTATCTTCGGTGGTGCAGCTAAACCGGCACTATCAATTAACACTAATTTGCTAACAGTTTCTGGATAGGTTAAAGTAAAATCAATCGCTGTTGCACCTCCCATAGAAGCACCCACCAAAATACATGGTTCTTTAATTAAAGTTTTCCAGGTATAATATAAATGGTTTTTAATTGTTTCAGGACTAAACAATAAATCACTCCTTCTTTTAGTGAAACCAAATCCTAGTAAATCAATAGCCCACGTAGCATGAAATTGAGATAAAATTGGTAAAAGACGACGATATTCTAATAAAGAACTGTCAAAACCGTGTAAAAGTAAAATAGGTGGGTTTTTCTCTCCCTGCAAAACATAACTGGTAGGGATGGGTTGAGGAGATAGTGGAGTGGTAATATCCTCAAATTTAATTCTATTAACTAAGTCAAGGGATGTTTTTTCAGTTAACTTTTTTGCCTCAAACGGAAGAAAAATCATAACAACTATTTAGGGAGAAAACACTTATCAATTAACAATGTACATTGTTAAAGATGGATTATATCATAATAGTGAGTTTTCTCCCTAAAAATAGCATATAAATTACCATCATTAAACCGCTAGTTTTTGCCCTTCACCTGTTTTCTTCCGTAAAATTTTTAAGGCGCGGCTATAAATTTGACGGGCCCTTTCATGACTAATACCACATTTTTCCCCAATAGCTTTGTAACTCATTTGCTTACCATCTCGCAAACCAAAACGAAGAATAATTACTTCTTTTTGTCTTGGTGTTAAACTTTCTAAAAGATTATTTATCTGAGAAATTTTTTCCTCTTGTTTAACAAAATCATTAGGGGAAACACTATCTTCATCAGGTAATAATTGTCCCAACTCCGTTTGATTCTCATCAATAACAACATTTAAACTACGGGATTTAGTTTTAAACGCTGCTTGTTGGAGAAATTGTAACCTATCCACAGAAATTTCCATGTTTTCAGCAATCTCTGCTTGGGTTGGTTTTCTACCCAATTTTAGGGTTAATTCCCGAATAGATTTACGATATTTGTTGAGATTTTCGTTAATATGAATAGGTAAACGAATGGTCCGACTTTGTTCTGCGATCGCCCTAGTTATTCCCTGTCTTATCCACCAATAAGCATAGGTAGAAAACTTATAACCACGAGCCGGATCAAATTTTTCTACGCCTCTAATTAAACCCAAACTTCCTTCTTGAATTAAATCTAATAAGGATAAGCCCGAATTAAGGTATTTCTTGGCGATAGAGACCACTAGACGCAAATTTGCCTCGATCATTCTTTCTCTAGCTTTTTGTCCCTTAGCGACAATTTTTTCCTCTTCTCGGCTCAGTTTTTCCTTTTCTAATAAAGGTAACATTGCCTGGATGTCTTCCGCTAATTTAATCTCTTCAGTACTAGAGAGTAAGGGGGTTTTACCAATAGACTGAAGATAGTGGCGAACCGTATCAACTTTTTTCTTGGTTGTCATGTTTAGCTATCTGTTATTTATTTGTTGTTTGTAGGTATAGTGAAGGAAATCCACCGCAGCAGTTGTAGCTTAAATTTCTTTAGTAATCTCTTTTCTCTCAGCAAAATCTGAATCGATATTGATGGGATTTATTGCTACCCTAATTGTAAAGTAAAATTAAAATTTTGGCAAGTTATGACCCTAATTCCTCAGAAAAATTGTTAAGATTGATATCTTAACCAAAAATAGAGTCATCCAGCCCCCACTAGAAACTAGGAACTTAGGAGGCTGAACCTAAAAAATCAGGGATTTTTCCCCTAAAATAAAAGTAGGGTTTAACCTGTGATAGCCTAAATAAGTAACTTTGAGTGAAACAACCATTAACCTCTACTGAGCTTAAGATTGAAGAATTATTTCCCTTTGAACTCGATCCCTTTCAAGAGGAAGCGATCGCAGCGTTGCATCAAGGGGAATCTGTCGTTGTCTGCGCCCCCACCGGTTCAGGAAAAACAGTTATAGGAGAATTTGCCATCTATCGGGCTTTGCATCTTGGTCAACGAGTATTCTACACCACTCCCCTCAAAGCTTTATCTAATCAAAAGTTTAGAGACTTCCAAGACAAATTTGCCACCACAGAAGCAGGAGTTGTTGAAGGCATGGTGGGGTTAATTACAGGAGATATTGTCATCAATGCCAACGCTTCGATCGTAGTAATGACCACAGAAATTTTCCGTAATATGCTCTATGAAACCCCCATAGGTCAAGTGGGAACGTCCTTAGAAAATGTGGCTACAGTGATTTTAGATGAATGCCACTATATCAGTAATCGGGGTCGGGGAACCGTCTGGGAAGAATCAATTATTTACTGTTCCCCCAGCATTCAATTAGTCGCCCTCTCTGCAACCATAGGCAACCCAGAAGACTTAACAGAATGGATTAACCAAGTTCGGAAAACCGCCCCAAACGTTGATCCAAAGAAAACGTCTGTCAGTTTATGTAAACTGATTAACTCAGATTTTCGCCCCGTTCCCCTGCGATTCTATTTCAGCCAAAAAAACGGACTCTATCCCCTGCTGAATCAGAAACAAACAGCCATTAATAATCGCCTCAAACCTAAAGGAAACCGTAAACGCCGACGGGTTAAACGCAGTGAATGTCCCACACCTATGATGGTGGTTAAGCAACTGTACGAAAAAAACCTTTTACCCGCCATCTATGTTATCTTTAGCCGTCGAGAATGCGATCGGGCCGTGCAAAAGTTAGAAGGAGTGATGTTAGTCTCTCCCGAAGAAGCCCACGCCCTACAATATAACCTGCTCAACTTCTTTTTAGCCGAAAACACCAATTTACAAGTCGATCTTCTCGAAGCAGTAGGGACAGAAAACCCACACTTATACGAACCCCTTAAGGACTTTTTAACCACCCTTTCACCCCAGTCTGATCTCTTTCGATATTTAGCGGAGGATGAGGAGAGCAAAGTCCATTTATTCCAGATTCTAGCCGATCTGTGTCAGTTAGTGCGCTCAGAACAACTCGAACCCTTAACTAGAGGTATTGCGGCACATCATGCCGGCATTTTACCTCTATGGAAAGAATTAGTGGAACAACTATTTGAAGTGGGTTTGGTTAAAGTTGTGTTTGCCACGGCAACCCTATCGGCAGGCATCAATATGCCGGCAAGAACCACTGTTATCTCTGCTTTGTCCAAACGCATCGATACAGGACACAGTATGTTAAGTCCCTCAGAATTTCTGCAAATTGCCGGGCGGGCCGGACGAAGAGGTATGGATGAGGTGGGCCATGTAGTCACTATTCAAACCCCCTTTGAAGGGGCAACAGAAGCAGCCTATTTAGCTACTGCACAGTCTGAACCTTTAAAAAGTTGTTTTACTCCTTCTTATGGCATGGTCTTAAACCTGTTGCAAAAACATAGTTTACAGGAAGCCAAAGACCTTTTAGAAAGAAGTTTTGCTGAATATTTAGCCCAATTAAAATTAGAACCTGAACAACAGGCGATCGCTAGTTTGAGTACAGAATTAGCTAAACTGGATATTGAATTAGGAGGGCTACAAGAAAAAGATATCCTTGCTTATGAGAAATTGAAAGCTCGATTAAAAGAAGAAAAACGACTTTTGAAAATTCTCGAAGATCAGGGAGAAGAAAAGCGTAAAAAAGAAATTGCCGGTCAATTGAGTAAGTTAAATATTGGGGATTTAGTTTATTTAAAAGGCAAACGTTTAAGAACATCTACCCCTCAATTAGCTACCATTGTGGCTATGGTTCCGGGATCGGGACAAGGTTTTGATTTGTTATGTTTAGGGGACAATAACTACTGGTATTTAGTAAAAAGAGGAGATATTGTTGACTTTTATGGGGCTTCTTTACCCCTATCTTTTGCAGATAATTTGACCCTACCGGATCTCAGAAGATTATCTTTAGGTAGAGGACCAAAAGGGGATGAAAACTCTAAACAAATCACCCAACAAATGAGCGATCGCGCCTTTGGAAGAATCACCCCACCAGAGGTGATTGAACAACAAGAAAAGATCGATAATGTGCAGAGTTCACTTAATGATCATCCTTTAACCAAAAGCAAAGATTTTAAACGCTTATTTAAGTCCCATCATCGACGTTTAGAACTACGAGAACAACTCCATAACCGACAAATTAAATTCCAAAAATTACAGTCCAATCAATCTTATTATTGGCAAGAATTTCTCAATCTAATCGAGATTTTACGGGAATTTAATGCTTTAGATAATTATACACCCACTGCCCTCGGTGAAGCTGCAGCTACTATGCGTGGAGAAAATCAGTTATGGTTAGGCATGGTGTTGATGTCGGGTACTTTAAACCATCTCGAAGCCCATCAACTAGCGGCTGCGGTTAGTGCTATTATTACCGAAACCCTGCGCCCCGATACTTGGACTAACTATTTACCTTCTCCAGAAGTGTTGAGTCTGTTTAAAGAGTCTCCAGAAAACGGTGTGAGTATTGGAGAAATGCGCCGTTTATTGAACCAAACCCAAAGACGCTATCAAATTACTATTCCGGTCTGGTTAGAGTTAGAATTAATGGGGTTAGTGGAACAATGGGCTTTAGGTGGTGACTGGCAGGAACTTTGTGAAAATACCAGTTTGGACGAAGGGGACTTAGTTCGTTTGCTTAGGCGTACTGTTGATCTTCTTTGGCAGATTCCCCAAACCCCAGGTATTTCCGGTCATTTAATTACAACTGCTAAAGAAGCGATTACTCTATTGAAAAGATTTCCCATTTGAACCACCTACGGATTTGGGGATACTTGGACTTAAAATTAGTTAAAGTCCCGTTAAAATATCGTTTAATATCTGTATTTTATAAGATAACTGAGCTATTTCTGATGAGTGTAAATTATGGGGGACCTCCATAATCTTGGCTAGTTCCTGTTCATATTTCCGTAAACTTAATAATACTTGCTCACTAAAATGAGTTAAATAGTTCTGAGCAAATTCAACAGAAGTAGATGGAGTTTGAGAATTCTGTGTCATTGCTTCTTTTTCTGCTTGTGTTGTGGTTTTGTTTAGGAAATAACTTGCCCCTCCTAAAACGGCTGCTCCTATGGGTCCTGCTACTAACAAACCGATTCCTGTAGGAATACCAACGGTGGTGATATCATCAAAATAGTTTGATTTTTCTTTATTTCCTTCTAGCAAAGAAATGGATATTTCTGGGGGATCAGGAATACTAATATTTAAAGGAGTCAAGAAGTTATTATCAAAAAATAAACAAGCTTTATCTCCCCATTCATTAATATTATTTTGATAGGTAATTATTTTATCTTGAAAACCATTTTCACGCCACTGTTGAAAAGTATTTTGTTCTAAAGCTATCGCTAATTCATTTTGATATTGATTTAATAGTTTAGGTAAGTATAGCCAACTATAAAAATCAGAAAGACAGCGTTGAAATCCTTGGTTAATAACTTGTTGTGCTTTCTGTTTAATTTCTTTTTCTTTGTTTATTTTTTGTTCTATATTCTCTACTTGTTTAACAATATTATCTCTTTGATTGAGGGCTATCTCTTTCACTTGAACACTAATTGTCTCAAAACGTTCTCTTCTAAAAGTTTGTTCTTGTTTCTGTTGAATAATAATAGTTTGTAAAGCAGACTCAAGCATGGACAAACCACTTCTGTGTACTTCATTATTATCCCCTTTGAGTTTCGCTCTTAATGCCGGTAAAGCATCAACTCTATATAGATTACTGAACCCAGAAGGTAAATTTGAGCGAAAACTTTCAGCAACAAAGCGTAACCTATAATAAACGTCTTTTTGTTCTTGTGGGTCTAATAAATTCAAGAAGTTAATCACTAAAATAACACTATTAATGCCACGATTTAGCAACCAATCCCTAAAATTTTCTCTTTCTTCAAGAGTCATTAATTTTCGAGCATCAACCACTTGAATAATTAAATCTGAAGTTAATAATTGATCTTTAACTAATTTATTTTGCTCTTCTCGATCATTGGTTCCTGGTAGGTCTAAAAATTCCACTCCCATTTTTAAAAGGGAATGATTACAATAAACTTCTACAGATTTTACGTCTTGATTCATACACCTGTTATCATTAAGGGTTGCATATTTTTTTAGGATATTTGTTCCTTCTTCTTCAATAATTTTATTATTATTTAAAATGATTTTTGTTTTTAATTTTTCTCCATATTTAACATAAATTGCTGCGCCTGTGGTGGGAATAAGATCGATGGGTAAAGTTTTTTCTCCTAGTAAAGCATTTAATAGTGTAGATTTACCATAATTAAAAGGAGCAAAAACCGCCAAGCGAAAGTTTTTGTTTTCACAATAATTACCTAGAGATAAGATATCTCTTTTTAGGGAAGAATTTTCATCTATTGCTAAAACTTCAATCGCATGATTAAGGGTTTTTGAGATGTTAATCAAGTTCTCATCAATATTTTTCATCGGATTAAAATTACTGAATAATAAACAATCACTCATAAAATCTTGAACTATTTAGTTTTCAAGAAGCAGTTTTCAAAAAATTGTTATAGATGCTTTGAATCCATTGGGCTTCACCCTTAATATCTTGTTGCAATTTTTGTAATCTTTCAAGTTCTTTCTCTTGATTAATTTCATGAGATTCTTTTTGTTTGACTAAGTTATCCAATTCAGCTTTGCGAGATTGAATATCATCATTCATACGTTCTGTAATTTGTTTTTCATAAATATCAAAACATTCTTTAACAGTCTCAGAAATTTTAGGAGAATAATCTTGAGCAATTTGTGGTAAATGTTTAATTAACTCTTTTTTAGCAATTTTAACCAATTGCTTACGGGCTTGATCTGCTTGTACAACTCCAACACCTAACCCTAATAAAGCTAAACTAATAGGTCCTAAAATGATGCCAGTAATAGCAGTAATAATGGTTCCTACTCCTAACACGGTAATAAAATTAAGAATAATATCTTCCCAATTAAACCCCGATCCAGCCATAGCAACCCCTGCAATATTTCCCCTTGTTAAAGAAAAGATTCCGGCTGCCCACTTTGCCCAACTGGGAGCATTATCTTTTTCAGAAGATTGATTAACCGGAGGCAAGGTATTTCCCGTTATTTTTTCAGTAATTCGGTTAGTTACTTGAGCATAAGAATCCCCATAACTGGTAGCAATTTTAGAAAGTTGTAAAAAGGCAGCATCCATTTCTTTTTCTGCTTGTTTACCCCAGTCAGCAATGCGTTCATTAATATACTTTTCAAACGCATCTCTTAGCTCTCTATCAAACGCATCTCGCTTGCCACTAAATAAGAAATCAATAAAGTTTAAATTGGGTTGATAATGAGCAAAGTCAGACTCAAAGGTATTACCTAGATTCAAAACGTAATCACGAAAAGACTGAGAAATAACTTGGGCTTGATTATCTCGAATTTTACGAATTTCTTGTTGAAATTTATCACAAATTTCATTGAGAATTTTAAACTCAGGTTCTACAGAATCAATTTGTATTTTTAAGTCATCTGCATCTTTTTCAAAGAGAGAAATTCTCCGTTCAACTGCTTCATTTACATGACTAGACGTTTGTTGAGCTAATGTTAGTCCTTGTCGAAATTCTGCTATTGCTCTTTCTTGGGTTAAAAAGGTATTTAAAGAAGATAAAAAATTAGAGAATCCTTGATCGCTTAAAGGAGTATTAGGCTGTTTTAACTGTTGTCTTAAAGCGTTTAAAGCAGAAATTTCAAATACCCTTTCTTCATAGAGATCATAACCATCAATCTTACAATATTCTGCTAGATTACTGTGAAAAACTTTCCTTAATTTTTCCTCAGCTTCAGATAACTCTTCGGGGTCATCTGGATCAATTAAACTATCTTTAACTTGATCCCAAGCATTAACCAAAAAGAAAATACTTAATCCCCTATCTTTAATATAATTTTCAAGATAACGACGCTCTCCCAGTGTACAGGGTTGAGAAGCTCTTAAAACAAATAAGATAGCATGACAATTATTAATATATCCAAGAGACAATTCGTTTCTTGCTTCCGTATCATTTAATCCTGGACTATCAACGATTTCGATCCCCTTTTCTAGTAAGGATAATGGGTATTCAACCACCGCATAATCTACGTTAGGAAAAGCTTGAGTTTTCTCCCTCTCTAACTGTTTTGCCTCTGTGGGATCAATGGTGTAACGTTGTTTAAATGCTTTAAAATCTAATATTTCTGGAGAACTTCCATCCTTAAAATAAATAGTAACCTTTTTCTCTTTTCCATAGCGAACAATGGTCAATAAAGCCGTACAAGGATTAACGTCGCTGGGTAACAATTTTTCCCCTAATAAAGCATTTAAAAATGTACTTTTCCCTCTCTTCATATCTCCTAAAACTAAGAGACGAAAAATACCATTTTTTAAGTTTGAGCCAATTTTATCAAGGTCATCGATATGCTGAGATAGTTCTAATTTTCCTGAGAGATTTTCCCCCATTGATTCCGCTTTTTCGAGAGTTTTAATCATTTCATCGAGATACTTAGCCATTTGGGAACGCACATCGCTGACCTTTTGTAAATCATCTAATAAAGTTGTCGTTTCACAATTAATCATCATAGAAAACCTCAATCATTTAATTTTCAATATAAGTATGTTATTTGTCACTATGGATAAGGTTAGGTTATTTTTTGTTATTAGACGGCTTCCTTTCTAAAAATAGTTTATACGAAACCCATGTTATAGAACTAATCATAATGACTAATGCTAACCAATAAGCTAGTTTTGTAGCAACAAAAACCACTACCATTATCATAAAGAGCTTACCCATAAAGAGTAAATTTTTCCTCCAATGGGTTATGGATTTTTTACCCAAATTCTCTTTTCTTGTTTGATACAGGGGGGGATCTGTTTCTTGGGTTTCACGAGCAATCTCTAACTCTAACTCCCGCAAACGAATTTCTTGTTCTCGTTGCTTTAAAGCTTGTTCTCGTTGCTTTAATTGTTGATCTTCCTCATTATAATTCATGAATACTCATTATCATTCAGGTTGATAATCTTAGGGTTCCCCAAAATGACAAATTGTTATCATCATCCTTTGATAAGTCTTTCAAAAGGATGGTTTGAAAGACTTGTCAAAGGATTACAGATTGATTGCATTTGCACTAATCTACAATCTTCGGTCACCGCAAAATATTCAAAAAATTGAACAAGGGGAGGCTAAGCTGTTAAGCATCTAAATTACTATACTAGACAGACGGGGAGACGGTTTGCTAATTTGTTGCTGAACCTCATGATGTGCGGTTTAAATGCACAACAGCTTAAATCCCTGAGTTTCAAAACTTTAGGGCTTTTTTTTCAAGCTTTTATTTGTCAACTAGGGGATATTTTAGTGTACGAAGACGCTCCCGATTCTAATTGTGATCCTCTAACTTAATCAAGGAAAATGCTATTTTTTTAATGATAAGATAACTCTGGTTTCAAGCTAATCAGTTCTCCGGGTTTAACGGTTTTTTGTTCAGTAATAATTCCTGTAATTAACTTAGCAGGAGTAACATCAAATGCAGGGTTATAATAATCAACTCCATCGGGATAAATAACCGTATCTCCGATTTGATAAAGTTCCGAAGGATCTCGTTCTTCGATGGGAATTAAATCACCATTTTCTAAACTAAAATCTACGGTAGAAAGGGGTGCAGCAACATAAAAAGGAATGTCGTGCATCTTGGCCATAACTGCTACTCCATAGGTACCAATTTTATTAGCAGCATCCCCATTAGCAGCTATTCTATCTGCCCCTACAACTATCATATCAATTAGTCCTTTTTGCATACAATGGGCTGCCATATTATCACTAATCACAGTAACAGGAATTTTCTCTTGAACACATTCCCAAGCGGTTAATTTTGCCCCTTGTAAACGGGGTCTTGTTTCATCAGCATAAACTCTTTTTAGTCTTCCTGCTGCCCATACAGAACGAATTACTCCTAATGCTGTTCCATAACCTGCTGTTGCTAATGCTCCTGCGTTACAATGGGTGAGAATGCTTAATTTTTCTAGGTTTGAGGGTAATATTTGTAAACTATTTTTACCGATATCTTGACAAGTTTGCAAGTCTTCTGCTTGGATTTTTTGCGCTGTTTCTAATAAAATATTTTTAATTTCTTCTACTGTGCCAATACTTTCATAAGCTGTTTTTAACATCCTAGAAATTGCCCAGAAAAGATTAACAGCAGTGGGACGAGTTTGACGTAATATTTCGGCAACTTCTTCTAATTTTTTTAAGAAAGTTTCTCTCTCTTTTGTGTTAATTTCTCTTGCCCCTAAGTACATTCCATAACCAGCAGCAACCCCAATGGCTGGCGCACCCCGAACAATCATAGTTTTAATGGCTTTTGCCATGTCTTCATAACGATTAATTTCTACTAGGGTATATTGACTAGGTAAACAAGTTTGATCAATTAATAAAACTTTATTGTTAGACCAAACAACAGGATAAATTGTAGTCATAATAGCACTTAAAATTAATACTCAATGTCTCTAAGTTATTCTGACATATTTTAGTCTTTTTGAACAGTTGTTATTTTTAGGCTTAAAATGTTAGAGAGATTTCTCTTTACCTCAAAAGGAGGATTAAAAAGACAACAATATAGCATTTCTCATACTTGTGAGGTACAGGGTTTTCTAGTTTTAGGAGTTCGGAGTTCGGAGTTCGGAGTTCGGAGTTCGGAGTGAGATATTAGATGTACCTCATGAGTCCGAGAAACGCTATATACTAACTAATTTTTGTAATACGATATTTTTCGTTATTTATTGTTACAGAAAGTTATTTTATTATTTTTTCAGAGATTTCCCCATACTTAGGGTTATTTTCCACAGCTTTTTCAACAGGAAAAAATGATTTTCTTTTCTTTCAAAGGCTTACTAAATCAAATTTTCTGTTATTTAAACCATTAATTAGTTATCTGTTCTGGGGAAAATAGTAATTAGATTATAATCAAATCAAGACTTGATTTTTGTGTTATAATAGGTTAGAATAGTTAACCCTAAAAGACTCAAGAAACCTTGTCAAGATATCTAAGACAATCAACTAACTAATAGAAGTTGATAAATAATCAGAATAGTCTTTATCCTGGGTAAAATAATTAACAAAAAATAGTTTAAACTATGACAAATTCTATCAATAATCTACCACAAGTAAATAAAAATAAAAAGAAAGAAAATAGAAATAATATCATCAATAAAACAGTAAAAAATAGAACAAATAAGAATAAAAAAAGAAGTATTGTTGATGAAATTCGCGAACGTCGACCAGTACCTAACCCTTGGCGTGTGGGAGAAGTCGCCCAAATTATTATTAAACGTAATCCTGATCTTAAAGGGAGAAATGGTCAGTGGTGTATTATCGAAGAAGTGTTAAACTTTTCCTGTTTAGTGAAAACTTGGGATGGGATTATTCAAGTAAAAATTGAAAACTTAAAAGATGTTTATTACTCATCGCAACAACAACAAGAAATCAAGAAAATAAGCGCTCGCTTGGCTCAGATAACCCAAAATCAACTAGAAGATTCAGTTAAAAAATTTCTAGAAGAATTAGGCAAAATTAATCGCCCCTTTTTAACCACTTTAGAAGATAAAATTTTGACATTAATAGAAACAAAAAGTTAACTGGTAACTGGTCACTGTTCACTGATAATGGTAAAATTGGTGACGAAAAATCGTGAGTAACCATCGATACGACTTGGTTACTGTCATGAGCGATATCTAGAAAATTTTATGACTGTTACCTCCTTTCAACCTCAACCCGGTTTAGCTTCCCGTATGATCAATGGGATATTATCCATCAAACCCCTAGCCAAACTTGCAAAACATCAAGCCCGTAATATGATTATTAATCGGGCCGAAAAAATAGGGGTTCCCTGGCGAGATAATGTGCGTCAACTTAGCCAACATAACTGGCAAGAAGAACTAGCTAATGTTGAAAATCCTAACTTAGTTTATCCTGATTATTATGTTTGCTCTTTTCATGGTTATGATACCGGTAATTTAAGTTGGGAATCTGCTTTAGAAGTGGAATCAGCAGCTTATTCCGTTCATGCTAGTATTTGGCCAGATGCCGGAGTCAAGGGTGATACCCGTTTACGAGACAATTATCACTCTATTCTTAAACAACAATTATCCTTAAACCCCCAAACCATTTTAGACATTGGTTGTAGTGTTGGCATGAGTACCTTTCCCCTACAAGAAATGTACCCTAACGCTAAACTAACCGGATTAGATTTATCAGCTTATCATTTAGCCGTTGCCCATTATCGCAGTCAACAACGCAACCTTGACATTGACTGGGTACACGCAGCAGCAGAAGAAACTAACTTA
>JAAUYK010053759.1_pt1 | contig 15184 bp, 14 predicted proteins | sample 7278021 | NCBI WGS metagenome assembly JAAUYK01 (sample SAMN14350223, study PRJNA611818) | marine sediment metagenome | isolation source: surface marine sediment (1.8m) | place: French Polynesia: Moorea | collected 2018-08
GCGGCCAACCTGATCGACCGCGAGCTCAAGGCCGGCGGGCTGGGCGAGGTCGCCGGGGTCGACATCCGCCTGCACTTCGCCCGCTGGCCGCGCGACTGGCAAGCCGATGCGATCTGGCTGGCGGAAAGGGCCGAGGGCGGCTACGTCCGCGAGGTCTTCTCGCACTTCGTTTTCCTGATCCAGCGGCTCTTCGGGCCGGCCGTGCTGCGTGATGCCGGCTTGCGCTACCCGGAAGACCCCAGGCTCTGCGAGACCCACTTCACCGCCTTGCTCGACTGCGACGGGGTGCCGGTCTCGGCGGCCGGGAGCTCGGGCGGCACCGGGCCCGACCAGGTCGAGATCACGGTCTGGGGCGAAGAGCGCGCCTACCGGCTGTGGGACTGGAATCGGCTCAAATCCAGTGCAAATGGCGCCTGGCGCGACGAGCTCACCGAGCTCGAGAATCCGCGTCAGGACGGCTACATGCGCATGCTGGACGACTTCCGTGCCTTCTTGGCCGGCCAGCCGAACAGCATGCCGAGCTTCCGCGATGCCCTGAGCGTCCAGGAGATCGTCGAGGGCATTCTCGCCCGGTGAAAGATCCGGCGAGCGCTTCCCAGCGTAACTACAACGTGTTGTTACTAGAGGATGCCGACCTGTCGGCGCCACAGATTGAAAGGGGAGCCACTTCAATGAATGCGCCGACGCGGCTTGAGGTTCACACCGCAGAGACACTTTCGCCGGCCGCCAAGCCCGAGCGGGCCGAGGCGGAGGCTGCAGTCCGCACGCTGTTGCGTTGGGCCGGAGACGACCCAGACCGCGAAGGTCTACTCGACACGCCAGCGCGGGTCGTCCGCGCCTTCGAGGAGTTCTTCGCCGGCTACGACCAGGACCCCGAGGCGATCCTGCGCCGCACTTTCGAGGAGACCGACGGCTACGATGAGATGGTCGTGCTCAAGGACATCCCCTTCGAGAGCCACTGCGAGCACCACCTGGTGCCGATCATCGGCAAAGCGCACGTCGGCTACCTCCCGGAACACCGGGTGGTCGGCATCTCCAAACTGGCACGTGTGGTCGAGGCCTATGCCAAGCGGTTGCAGATCCAGGAGAAGATGACCGCCCAGATCGCCAAGGCTATTGAAGAGGTGCTGCAACCGCGCGGGGTCGCCGTGGTGATCGAGGCCAGCCACCAATGCATGACCACCCGCGGCATCCACAAGTCCGGGGTCACCATGGTCACCAGCCGCATGCTCGGCGCCTTTCGCGACGACGCCATGACCCGGCGCGAGTTCCTGGCCGTGATCGGCAACCCGGCCAGCTCCGGCAGCTGAGGTTCGATGAAACGGCGGCGCGGCGCATCGCCGTTCACGGCGGGCCTACTGCTCGCCGCCGGGCTGCTGACCGGCTGCGCCGCAAACACCGAGCCCCGGGACCTGCGAGAGCTGAAGCGGGCGGATAGCCCTAACGACTCGCTCGCCTGCCCGCCGGGAATCTGCGAGGCACAGGCCGATTTCAACAGCCCGATTTTCGGAACGACCCCCGAGGCCCTGCTCGATGCCTTGCGGCAGGCCCTCGCGGATCAGCCGAGGACCGAACTCGCGGCCGAGGTGCAAGACCCTAGGCAGGTCATCTATGTCCAACGGTCGGCGGTGTTTCGCTTTCCCGATACGATCTGGATCCAGCCCGTCGGCACGACCGAAGGCAGCTCGGTGATCATCTACAGTCGATCGAACTACGGCTATGGAGACTTCGGCGTAAACCGTGAACGGGTCGCGCTCTGGCTCGACCTGCTGCGAGAGGCGCTGGCTGCGGAGTTGATGGAATGAAATCCTTTGGAGCGACGTTCAATGCCGTCGTGGTCGGCGCTTCCGGCGGCCTGGGACACGCCTTCGCGGAAGCGCTGCTGGCGGATGCGAATATGGGCAGGCTGCTGGCATGCAGCCGTTCCGACCCGGGCCTGGATCATCCCCGCGCCGCCTGGCAACGGCTCGATCTTGAGGATGAGGCGACGATTGAAGCTGCCGCCGAAGCGGCAGGGTCCACGCTCGGACCGCTGCACCTCGTGATCGTCGCGACCGGCCTGCTCCACGACGGCAGCGGTCTGCAGCCGGAGAAGACTTGGCGGACGCTGGAAGCCGAGGCCCTGGAGCGTGCCTATCGCGTGAACGCCGTCGGCCCTGCGCTGCTCGCCAAGCACTTCCTGCCGCACCTCGACCGCAGCCGTAAGTCCGCCTTCGCGGTCGTCACCGCGAGGGTCGGCAGCATCAGCGACAACCAGCTGGGCGGCTGGTATGCCTATCGCGCCTCCAAAGCGGGCGCCAACATGCTGGTGAGGACCTTGTCGATCGAACTGACACGGCGCAATCCCGGGGCGCTCTGCGTCGCCCTGCACCCCGGCACCGTCGACACCTCCTTGTCCAAGCCTTTCCAGGGCGGGGTGCCCGAGGGCAAGCTCTTCACCCCCGCCCAGTCGGCGACTTATCTCCTGGACGTCCTGGATAACCTCGGGCCCGACGACAGCGGCCAGCTCTACGCCTGGGACGGCCAGCGAATTCCCTTCTGACCGATCTCATCCAAGCCCAACTGGGCAAAGACGGAGGGTATCTGCCGCTTCAGCGCGAAGAATCCCTTGGTCGCGTGCGGCCAGAAGGCATCGTCCCATCGGCGCCGCAGACGAACCAGGGCGATGCCCTCTTTCCTTAATCCCCTCTCGACCGCCTCCAAGCGTTCCTGGACCGGGCCGACTGGCGCGTAGGCAGTGACGACCAGATTGACGCCAAGGCTACGGGCCCAGGCCGATACCTCGTCCGGATCGAGACCCTCTTGAAGCGAAACAGGGGTCAATTCGAAGTGCCGGCCACCCCGTTCGAGGGCGTCGCTTAGCGCACCGCGGGCGAAATCCACGGCGCGCGCGGCGGAGCCCAAGGGCGAGCGCGCCGCCGTGCAGACCGCACCGGCAATGCCGCGTACGCAACGCTGGTCCAGGCCCAGATCCTCGATGCCTAGGTCCTCTTCGGTGGCAAGCACGGCGAGGGGCTCGGCCGGCGGGCGTCCCGACGCCGGCGGCAGGGGCTGCGGCCTTGGCGGAGGCGGTTCCGACAGGGCCGGAGCACGGGCAGACAGTTCGGCGCCCGGACGGAAGCGGCCCCGGGTATAGGTTTCGATGTTGCCCGCCCGCGCCAGATAGGTTTTGCCCCGAGTGTGCAGACCCGCTACCCAGCGCCAGGACAAGGTGTTGGAAGCGGGATCGCCGTCCAGCAGATGCCGCAAGAAAAAGTCGGCGCCCAGCGCCCAGGGCAGCTGCAAGGTGAAGATCCAGATGCTGGCGAACCACATGCGGGCGTGATTGTGCAGATAGCCGGTCATCGCCAGTTCCGCCGCCCAGGCGTCGAAGCAGGCGATCCCGGTCCGTCCTTCGACCGCCGACTCCCAGCGGCGGCGCAGCGCCGCATCGTTGTCTAGCGCCTCAAGGCCGACCTTCACCTCGGCGCGGTAGGCCGTCCAGACCATCGGCCGCATCTCCAGCCAGCCCTTCCAGTAGGTCCGCCAGCAGACCTCCTGGATGAACTTCTCCGCCGCGCGGAAGCTGTGCCGGGCAAGGACCGCGCGGATCACCTCGTCTTCGGTGACCAGCCGGTGCCGGATCCAGGGCGAAAGGGTCGAGACGTTGTCGTGCGCCCCGGCACCCTGGTCGTAGTTGCGCGTCTCGGCGTAGCGACGACCGGCACGGGGCAGAAAGACCTCGAGCCGTCGCAGCCCCTCTGCCCGGCTCGGGGGCCAGGCCTCGTCGTGGGTTTCCGCCAGGGCGCCCATGCCTCAGATCCGTCGGGCCAGGGCCACGGCAGCGGCCGAGCCGCCGCCGACCAGGGCGGCCCAGAGGCGGCCCAGGGCGCCAGGTCTACCGCCATGGTGATGCCGGGCCTCGTCGCGGTGCTCGAGTTCGTCGTCGCGGCAGCGTTTCAAGATGGCCAGGAGTTCGGGCTGGTCGCCGCCGGCTTCGAGTGCGTCGATCTGATCGCTATAGTGGCGGTCGACGAAGGTCTCGACCGCATCGACCGTGAGGTAGACCGCTCGCGGGCCGAAGAGCGCCGGCAGGGCGCCGGTCAGCCAGCCGGCCAAACGCCAGAGCGGCAGCAGTCGGCTGCGGTCTTTCGTCGAGAGAACTTCGTTCAAGGCTTTGAGGTGGCCCGCTTCGGTCGCCAGGTGGCGGGCCGCGAAGGCGCGCACGTCGGGGTCACGGCTGACGGCGGCCATGCCCTTGTAGATCCAAACCGCACCGGTCTCCCCGGCATGGTCCGAGCGCAGTTCGGCCAGGAGCCAGGGCGGTAGTCCTTCATGCTCCGGGGCTGCCGGTTCGGCGAAGAACCGCTGCAGATGGGGACGCAGGCGCAAGAAGCCTGCGTAGGCCCGGTCTGCGAGCCAGCCGGTGGCGCGGAAACCGAGGGCCCAGCCCAGCGGACGGAAGGCCGGGAGCGCCCGCCAGACCGCTGCGAAGGCGGGACCGCCTGAGAGCCAGCGGCCGTCCGGCAGGAGCACGTGGAAGCGCGCCATGGCGGCGCAGCGGGAGAGCCCCGGTGCGACCTCGCCGTCGGGCAAACCGCTGATATCCAGCCAGTTGACCTGGTCCGCGCCGCGCCGACGGCGATAGAAGTCGATCTCCCGTCGGCAGAGCGGGCAGCCGCCGTCGTAGAAGACCGTCAGGGCCGGTGCCGCCGGTCCCAGGGTCCTGTGCAGGCTTGCCGAATCAGGCGCCATGGTTCGGAAGTCCCTCCATGAAGTTCAAGGTGGACTCGACGACCGGTGCGTGATCGTCGAAGGGCTCCGCGAGGGCGAGCAGGACCCAGACGTGGCCGATCCGCTCCAGCGGCAGGTATTCGGCCTCAGCACCCCGATCAGTCAAGCTGGCGGCCAGTTCCTCCGAGTTCCAGGGCCGAACCGTGGTGTCGTCCAGACCATGGATCAGCAGGCTCGGCGGCGCGTCGCTTCGGGCGAAGTTGATCGCCCGCGCGCGCTCGACCGGAACCTCGCCCTCGAAGATCGGCCGGATAGTCCGGTACCGCAGCGGGTCGAAGGCGTAGGGACCGGCCAGGCCGACCCAGCCGTCGACCCCGCCCTCCGGAACGCCGCGAGCCGCCAGGTAGCTCGGGTCGAGCGCCAGCAATGCGGCGATCTGGGCGCCCGCCGAATGCCCCATCAAGACCAGGGGCTTCGATCCCTCTTTATCGATGTTTCGGCGGACCCAGGCCACCGCCAGGGCGCCGTCCTCGACGAAGCCGGGGAAGCGGACCTCGGGATAGAGCCGATAGTCGGGGATCACCACGGTGTAGCCGCGGCCGGCGAAGGCCTCGCCGACGAAGCGGTAGCTCTGCCGGGCGCCCCGCTTCCAGCTGCCGCCGTAGAAGAAGACGACGGTGCCCTTCGAGACCTCTCCAGCCGGGGGCCGGTATACGTCGAGCCTCTGCCGCGGCTCCGGCCCGTAGGCGACCCCCGGCTCGACCCGATGGTTGTCCTCCGGCACCAGGGCGTTCACCAGCCCCAGCGGGGAACAGGCCGGCAGGGCCAGGGCCAGAAAGGGCGCGGCCAGGACTTTCAGGGATGTCTCGAGTTTGTTCATATCCTTGTCTACGGCGGAGGGGGGAAGAAAGATGAAGCCCGGCGCGCTTCGCCCGCCGGGGGAGACCCGATCCCGGCGCCGGTATCGGGAGCCGGTCGGTGATTTAGGGGGATGACCCCAGGGCCTCAATCCAATAGGTGCCGAAATCGAGGTTGCCGCACCAGGCCCAGGCCACGCGCATGCCGCTGCCAAGGTCGGTGATGGGAGAGCTGCCAGGCGAATGGCTGAGTTCCTCGGCGTTGTCGCTCAGCCACATAGCGCCGCCGCTCGGCTCCAGACGAAGCTCCTCGGTCTCGATGACTGCTTCGATGTGGCGGCAGGCCGACACCTCAATCGGATCAGGCCGAGAAGGAGGTGAAGCGAATCGTGCCAGCGCGGCAACCGGAGAGGTGCCCACCCCGTAGGTCCTGGCCGCAGCCGCGAGAAACCGGCTCATGCCGCCAGCGTAGTCGGACCGCGCGGGCCCTTCCTGCAAAGCGACGATCAAGACCCCGCCTGCGATGGCATCCTTGTCTCTTGAAGTGCTACGGCGCCTCTTTTTGGAGATCGCAAGGGTCAGGTCAGGAGCGGATCGGTCATGATCTCGACCAGCGCTGGGCCCTCGGCGGCGAGGGCGGCCTGGAAGGCAGCCGCGAGCTGACCCGCACTCTCCACGCGGATGCCAATGCCGCCGCAGAGGGTCGCGTAGTCGGCGAAGCTTGGGTTGGCGAGCGTGGTCTGCCAGACCTTCCATTCGCCGTCGCGCTGCTCTTTGGAGATCTTGCCGAGCTCGGCGTTGTTCAGCAGGACGTGGGTGATGTCCATGCCGTACTTCACCGCGGTCGTGAACTCGGCCAGGTACTGGCCGAAGCCGCCGTCGCCGCTGATCGAGACCACCTTGCGGCCGGTGTTCGCCGCCCAGGCGCCCATCGCCGCGGGAAAGCCGAAGCCAATCGAGCCGAGGTAGCCCGACATCAGGACCGACTGTGCCCGGCATTCGAAGTAGCGCCCGAAGGAATAGGTGTTGTTGCCGACGTCGACGCTGAGAATGGCGTCGGCCGGCACCGCCTTGGCCAGGCGCTCGAACAGGATCGCCGAGTTGACGCCCTTGCCGTCGTCCTTGGCGGCGCGGGCCTCCTTCTCGCCGCGCCAGGCCTGCCAGCGCTCGGCAAGCTCGGCGCGCTGGTCCCTGCAGGCGCGGCTCGCGGGCAAGCCCTCGCGCAGCAGGGTCGCGGTCACGCCGATGTCGCCCCAGACCGGCTCGTCGACGCCGTGGAACTTGCCCAGGGCCATGCGGTCGAAATCGACCTGGATGGTCGGCTTGCGCGGCTCGATGCCGGTGTGGTGGGAGAAGGAGGCGCCGAAGACGATCAGAAGATCGGATTCGTTCATGAACCAGCTCGCCACCGGCGTGCCGCTGCGGCCCAGGACGCCGCCGCCCAGGGGATGGTCGTCGCCGATCTGGCCCTTCGCCTTGAAGGTTGTGATGACCGGACAGTTCAGCGCTTCGGCCAGCGCGGTCACCTCGGCCATGCCATCGCGCGCGCCATAGCCGACAATGATCAGCGGCCGCTCAGCCCTGGCGATGCGGGCCAGGGCGTAGTCGAGCGACTGCCTAGGCGGCGTGATCGCGGTCGGCGCGAGCCGGCCCTCGGGCCGGCCCGGGCCGGCCTTGCCGGCATCCAGCACCTGCACCTCGTCGGGCAGGATCAGGTGCGCCACGTCGCGCTCGACCAGTGCGTTCTTGGCCGCCAGCGAGGCCAGCTCGGCCGGGTCGCTGCCCGGCAATACCGTCTGGCTGAAACGGGCGACGGCTTCGAAGGCCGAGGCCAGGTCGATGTCCTGGAAGGCGCCCGGCCCCATGACCTGGGTCTGGACCTGGCCGGTCAGCGCGATGGCCGGCGCCCGGTCGACCTTGGCGTCCCAGAGCCCGGTCAGCAGATTTGTCGCACCCGGCCCGGCGATCGATAGGCAGGCAGCGGGCCGGCCCGTCGCCTTGGCGTAGCCGGCGCAGGCGAAGGCGGCGGCGCCCTCGTGGCGGACGCCAAAGAAGCGCAGCTTGCCTCGACCCTCCTGGATGCGCAGCGCCTCGGCCATGCCGAGGTTCGAATGCCCGACCATGCCGAAGACACTGTCGACACCCCATTCGACCAGGGTCTCTGCGATGACGTGACTGATCGTCCATTCGGAGCGCTTCGGCTTGGGCAGGGCGATCTCGACCTGACCGTCCTGCTCGCGGACCTTCAGGGTCTCGACGGCGTGCTCGTTGCCTCGGCCTTTACCGGTCTTGAGGTCGAAGTCGTAGCCGTGCCAGGGGCAGCGCAGGGCACCCTCGCAGAGATTGCCTTCGCCCAGCGGCCCGCCCTGATGCGGGCATCGGCCGTCGAGCGCGTGGAGCTCGCCGTTCAGCCGCACCACCGCGGCCTGCTTCTCACCCGCGGTGAGCGCTCGGACCTCGCCTTCGTCGAAATCCGATGCGGTGCCGACCTGGACCCAGGTCTCCTCGCCAGCCTCCTTGGCCTTGGCGGCCTTGGAGATCGTCAGGGCCTCGTCGTCATGAAACCCGGCATACCAGTGGCTGCCGTCGCAGAAGGGTTTGTTGCGCGACGCGCCGCAGCGGCAAAGCACGTAGTGCTCGCGGCTGGCGCCTTCTCCGAAGTCAACGCCTTCCAGCGCGACCTCGCCGCGGACGTAGTAGGGGCCGTCGCGGGAGACCTGGACCTCGGCGGACTCGTGGAACGCGGTCTGCGCCTGACCATCCTCGAGGTAGCTCAGCGCGCCCGAGGGGCACTTGCGGATGATCTCAACGATCTCAGTCTTGGATGCGCCGTCGGGATCGATCCAGGGCTCGACCGCCGTGCGCCAGACCGTCGGCAGACCCGAAGTGCAAAAGCCGGCGTGAGAGCAGACGCCACGGTTGTCCAAGACCGTCACCTCGCCGCCCTCGTAGGTTTCGAGCCGGTCGGGCACGCGGGCGTCGGACTTCTCGTCGGTGAAGCCGATCGCCGTGTGGGTGCCGTCGCAAAAGGGCTTGTTCTTCGAGGCGCCGCAGCGGCAGAGGAAGATCGTCTTCTTGGCCGCGATCTCCTCGCCGCGCGAATTGAAGAACCCGCTCAGGCCGGTGACCTTCAGCGGCCCATCCTTTTCCAGCGAGATCGTCGGCTTGGCGTCCTCTGTCTTGTCAGTCATCTCACCCTCTGCTCCCTTGTCGTGTGTTCTCGGTTCTGCCGATGCCGGGCAGTCTAGGGCATCGCGCGGATGAAAGGGGGTGAAAGACGGCCGAAGGCGATGCCACCGCGTTCGGACCAGTTGGAACGGCAGCAATGATGTAACCTCGGTGCCGCAAGCGGCGTCTAGAATGGGTTAGTTTGATTCTGCGTTCCGCAGATCCGACTCAGAGAGGCTGGAGAAAGATGGACACCCAGGCTTTCGCGATCATTGCCGCTGGCGTGGTCCTGTTCGCCGGCACCTTACCGAAGGAGACGTCATGCTCAACGAACTGCAGGAAAAGTTCTGTTCCGAAAGCACCTGGGATTTCTCGGACCTCAAGGCCCTGTTCCTGAACTGCACGCTGAAGAAGTCGCCCGAGCTGTCGCACACCGACGGCCTGATCCGGATCGCCCGGGCGATTCTCGAGAAGACCGGGGTCGCGGTGGAGGTGCTGCGGCCGATCGACCACGACATCGCGACCGGCGTCTATCCCGACATGACCGAGCACGGCTGGGACAAGGACGACTGGCCGGAGATCTACAAGAAGGTCGAGGCCGCCAACATCCTGGTGATCACGACGCCGATCTGGCTGGGCGAGAAGTCCTCGGTCTGCACCCAGGTCATCGAGCGGCTCTACGCCAACTCGCACATCCTCAACGAGGCGGGGCAGTACGCCTACTACGGCCGGGTCGGCGGCTGCCTGATCACCGGCAACGAGGACGGCGCCAAGCACTGCGCCATGAACGTGCTCTATTCCTTGCAGCACCTGGGCTACGTGATTCCGCCCCAGGCCGATGCCGGCTGGCTGGGCGAGGCCGGACCGGGGCCGTCTTACCTGGACCCGGGATCGGGCGGCCCGGAAAACGACTTCACCAACCGCAACACCACCTTCATGACCTGGAACCTTCTGCACCTGGCGCGGATGATCAAGGACGCGGGCGGCATCCCGGCGCATGGCAACCAGCGCTCGAGCTGGGAGGCCGGCTGCCGCTTCGACTACCCAAACCCGGACTATCGCTGAGCCGACGCCTCACTCCATGAGGCACAGCAGGCCGTAGCAGGCGTCGAAGAGGCGGTCGAAGACCAGGTAGAGCGCGAGATCGAGGAGGAAGGCGAGGCCCAGCAGCGGCAGGCAGAACAGGAGCAGGAAGTAAAGCGCGGCCCAGCCGGTGAAGCGGCGGCGGGGGATGCGTTTTCCGCGAAGGGTCTGGTCCGATCTAGACGCCAATGCCATAAGCAGAAGGCTATAGACCTTTCGCCGCGCTTTCGGAAGGACCCTGCACAGCCGTGCCGTCGCCGCCGTCGCTCGAGATTGCCTGGGACGCCTGCCCGCGATCGGACTGGGAGCGTCTGCTGCGGCGTGCCGGCAAGTCCGGTCTCGAACAGTCCTGGTCGTATGGCGAGGCGGTGACCCGTTGCTCGAGGCAGAGCGTCGCGCGCGCCGTGGTCTCGCGCGGCGACCGGGCGCTGGCGCTGGTCCAGGTCTTCGCCCGCAGCCTCGGGCCGCTCGGCCGCCTGCAGTGCATCCTGCGCGGCCCGGTCTGGCTGGACGAGGGGCTCGACACGGCCACCCGATGCGAAGTCCTGCGCGCGATCAAGGGCGGGTCCGGCCTGCGCCGGCGCGCGCCGCTGCTCTGGTTGCCGGAGCTTCCCGAGGCGCCGGATAGCGAGGCACTGATGCGGGGCCTCGGCAGCCGGCGCATGGTGACCGGCTACAGCTCGCTCTGGCTCGACCTGGCGCCCGGCGAGGCGGCGCTGAGGTCCGGGCTGCACGTCAAGTGGCGCAATGCCCTCAAGGCTGCGGAGCGGCAGCGGCTGAAGGTCAGGACCGATCACGGCGGGCGCCGGCTGGAGGAGTCCCTCACCCACTACGACCGCTTTCGCCGCGGCAAGCGCTTCGCCGGGCCCAGCGGCGCCTTCATTGCCGCCCTAGCCGAGGCCGGACAGCGCGGCCGGGAGGTCTTCCACCTCAGCGCCGAGGCCGGCGACGAGCTGAGAGCCGCCATCATCCTGGTCCGCCACGGCGCGGCCGCCACCTACTACGCCGGCTGGACCAGCCCCGAGGGCCGGCGCGACAAGGCGCACAACCTGCTGATCTGGCGCGGCCTCCTGGCACTGAAGCAAGACGGGACCCGCTGGCTCGACCTCGGCGGCGTGAGCCCCACGGCCCCGGGCGTCGCCCGCTTCAAGCTCGGCCTCGGCGGCGAGCTCTTCACCCTCACGGGGACCTATCTTTAGGCGGGCGCGGCTGACTCCCGAGCGCGGACTTGCTATGTAAATCGGCCGTCCGGTAACGGGGACCCTTGCCGCATCGCGATGACCTACGAGGAATACAACAGCTTCTGCGCCTCCCTGCCCGCGACCAGCCATGTCGTGCAGTGGGGCGGCTCCCACGTCTGGAAGGTCGGCGGCAAGGTCTTCGCCATCGGTGGCTGGCACGACGGCGCGGAGGCCCGCTTCACCTTCAAGGTTTCCGACATCGCCTACGAGATGCTGAAGGAGCAGCCGGGCCTGAGGCCGGCGCCCTACCTCGCCTCGCGCGGCATGAAATGGATCCAACATTTCGAAGAGCCCGGCCTCTCGGACGACGACCTGAAGGCCTACCTGCGGGAATCCCACCGCATCGTTTCCCTCGGCCTCACGAAAAAGAAGCAGAAAGAGCTGGGGCTCAATCAAGACTGATGGCCATTGCCCGACGGCGGGGGCTTGCTCGCGCAAGCCCGGCCGCTAGGCTGTGCCCTCGAACCAAAGCAAAGCGAGCGACGCATGACCGAAGTCATCCTGCATCACTACCCGCAATCGCCGGTCTCCGAGAAGGTCCGGGTCGGCCTCGGGATCAAGGGCCTGGACTGGCTCTCGGTTGAGATCCCGCGGCTGCCGCCGAAGCCGGACCTGATGCCGCTGACCGGCGGCTACCGGCGGACCCCGGTGATGCAGATCGGCGCCGACGTCTACTGCGACAGCCAGTGCATCCTGCGCGAACTGGAGCGCCGCTTCCCGGAGCCGAGCTTCGGGCCGGGCGGGGCGGACGGCATGATCTGGGGCGTCGCCCGCTGGATCGACGGGCCGCTCTTCGACCAGGCCGTGAGCCTGGTCCTGGGCGCGGCGCTCGACAGCCTGCCGGAGGATTTCGCGCGCGACCGCGGCCGGCTCTACCTCGGACCCGACCACGACCTGAAGAAGGTCAAGGCCGACCTGCCGCACATCGTCGCCCAGATCCGCGGTCAACTCGGCTGGATCGAGCAGCGCCTGGAAACCGGACGTCGCTTCATCCTGGGGGACAAGCCCGGCCTGCCCGACGCCCTGGCCTATCACCTGGTCTGGTTCCTGCGCGGCCGCTGGTCCGAGGGGCCGGCCTTCCTGTCGCAATTCCCATCGCTGGAGGCCTGGGAAAAGCGGGTCGCGGCGCTCGGCCACGGCCGCTCGACCGAGCTCTCAGCCACCGACGCGCTGGAGATCGCCCGCGCCGCCGAGCCGCAGACCCCGGAGACGGCAGACCCTCTCGATCCCCAGGGCCTGGCCCCGGGCCAGGCGGTCCGGGTGCGCCCCGATGGCGACGGCGGCGATCCCGAGGTCGCGGGCACCATCCGCCTGGTCGACCGCGAGCGCATCGCCATCCTGCGCGAGGAACCGCGCGCCGGCAGCGTCTGCGTCCATTTCCCCCGGGTCGGCTACCGCGTGATGCCGGCCTGAATCCCGGCCCCACTCCCGGACGGTGAAGATCCGCTCCACCGTGGACCGGCCGAGGGCTCTGAAGATCTTCGGCAAGGAGTCGCTGGGGATGCAGCCCATCAAATCCTGAAGGGCCGAGATCCACTCAACGCGGCCCTTCTCGGTTAGCGATCGGTAAGGCGGCCTTCGGGTCTCAGACCGGCCAATCGACACCCGTCATCCGCTTGGGAGAGCGTAGCCAAGTTCGGGATAGACCAGGCTATGGCTTGTCCACTTGAATAAGTTGCTCGTAGTAGTAGGCAATCGCCTCGATTTCATCACCAGACATTCCGGCGACGACTGGCTGCATGATCTCGGCCTGAGCCGTTTGCCGTGCTTCATCGGCATAGGCCGTGAATTGCTGTCGAACATAAAGGCTGTTCTGACCCGCCAGGCGGGGTCCCAGCTCGGGATCGCCTTCTCCCAAAGCTCCATGGCAGGTCATACAGGCGGGAACGTCTTTCTCGGGCAGCCCCTCCTGAGCGATAGCCTGTCCTTTGCGAAAACGGCGGTCTTTGTTTGCCAGTTCTGCAAGCTGGTCGGTGGTCTTGAAAGGCGGGGTGGGATAAGCGGCAAATGCGCGCGCCATGAATTCGATGGTTTCATCATCCAGCATCGATGCGATCAGACTCATTTCTTTGTGCGGTCGGCTTCCGGTCTTGTAGTCAATCAGCGACTGCTTGAGATAGCCGTATCGCATGCCTCGTAGGGCAGGCGTGCCGAATTGGACATCAGGACCAAAATCGATATCGCCGCCCGCATGCTTCCCGTGGCAAGCAAAGCATGCGGCTTTTCGTGTCTGCGGGTCTTGATGCTTTAAGAAATCCTGCGGATCGACGTCCACGTCTCCGACCATGACGGACTGCGCGTGCGCGTAAAGTGGAAAGAGGAACGACCAGGCGAGACACAACGTCCAAAGTCGAAGCCAGGAAGCGCTACGTACAAGGTTCACAAGTGTTCGCTCGCTTGACGCGGAAAGCCTACAAAAGCACGCCACGATGAGGATTGGTCGAAAATCCTCGGATGACTGCTTGCGATCACCGGTATCATAGAAAGACCGACGGTCGACAGCGAGTCCTGTCCTGGTCCAGCAGATTTGGTTGGAACTACCCCTCTTCGTCGGTCCGGTCTGGCGATCAAGATCTGGACCCGCGGCCTTATCATGCTGTGAGGGAGAACCTCGGTTCCGGAGCCGTCTACCATTTGGCTTTTCAGCCCGGGTCCGCCCCCAGCATCAGGATCCCTCTCGGGGTCTTCGTGCAGCCACTTCGGAATTTCGCACAAAAGCAATTGAAGGCATCAGCACAAACCGACCCCGCGCTCCTGAGGCGTGGGCGAATCAGGCGCGCTTTCGGGCAACGTCGGAGGCGGCTTCGGGATGACCCTGATCCAAGGTCCGCGAGCTGCCGTCCGCCTGGACGATGCGGCAGTGGCGGCGGCGCAGGCCGTGCGGTTCGGCGACGCCGCAGGAGTGGGCGATGACCCCGACCTCGTGCATGACATTGCGCGCGTAGTTGGCGACACGCTCCGCCTTGTCGGTAGGGTCCAGGCCTTTCTGCAGGTGCGGGTCGTGGGTGGTCACCCCTGTCGGGCAGGTGTTCTTGTTGCACTGCAGGGCCTGGATGCAGCCCAGGGCGAACATGAAGCCCCGCGCCGAGGCGACGAAGTCGGCGCCGACGCAGAGCGCCCAGGCGACCTGGCCCGGGTTGATCAGCTTGCCCGAGGCGACGACCTTGATCCGCGGCCGCAGGCCATGGGCGTCCAGAGTGTCGACGACCAGCGGCAGGCTCTCCTGAACCGGGAGGCCGACGAAGTCGATCAGGCTGGCCGGCGCCGCACCGGTGCCACCGTCTGCACTGTCCACCGTGATGAAATCGGGCGCCGATGCCGGACCCCTTGCCATGATCTCCCGGCAGAAGTCCTCGATCCAGGTTTCGTCGCCGATCACGGACTTGACCCCGGTCGGCTTGCCGGTGACCCGCCGCACCCGGGTGACGAGGTCGAGAATGTCGCTGATGCTTTCGGTGTCCAGGTGTCGGTTCGGGCTCAGGGAGTCCTGCCCGCTCGGGATGCCGCGGATCTCCGCGATCTCCGGCGTCACCTTGGCGCCGGGCAGGATGCCGCCCTTGCCCGGCTTGGCGCCCTGGCTCAGCTTGATCTCGAACATCCGGACCTGGTCCTTGGCGGCGACCCGGGCCAACCGATCATCGTCGAGCACGCCGGCTTCGCTGCAGACGCCGTACTTCGCGGTACCAATCTGGAACACGATGTCGGCGCCGCCCTCCAGGTGCCATTCGGTCAGGCCGCCCTCGCCGGTGTTCAGCCAGCAGCCGGCCGCGGCCGCGCCCTTGGACAGGGCCCGCACCGCCGGCTTGGAGATCGCGCCGAAGCTCATCGCCGAGACGTTGAAGAAGCTGGCCGTGGTGAAGGGCTGCGGACAGTCCGGACCGACGGTGATCGGCTGCGCCGGGACCGAGTCCTTGTCCAGCGTCGGAAAGGCGCTGTTCACGAAGAGCACCGTGCCGGCCGGACGCAGGTCTCGCGTGGAGCCGAAGGGCACGGTGGTGTCGATGTTCTTCGCTGCCCGGTAGACCCAGCTGCGCTGGTCCCGGTTGAACGGCAGCTCCTCGCGGTCCATGGCGAAGAAGTACTGGCGGAAGAAGGTGCCGAGGTGCTCGAAGACGTAGCGCA
>JAAUYK010196033.1_pt1 | contig 15179 bp, 14 predicted proteins | sample 7278021 | NCBI WGS metagenome assembly JAAUYK01 (sample SAMN14350223, study PRJNA611818) | marine sediment metagenome | isolation source: surface marine sediment (1.8m) | place: French Polynesia: Moorea | collected 2018-08
GCTCCTTGGTCCAGCCGGCCAGGGCCTCGATGTCCTCGACCGTGACCGAGCGGCCGTCCTCGTAGCGCAGCAGATTCTCCAGCAGGACCTTCAGCGAGAAGGGCAGTCGGGACAGATCGCCCAGCCCGGCCTCCTCGGCCGCCTTCAGGCTGTAATAGTCGTAGTCCTTGCCGCCGACGCTCAGCGTCCGGCGCGTCTTTAGGGTATCGGTCCCGGCGGTCACGGCCCTGGTCCTCCCAGCTTTAGGTTGATCTCTCCTGCGGGCCCTTTGTGAAGCCGCCGTCGTAGCCGCGGCTTCCTCCGCTTTGGTACGAGAAGAAGGAAATCGCGGCGGCGCCTCGCTTTGGCCCTTTGCTGCGCCGCAAGATGGATCAGACGGCGGCGTCTGTCCAGATACTGCGCCGTGCCGGATCGCGAGGCTGCCCGACGCGGGGCGGCACGGCAGCGCGGGTCATGGCCTGAGCCTGCCGATCCGGGTCACTTCGACCAGACGTCGGTCCCCGAAGACCGTGGTCCTCCGGTGGCGCAAGGCGATCGGCTCGCCGTTGACAAGGTCGACCAGGTGGCGGCTCGTCTCCGTCACCCGGAAAGCGCCAGGGCCGGGCTCCTCGGAGCCCGGTGCTCGATCTCTCACCTCGCTTTCGGACAGGCGCTCCAAGAGTTGCGCGATCGCGGCACCGATCTGCGTTGGATCGTAGGCCATGTGGACCTCGACCACGGCTTGCCGCTTGGTCTCGTTCAACGAGGCGATTCCGCGCCGGCCCTCCGCCGGCATGGCCCCCGCCGTCCCGGGCGTTCCTCGAGGCGGCGCAAAGCGCTCCAGGCGGCCGATCGGGAAGTCGTGACCGCCGGCGGCGAAGAGCAGCCGGGCCTCCTTAAGGACGTTGCGGCTCAGGTCTTGGTCGGAAAGCGTGGCCAGGGTCCCGAGGATGTTGCGGACGTTGACCTCGATGTTAGGACGCTCGACCTGGGAGATCACGCCGGCCTGGGTCAGACTTCGAACCAGACCCTGGAGTTCGCTCAGCATGGCCCGAAAGGCCTGACGCACCTCCCGTGCGTTGACCAGTCGTTGTGGCGTGCCCCGACTGTCAGCCTGATAGACCAGGGGTACGCCGGTGGTCAGGGCGGCGAGCCGGCTCAGCAGGCGCTCGAGCCCGGGCTTGGTCGAGCCCGGCGCGGTCGCCTCGGACTCCGTGATCACGAAGCGGTAGAGGTAGCCGGCCGGGTTCCGCGACAGCGGGGTCACCAGCGCCCGGCTCCTGACCTCGAGGATCCGCTCCAGCCTGTGACCGTCGCTGCGCTGCCGGCTTCGGACGACCTCGTAGTGGCGTTCGATCCCGATCGTCGGTGCAAATGGGATGGTCAGACGGTCCTCGGCCTCGGCCGCGGCCGGACAGCACGCCGCCACCGCAGCGACCAAAGTGTAAAGCAAGGCATACGCCACTGCCTCGGTCCTCCTTCGCCATGCCGACCTTTGCATCGCTTCCATCGTCCCAAGCCCGATATATCGAATGCAGACCGGCGGCCGCGCGTCTCGATGCTCCGGGAAAACGATAGGATAGAAGCGACCCTTAAGGATCCCACTAAGCGCCGCCTGGCATGGTCGCCACCATGCCCGGCCAGACGCCACGATCCGGTGCCAAGACCACTTGCGGGCTGCGGGATTGCCGTTGCCTTGTCAAGGCGATTGCCTTACACAGGATCGGCCGGCGAAATCAGCGAAACTCAACAAGAACCGGTGCAGGGAGGCATACTCGATGGCAGCGGTGGCTGCGCCCGCTCCTATTGTGCTGAATTCGACTCCGCGGTCCTTTTGGCGCCATCCGCGATCCACCGCAGCTGCGTCCGGGGGACGCGATTGATGGCCGAGCATCGCCCGGAGGCGCAGGCCCCGAACGGCCACAAGGAAGACACCTTTCCTAAGCTGTTGTCGAGGAATGCGCGCGAGCGCGGCGACCAGCCGGCGATGCGCGAGAAGGATCTCGGCATCTGGCAGTCCTGGACCTGGTCCGAGGTCGAGCGCGAGGTCCGGGCGCTGGCCTGCGGCCTGGCGGCCCTGGGCTTTCGGCGCGGCGACAAGATCGCGATCATCGGCGACAACCGGCCCCGGCTCTACTGGACCATGGTCGCGGCCCAGGCCCTCGGCGGCATTCCCGTGCCGATGTACCAGGACGCGGTCGCCGAAGAGATGGCCTACGTGCTGGACCACGCCGAGGCGCGCTTCGCCCTGGCCGAGGACCAGGAGCAGGTCGACAAGCTGCTCGAGATCAAGGATCGTTGCCCGCGTTTGGAAACCGTCGTCTACGACGATTCCCGTGGCCTGCGCCACTACAAGCAAGACTTCCTCTCGGCCTACGACGATGTCCTGGCCAGCGGCCGCGACCATGACCGGGCGGACCCGGAGTTCTTCGCCGGCGAGGTCGGCAAGGGCAAGGGCGCGGACATATCGATCATCCTCTACACATCGGGCACCACCGGCCAGCCCAAGGGCGTCGTGCTCTCCTTCGAGAACGTGATCCAGACCGCACAGAACGCCATCGACTTCGATCGCCTGACCGACCGGGAGGAGATGCTGGCCTACCTCCCCATGGCCTGGGTCGGCGACCACATCTTCTCCTACGGCCAGAGCTACTGTGCCGGCTTCTGCGTCAGCTGCCCGGAGTCCAGCGCCACGGTCATGCACGACCTGAACGAGCTGGGCCCGACCTTCTTCTTCGCGCCGCCGCGGATCTTCGAGAACATCCTGACCACCGTGATGATCCGGATGGCCGATGCCGGCTGGATCAAGCGCAAGATGTTCCACGCCTTCATGGCCGTGGCGCGGCGCGTCGGCACTCAGATCCTCGACGGCCAGCCGGTCTCCGCCGCCGATCGCCTGGTCTACGCTTTGGGCGAGATCCTGGTCTTCGGCCCTTTGAAGAATCGCCTCGGCCTCAGCCGGGTCCATGTCGCCTACACAGCGGGCGAGGCCATCGGCCCCGACATCTTCGACTTCTACCGCTCGCTGGGCATCAACCTGAAGCAACTCTACGGCATGACAGAGGCCAGCGTCTTCGTCACCTTGCAGCCAGACGGCGAGATCCGGGCGGACACCGTGGGGCGGCCGGCGCCCGACGTGGAGATCAAGCTGGCCGAGGACGGCGAGGTCCTGTTCCGCTCGCCCGGGGTGTTCCAGGAGTACTTCAAGAATCCGGAGGCAACCGCCGAGGCCAAGACCCCCGAAGGCTGGGTCCACACCGGAGACGCCGGTCTCTTCACCGAGGAGGGGCATCTGCGGATCATCGATCGCGCCAAGGACGTGGGCCGGCTCAAGGACGGCAGCCTCTTCGCGCCCAAATACCTCGAGAACAAGCTCAAGTTCTTCCCGGAGGTAAAGGAGGCGGTGACCTTCGGCCACGAGCGCGACTACGTGACCGCCTTCATCAACATCGATCTGGAAGCCGTCGGCAGCTGGGCGGAACGCAACAACGTGCCCTATGCCAGCTACCAGGAGCTCGCCGCCAACGAGCGGGTCTACGAGACGATCAAGGCCCATGTCGACCAGGTCAACCAGGACCTCGCCGCCGAACCGCAGCTGGCCGGCACCCAGATCCGGCGCTTCCTGATTCTCCACAAGGAACTCGACCCCGACGACGGCGAGCTGACCCGGACCCGCAAGGTGCGGCGGCGGATCATCGCCGAGCGCTACGAGCCGCTGATCGACGCGCTCTACGCCGGCGCCGATCACGCCTTCATCGAGACCCAGGTGACCTTCGAGGACGGCCGTACCGGCAAGCTTTCGGCCGACCTGCGGATCGAGGAGGCGCAGACCTGCCCGGCGATGAAGATGGCCAGCTGAGGACGCCCGGATGGAGCCAGCAACCGCGACCCTGCAAGCAGAAGGCCAAGAGGCGCCGGCGCCCAAGCGGCTCGGCGAGGTCCTGCTGAGCGTCGACGACATCAGCCTGTCCTTCGGCGGCGTCAACGCGCTTTCGGACATCAGCTTCGAGATCCGCGAGCACGAGATCCTGGCGATCATCGGCCCGAACGGCGCCGGCAAGTCCTCGATGCTCAACGTGATCAACGGCTTCTACCAGCCGCAGAAGGGCAAGGTGTCCTTCAAGGGCACGACCTTCCGGCGCATGCGCCCGCACGTCGCGGCCAAGCTGGGGATAGCCCGGACCTTCCAAAACATTGCCCTGTTCAAGGGCATGAGCACCCTGGACAACCTGATGACCGGGCGGCTCCTGAAGATGCGGCGCAACTTCCTCTGGCAGGCGCTGTACTACGGGCCGGCCCAGAAGGAAGAGGTCGCCCATCGCGAGGCGGTCGAGCGGATCATAGACTTCCTGGAGATCCAGGCGATCCGCAAGACCCCGGTCGGCCGCCTGCCCTACGGCCTGCAAAAGCGCGTCGAACTGGGCCGGGCGCTGGCCATGGAGCCGGACTTGCTGCTGCTGGACGAGCCCATGGCCGGCATGAACGTCGAGGAGAAGGAGGACATGTGCCGCTTTGTCCTCGACGTCAACGACGAGTTCGGCACCACCATCGCCCTGATCGAGCACGACATGGGCGTGGTGATGGACATCTCGGATCGGGTCGTGGTCCTGGACTACGGCCGGAAGCTGGCCGACGGGCCGCCCGACGAGGTGCGCGCCAACCCGGACGTCATCGACGCCTACCTGGGTGTCAGCCATTGATCCGGAGGCGATGAGTCCAAGGCCATGAACACAGTCCTAGCCCGTCCGCTCACCCTTTGGCTGATCGCGCTGCCGCTAATCATCGCCGCCATCGGCCTAAGCCTGCAAGGCTTGGCCGCGATCAACAGCTCGGTCTTCTTTGCCTGGTCCTATTTCCTCGAAGTGCTGATCGCCGGGCTGCTGCAGGGTGTGATGTACTCCCTGGTCGCACTCGGCTTCGTCCTGATTTTCAAGGCCTCGGGGATCTTCAACTTCGCCCAGGGCTCGCTGGTCCTGTTTGCGGCCCTGACCATGGTCGGCTTCATCGAGATGGGCCTGCACTGGACCCTGGCCTTCGTGGTCACCGCCGGGGTCATGGTCCTCCTGGCGGTGGTGGTCGAGCGGGTGGTCCTTCGGCCCCTGGTCAACCAACCGCACATCATCCTTTTCATGGCCACGATCGGGATCTTCTATTTTCTCGATGGTTTCGGCCAGACCCTCTGGGGCTCCGACGTCAAGGTGCTCGACATCGGCATCCCCAAGCAGCCGCTCTTCGTGCTGAAGGGCGTCTTCGAGGGCGGCATCCTGGTCAACGCCTTCGACCTGGTCGCCGCCCTGGTCGGCGCGGTACTGGTGATCGGCCTGGCGGTCTTCTTCCACTACACCCGGATCGGCCGCGCCCTTCGCGCGGTCGCGGACGACCACCAGGCGGCGCTCTCGGTCGGCATCCCGCTGAAGACCATCTGGGCCATCGTCTGGTCGGTGGCGGGTATCGTGGCCCTGGTCGCGGGCATCATGTGGGGCAGCAAAGCGGGGGTGCAGTTTTCCCTGGCGCTGATCGCGCTCAAGGCCCTGCCGGTGCTGATCTTGGGCGGCTTCACCTCGATTCCGGGGGCGATCATCGGCGGCCTGATCATCGGCGCAGGCGAGCAGGTGGCCGAGGTCTTCATCGGGCCGCTCTTCGGCGGCGCGATCCAGGACTGGTTCGCCTACATGCTGGCCCTGGTCTTCCTGCTGTTCCGCCCTCAGGGCCTGTTCGGCGAAAAGATCATCGAGAGGGTCTAGGCAATGCTTTACCGCGAGGCCGGCCAGTTCAAGACCAGCTACGGCAGCGACCAGGCGATCTTCCCGATCCGCCAGGACCAGATCGGCATCGCCCTGCTGCTGTTGGTCGCCGTGCTGGGCGTGCCGGCGCTGGCCAGCGAGTATTGGCTGGAGACCATCTTTGTCCCCTTCCTGGTGTTCTCCTTGGCCGCCATCGGGCTCAACCTGCTCACCGGCTACTGCGGCCAGCTCAGCCTCGGCACCGGCGGCTTCATGGCCTGCGGCGCCTTCTTCGCCTACAAGCTGACCACCGCCTTCCCCGAGCTGCACGTGCTGATCGTCTTCCTGCTGGCGGGACTCGGCTCGGCCGCGGTCGGTGTCTTCTTCGGCATTCCCTCGCTCAGGATCAAGGGCTTCTACCTGGCCGTGGCGACCCTGGCGGCGCAGTTCTTCCTGGTCTGGATGTTCAACAAGTTCGACTGGTGGACCAACTACAGCCCCTCGGGCGTGATCTCCGCACCGCCGCGCGAGGTCCTGCCCGGGATCTTCCTGACCGGCACCCAGGCGACGCCGATCACCAAGTACCTCTTCCTGCTGGGCCTGGTGGCCGTGCTGGCGCTGGTCGCCAAGAACCTGACCCGCGGCGCCATCGGCCGCTCCTGGATGGCGATCCGCGACATGGACATCGCCGCCGAGATCATCGGCATCCGGCCGCTCTGGGCCAAGCTCTCGGCCTTCGCCATCAGCTCCTTCTTCATCGGCATCGCCGGCGCGCTCTGGGCTTTCGTCTACACCGGCTCGGTCGAGGCTCTGGCCTTCCAAATCGACCGCTCCTTCCAGGTCCTGTTCATGGTTATCATCGGCGGCCTGGGCTCGATCCTGGGATCCTTCCTGGGCGCCGCCTTCATCGTCCTGCTGCCGATCCTGCTGAACAACGTGCCGGCGGCCATCGGGCTGCAGATGTCGGTGGAGTTGGTCTCCCACCTGGAGTTCATGATCTTCGGCGCACTGATCATCTTCTTCCTGATCGTCGAGCCACACGGCCTGGCTCGGCTCTGGCAGATCGGCAAGGAGAAGCTGCGCCTTTGGCCCTTCCCTTATTGATGGAAGGTCGACACCCTGCCCCCGATTGGCGGCCGTCGGAGGGCAGTGATAGCTTGAATGGAAGAAGCCGCCAGAGAGAAACGAGCTTTCGCGGAACAAGGGAGGTAATCGAGATGCAACTCAGGAAACTGGCCTTCGCCGCCGTCGGCGCGCTGATAATCGGCGGCACGGCGATCACTCCACCGGCCTCGGCGGCCGAGCAGTTCGTGCCGCTGCTGGTCTACCGGACCGGACCCTACGCGCCCAACGGCATTCCCCTGGCCGACGGCTTCAACGACTACCTACAGCTGGTCAACGAGCGCGACGGCGGCATCAACGGCGTCAAGCTGGCCTGGGAGGAGTGCGAGACTCAGTACAACAACGATCGCGGGGTCGAGTGCTACGAGCGCCTCAAGGCCAAGGGCGCGACCGGTTCCACGGTGGTGAACCCTTACTCGACCGGCATCACCTACGCCCTGATCGAGCGCGCCACCGCGGACAAAATCCCGGTCCTTTCGATGGGCTATGGCCGAGCCGACGCCTCCGACGGCCGGGTCTTCCCCTACGTCTTCACCCTGCCGATCACCTACTGGGCTGGCGCCGACGTCATGGTGCAGTACGCGAACGAGCAAGAGGGCGGCAGCCTGCAGGGCAAGAAGATAGCCTTGGTCTACCACGACAGCGCTTACGGCAAGGAGCCAATCGCCACTCTGGAGCGCTTGGCCAAAGAGGAAGGCTTTGAGTTTCAAACCTTCCCGGTCGCCCATCCGGGCCTGGAGCAGAAGGCCACCTGGCTGCAGATCGGCCGCCAGCTGCGGCCCGACTGGGTCTTCATGTGGGGCTGGGGCGTCATGAACTCGACCGCGATCAAGGAGGCAGCAGCGGTCGGCTATCCCATGGACCGCTTCGTCGGGATCTGGTGGTCGGGAGCCGAGGCCGACGTCGTGCCGGCCGGAGACTCCGCCAAAGGCTACAAGTCGCTGAACATCACCGGCGTCGGCACGAACGCGCCGATCTTCGAGGACATCAAGAAGCTGCACGCCGACGGCAAGGGCCTGGCCGATCCGAAGCACATCGGCACGGTGCTCTACAACCGCGCGCTGGTGAACACCTTCTACTTTACCGAGGCGATCCGCACCGCCCAGGCGAAGTTCGGCGAGAAGCCTCTGTCCGGCGAGCAGATCCAGTGGGGCTTCGAGAACCTCGACATCACCCAGGACACGATCGACAAGGCCGGGATGACCGGCCTGCTTTCGCCGGTTAAGCTGTCCTGCGCCGATCACGAGGGCGGCGGCTCCGCCGTGGTGCAGCAGTGGGACGGCGCCAAGTGGGCGGCGATCACCGACTTCATCGCACCACGCCGCGCCGCTTTGCGGCCGGCCTACGAAGCCTCGGCGGCGCAGTACGCGAAGGAGAAGGGCCTGACGCTGCGCGACTGCAGCTAGGCAGGCAAGGTGTGCCGCGGCCCCGGACCGGGGCCGCGGCCGACCGCACCGAGCGGAGATCCCGAGCCATGACACAGCCCGCGGCCGCCGCGCTGCACCCCGCGCCGAAGGCGGAGGCCGAAGCGCCGCTGCTCTCGGTCAACAACGTCGAGGTCATCTACGACCACGTCATCCTGGTCCTCAAGGGCGTCTCGCTGGACGTACCGGAGGGCGGCATCGTCGCCCTGCTGGGCGCCAACGGGGCGGGCAAGACCACGACCCTGAAGGCAATCTCGAACCTGCTGCGCGCGGAGCGCGGCGAGGTGACCAAGGGATCGATCCTGCTCGGCGGCAACAAGGTCGACCGGCTGACTCCCAACGACCTGGTCAAGCGCGGTGTCGTGCAGGTCATGGAGGGCCGCCATTGCTTCGAGCACCTGACGGTCGAAGAGAACCTTTTGACAGGGGCCTACACCCGCCGCGACGGGCGCGCCGAGATCGACCGCGACCTGGAGATGGTCTACGGCTACTTCCCGCGCCTGAAGGAACGGCGGACCTCCCAGGCCGGCTACACCTCGGGCGGCGAGCAGCAGATGACCGCCATCGGGCGGGCTCTGATGAGCCGGCCCAAGATGATCCTGCTCGACGAGCCCTCGATGGGCCTGGCGCCGCAGCTGGTCGAGGAGATCTTCGAGATCGTTAAGCAGTTTAACGAGCGCGAGGGCGTCACGATCCTGCTCGCCGAGCAGAACACCAATGTCGCGCTGCGCTACGCGAAGTACGGCTACATCCTGGAGAACGGCCGGGTCGTCCTGGACGGCACCGCCGAGGCCCTGAAGGAGAACGAGGACGTGAAGGAGTTCTACCTCGGCCTCTCCTCCAGCGGCCGCAAGAGCTACCGCGACGTCAAGCACTACAAGCGGCGCAAGCGCTGGCTCGCCTAAGCTCAGAAGCGGCACGAGAAGATCCCGAACTTGACCGATTGCAGGCCGCCGGACTTTAGGTAACCTGTTGCCATGAAGCTGAGGATTCGGATCTTGGCAATCGCCGTCTTGGCCGCCTTGCAGGGGGCGGAGGCGTATGCCGCCGAGAGCCTCCCGGTGGGCAATTTCGTCAGCTTCTCCGATCACAGATCGCTTGCCGGCAAGGCCTACGGCCAAGCCAAGATCGATGCCGTCGAGTACATCAACCGGAACGGCGGCATCAACGGCAAGATCATCGACCTGCTTTCGGTCGACTACGGCAGCGAGGTGGGGCGCGCAAAGGCCGCCTATGCGAAATGGAAATCGGAGCACGCCGCGGTGGCCGTTTTGGGCTGGGTCGACGGTGACGCCGAGGCCCTGGTCGAAACCGTCGCCGCCGACCAGACCCCATATTTCGCCGCCTCTTATGCGGCGGCCCTGACCGATCCTCTCGGCAAGGGTGCCAAGACCGAGCGACCGGCGCCCTACAGCTTCTTCTACGGACCCTCTTCCTCGGACGCGCTGCGCGCGCTGGTCCAATGGGCCGCCGAGGACTGGGCAACCCGCGGAGCCACGCGCCCGGCCCGCTATTTGCACATGGGCGATCCACGCGCGACCGCCGGCGGCCCCCGGCAGGTCGGCGAAGCACACGCGCGGGAGTTGGGCTTCGAAGTCTTGCCGAGCATTCCCTATTCGCAGAAACCGGGCGATTTTCGTCCACAGTGCGGAACGCTTGCGGCGTCAGGCGCCGACTACGTCTTTCTGGCCAACGGCGCGGGCGCCAACGTCGCGCTCCTGACGGCCTGCGCCGAAGCCGGGGTCGAGGTTCAGTTCCTGGTCAACGTCTGGGGCTACGATGAGACGGTCATGCAGAAGGCCGGCACGGCGGCGGACGGCGTCGTGTGGGTCATGGGCGCCAGCGCCTGGGGCGAAGCCGTCTCTGGCATGGCCCTGGTCCGCGAGATCTCGAAGATGTCAGACCCTCACCTGAAGAAGCACCGCACGGTGCATTACCTGCGCGGCATCTGCTCGGTCTTCCTGATGAAGGAGGCCATGGAGTGGGCCGATCGGGAGGGCGAGATCACGGGCCCGATGATCAAAGCCGCCATGTACCGTAAGCCGGGCTGGGTGCCGCGTGGGCTGGAAGGCGTCTGCCTGCCGGCGACCTGGAGCGCGGAGGATCATCGCGGCGTCGTCGACGTGCCGATCTATCGCGGACGCGCCAGGTCGGCGGAGGGCGACCTTCCAAGCCTGGTGGCGGGTGGCGCAATTTCGATGGAACGGCTGGCGATCCAGAGCATCCCGCGCAAGGCCGACTGGCTCGGCTGGTAGGCAGCCGGCGGCCGGACCAACGAGAGGCGCCGAGACCGCCCGGCGCGCGGCAAGGAGAACGAGGGTGGAGCACTTCGACGGACTGGAGACCCGCGAGCCGGAGCTTCGCGAGGCCGCGCTGATGGCGGCCCTGCCCGAGGTGCTCGCCCAGGCCAAGGCAAAAGCACCGGGTTTCGCGCGTATCCTCGAGGGAATCGATCCCGCAGCGGTGAAGAGCCGGGAGGCCCTGGCGCAGCTGCCGGTGACCCGGAAGTCGACCCTGATCGAGCTGCAACGCAAATCGCCGCCGCTGGGCGGCCTGGCCGCCTTGCCTCCGGGCGCGGCGGCTCAGCTCTTCGCCTCGCCGGGGCCGATCTTCGAGATCGAGGCCGCGCGCAGCGACTACTGGCGCTCGGCGCGGGCCCTCTTCGCTGCCGGCTTCCGCAAGGGCGACGTCGTCCACAATGCCTTCAGCTATCACCTCAGCCCCGGCGGCTGGATCCTGCACAGCGGCGCCCGGGCACTGGGCTGCGCGGTGATTCCCGCCGGCGTCGGCAACAGCGAGCAGCAGGCCCAGGCGATCGACCAGCTGCAGCCGGACGGCTACACGGGCACCCCCGACTTCCTGAAGGTCCTGCTCGACAAGGCCGTCGAACTCGAGCTCGACGCCGGCAGCCTGAACAAGGCACTGGTCGGCGGGGCCGCGCTGCCGCCCAGCCTGCGGCGGGAGTTCTGGGAGCGCGGGGTCGCCGTGCTGCAATGCTACGCGACGGCCGACCTCGGCGTGATCGCCTATGAAAGCGCGGTGGGCGAAGTCGTCGGCGAAGGCATGATCCTCGACGAGGGCCTTATCGTCGAAATCGTCCGCCCGGGCAGCGGCGAACCGGTGGCCGAGGGCGAGGTCGGCGAGATCGTCGTGACCACCCTGACTCCGGAGTATCCGCTGGTCCGCTTCGCCACCGGCGACCTTTCTGCGGTGCTGCCGGGACGGAGCGCCTGCGGCCGGAGCAACGCCCGGATCCGGGGCTGGATGGGCCGGGCCGACCAGACCACCAAGGTCAAGGGCCTCTTCGTTCATCCGGAGCAGGTGGCCGAGGTGCAACGCCGTCATCCGGAGCTGCTGCGCGCCCGCCTCGAGGTCGACCGGGACGGTCAGAACGACGTCATGACCTTGCGCTGCGAGGTCGAGAACGCCGCCGAGGGCCTGGCAAAGGCGATCGAGAAGACACTGGTCGAGGTCTGCAAGATGAAGGGCGGCGTGACCCTCTGTGCGCCTGGCGAATTACCCAACGACGGCAAGGTCATCGCCGACCTGCGCAGCTACGACTGACGGCCGCTTTCGGGGGCCTTTCCAGACGGGCCTCCGGCAAAGATGAAGGAAATCTTAATTCTGCCCCAATTGGGGCCTTTTCCAGACACAGTCGGCTACCAATTTAATGGTCACGGAGACTTCCCCTCTCTGTCTGAGGCCTCCAGCCGGCCAAACGCTTTGGCCCCCAATGGCTGGAACGCCGCGGCCTTCGGCCCCGACCCCGAAGGCCGCGGCACCTCGACCCGGCAGCGCCGCGGGTTGCCAAAGACCCCCTGATATTCCTATCCGATACAGAAGCGGCGCTGCCTTCTTTTTTTCTGATCACAGCCCCCGGGTTTGGCCCACCGCCGGTGATCTGCTATATCCCGGCCTTTCCAGCGCTTTCTTGCGACACGACCATGAAATCAGCCGCCCGACCGGCGCCTTCCGCCGAAGACCCCAGCACCTGACGGACCTCCAAATGAGCCTCTTCGAGGGACGCGACCTGGTCTGCCTGCGCGGCGGCCGCGCGGTCTTTTCCGGCCTGTCCTTCGCTCTGCCGGCCGGCAGCGCGCTCCTGCTGACCGGCCCCAACGGCAGCGGCAAGTCGAGCCTGCTGCGGCTCTTGGCCGGCCTCCTCCGGCCGGCCGGCGGCGAGCTGCTCTGGGACGGGGCCCCGGTCGGTAAGTCGCTCGACGAGCACCGCGAGCGGGTCGCCTTCCTCGGCCATCTGGATGCGGTGAAACCGGTCCTGACCCTGCGCGAGAACCTGGCCTTCTGGGCCGGGCTGGGCGGCGCCGATGCAGCCCGCATCCAGGCCGCCCTGGCGCAGTTCGCCCTGGAAGACCTGGCCGAGGTGCCGGCCCGTCTGCTCTCGGCCGGGCAGAAGCGCCGCCTGGCCTTGGCCCGTCTGCTGTTGAGCGAGGTCCCGCTCTGGCTGCTCGACGAGCCGACGGTAGGCCTCGATCGGGCCTCGGCCACGGCCCTGGCTGAGGCGATCGCCGCCCATCGTCGAGGCGGCGGCCGGGTGGTCGTGGCAACCCATCAGGTGCTGGAGCTGCCCGAGGCGCAGACCCTGGCCTTGGGCGAATACGCGGGCGAAGCGGTGCTGCTGGAGTACGTCTGGTGAGGCCCTGGCTGATCCTGGTCGGCCGGGACCTGCGCCTGGCCCTGCGCCAACAGGCCGATGCCGCGATGATCGTGCTCTTCTTCGTGCTCACCGCCGGGATCTTTCCCTTCGGGGTCGGGCCGGAGCCCAACCTTCTGGCCCGCATCGGGCCCGGGGTGATCTGGGTCACCGCCCTCTTGGCCATGCTGCTGTCGCTGGAACGGGTCTTCCTGGTCGACTACGAGGACGGTAGCCTGGAGCTGATGGTCCTGGGACCCCTGCCGATGGAGCTGGTGGTCCTGGCCAAGGTCCTGGCGCATTGGCTGACCACGGGACTGCCGTTGATCGTGGCGGCGCCGGTGATCGCCTTGCTCTACAACCTGGACCCGACCGCCCTGCCGGTGCTGCTGCTGGCCATGCTGCTGGGCACCCCGGTGCTGAGCCTGATCGGCGCCGTCGGGGCCGGGCTGATCCTGGGCGCGCGGCGCGGCGGCGTCTTGATTCCGCTCTTGGTCCTGCCGCTGACGATTCCCGTGCTGATCTTCGGTGTCGCCGCAGTCGACGCCGCGCTGGCCGAGCTGGGCGCGCGCCCTTACCTGCTGATCCTCGGCGCCATGCTGCTCGCAGCCCTGGCGCTGACGCCCTGGGCCGCAGCCGCGGCCCTGCGCCAGGCCGTGGAATGACGGAGTCAATGCAATGTCGGCTGGAGACACGGCGTTGTTGTTCCTAGATAAAGGGCCATAATCAGGGAGAACCGCGGAACCGCCATGCATCGCTTCGCCAACCCCGCCCGCTTCACGCGGCTTGCCGACGCCATCCTGCCCTGGAGCCTGCTGGCGACCCTCGGGCTGCTTGGCGCCGGGCTTTACCTTGGGCTCTTCGCCTCGCCGGCCGACTATCAGCAGGGCGAGACCGTACGCATCATGTACGTGCACGTCCCGGCCGCCTGGATGGCGCTTTTCATCTACACGATGATCGCCGGTGCCAGCGCGACCGCGCTGATCTGGCGCCATCCGCTGGCGCACATCGCGGCCCGGTCCGCCGCGCCCCTTGGCGCCTGGTTCACCTTCCTGGCCCTGGCCACCGGCTCGCTCTGGGGCAAGCCGATGTGGGGAACTTGGTGGGTCTGGGACGCGCGCCTGACCTCGGTGCTGATCCTGTTCTTCCTCTATCTCGGCTACATGGCGCTCTACAACGCCTTCGAGGACGCGGCGCGGGGCCAGCGGGCCGCCGCGATCCTCGCCCTGGTCGGCTTCGTCAACGTGCCGATCATCAAGTTCTCGGTCGACTGGTGGAACACCCTGCACCAACCGGCCAGCCTGACCCGACTGGATGCGCCGGCGATCGATCCGGCGATGCTCTGGCCGCTTCTTGCCATGGGTATCGGCTACATGACTTTCTTCTTGACCTTGCTGCTGCTCAGGATGAAGAGCGAGCTCTTGGCGGCGCGTCTGCGGGCCCTGTCCCTGCAGGGCGCGGCGGGGGGCTAGGCGCGAGGCGGGCGCGAGACGGGGAGCGAGGAGGACCCTTGGCAGATTTCTTCGACATGGGCGGATACGCCGCCTTCGTTTGGCCGGCTTTCGGCCTCACCTTCCTGGTCATGGCGATCATGGTGGTGACGACCCTGCGTCGCCTGCGCGCCAACCAGCGCGAGCTGGCGCGCCTCGAGGCCGCCGGCGCGCGTCGCACGCGCGGCGAGTCCCGCTCGGCCGGCGCGGGGCAGAGGACTGCGGCAGAGCAGAGGGGAGTCGAAGCATGAGGCCGAAACGCCGCCGCTTGATGCTGATCTCGGTCGGCCTCCTGGCGCTCTTTGGCGCCGCGGCATTGGTGCTGACCGCCCTGGAAGACAATCTGGTGTTCTTCTACAGCCCGACCGACCTCGCCGAGCGGCCACAGCCGCCGGCCCGCGCCTTCCGCCTGGGCGGGCTGGTCGAGGAAGGCTCGGTCGAGCGCAGCGCCGACGGCGTGACCACGACCTTCCGGATCACCGACCTGAGCAACAGCGTCGCGGTCTCCTACTCGGGGATTCTGCCGGACCTCTTCCGGGAAGGGCAGGGCGTGGTGACCGAAGGCACCCTGGGCCCCGACGGGCTCTTCACCGCCCGCGAGGTCCTGGCCAAGCACGACGAGAACTACATGCCCAAGGAGGTCGCCGACGCCCTCAAGGAATCGGGCCAGTGGCGCCATGGCAGCGGGGAGGACAGCAGCCAATGATCGCGGAAATCGGGCACTTCGCTCTCATCCTCGCCCTGGTCGTGGCGGTCGTCCAGGGCACCTTGCCGATGATCGGAGCGGCCC
>JAAUYK010124877.1_pt1 | contig 15175 bp, 12 predicted proteins | sample 7278021 | NCBI WGS metagenome assembly JAAUYK01 (sample SAMN14350223, study PRJNA611818) | marine sediment metagenome | isolation source: surface marine sediment (1.8m) | place: French Polynesia: Moorea | collected 2018-08
AGTCGTCGAAACTCACTTCGGAGGCCTCGAGCGCTTCGCCGAGCGCTTCCAGGCGGCGCTCCACGGAGCCGCGTCCCGGCGTGACCTCGTCGCCCGGCAGTCGGAGCGACAGCCGGCCCGAATCATCCAGGCGCAGCGCCGAGTGCGCCAACACAGCGCCGGTCGCGCCCGAGACCTGGTAGGCGAGCCTCTGCGCCAGGCCGAGGACCCTTGCCCGGCGTTCCGCCTCGGCCGAGAAGAGCCCGAGTAAGGGGCTCATCTCCTCGGATTCCTCGGTGCCGCCGTAGCGCGTGAAGCACGCGTAGGCCAGGAACGCGCGCTGGGAGTGGGTGATGCCAGCAAAGGGAAAGTAGAGGATCCGGTGCAGCGCCAGCCGCGCCCGGTAGTCGGTGTGCTCGCGCCAGGCGATATCCGACAGCAGGCAGGAGGCCATCCGCAGGCGCTCTTCTTCCCGGCTTTCTCCCGGGAACAGCGGCGCCGTCCAGGTCATGAGCTGGCGGCACATCCCGCCGAACCTGGAGCCGGTCTCAGCCATCTGCTCGGCCGCCGCGATCAGGGGGTCCCTATCCCGCTGCCGCTGCGGCAGGGCGTCGAAGATGTAGCCTTCGCGCAGACCGTAGGCGGAGAAGAGCACGTCCTTGTAGCGCAGAGCCTTGAGCACGCGGGCCAGAATGACCGCCGCCGTCGGCAGGACCTCCAGGCGCCGCCGCGAGATGCCCCTTATGAGGGCGAGCGAATGCGGGCCCATCCGGCTGACCACGCTCTCGACGCTCTCGATCTGGGACCGCCGCATGCGGTAGCCGTGCACCACGTGGAGCGGGTAACTGTGCTGCTCCATGTGCAGCCGGGCCAGGTTCCGCCAGGCCCCGCCGACCGGATAGAAGACCCGCTCATCGCTCTCCGCGGCCCGCTCGGCGATCCAGTCGACTTCAGCGAGCTGCCGGTCGACTTCGCGCCGCATGGCGCCTATGCGGCCGCCGCAGAGTTCGGCCAGCCGCAGGGGACCGAGCGGCAGCGTGGTCGAGCGCGCGGTCTTGCCGTCCTTGATCTCCACCAGTTCCAGGCTGCCGCCGCCGAGGTCGCCGACCACCCCGGCCGCATCGGGTAACCCGGCGAGTACGCCGACCGCGGCCAGCCGGCCCTCTTCGATGCCGTCAAGTACCTGGACCGGGCGTTCGCAGATCTGCTCGACTTCCTGGACGAACGCCGGTCCGTCCTCGGCGTCGCGTACGGCCGCCGTCGCCACGAGGTCCATCTGGCCGACTCCCATGGCGCGGGTCAGCCGGGTGAAGCGCAGAAGATTGGTCCGCGCCAGGGCGATACCTTCCTGATCGAGTCGGCCGGTCGAATTCAGGCTGCGGCCCAGGCCGCAGAGAACCTTTTCGTTGAACAGAGGCCTGAGCGTCCGGTCCTCCGTATCGAAGACGACGAGGCGAACCGAATTGGAGCCGATGTCGACCACAGCCACCGGCCCCTTGGCCGGCGCGGACCGCCGAAGCGCCTCGCCTCTGATGGCCATCGCGCTCAATTCTTCTTGTGTACCAGACGCGGGGTTCTCGCCATGTCCTTCTTGAGCGCCGAACCGCGCCCGGAAAGACTCGGGTTGGTGATGAAGTAGTGGTGGGCGCTGAAGGCCTTGGGACGGTTCTTCACGCGCCGGTAGTCTCCGTCTGGCTCCAGGTACCAGCTGTGGGACTCGTCCTTCAGGTTCGCGATCATGATCTGTCCGAGGATCTGCTGGTGGACGGTCGGGTTCTCAATGGGTACCAGAGTCTCCACGCGTCGGTCCAGGTTTCGCGGCATCCAGTCGGCCGACGAGATGTACAACTTCGCCTTGCGCGACGGCAGGCCGTGCCCGTTGCCGAAGCAGACGATGCGGCTGTGCTCGAGGAACCGGCCGACGATGCTCTTGACAGTGATGTTCTCCGACAGACCCGGCACCCCGGCGCGTAGACAGCAGATCCCGCGCACGACCAGCTCGATGCGCACGCCGTCCGCCGATGCGCGGTAGAGCGCGTCGATGATCTCCGGGTCGACCAGCGAGTTCACCTTGGCCCAGATCGCCGCCGGCCGCCCGGCCTGAGCGTGGCGCGCCTCGGCCTTGATGAACTTCAGCAGCGTCCCCCTGAGGTTCAGCGGTGACGCCGCCACCTTCTCCATCCATTCCGGGCTGGCGTAGCCGGTCATGTAGTTGAACAGCCGGGCGGCGTCGCGGCAGAGCGCCGGATCGCAGGTGAAGAAGGAGAGATCCGTGTAGATCTTGGCCGTCACCGGGTGATAGTTGCCGGTCCCGAAGTGGCAGTAGGACTTGAGCGCGGTGCCCTCGCGCCGGACCACCAGCGAGACCTTGGCGTGGGTCTTGAGGCGCAGGAAGCCGTAGACCACCTGAACGCCGGCCCGCTCCAGGTCGCGCGCCCAGCGGATGTTGCGCTCCTCGTCGAAACGGGCCTTCAGCTCGACCAGCGCGGTGACCATCTTGCCCGCCTCGGCCGCCTCGGTGAGCGCGGCCACGATGGGCGAGTTCTCGCTGGTGCGGTAGAGGGTCTGCTTGATCGCCACGACGGCCGGGTCGCGCGCGGCCTGGCGCAGGAACTGGACGACGACGTCGAAGCTCTCGTAGGGGTGGTGGACCACGATGTCCTTGGCGTGGATCGCGGCCAGGCAGTCGCCCCCGTGGTCGCGGATCCGCTCGGGAAAGCGCGCCGTGAACGGCGGAAAGAGAAGGTCCGGCCGGTCGTCGACGATCAGCTGAGAGAGGGTGTTGAGTCCGAGCAGGCCGTCGAGCGGAAAAACGTCCTCGTGGGACACCCGCAGCTCATCAACCAGGAAGTCCCGCAAGCCCCCGTCGATGTCGGCGTTGACCGTGAGCAGGATCACGGAGCCGCGGCGCCGACGCTTCAAGGCGGATTCGAACTCGCGCACCAGATCCTCGCCTTCCTCCTCGATCTCGATGTCGCTGTCGCGCAGCACGCGGAAGTAGCCGTAATGCCGCACCTCGAAACCGGGAAAGACGCGCTCCAGGTGCAGGCGCACGACCTGCTCCATGCGAATGAAGCGCAGGCCCGGTCCCGGCAGGCGGATGAAGCGGCCGATCTGGTTGGGCAGCACCAGCAGGCTGTAGAGGCTCTCCCCGTCGGTGCTGCGATAGAGCTCCAGCACCATGGCGAAGCCGAAGTTGGGGATGAAGGGGAAGGGGTGGGTCGGGTCGATCGCGATCGGCGTCAGGACCGGGAAGATCTCGTCGTCGAAGTAGCGGTCCAGCCACTTCCATTCGGTGTCGGTCAACTGGCTGGTTTGCAGGACCTCGAGCCCGGTGTCGTGCAGCGCCTTCCGAAGGCTCCGCCAGCATTCCTGCTGGCTCGCCATCAGGCTGGCGACCCGTTCGTTGATCGCGGCGAGCTGCTGGCCCGGGCCCATGCCCTCCGGGCTCTGGGTCGCCACATGGGCTTGGACCTGGCCCTTCAGGCCAGCGACGCGCACCATGTAGAACTCGTCCAGGTTGCTCGACGAGATCGACAGGAAGCGGAGCCGCTCCAGCAGCGGGTGCCTGTCGTTGTAGGCTTCCTCGAGCACACGCTCGTTGAACGCCAGCCAGGAAAGCTCGCGGTTGATGTAGCGTTGCGCTGGCGGAAAGGCGTCGAACCCGTCCTCGGCTTCGACGACCGCCTCCTGATCCTCAGGCCGGCCCGCACCGCCCTGCTTTACTTGCTCCACGACCGAACGCCCTCGCGCTTGACTGCTCAATTGTCAGGAAGACAGACAAGGCGACAGTATAACGCGGGTTTGATCTGGAACAACGACCGCTTGCCCTAAGCAGATCCCAGTTAATCGGGATCCTTGCGTGATGCCGCCTCAGCGCGGCCCGCTCGGCTCAATGCCAGGGGGGGCTGGCCTGCTCGTAATCCTTCAGGTCGGCGCGGAAATGGGCCAGGTCCCGCTCGATGCAGGCCGCCTGCCAGCCCTTGACCACTGCGGTTGCGCGGGGGCTGGTCTGGCTTTCCAGCGCGGCCAGCAGGCCGTCGTTCACCACCGAGTCGTTGAGCGAGCCGAGCGTGTCCTGGATCCGGTTGACCGTCCGGGCGTAGGCCTGCATGGCCTTGCGCGGATAGAGCGCCGAGAAGAACTCCAGGGTGTAGCGCAGCTTCTTGGCCAGGATACGGACTTCGTGGAGCTCAGCCTCCGGCAGCGTCTTCCACTTGCGGGTCAGCTTGTGGAGTTTGCGGGCGCGCTTGTCCAACGCCTCGCCGGCGAAGCGCCCGATCCGCTGGCTCGGGACGTGGCCGTGGCCGCCGCCGCGCAGGGCCCAGCCGCGATTGCTGAGCCAGAGCTCGAACCGCAGGATCAGGTCGGTGTAGCGCCGCTCCAGCAGGGCGGCGCGGGCCGCTTGGTTGGCCAGTTCCCGGCGCGCCGCGGCGGCCTCGCCGAGGGCCGCAAGATCCTTGTCCTCGGCCAGGCGGTCGCGCAGCGGCGTTAGGGTTTCCAGGACGAAGACGTCCCATTCCCGGGCCGGGCCCAGGGCGCCCTGCAGCCAGGACAGCTCTTCGCGCAGGTAGGCATAGGCCTCCTTGGTCAGGGCCTCGCGGAACACCGTGACCAAGGCGCGAAGGCGGCGCACGCCGACCCGAAGCTGGTGAATTCCCTCGGGGTCGCGCGGCGCCCGCTCGTCGCGCAGGACCACGGCCTCGTTGGCCCGGATCTGCTCCAGGCAGGCGCGGGCGGCGGCGACGAAGACCTTGCCGACGGCCATCTCGGGGGCGAGCTCGAAGGGCTTGGCTTTCTGAGGAACGAGCTCGATCCCGGTGCTCAGCTGGTAGCCGCGCGACGCCTTGGTCCGGGTTTCCAGCCGGAAGTCGATACGCTTGCTGAGCGCGAGCGCCAGTTCGAAGATCCGCTGACTCGAACCCGAGACCAGCTCAAGCTCGGCTTCGCAGATCGGCAAGCTCTCCCCGCCGGCCGCAATCTCGCCGCTGTCGAGCGCCAGCTCGACCTCGCTGTCCTCCAGCTTCAGAGGCACGGTGCTGCGGTTTACGGTCGTCGTGAAGATCGGCTGCAGCCGCTCGGAGACCTTCTCGGCGTCCAGGAGCTGGCGCAGGGAGACATCGTCGATGCGGGCAACCTCGGGCGCATCGGCGGCGACGTCCGCCTCGTACTCGCGGTAGTGTTGCAGTCCCGAGGCGCCGTTGCCCGGGACCTTGAGGGTTTGAACGAAGCGTTTGCCGACCTGGCGAACGCGCAGCGCCATACCGCGCTGGCGCAGATCGTGGGATGGCGTGTCGTAGTAGGTCGTCCGCAGGCGTTTGGTACTGGCCCGTCGGGACGCCAGCGAGCGAATCAGAGGATCGCCGCGCAGGCGCTTCAAGTCGTTCGGTGAGACGGCGAGCTTCAGCTCGAGTTCTTCTTGCATGCCCTTGCCCTTGCCCTTGCCGGCGGAAATCCGCCGCTTATCCCCAGAAATAAGCACTATAATTATAGGAAGCTAAAGTGCCAAAGCACAGCCGGAAATAGCAGATCTCTTCTTAACCTTACCGTGGAGATATGAGGCGCGGCGGCGCCGCATTAAAGGTACCGCCCAGGAGAATCCTCCCCATCCGGGCGCCCCTAGAGCAGATCCGCTCTAGACGGGCGCGAATGTCCCGCCCGTACGGGCCAGTTCAGCCAGAAGCGCGGCCGGTTCCAGTGCCTCACCCTGATCGGCTTGCAGCTGGGTCACGACCCGGTGGACGTGCTGCGCGCCGACCCGGTCCGCATGGTACATCGGGCCGCCCCGCTGTGCCGGAAAGCCGTAGCCGCGGACCCAGATCACGTCGATGTCGCTCGCCCTGAGCGCTAGGCCCTCATCGAGGATTCTCGCCCCCTCGTTGATCAGCGGATAGAGGCAGCGCTCGAGGATCTCCCGGTCGGGGATGGCCCGCCGCGTGATGCCGCGCTCTCGCGAGACATCCAGGATCAGGTCTTCCACGGCCGGGTCGGGGATCGGCGTCCGCGTGCCGGGCTCGTAGCGGTACCAGCCGGCCGCGGTCTTCTGACCGAAACGCCCCGCCTCGCAGAGCCGGTCCGCGATCGGCCATGGGCGGTGCCGTCCCGGCCGGGCCGCTTCCCGGTGCCGGCGCACCCGCCAGCCCACGTCGAGCCCGGCCAGGTCGCCCGTGGCGAAGGGGCCCATGGGAAAGCCGAACGCGGTCATGACCCGGTCGACGTCCTGGGGCAGGGCGCCCTCCTCGAGCAGGGCATTGGCCTGGCCGGCGTAGGCGTAGAGCATGCGGTTGCCGACAAAGCCGTCGCAGACGCCGACCACGACCCCGACCTTGCCCAGGGTCGTGGCCAGCTTCATCGCGGTAGCCAGGGCAATCTTCCCGGTCTCGGCGCCGCGCACGATCTCAACCAGGCGCATGACCTGGGCCGGGCTGAAGAAGTGGGTGCCGAGCACTTCTTCCGGTCGGGACGTGGCGGCGGCGATCGCGTCGACGTCGAGGGTCGAGGTGTTGGTCGCCAGGATGGCCGCCGGCTTGCAGACCCGGTCGAGCTCGGCGAAGACCCGCCGCTTGAGGTCCAGTTCCTCGAACACGGCCTCGACCACGAAATCGGCCGCCGCAATGGCCGCGACCTCTGCCGTGCCCTCGATCAGGGCCAGACGCGCCTCCATCTCCTGCGCCGAGATGCGGCCGCGGGACAGCCTATCCGCGTAGCTGCGACGAATGTCGTCGAGGCCCCGGTCCCGGGACTCCTCGCTGGTCTCGACCACCTTGACCGGGATACCGGCGTTGGCGAAGGCCATGGCGATCCCCCGGCCCATGGTGCCGCAGCCGACCACCGCCGCCTGTTCGATCGGTCTTCTCGGCGTCTCCGGCGGCACGTCGGGGATCTCGCCGGCCCGGCGTTCGGCGAGGCAGAGGTAGCGCTCCGCCTCGGACGGCGCCGGGGCCGGGCTCTCCTCGGGCTTGTCGCGCGTCACTCTCCTGGCCTTTCGCTGCCGTTGTCCCCCTCGAACATTGCGCTGAAGTATCTTGTGGTGGAGTCTGCTTGTCGACCGCGAGCTAAGGGGAGGAGAACCATGGCGGAGATCAATCGCCGAATCGTGCTGGCGGCGCGGCCCGAGGGCGCGCCGAAGGACAGCGATTTCCGGATGGAAGGGGCGGCCGTGCCGGACCCGGGACCTGGCGAAGTGCTGAGCCGGACGATCCATCTCTCGCTCGACCCCTACATGCGCGGGCGCCTGAACGACGCCAAGTCCTACGCCGACCCGCAGCCGCTCGACGAGGTCATGATCGGCGGTGCGGTCAGCCAGGTGGTGGCCTCGAACAACCCGGACTTCAAGGAAGGTGAGTTCGTCTTCTCCTACAGCGGCTGGCAGGACTACGCGCTCTCCGACGGCAGCGACCTCAAGAAGGTCGACCCCGCCTTAGCGCCGATTTCGACGGCCTTGGGTGTGCTCGGCATGCCGGGCATGACGGCCTATACCGGCCTCATGAACATCGGCCAGCCGAAGGCGGGCGAGACCCTGGTGGTGGCCGCCGCGTCGGGCGCGGTCGGCGCCATCGTCGGCCAGATCGCCAGGATCAAGGGCTGCCGCGTCGTCGGTGTCGCCGGCGGAAAGGAGAAGTGCGACTACGTCGTCGAGGAGCTCGGCTTCGACGCCTGCCTCAACCATCGGGACCCGGACCTGTCCGAGCAGCTCGCCGCGGCCTGCCCCGACGGCGTCGACATCTACTGGGAGAACGTGGGCGGCGCCGTCTTCCAGGCCGTCCTGCCGCACTTCAACGATTTCGCTCGCATGCCGGTCTGCGGCCTGATCGCGCACTACAACGCGACCGAGCTGCCGCCCGGCCCGAACCAGATCCCGGTCCTGATGCGCTCGGTGCTGACCAAGCGCCTTAGGATCCAGGGCTTCATCGTCTTCGACTACGCCGCGCAGGAGGCCGAGTTCCTCGACCATGTCAGCGGCTGGATCCGCAGCGGCAAGGTCAAGTACCGCGAGGACTTCGTCGACGGCCTGGAGAACACGGTCCACGCCTTCCAGGGCCTGCTGGAGGGCAGGAACTTCGGCAAGCTCGTGGTCCGGGTGTCGCCCGACCCGACGGGTTGACGGCGCATCTTGCGGGATCGGAGCGAGGCTACCTCTAAACCGTCGCCACCGGGGTGACCGGCGAGCCGACGGCGCCGGGCAGGCGCAGCGGCGGGGCGGTCAGGAGGAAACGGTTGCGGCCCTGGGCGCGTAACCAGTCGGCCAGCTCCGTGAGGTACCAGATCTCGCCCAGGTGAACGCCGAGCTTGAAGAGGCAGTGCTCGTGCAGCGGCAGGCCGGCGCAGCTGCCGCGGCCGGCGGAGGCGGGCACCGCTTCCACCGCGTAGTTGTCCGAGATCAGGACCGAGAGACCGCTGTCGGTGATCCACTGCAGCAGGGCTTCGTCCCGGCCGTCGAGCGCGGCGCAGCTCTCGTGCAGCAGGGCGACGTCGGTGTCGCGGCCCATCTCCAGGATCATGTCGGCCAGCCCGGTGTAGAGGCAGACCATGTCGCCCTCCTCCACGACCACCTGGTCGGCCTCCAAGACGCGTTGCAGGTCGTCGTGGCCGATCAGCTTTCGGGCGCGCCCGAAGTGGGCGTGGAGGTCGATCATGACGGCCCGGCCCTGAACGCAGGACTCCGCCATATTCTCGATGCCGAGCACCTTGGCCTCCATGCCTTCGAAGCGAAACGACTCGTCGGAACTCCGCGTGTCCCGGGGCTCGACGATCTCCACGTCGCCGCGCCAGCCGTTGTAGAACACGGGGACCGGCTTGCCGTCGTCCATGACATCGAACATCTGGCCGGCGTGGGAGAGCGCGTCCCACTGGGTCGAGTACTGGGTGTGAAGCAGGACCGCGTCGTCGTTCATCACGTCGGTGTAGTCCGGCGTGATGCGGCTCATGGGGAAGTTGTGGCGCGGCTCGCCCTTCTGGATGGTCGCGAAGTGGCGCGGCGCGTAGCGCGAGGGGTGCAGGCCCTTGGCCGGCCGGTCGAGCGGCAGGCTGAGGCAGAAGCTCTTGCCCTCCTTGACCTCTGCGATCCCCTGGCGGACCTTCTCCGCCGTGATCAGGTTTAGCCGGCCGCGCTGGTCGTCCGCGCCGAACTCGCCCCAGTTCGAGCCCTCGGGCCTGACCTTCCAGCGTTTCGCCATGGGGCGTTCCTCACTTTGGCGCTAGCTGCCCTTGAACGCGGCCTTGCGCTTGGCGACGAAGGCGCCGATCCCCTCGGCGAAGTCGTCGGTGGCGGCGCAGGCCGCGAAGCTCTCGGCCTCGAGCCCGAGCTGTTCCCCCAGGCTCTTGTCGAAGGAACCCGTGAGCAGGGCCTTGGTGCGGCCGAGCGCGGCCGTCGGGCCCTCGGCCAGCCGGCCGGCCAGCCTGGCGGTTTCCGGCTCGAGCGCGCCCGGCGGTACGACCCAGTTGACGATGCCGAGCTTCTTGGCCCGCGAGGCCGAGAAGCGTTCGCCCAGCAGGGCGATCTCCATGGCCTTGCGCAGGCCGACGATGCGCGGCAGGTGAAAGGTGCCGCCGCCGTCGGGGCTGGTCCCAATCAGGCTGTAGGCCAGGGTGAAGTAGGCGTCCTCGTCGGCGATCGCGAGATCGGCGGCCAGCACCAGGCTGAGCCCGAACCCCGCCGCCGCGCCCTTCACGCTGATCAGCACGGGCTTGGGCATGCGCCGGAGGCACTCCACGGCGGGATGGAGATGATGAATCAAGGCCTCGAACTGGCGGCGGCGCGCCTCGGGAGGCTGATCCAGCTTCTCGCTGAAGGCCTTGAGGTCGCCGCCGGCCATGAAATGATCGCCCGCGCCGCGGATCACCAGGCAACGCACCGCCGGATCCTGCTCGAGCTCGGGCAGGACCGCCCGCAGCCCGTCGATCATCTCGTCGTTGAGTGCGTTGAGCGCCGCCGGCCGGTTCAAGGTGATCCAGGCGACGCCGTCGCTGATCTCGGACAGGACCGTCTCGTTCATGGTGTTAGAGGCCTCCTCGAGTTTCCCGGATAACGCCGGCCGGAGGCAGCCTTCGCGCTGCCGGTCTGCGCGGCGCACCGGAGCGAAGGGCTAGGAACGGGATGGCGAATGCCAGGATGGCGCCCTTCCGGCTTACGGCAAGGGCGTCACCATAGCCCGGACCGGAGCGTCCGGGTACCGAAAGCTGGCATCGGATCCAGCGAGGAGAGCCCTGCTCGAGAGTCCCGACGCCAGGTTTTCAGCGCTAGAGGCCGGCCTTGGCGAAGAGGTCATCGAGCAGGGGGTCGACGCTGGGCGAGTTCTTCTTGATGAAGGCGAGAAGCTTGCGCTCGTTCTCGTGAAGCGTGTCGTCGCGATTGATCCGCGCGCTCAGCCACTGCGCTTCCTCGTGGTCGATCGCCTCGCGCGACAGGGCCTCGCTGACCCGGGCGGCCTCGCGCTCGCGCTCGAGCTTGGCCGCGCGGCTGCCGAAGATGTCCGCCTCCGCCATGGCCTCCCGCACGGGAACGTCACCGGACCCCAGCGCCTTGCCCATCTGGCCGAGCAGGCGGCCGACGCCGCGCCGGTCCTTGAGCCAGGCCTCGCGGCGCAGGGCCTCGTCGGCGTCGGGGACGACCGGCGCGCCGCGCGGAAACATCAGGTGGTTGGCGATGGCCTTGACGAAGAGGTCGCTCCAGCTGGGCGCGTTCTCGGCCGTGATCGTGGCGTCGTTGAGGTCAAACATGAGCTCGGCCTCGGTCCGCGTCACGGTCAGTCCGCCGCCGCTGGCGCCGGCGTAGATGACCTTGCGAATGATCTCCACGTCGGCCGGGCTGATCACCGCCGGCGGCCGGTTCGAGCCATAGGCCGCGGTCTCTGGCCGCAGCACGCTCTCGCCCACCGCCTTCAGGACGAAGACGGCGAGCTGCTCGGGGCAGGACTTGGCCCAGTGGATTACGTTGATCAGGAGCTCGAGCTCGCTGCTGTCGTCGATCCGGCCGTCGCTCGCGATGTTCTCAATCAGGAAGTCGCCCAACCCCTGGTCGACGTAGCCCTTCGGCTTCGCCTGCCAGACGAAGAAATCCGTTAAGGCGTCGACGTAGAACTGGGTCCAGGCGGGGTCCTTGGTGCTGCAGGCGTGGTCGAGCCGGAAAACATCCCGCGCCTCCTTCGGGTCGACCAGGCTGTCCCGGAAGACCTCGCGGCGCAGCCTGAGCACGTCCTCGGCCGTGATCGAGCCCTTGGCGGCAATTTCTTCGACGAGTGCGGAGGAAGTGAGGGTGTCGCTCATGTCGCGCCTCTCTGGAGTTGCGGGCGATCGCACCGCTTAGCCTTAACCATTCGCACAGTTTCGCTAAGATTCCGCTAAGCGGGCGGCCGGCGGCTTGGCTTGAAGGCACCTCCGCGCTACCCCACATATGCTATGACGGCGCCGTTCTGGGCCGTCTGCGGTGACGGGGGCCTCGTGGAGGATCCGGGCCGCATCGGTGAACCGACAGCCCTTGCTCAAAGCGGAGGAGGATGCTGGGAATGACCCGACTGTCGCTCTTCAACAGCCCCCTGTTTCTCGGCTTCGATCAGGTCGAAGCTGCCTTCGACCGGGTGTCGAAGCACAGCGCGGACGGCTATCCGCCCTACAACGTCGAGCAGTTGGGCGAGAATCGCCTGAAGATAACACTGGCCGTGGCCGGTTTTTCCTCCGACGACCTGCAGGTCCAGATCGAGGACAACCAGCTCGTGATTCGGGGCCGCCAGGCCGACGATCCGGAGCGCGTCTATCTGCACCGCGGCATCGCCGCGCGCCAGTTTCAGCGTTCCTTCGTCCTGGCCGAGGGCATCGAGGTGAACGGCGCGTCACTGGAGAACGGCCTGCTCAGCATCGAGCTCGAGCGGCCGCTCATGGAGCCGCAGGTTCGGACGATCGACATCGTATCGTCCGAGGGCAGCGGCGGCGCCCAGGTCATCGGCGGCGAGTCCAAGGCCGCGCCCAGGAAGCCGGGCGCCAAGAGAGCCTAAGTGGACCTCCAAGCGATCATTCGGAGGAAGAGGACATGCGCGAATCGACACAGACGCCCCAGATCTCCCAGCAGGACTTCAAGGTGCTCGGCATGAACGACCTCGCCTACATCCGCGGCGTCGAGGTCGATGGCGCGAGCGCCTTCGCGGTTCACGCGGCCGACGGCCGGCAGGTCGCCGTGCTGCCCAGCCGCGAGCAGGCCTATGCTGCCGTCCTTCAGCATCAGATGACGCCGGTCGAGGTGCACTGACCGGGAGCCTTCCCCAAACGGTCGAAAGAAAGTCCGTGCGGCGGGTTCAGGCGGCGTGGCTGGTGCTGGCTTCGGTCAGGAGCGCGTAGAGCGCCTCGGACTTGTCGGTGCCCCGCAGCTTCTCGCAGATCGCCCCGTCTCGCAGCAGACGCGACACGCGGGCCAAGGCCTTCAGGTGGTCAGCACCGGCCGTTTCGGGCGCCAGCAGCAGGCAGATCAGGTCGACCGGCTGCTCGTCAATCGCATCGAAATCGATCGGCTTGTCCAGGCGGGCAAAGAGGGCATAGAGGCGGTCCAGCCCCGGCAGCTTGCCGTGCGGAATGGCGATGCCGTTGCCGACACCTGTGGTGCCCAGGCGCTCCCGTTCGATCAAGACCTCGAAGATCGAGCGCTCCGGCTGCCCCGTCAGGTCGGCCGCCCGCTTCGCCAGCTCCTGCAACGCCTGCTTCTTGCTGGTGACGTGCAGTTTGGCAACGACCCCTTGCGGGACGATCAGATCGCAGATTTCCATACCGTACCCTTAGACCTTGTGAAAGGTTACGAGCGGCGATTACCCCTGGGGTCGAGCCAGCCAATGTTTCCGTCGCGGCGTCGGTAGACCATGTTCAGGCCGCCGTGGGCCGGGTTCCGGAACATGAAGGCCGCTTGATCCGCGAGGTCCATGTGCATCACCGCCTCGCTGACGGTCAGGCTGGGGATTTCGGTGGTCATCTCGGCGATGACCATGGGCTGATCCTCGGTCTCGCTCTGGCTTTCCGGCGACTCCGCCCCCTCGTCCAGGTCGGCCAGGATGTATTGCTGCGCCGGCAGGGTTTCCTGGTCGATCTGCACCGGCGGCTGGTGATGATCGCGCAGGCGCCGCTTGTGGCGCCGCAGTCGCTTGGAAAGGCGGTCGGCCGCCACGTCGAAGGCCGGGTAGGGGTCCTCGGCCTCGCCGTGCGCCTCCAGAAGGATGTTCCGCCCGACATGCGCCGAAATCTGGGTGCGGAATCCGTGCGCCTCCCGGGCGAAGGTGACCCGCGCTTCAATGGCGTCGCCGAAATACTTGCCCAAAATACGGTTCAAGCTGTCGTCCACATGGTCCCTTAGGACCTGGCCGACGTCGAGCTGTTTCCCTTTTACGGTTAGCTGCATGGATTGAATTTTCGGGCGTCCAAGAGGCCGTTGTCGCACCGTTCCCCTAGCGCCCTCAGGCGCCCCCGGTGCGAAGTGCGGCGGACCATAGGCACCCCCTTCCTGCAAGTCAATAGCACGGGCTGACCGCCCATTGTCGGACTCCATCGGGTCCGGCACAAGGGGCTTGAGACCTCCGCCGGCGCCGTTACTCGGGACTAGAGACGCCGGCATTTAAGCCGCCGTCTCTGGGAGGACGAGGGAATGCGTAGGGCTTCGCGGTACTTCGCGACGGTCCTCCGCGCGATCTCGATCCCGTCCTGGCGCAGCTGGTTGACCAGGGCTTCGTCGGACAGGGGCTTCTTGGGGTCTTCTGCCTCGATCAGCTGCTTGATCCTGTGGCGCACGGACTCGGCGGCGTGAACTTCTCCGGTCGCAGTCGCGGTGATCGAGGCGCTGAAGAAGTACTTGAGCTCGAAGGTGCCGCGCGGAGTCGCCATGAACTTGTTCGAGGTCACCCGGCTCACGGTCGACTCGTGCATCTCGATCTCGGCCGCGACGTCGCGCAGGGTCAGGGGACGCAGGTGCGTGACCCCCTTGTGAAAGAAGGCCTCCTGCTGGCGCACGATCTCAGAGGCAACCTTCAGGATGGTCGTGGCTCGCTGGTGCAGCGACTTGACCAGCCAGCTGGCGGACTGGAACCGCTGGGTGATGAATTCCCGTTCCGAAGCGCTGCGCGCCTGGTCGGAGATCTGCGCATAGTAGCTTCCGTTGACCAGGACCCGTGGCAGGGTCTCGCTGTTGAGCTCGATCAGCCAGCCGCCGCCGGGCTTGGCCCGCATCAGAATGTCGGGCACGACCGGCTGGATCGGGCCCGACTCGAAGGCAACCGCGGGTTTCGGATCCAGGGCCCTGATCTCGGCGACCATGTCGGCCAGGTCCTCGTCGTCGACGGCGCAGAGCTTCTGGAGCCGGGCCGCGTCACCCTCGGCGACCAGGGGCAGGTTGTCGAGCAGGGTCTCGATCGCCGGGTCCAGGCGGTTGCGTTCGGCGAGCTGTATCGCCAGACACTCGCGCAGGGAGCGGGCGAAGATCCCCGTCGGATCGAAACGCTGCATGCGGCGCAGGGTCGACTCGACCAGAGCGGTTTCGCAGCCCAGGGTTTCGGCCACTTCGGCGAGGTCGCCGACGACATAGCCGGCCTCGTCGAGCAGATCGATCAGCTGGATCCCGATCGCCTGCTCAACCGGATCCGAGAGCTCGATCTGGATCTGATAGAGCAGGTGCTGCCGGAGATTGGCGCTCTCGTCCGCCTGCTGCTCGATGCCGGTCTGACCGCTGTCCGCGCCGCCACCGCTGGCCTGTATGCCGGCGTAGCCGGTCTCCTGGCTCTGCCACCCGCCGTCGGCCCAGGCGGTGTCCTCGTTCTCGAAGGATGTATCGAGCGGCGGCTCGGCTTCGCCCGGCAAGGTTTCCGCCGTGGCCAGATCGAGCGTGTCGGGCTGGCCGGCGTCGCCCGGCTCGGTCTCGCGCTCCGCGCTCGCCTCGGCCGCGCCTTCATCCGACCCGCGCTCTTCGATCGGCGCCCCGGTCTCGCCCGACTCGTCGCGCTCGAGCAGAGGGTTCGATTCCAGCTCCTGGTCGACGTAGTCGCGCAACTCCATGTTCGACAACTGCAGCAACTTGATCGCCTGCTGCAATTGCGGCGTCATTACAAGGGTTTGCGATTGACGAAGCTCTAGGCGCTGGGTCACGGCCATGGTGGCGACCCTTAGAGGCTAAACGTTTCCCCGAGGTAAACACGGCGAACGTCCGCATGCGACACGATCTCGGAGGGCTTGC
>JAAUYK010005805.1_pt1 | contig 15162 bp, 14 predicted proteins | sample 7278021 | NCBI WGS metagenome assembly JAAUYK01 (sample SAMN14350223, study PRJNA611818) | marine sediment metagenome | isolation source: surface marine sediment (1.8m) | place: French Polynesia: Moorea | collected 2018-08
CACTGCATTAGCATATTTTTGACTGCCTGCTTTCCTGGCCGGTATGATAATGTCTTTATCAGAGACGCTGGCGATGAACTACTACGTATGTAATATGTATGCAGAATACACACACAACTTGGAGAAATAGGAGCTGGCGGGCAGGTCCCATCGCCTACCTCGCGTAGCTTCGAGCAGGAATTCTCTAATGCCCCCGGGGGATTTGAAGCAATAACGTCTGAAGCGGGCGGGCGGCCGACGGCAGCAGCGGCGGCGAAATTGTCCTCATCCTCTTTGCCTTTGAAAAGTTTTTTTTTCTTTCCAGCTACTAGGCATGGATGAAACCCGCCCGCCGTCGTCTTCGGCGGTGTGTCTGTCGTGGGTTGTAGCTGCTCCGAAATCCTGATAATCCTCCTCTCCCCCTCACTCACTCAAACCGGGGCTATGGCAGCCGGAGGATTTCGCTGGCAACCCGCGTCCGTGCGCCCGCGGAGAATTGAAAGCTCGCAGATTCCGTACGTATGCGGGCGGGCGGACGGGACACTGCGCTCGAAACAGAGATTGAGTCTCTTTCTTTTCCCCTTAAGTTTTGGTCGGCGTAGCTGTGAGAAGTGCGACGTTCGGCGACGAGGTCATGACGCCGTCCTCCGTCAGGTTGGAGGCCTCGTCGAGCCCGGCCGCCTGGTCCTTAAGACATCCTCCTCCGCCCTTGTCTTCCGCCTGCCTCCCGCGGCGATGCCCGCTCCGCCGGCCGCCCACCATGCCGCCCAGGTAGAAGCAGCCCAGCCAAAGGCCGAAGAGGCCGAGGACGGCGAACAGCAGGGCGCCGGCCGCCAGCAGTAGATAGTAGGGCACGAGGTCAGCCGTCGTCGGCGGAGGCGTCTCCCGAGCCGTCGTCGTCATCGAGTCCGAGTAGCCGGGCAGGCGCCGGCTTCCGTCCGGATGCCGAGATGACGGCGCGTGCGAGGACGACGATGGCCCTATACGTATATGCGAATATTTGCTTTCAATCTGTCTTATCCCGCGTTACGTCTCCGTTTTTACCCCGTCTGCTTTCTTCCTGCTCGCCGAACCAGTCCTCCTCCTGGTCGCCGGCCGCGCGGCACAGCGTGGAGTGGATGGTGCCGTACTGCTCGCCCGGCTGCAGCGTCTCCCCTCCCGACGCCGTCGGAGTGATGTCCAGCGAGTAGAGCGTGCACTCCGTCAGACCCGACAGCTCGATGAGGCCGTCCGACGACGCCGGACCGAGGTCGTGCTGGCTGTTGACGCAGGACGGGCCTCGCGAGGAAGCCGTGGAGGAGGGGTCCTCGTAGTAGTAGTAGTCGCCGGCCTCGGTGTCGTCGTGGCCGCCGGAACCCTCCTCCTCCGAAGAATCGTACTCTGTCTCAACTGGAGGCAGGGACTTCTCCTGTCTCTTCTTTGGCTCGTGTTGGCACCTAGAGAGAAGATTTGCTCGATTGAGTTGACCGACCACGCGTTCCGCTTTCTCACCTGGTTATCCTCCAGTGGTCGACGACGGCGGCCGACTCGCATCCCGCCTGACCGATTCTCAGCTTCAGCCAGTCGTGACCAGCCTTGACGTCAAACTCTGGCCTAGGCAATGTTTTCACTCCCTCGAACGACCAGAGCAAGTCCTCTTGCTGCAGCTGGCCGACCGCCGCCCCGGGAACGCCGCTGTCCCCCGACGCGCCGGACGAGACCATGGGTGAGAGCAGCCGGAGCGAGTATGAGGTGCAAGGTGCCAGTTTGGAGACGTGAAGCGGCGACTCGTTGCTCTCCAGCGTTCTGGTGGACGGACAGTGTCGTTTCGCGTCGTCGAGTTCGGCTCGAGTTTCAGAGAGAGGCTGAAAGTGATAGCAGCCAGCCAAGATACTACGTACGTACATACTTCTGTCGCTCTCTCAGAGTGTTTAACTTCAGCTAAAGTGTCGCGCTGTCTAGAGAGCCTCGAGGGGATGACGAGGACGTGCTAATTGGCCTGGCGCTAAACTGCTCTAAACACGTTCGCACTCTCTGGAGGGGAAGGGACGGAAAGGGGGCCGAACTCGGTCATGCCATTCCTGATGTCGCAGTCGTCTCCGTTCGTCCGACAGCTTTGCATCCTCCATCCGTCGGTCATGTGGGCGCAGGAGGGCGGGAAGGTGAGGACGACGCCGTCGGAGAACCGCTCCACCGTCGTCCGCCGACCCGAGGGCCAGAAGCGCCGGCTCAGAGACCGGAAGAGGTCTGAAAAGTAAGAAGTGAGAAAGATCGTTGCTGCTCTAATTTTCCCCCAGGAGATCGCAGACTCAATGTGTCTTGAAGGAAGGAAGCTAGGTGCGCAGTTCAGTTTGTTTTTCCGGACGTCTAGCTAGCTGCCGAGCTTTTTCCCCTTTTCACTTTTTTTCGGTCTGTGAAACTTTCCCGTCTGTCAGCCGTGTGCGGGTCGATCGGGAACGGGAAGTGTGTTTCCCTTCAGGATGTTTCAGTCTCGGGCATACATATTCTGACAGTTTGCACACGGCATTTCCGTGCAAATTTGCTCGATTGGATAAGGTTTCCCCGGACGGTCGGACGGCGTTAAATATTGCATTACAGCTGGCGCCTAACTAATTTACGCTTGCCTACCTGGCGAGCTCCTCCCCACCGTGCTCGTGATGACCACCAGCTGGACGGCATAGACGCTGCAGTCGTCGGGCAGGGTCAGCGTGTACCCCGCGGAGGCCGCCGACGCCGAGGCCTCCATCGGCGGCGAGATCTGCGAGCTGCCCGCGACGCTCTCCCGCTTGCTCAGCCGGCTCACGTAGCGGCTGTTGTAATACTTGAACGGACGGTGCTCCACCATGTACGACTTGACGCAGCCCGAGTCCTGTGTGAGAGAAGCGCAGACGTGTAGAAACGGTCCCGCTGGCTTTCTTTGCCGCTTTTCAAGGCCATCGTGGGAATTGAATAACTTTCTGTTAGCGGCCCAGGAGAACTTTTAATAGTCCTCCTCTCGCCCCCTCTCTCTACCTTCTGACAGACAACGCTATTAGCATAAAGAGAATGCCAGCGGCCGCCACTTGTAAACTTTCTAGGTCATTTTTGCCCCGCGTAGATCCACTACTAACTACGTATACTACTGCGGTCCGTATTGTGTTTCGTCCGCCAACTTTATGACCTTGTTATGATGACCACGGAATGGAATGTGATTTAGTAGTGGGGCGGATCTAATTTGTTATAAATTCCTTGCCTTGAGCATGTTGTGGATGTGCGACCAGTCGACGTGCACCCTGACCCGCGTCGTCGCGAAGGTGTTGAACTCGGCGTCGGGGTCGGGCGCCGGCAGCAGCACGAACTCGGGGCTGTTCCGCGAGAGGACCGACGACACGTGGCCGGCGCAGTCCGTCTCCCCCGTTGTGGAGGAGGCCAGGGCAGAAAATAGAACGGCGAAGACCGCGACCGAAAGCATTTTGGGAAAAGTTGGTCGGTCGGGTGATTGGCCGCTCCGCTTACTCTTTGTCCTAAAGTTGTCGAAAAATGCGCTGCGGAGTTGAGACGGCCGTCGTAGCTTTTGGCGGGTCGTCTTCGATCGATGTGACGGCGGTGGCGGCGGCCCCCATTTTACGGCCTCTCACTTTTTTCCCAATCGTCTCTCTCGCCGTTTCCTTCCCTTTTTTGTTGCCGGCCGCGAATTCCGTGAAATCGGGTGAGCAAGCGGAGGAGCGTCGCGTCGGCGACGTTTTCACGCCTAGCCCGAGCTGTCACGTCGTCGTCGCCGTCTCCCTCTTTCAATCTCTCTCGTTTCCTTCCTTCTTCTTTTCTCTTTTCCGCCTCCTCGCTCACAGTGTTTACTCAACAGCAAGAAATTCACGGCGACGACGGACGGCTTTTTGGCAACCTTGGCATCTTGTTTTCCCCAGACGCCCTCCGACCGTCCGACGCCGACGCGTACGTTTCAAGCGCACCCCGTGCTCACTCGTGTAATGGTCGCCGCTAGCTCCAGATAGTAATGATTGCTGATGATGCCGTCCGACCGCGCCCTGTTTTCTCTGCGTCAGTCACAAGGTCAGACAGATAGACGTTGGAGAGGGGGCGATGATTAAGTTTCGTCCCAAGCTCTCTCGACTTCCGTCCGTCCGTCTGGTCCCCGTCCGTCCGTCAAACTGTGTTGCCTTTCGCACTCATGCAGCACTGCGCTGCATCTGACCGACCGACCGGTTGCGTTACGCCCAATTGAGCGCTATATTTTAGAGACCGATGAGGCTGCGAAATCTCTAATCGACGTCGTCGCGTCGTCGTGGGCCTGCTCGTTTTTTGCCGCCCGTCTGCTGCACGTTCGAACGCACTGATTTGTTTACCCAATTACGCTCTTCCACCTGATCCGCGCGATCCTCCGCTGTCAGTCAGTCTGGGCTAAAATTGGGCGCAATTACGTATGTGTGGCCCTCAGTTCAGCTCGTCCTCTCTTCCTGCGGGGCTCAAAAATATTTTCGCTCCTTTGCGCGCACGTCACCTCCGCCCATCCATTTTCCGACGGAAACAGGATTGGACGTTAAATTTTCCACTCGTGATCACACTCCCGCTCTCGTCGGAGAACTGATTTTCAGGAAGGACCGATCTACGAGCTAGACGAGAGCGAGAGCGAGAGAGGAGAAAGAGCGCGCGACTTTAAGAGAGAACGGGCGCGCGAGCGAGCAAGCGATGGATGCAGAAGGAGGCGGGGAGCGGCCGCGAGCACGTACGCGTACGTACGTCGAGAGATTCGGAGTTTCAGACAGCGAGCGAGCGAGCGGGCGAGCGATGGAGTCTGTGTCGTGCGTGCGCTATGCGTTGTTGCCACCGACCGTCCGTCTCTAGCTGCACGTGCCCAGCCGCCCAACAGTCTGACTGACGTGCGTGTCAAGATTACGTTCAACATAAGGAATGCGTAATATTGCCCCTCTCGCTCGCCGCGACAACCGCTTTTCACTTTGCGAAGAATGGCCGGAGCTTGACGGCCGAGACCAAGCTTAAGAGGAAGGCCGGTCGGCCGACCGTACGAGCCACCTTCATGTACGTGTGCGTAATGTCTTGACATTTCCCCTCCTCCAGCTCGAGCTAATCTCGCTCGCGCGGGCCCCGAGAACGTGCGTGGAATTCGCAATGAGAGGATCACAGTCGGCCGCTCGGTGACGCCTTGTGTAACCCGAGTAGAGTGCGATTTGCATCGCCGCGAAACGCCGTCGCTCGCCGCTGGCGGCTTCCATTGTGCCAAAGACGTGCCGCGTGCTTTAGCAGCTCGCCAAGTGCATCGCTTGCTACGTATGCATGCATTGTGCGCGTTCGTACCCTATGCGTGTACGTATGTACTATATGCGTAGAAGATGAAAAAAGCGTCAGAGAGCGAGCACGTTCACTTTTTATCGCGTTTCCGGCGAGTCTGCGACTGGGCCGGTCGGAAGTTACCCGTATGTGATTAATGGTACGCATCTATACTGCGTTGCTCCATATATCACGACGCTGACTGGCCGTCTAGATCGGTCGGTCGGTCGGCCGGCCGGCCTGCAGCAAGTAGTCCCCGTCGACCGATTTACAAAGGCGACAATAGACGAAATGGTCGGCCGAGGCATCGGGGCTTGCGATGGCCGAAAGCTCTAGTAGCTGTGTCGGCTCACTTCTGAGGCCGGTCGGTGTTGGAAATGATGCTCAAGGCACCGCCTGCTCTGACGGCTCGTTAGGAGCATTTGTAGCGGAGAGACAGACGCATGGCCCGACGGGCCGACGTGTAATATCTACCTCGCCCGAGGCAATCGGAGAAAGCGTTGCCACCAGGCTGTACGACGGCATCGCCGTTAATCTAATTAGTAAATTGGACGCTCGAAGACGAGAGCCGGCCACGCCAGCTGCCTATGAAACTTTAGTTGCTCGTAGCAATAGAAGCCTAGTGGTGACTCTCGTGTCTCTCTCCATCATATGGACCTGTGAAGGTCGAATATGGTCTAGTACAGACGCGTTAGACATTGGTACTCCGTTGTATTGTTGAAACAGACGGCGTCATTAAGCGCCTAATAGCAGCCAGGCATTTTTGCGCATGCGATTAGTGCGGTATTGTGTTGTTGAATTTGGTCTTGAACTACGTCCACTTCCTAAAGACTCTAATTAATTCAGAAAGAGAAGTATGAGGACAGTGCATGTAGGAGGAATTTTCTCCAATCTGTCTTGTCTGCCTGTCCACACTGACGAGTTTGCACCGACCGCGCGCGTGAATTATGGAATGTTCTGTTTGGAGGGCAAACATAGCTCCTGAACTCCCTTAATGCCTCTGCCGGTGAAATTGCTTTAACAGCGCATTATCTTGGCGCCATTCGAGCTCGGTCGGTCGGTCGGTCGACGGAATGGCTCTGGAGAAGGACGGAGGCGGCAAGAAAGCGTCGAGGAGGCATACGTACATACTCGACTGAATGTCGATTCATGTAGTATAGTCACATGTTTTATTTTGTCAGATCTGAGGAGGCAGGAAGGCGTTTCCTAGTAGCATTGGAGTTTGCCGTCGGCCTCTGTCTCCTGGTACCTGTGGTCAAGCAAGCGCACGATGAGGTGTTCAAGTTCATGAGCAAGATCAAGTCGACGGCGTCATGGACTTCGGAGAACAAAAGTCAGTCCAGACAGAGCTCCATTATACGTATTTGGGGACTTCACAGAGATCTTGTGCGTTTTGCAGACGTCAACTACCCGAACGCGATATTCTGCCCGGACATTAGCATCAAGGATAAGAACAACGGCACCGGCAGTCAGTTGATTTGGACCGTCGAGGAGTTATTTGTGCGTTAATGAATGGCTCACTATTATCATTTACCTGATTTGCCGTCCATTTACTAGAATCGCACTTACGACTTTGACGAGGTCTTCAAGTCGAACGTGTCTCTCCGGCCGGCGGAGCACCTGCGCTTCTCGGCGGTCTACGGCCGGTACAAGGGCCGATGCTACCTGCTCGAGATCTCGAACGCGCTCGACCACAAGACCTACGTCTACGTCGGCACGCTGGTCCCGATGAAGGTGCATCTGGTCACGCCGCGCCAGCAGCTCTGCCTCGCCATCGGCTACTGCGACAGGCACTACGACAGCATCGTGCTGGGCGAGGAGTTCTCGGAGGTCCAGCTGTCTGTCAAGTCGAGACGATGGCCGCCAGAGTACGATTTCTTGGTCGATATCCCCTCCTTACTTTTCGTGTTGTATAGGACTTGTAGGAATAGCTCCAATTACAACCAATACCGATGCTTGAAGAAGGCGCTGGAAGCGGAGCTGGCGTCTCCCGAAGTGCCATGTTTTGTACCCTACCAGACCATCATCTTTGGCAACATCAAGCCGCCTTGCACAACCAAAGAGGATTACAAAGGTCCTCCTAGGGTACAATCAGTGTCCTTGCAAACTTCGCTAAGTTGCTTTCATTCATAGCTTCGTACAACGCTGCCACAAGGATATACGTGAAGGAAAGCTGTAATGACTTTGTTGAAGGCGCGAGTGTAATGTTTCCATTGGAAGCATCAGGTGATGAACGATCCACCGCTCTACGGCTGTCCGACAGAATGCGAGACGTTCGAGTTCACCCACACGAGTATCAGGCTGACAGAACTCGAGTATAGGCAAGAGAGCGATATGGACATAATATTTGTTAAACGAATCGTCACGCCGTTTCCCCGCTAACCTAGATCGAATAACCCCGATGACAACACTGGGAGCAACCTGTTCCTCAAGATCCTCTCCGACACCGTCACCGTGAGCGTCGAATATCACGTCTACGATATCAACCGCGTGGTTGGCAACGTCGGCGGGTCCCTGGGACTCTTTTTGGGATTCTCCTTCTTCAGTTGTCTCTCGTGCTCCCTGCAGAGGGTGGCAGGTTGGTTAGGGAAAAGGTCGCTTTAATGTTTTTATAGTTCTTCGTCATTCACAAATCGAATCATCAAACGTAGTGAGTTGAAGTTCTGTCAGTTGGATAGCGATTGTCTGTTTAACTTTGCTCTTCAGCCGGAGGTCTGAAATTGGAAATTTCACGGTGTTTTTGCGCGTGCGGTTCCGTTGGGCGAAGTCCAATAATTGGAATTCATTGGACACGCGAGCCCATTATTCGATCCCCCCATATGCCATTGCGTTCGCCATAAGTTTAGTCTGTCGGAAATGTCCGATAAGAAACCTTGGCACTTGCCGCGGGCATTGAGACTCGCCCTTCTCGTGGGCTTCGTGGTGCCGGTGCTGCACCAAAGCTACACCGAGGTGAAGAAGTACCTCAGCCACCTGGCCGACACCGCCTCCTGGACCAAGGTGGACGAGAACGTCATCTACCCGAACATAGTCGTCTGCCCGACGGACAGCTTCCGGAGAGGGCGCCTCATCCTCACCCCGGAGGAGTACTTGAACAACACCTTCGAGCTGGACGAGGTGATCGTGCGGGACTCGGTCGAGCCGAAGGGAAAGGTGACGGTGCAGGCGATCTACACCCGCCTCCACGGCCGCTGCTACGTCCTCAAGCCGGACCGGGACGTCCGCTACACGACCTTCATCCAGCTGCAGCTGGTGGATCCCGCATCGACGAGGGTGCACGTGGTCGACCGAGGGCAGGAGCTGTGCGTGATGCTCGCCTACTGCGACGCCAAGTTCGACAGCAGCACCGTGAAGAGCGACTACTCTGTCGGGTACCTCTCGGCAACGATGAACATATGGAGGCCGGGGTAAAGCAACCAGGCTTTCTCAGTTTCGAGAGTATACAGTATTTTCCATATCTTAGTACTTGTGACCCAACACCTGGTTATGGGCGCTACAGGTGCGCCGCTAGATACATGAAGAGAAAGTACCTTCAATTGGCTGCCGAGGGCAGGTGCCTCATGCCTTACCAGATCCTTTTCCTCCAATACTATGGCAACTACAGCCATGTGAAGTCTTGTGAGACAGAGGAATCCTACAAAGGTATTGTCTTTTAAGAATACCCTGCCCCGACTCGACCTCTGACGCGCTTGCAGACTCGTTCAACTACTTCCAAGGCCTCTACGAGAACCTCATGGAGAACGGCGAGGAGTACGGTTGCGACTACGAGTGCGAGACGTGGACCTACCACTACAGCATCCTCCGCTTCGAATCCTACCACGCCAGGTCGGTGATTCCCTGGATGGCGCCCAAGTCGTCCTACTTTAAGCTGACGTCGCCGCACATCAAGGTGAACCAGGAGTACGCCGTCTACGACTTCAGCCGGGTGCTCGGCAACGTCGGAGGCTCCCTCGGGATGTTCGTCGGGTTCTCCTTCTTCGACCTCGTCATCCTGTTCCTGACCTCCTCGCTCGCGTGGCTGGGATCGATTTTCCACTGCCGCTCGTAATCTCTTCTCTCGTTCCAATTTTGGTCAATGGGCGTTGTTCATTGATAAAGGAAAATGAGCATGCCTGTACGTATGTACAGGCATTAATGGATCTTTGCTAACGATGAGTACAGTGGCATGGGAGTTTCCTGGACACGCCCGCTCCGCGCTCGTCCGTCGCGGCCATTTCGTTGCGAAGTTGCGCATTAGTGGCATAATCACCACCTCATAGCAGAATGATGGGCTTTACGTCTGATCTCGCTTTGTCCGACGCTCTGGCCTTTGTTCGACTACTGGTTCTTACCGGTTACCTCCTTCCCGTCGTCTACCAGGCCAAGCAGGAGCTGCACAATTACAAAAGCGGCGTTACGTCCACGGCAATGTCGACCCAGCGCGATGCGAACGTGTCCTCGCCCGCCGTCGCTGTTTGCATGCGCCGACCGTTCAAGGGATCCTCCCTCATCTTGGAGAAGGCTGAGTTCTTGAACAGGACATACGCCGTCGACGAGGTCTTGGATCTGAAGTCGCAGAATCTCACGGTGCAACCGGTCTACACGAGATTTTTGGGAACGTGCTATCTGTTGACGGCAACAGAAGGGTCCAAGAAGTTTGGCTTTCTCAGAATCGCTGTGTCGAATCCCCGATTGGTGAAGCTGTTCTTGTTGACGGAGGCGCAGGAGTTCTGCCTGCAGGTGGGCATCTGCCACGTCAGATTCCCCATCATTCTACCGTCAAGCGACTCCACCGAAATTTGGCTGACGACCACCATGAAAAAGTGGCCCGAGGAGTGAGTGCCTTAAAGTTTAATCATCACTACTGCGCTCTAATCTCATGGACGTCACATAATTCAAGCTCTTGTAATGCCGACCAGAGCTACAACCAATACCGTTGCATGGCCGACTACGTGAGGAACCGCACCAGGGACTTACCCTGCTATACTCCGGCCCACGAACTGGCATTCTTTGACAACACCACCACAACTTCGAAGGCTTGCGGGTCGCGGGAGGAACTTCTAGGTCACCATCGAGTAGTATGCGCCGAACGAACGTACCATAATCTCTGCCCAATGCATCTCATTAGCGAGTGTTAGCAAACTCAGCAAGCTGTTCAACGGCCTCGTGACCGACACCGACTCGACCGGGTGTCGTCCGAGCTGCGTCACCTGGAGCTACTCCGAGCAGGTGACCGGATACGACAACGACCAGCTCAGGAACTTTGCCCCCCTGCTTCCAAACGGCAACGTCTTCGTGAAGATTTTGTCCACGCATATCCAAGTATATTTTTTGTTCTTTCTCAGCCTCTCGTAGACGACAAGACTCTCATAGGTTCTGAAAGAGTACGCCGTGTACGACCTGAACAGACTGGTGGGCAACATAGGCGGCTCACTCGGCCTCTTCGTCGGCTTCTCCTTCTTCGACTGCACGGCCATCCTGCTGAACAAGGTGGCCAGTTCTGTGGCGGCGGCGGCGGCCAATTGGAGAGAGCTGAAATGATGCCAGAGGCGTCTGTAGCCCGCTAATTGTAGAAAAAGTCCATTACACAGATCGCTCTCGTCCCTTAATCTTTTTCGATTGATCTCTCCACTACTCGTAATAGCTGCCAATGAATGATGGAGTGCCAGCGCTCGCTCTCGCTCGTGGTCGTCCAACCGTGTTACTAAGTGCTCTCTCTCGCTGCCTAATCGGAAATGTCGTCTTAGTGAATGGAGTCCCCCTATAGCTAGCTAGACCCCCCTCCCCCGAGTCTATCGCTGCCAAGATTGTACGTAGCTGGCGATGGGAACTGAGAAAGCGAGCGGCCGGGAGGAGGAGGAGGATAGATAGGCCGGAGACTAAAAGACGATATCAGATATCGGCGGACGGACGCAGCATTTGAGCGCTTCTGAAGCTTTAGGTACCTTGCTCTTGGACAATTTCAAAGTTCTTTAAAATAGATCGCGATATAAGATTGAATAAAGCTTCTTAAAGCCTCAGAATAAGGTACTATACGTTTAGAGACCCTAGCTCTGCATACAACCCGAGGTAAGAGGAGAGGGATCGCCTGCACGGGCTTAAATGCATGCGCGCGATCGAGGCGAGGCTGCATGGTCCCTAAAACTTGGCATAGGAACAGGGCAGGGGAGCTAGCGAACTCGGGGAGTAATAAAGCTTCGGTGCCGCGACCGACGTACGCGGAAGTGGGCCATGCAGTAAAGGTTTACAACTCCTAGCTCCACCTTATGGTTATACGAGCGTTATGCGTTCGTTTGCTCTCGCAGCTTGCTTGCTTCCAGTCAGACAGCTCGCTTCGCTCGTCGCGGTCGCCAGATAATGGCGTTAACGAGCTTATACCGAGCTGGCAGCCCGACTGTGTGTGTACTCCGAAACAGTGCGTATAAACGTACGTACCTAGAACGTACTTACATCGCGCGCACTGTTTGTCCGCCTGTCTGCGTGGAGTCAGCGAGCGGGGTCGATTCCTTCATTCGGCCTCCTTTTCCCCGTTGCTCTTATCCTCTCCCCGGACAGTCGAAAGTGGGGAATAATCTGCGTAATACGAGTGCTGGGAGCCCATACAGACGGCCGAGGGTAGAGTCGCCCTTGCTCTTACTGCGTACTTTGAATTTTGAGCATAAGTATCTTACCATATTGCACAAGAACGAGCTCATTCTCTTCTTGAGAGGTCATTAACTCGCTTCTCCCACACCGTTACCTTTTCATTTATTTTCCCCGTTCACACTCTCCCCTCCCCTTCGCCGCTCCGTTTCGAGGCCGGTCGTAGAACCCTCGCTCACTCTGGGTCGGGCCGTCGGGTCATTTGCCAGCCCTACGACTCTTTTACGTTCGCGTTCGTCCGTTCGGCCAAGGAGTTCATTTTGAGGCGGCCTTGCAAGCCTTCATCCCAGTTCGTCTCGCTCGCTCTGTACGTCCCACGGGAACGGGCCCATTTCTGTCGCCGTAAAATGGTCCGACCGGCCGGTAGGTAGGCGAACCCGATATTAAAAAGTTCTAGTCGAGGCTCTATAGTAATGCGGAGTAAGAGTGAAAGTGTGGCGGCCAGCGAGCGAGCGGGCTTTCTCCACTGGTCGAGCTTTACGCATTGCAGCAAAATTCCTCTCGCAAATATGGCCCGCATGAAAGTCTGCTTCAACAGCTGTGCATAATAGTTTGTGGCACCGAGCGTACAAACTACGTACGTAAAATGGAGCAACAAGGCCGCGTTATTCATAATCGCGGTCCTCGGATCTCTCTCCCGACGACGATTATTTATGCCGTTCGCGGTCGGGAGAGAGCGCCGGCCGCCATTTCCGTTCGTGTCGATCCCTTTCGTCGGAGAAGGCCGATTCCGTATATAAGTACATAATTCTTGTTGTCCGTACTTTGCGTATCATCCTTGACTTTGGCATACTATGTATGACCTTTCAGTGGAACGGAAGTAGGCGAGCAAAGTGGCAGCGAGTGTACATACGCGAGCCATAAGTGCACTTTGAATCACCTCCTACACACAGAGTACGCTTCTTTGATCTCTCTGCCGAAGGACGAGCTCGTCTTTGCATAGGAAACTTTTTGAAAATTCTACGTAGAAGTCTTCCATTTCCCTCGAAACCACCGCAGCCGCTGATTCGGATCTCGGCCGCCGACCGCAACACGTAGAGGTCTGGCCCGGCCCTGTTCCACAACGCCCCGCTCGGTTCCGGCTCCGTCTGCACGCAATGTATCGGACTTCGGGAAAAAAGAGCTAAAAGAAATAAGTCGATAACTAGCAGGCAATATATTTCTCGGGGCCGCGGCTGCTGGCCAGAACTACGCAATTTTTTTGCGTGAGAAAGCAACAGCTCTCGGACCAGGGAGAGACGGTATCGAAAGGTGGCAACGGAGAGGAGAAAGAAAAAGCGAAATCCTGGAGAACTGTGTTATACACTTGTCACGCGAACGACTTGGAGTCTGTGTGCCTGTCCCGAAGGGCGGCGACAAAGTTACTGCGCTAAAATAATTACAGTGATCCCCTCCGCCGAGCCTCTGCCTCTCTTTTTTTGCGCTGCGGGACGCAATTACTGCAAGTGGATCGAGGAGAGAGACGAGAGAGAGCTCGTGAGCGAAGCACACACTTGGCTACAGCTCCGAGATGCAATAAGACCCATTGCTTGCGAAAGACTCTTGTTTTGCAAATTTCGCTAATGAGCTGTCTTGTGAGACGAGCGCTAATTATTTTCCAAATTAATCCAATGAACGCCTCGTTGTTAGAGCCACGACATGACTGACATTATTGCAGACGAGATCTGAGCCAAGCGGGATGTGAATGGGCCAACATTGAGGCGCGCCATCGCTAATTGTATGCAAGCCCCAAAATGCGACTCGGGATTGCTATGTGTTGCCGCCTATAAGACCCTGAATCCTCTTTGATACAGTAGTAACGAGTATGGTTTTCTCTCTTAGACCGCTCAGATGGATAAGACGCATAAGTGCAATATGATGTCGGGAGACGAAGACCTGTCACGGCGGGTATAGTAGTAATCTTCCCAGCAGCTAGTCCAATACACGCCATACAAGCTGACGCCAGCTCGGTTCTTATATCATGACGGCGGCGGCAGCGCTATCTTGAAAAACTCGGCCGCCGCTGGCATGCAGTCAGTGATCACTCGCTGTCGACTCGCTCGCTCGCTACAAGCCGAGATCCAGCGAGCGAGCAGCATTGAACGAACGAGCCTACGCCGAATATGGATAAACTCTGTCCGTCCGTCCGTCCGTCCGACCCGTCCGTCTATGCCCATCCATTTTCGTCTCGCCCAGCCAGTCTCCTCTTTCTAAACGCCGCCGGTTCGTTCGCTCATTGCGGTGATAGCCATCTCCTGTAGTACGTATAACGCCGCCACTCCCTACCAGCTACAAAGAAGGCTGTGCGTACGTATACATTACGCTCGCTCCGCCCATACCTACATACAGACGAGATTCCGAGTGTCGATCTCCATGTACTTATACAGGGATAAATGGGGGCTTAGTTACTATACGGAAAGAGAGCGTCGAATGGACGCGACATGCAGCGGCCAAAAATAGGCTCTTGCGAACAATGCATGCCTGCATCTGAATGGAGCCTTAATTGCGATCCTCCTGGATGCATGGGCGCGCGTCACTGCTGGAACTGTCACTCGCCGCGGGTAAACAGACAGACTTGACCATCTTGGGGACAATGACACTCACACTGTTGCTGGGCGGGGGGAAATAAAGCCGTAGCAAGTACGTACAATAAATTGTCGTCTAGGGGATTTTGTTGCAAATTCTTACCTTGACGACGTACTGCACACATACTTAGCTGCACGTGATGCGACGCGGCGTACGCGAGCGAGCCGCGACGCTAATCCTGAGAAATGGCTGTTTCGTGACTGTGGGCAGTTGGTAAAAAAAGTACTTGCGAGACAACTGCGTAGTAGGGCGTAATTAGTGAGGCGAATGACTCTATTTATGAGGTTTTGGCTAACCTAATCGCGTTTTGTACAAGTTTCTTGCTATTCAAGTTACGTATTTGCCTGACATGCAGTCATCTAGTATTTCGATGCGCATTCTTTCTCCCCCCGTAAATCTGCCACTGTCCCCTCCTCCCCTGTCCCCACTTTGCTTTGAGGAAATTCTACACTCCGGCCAGCACTAAAACTTCCTCGTCTCTGACTATAGGACATAGTATGTCCTTAATGTCTGCATGGCACTTTTGCCACCTCTGGCTTTTTCCAGCCCACAATTATAAATTATCTGAAGCCTGAAATTTTAGAGCCATAGTAACAAATATCTATGGCAGGTACGTATAATTAACTGGGGCAGGTGTGTTACCCGTAGCAGGCAAGATACTATATCTGCGTCGGATACGTACCTGTAACAGGTGTGATGCGCGTGCCTTACACCTGATGGGCCGGCAACCTTCTG
>JAAUYK010117067.1_pt1 | contig 15137 bp, 11 predicted proteins | sample 7278021 | NCBI WGS metagenome assembly JAAUYK01 (sample SAMN14350223, study PRJNA611818) | marine sediment metagenome | isolation source: surface marine sediment (1.8m) | place: French Polynesia: Moorea | collected 2018-08
CAGCTCGTTGGTCTCTCCCGTCATCGGGCGCCGGCCGCCTCTCCCTCAGCGCTCGTAGACGGCCTGCCAGCGGGTGTAGAAGTCGAGGTCCCAGACCCCGTGCTCGGGCGGACCGAGGCCGGACTCCTTCCAGCCGCCGAAGGGCGCATCGAGATGGATGCCGCGGGTCGGCAGGTTGATGCGGGCGACGCCCGTCTCGACGGCGTCGAGGAAGCGCGCCTGTACGGAGGGATCTTCGCTGTAGAGCGACGCGACGAGACCGGCGGGCACCGCGTTGCACAGCCGCAGCGCGTCGTCGAGGTCGCGGGCCGGCTGCACGACGAGAAGCGGCGCGAAGGTCTCCTCCTGCACGAGCGCGGCCTGCTCGGACAGCCCCCGCACGACGGTCGGCGCCAGGTAGGCGCCGCGCTCGGCGAGGCCTTCCGGGAGCGCCGCCTGGAAGACCCGGGCCCCTCCGCGCCGGGCCTGCTCGATGCGGCGCTCCACGTGCCGCCGGCGCGCCATCGAGATCATCGGGCCGACGGCGGTCTGCGGGTCGCGTGGATCCCCGATCCCGAGACGGCCGGCGGCGTCCTCGAGGAGCGTCGCAAACGCGTCCTCCATCTCGGCGGGAACGATCAGGCGCCGCGTCGCCGTGCAGCCCTGGCCCGCGTAGCCGAAGGCGTTGGCGGCGATCTCCTGCGCGACGGCGGCCGCGTCGCAATCGCGCGTCACCAGCGCCGCGTTGTTGCCGCCGAGCTCCGCCTGGAGGCGCTTGATGCGGGCCCCGCAGGCGACCGCCACTTCTCTTCCGGTCCGGGTCGATCCGGTGACGGTCACGGCGGCCACCGCATCCATCGCGATCAGGGCGCGCGCGGTGGTGGCATCTCCGAACACCAGGTTCACGAGTCCGGGCGGGAGCCCCACCGCGTCGTCCTGCAGGCTCTCGAGCAGCGCGATGCTGGTGGCGGGGCACTCGAGGGCGGGCTTCCACACCACGGCGTTTCCCAGTGCGATCGCCGCGGCGATCTTCGAGGCCGGGAGGAATGCCGGGTTGTTCCACGGCGTCACGACCGCGACGACGCCGAGCGGGCAGCGGCGCGCGCGGGCGGTCTCCGGGCCGGTTCGCACCACGCAGCGCTCCGTCCCGGAGTCGGCGACGTAGCCGAGCGCGACCTGGATGCTCTCGACCATCCGCTGCATCTCGACGCGCGCCTCCGCGAGCGGCTTGCCCACCTCCTCGATCGCGAGCTGCGCCAGCGCGTCGGCGCGCGCCTTCAGCAGGTCGACCCAGCGCGCGACAACGGCGCTGCGCTCCTCGAGGCTGCGCTGCCGCCAGGCGCGCTGCGCGGACACGGCGGCCGCGATCGCGCCGGCGACCGTTGCGGGATCCCCGATCGGGACCCCGCCGAGCACCTCGGCCCAGTGGGCGGGATTGCGGTGCTCGAAGACCGGCTGCTCGGCGCGCGCGCGCCAGCGCCCCGCGATGCAGGCCACGGGGTGGAGGGCGGGCTCCGGCGGAAGTGGCTCGCGGGTCGGCGCGTCGGAGGGCGCCTCCAGGCGCTCGAGCAGCGCCGGCGTGTCGAGATAGTCGACGCCCCGATCCTCCAGGAAGGTCCGCGTCGCGACCGCGTGGGCGGGATCGTAGGAGCCGACGGCGTCCTCGACGACGACGACGCGGTAGCCGCGCTCGAGGGCGTCGAGCGCCGACTGCCGCACGCAGGCGTGCGCGTAGAGCCCGGCGATCACCAGCGTGTCCGCCCCCAGGCGCTCGAGGTGCGGGGCCAGCTCGGGATTCGCGAAGGCGCTGTAGCCGTGCTTGACGAAGACGGGCTCGTCCGGCGCGGGCCGGGCCTCGCTGGGAGGCTCCGCGCCTGGCGTGCCGCGCACGCAGCGGCGCCGGCCGCGGGCCGCGTGGTGCGGGAGGACGCCCCGCCCGTCGGGCTCGGTGACGTAGTGGGCGTGGAGGATCGGCAGGCCGCGCTCCCGGGCGGCGCGCAGCAGCTCGGTCAGCCGCGCGAGGTAGGGGCCGGCGGGGGGCTGGAGCCGAGCGTCCGCGAGAAGCTCCCGTTGTACGTCGACCACCAGCAGGGCCGGATTCACGTGCACGAGCCTCCCCAGGGACGTGACGGACATGACGCACATCACGAACGTGCAGGCCGTCGAGTTGCCATTCGGTCGCGCGTGGCTGTGACTGAAGCGGGGGCGCCGGGCCCCGGGGAGCGCTCTCGCGCTGGGCCGAGGGAGCGACAAAGCCCTTCACCTTCGGGCGACTCCGCCCGAAGTGGAACACGGATCGCCTCGGGAGGCCGTCGCCACGTCCGCGCCCTTCTTCCACTACTACGGTACGCCGGACAGCTACCGCGACGTCCTGGCGGCCGGTCTCGCGGGAAGGCTCGACCGCGATGCGGGGGCCGTCGCCGCGCTCGAGTCCCGGCTCGCGGACTTCGTGGGCAGCGGGCACGCGCTGGCGCTCCCCCAGGCGCGCACCGGGCTGTACCTGGCGCTGCGCCGCGTGCTCACGCGGGAGCGACCCGAGGTCGTGCTCTCGCCCTACACGCTCTACGACGTGGTCAACATGGTGCTGTGCGCCGGGGGCAGGCCGGTGTTCGCGGACGTCGATGCCGCGACGGGCAACCTCGACGCCAATGCCGCGGCCGCGCGGATCGGCCCTCGGACGGGGGCGATCCTCGTCACCCACCTGCACGGGCTCGCGTGCGACATCGAGCGCTTCGCGTCCCTGTCCGCGGAGCAGGGCATCCCGCTCGTCGAGGACTGCGCCCAGGCGTTCGGCGCCAAGGTGGAGGGCCGGCGCCTCGGCAGCTTCGGCACGCTCGGCGTCTTCAGCTTCAGCGTCAAGAAGCACGTCAACTGTCTGTACGGCGGGGTCCTGGTGGGGAGCGACGCCGCGCCGCTGGAAGCCTGCCGGGCGCTTCTCGCGGAGTGTCCGCCTGAGCGTCCCGCAAAGCTGCTGTGGCGCGCCGCCGAGACCCTCGTCTCCCAGATCGCGCAGTCGGAGCCCTGCTACCGCGCGCTGACGTTTCCGTTGCTGCGCCGTCGGGTGCAGCGCGGGACCGAGACCGCGCTCTCCGCCGTGCGCTTCGAGCACCGTCCCGTGCGTCGCGACGAGATCCCGGAGTCCTACCTGCGCCGCATGACCGCGACCCAGGCGCGCCTGGTCGCGCGCCAGCTCCCGGACGTGGACCGCCAGATCGCGCTGCGCAGCGACTACGCGCGCGAGTACCACGCGCGGCTCGCCGACCTCGAAGGCATCCGGCTCCCACCGCTGCGCGAGGACGGCTCCCACATCTATCTCTCGTTCGCGGCGCAGGTCCCCGATCGGCTGCGCTTCCAGCGCGAGCTGATGGCGGCGGGCTGCGACGTGCGTCTCCAGCCCTTCCTCAACCTGGCCTCCACCCCGTGCTACGCGGAGTTCCGCCGCGAGTGTCCGCGCGCCGAGCAGGTGGCGCGCCGCACGGTGCTCCTGCCCATCTGCACGGCTGCGGGAATCGGGGAGATCCGCCGCGTGGCGGACGCGATCCGCACCCTGCTGCGCTGACCTGCTGCGCCGAGGGAGGCGCTCAACGCCCGACTCCATTGGCGACGATCGCCGCCGCGGACTGGATCTTCTTCGTGAGCCACAGCAGGCAAGGGAGCGGGTCTTCGAGCAGGTAGCGGAACGCGGGGTGGTAGACGCGCTCGTGGGGCCCGAGGTACTCGTCGCGGTAGGCGCGGAGCATCTCCGCCACGCCGGGCGGCGCGCTGGCGGGATCGACGCTCGCTCTCCCGAGCACCCGGGTGCGGAAGCGGTACGCGGCCAGCTCGACGAGATCGGCGAAGAACGTGGTGGCGTCCGCGAAGGGGTCCAGCATCAGGCGCCCCAGCGGGTAGTCCTTGCCGGGCACGAGGCAGTCGGGGGACTCGCCGCGCGCGATCCGGAGCCACAGCAGCGGCTCGTTGATGCCGATCTCGGTGCGGGCCCAGGTGTAGGTGCCGCAGCGGGGATTGATCTCCATCAGCTTGGGGGTGTCGTCCCGCGCGTCGATCTTCGTCTGCAGCGTGGCCCCGCCCCACCAGCCGATGCGCGCCAGCAGCCGCACGGCCTCGGCGGCGAAGGGGGCGCCCGCGGCGGACACGCTCGCGCCCGTCACGTTGCGCAGCACGCGCCCGCTGACGCGCACGACCTTCGGGGTGTAGACCGAGACCGGGCGCACGGATCGGTCCATCACCACGTAGTAGCTCTGGTTCCCGCGGCCCGGCACGTACTCCTGGACCATCGGCGTTCCGTGCAGCGTGGCCGTAGCCCGTGCCGTCGCCTTCAACCGCTGCGCCTCGGTGACGATCTGCATGCCGCGACCGCCCGACGTGAAGCGGGGGCGGACCATCCAGGGCGGAGAGGTCTCGGCGAGGATCTTCTCGAAGTCCTCGTCCGACTCGGGCAGCCAGGTCCGGGGAGTCGGGAATCCCATCTCCTCGGCACAGCGGATCGTCGCGTACTTGTCGAGGGGCTTCACGACCGTGTCGTAGTCCGGCAGCGGGACGAGGACCCCCTGGTCGGCGAAGCGCTCCCGGTTCTTCGCCAGCACGTAGACCCAGGGGTCGTTGGAGGGGAAGATCGTGTCGATCCGGTCGCGCTCGCAGACGCGCAGCATGGCGTCGACGAAGGTCTGCTCGGCGGGCGTGTTCTCGCGCTGGATGCGTCCCGCGTGCCAGTCCCGCTCGGGGTCCGGCACGCGGCAGCGGCGGTCCACCAGGCGCGAGTAGGCGGCGTGGCAGGTGGGCCAGAAGCCGAGCGCCGGCGGCCCCGACATCACCACCGTGACCCACTCGGCGTAGGGCCTCAGGGCGCGGAGCGACGCGTAGGCCTGCGCGCAGCGCGCGTTGGTGAGGAGGAGCCGCACGGCCGGCTCAGCTCGCCCGCAGACGCTCGGACTCGCGAAGCGAGCCGCGCGCGCGACGTGCGAGGCCCGCCGCGTGCCGCTCCGCGAGCCAGTGTTGGAGCTCGCGCGGGTAGAAGGCCAGCGTCACCAGGTCGTAGACGAGTCGTCCCGCCGGCGTCATGGCGAGACGTCCATCCTGCATCTCGAGCAGCCCGGCCCCCACGAGACGAGCGAGAACCGGGGCGTAGTCGTCTTCGAAGCGGCTGTCGAACCTCTGCTGGTAGTCCGCGCAGTCGAGCGGCTTGCCCGAGCCGAGTGTCCGCGTGATGTAGTGGGTGCGGCGGTGCTCCTCGCTGAGGACGAAGATCTCTTCGACCGGGCTGCGTCCGCTCTCCACGCGCGCCAGGTACTCGGCCATGCGGGTGTGGTTGCGGTACACCGCGCCCTCGAGGAAGGAGCGGGCGCTGACCCCCGCGCCGAACAGGTGGTCGCTGGTGAGGTCGAGCTCGAAGTCGCTGTCCGGGAGCATGAAGCGCTGCCAGTGGGGCTGCGTGTAGCCGAGCTCGGCGGCGGTGCGCTCCACCAGCGCGCGCCAGCGGACCAGCCGCGCCAGCTCCAGGATCTCGTCCGGCTCGAGCAGTCCCAGCACCGGGGTGCTCTCGTTGACGCGCAGGCTGTAGGCGTTGAAGCCCTGCACGCCGAGCTTGGCCAGCGTCTCGAAGTCGTCCCGGAAGCTCTCCTCGCTCTGGCCCGGCAGCCCGTAGATGAGGTCCACGTTGACCATCCGGCCCGAGGCCACGAGCTGCTCGCAGGCCCGCAGCGCCTCTTTCGGGGTGTGGCGGCGGTGGATGCGGCCGAGGATGCGCTCGTTCAGGGTCTGGATCCCCAGACTGATGCGGCCCACGCCGTGGCGGGCGAGCACCTCCAGGTGCTCGGGCGTCAGGGTCTCGGGCGAGCACTCGACCGTGTGGGTGGACTCGCGGGAGCGGTCCATCCGCCCGAGCGCCGCCGCGAGCGCGCGGTCGAAGAGATCCGGAGGCAGCGCGGTCGGGGTCCCGCCGCCCACGAAGAGCTGGGTGAGGGGCGTGCCGGTCTCGATCCACTCGAGCTCGCGCTCGAGCGCGCCCACGTAGCGCTCCATCTCGTCGCGGGGCGCCCCGATCTGCTTCACGTAGAAGCAGAAGTTGCAGGCGTAGCGGCAGAATGGAACGTGGATGTAGAGGCCCAGCGGCGCGCCGCAGGGACGGGGCCGCACGGCCTCCGGGGCGGGCTCGAAGCGCGGCGCCGACATCGGGAACACGTGGGCGGTCGCGTAGGGGACGTGCGCGGCGGGCTGGAGGATCTCCCGCAGGCGGTCGAGATCCAGCGTGATCGGCCCCGCTGCAGCTTCCACGGTGAGGTGCACGGCGATCTCCCAGCGTCGGTATCGGCGGCCGTGGCGCAATCCGAGAGCGCAAAAGAGGTCGGGTGCGAGCGCCGCTGAGGGAAGCCGAGGGAAGGGTTGGAGTGGGCGCCGCGACGCTCCGATACCAGGCAGAGCGAGTCAGAGCGTCCGCCTTCACAGGAGTGCCGATGTCGAACCCGAATCGCCTGCCGCTCGAGACGCCGCGGACGCGGCCGCGCCTGTGCGAGCTGGTCCACCAGGGTCCGCTGCCCCACCCGGCTCCCGGGCGGGCGCGGGTGCTGGGGCTGCTCGAGGGCGAGGGCGTCGGACCCGAGGTGGTGGGGGCAGCGCGCGCCGTGCTGGCGGCGGTCGAGTCGCGCTTCGGGTACGGGTTCGAGATGCGCTCGGGCAGCGCGATCGGCATCGCGGCCGAGTCGCAGTGCGGCAAGGCGCTCTCCGACGAGGTGGTGGAGTTCTGCGAGCAGGTCTTCGCGGAGGGCGGGGCCGTGATGGCCGGGCCCGGCGGCGGGCGTTTCGTCTACGACCTGCGCAGGCGCTTCGATCTGTTCTGCAAGCTGAACCCGGTCCAGGTCTGGGACGAGCTGCGCGACGAGGGCCGCGTCAAGCCCCGCTACACCGGCGGCGTGGATCTGCTGGTGATCCGGGAGAACGCGTCGGGGATCTACCTGGGCGAGCACTTCGAGGAGCGCACCAGCGAGGCCGGCCGGACCGTGCACCACCGCTTCTCGTACACGGAGGCCGAGGTGCGGCGCGTCCTCGAGGCCGCGGCGCGCATCGCGTGCGCGCGCCGCGGGGAGCTGATGGTGGTGACGAAGGGCTCCGGGCTGCCGGGGCTGAGCGGGCTGTGGCGGGAGTGCGCGGAGGCGGTGGCGCGGGAGTACGGGCTCGAGCCCTCCGTGGTGGACGTCGACTACGCGGCGTACCTGATGGTGCAGTGCGCGCAGGAGCTCGACGTGATCGTCGCCCCGAACCTGTTCGGCGACGTGCTCTCCGACGTGGGAGGCATCCTGCTCGGCTCCCGCGGTCTGAGCTACGGGGCGAGCTTCGCCGCGCAGCCCATCGCGGTCTACCAGACGAACCACGGCGCCGCGTGGGACCTGGCGGGCCGCGACCGCGCGAACCCCATCGGTCAGATCCTCTCGCTCGCCATGATGCTGCGCGAGACCTACGGGCTCGCCGACGCGGCCGACGCGGTCGAGACCGCGGTGCGGAGCGTGTGGCGCCAGGGCTGGCGGACCGAGGACCTCGGCGCGGGGCTGCCGGGCCGCTGCGTGGTCGGAACCCGCGAGATGGGGGAGCGGGTGGCGGAGGCGCTGGCGGCGTCGCGCTGAGCGGGCGGCCGGCCTAAGGGATCTGCACGAGCGCGACCATGTCGCGGACCGCGCGGGTCAGGGCCTCGACGGACACGCGCTCGTCCCTGCCGTGGATGCGATCGATGTCGGGCCAGCCGATGCGCAGCGGGCTGAAGCCGTAGCAGGGGATGCCGCGCGCGCGGAAGGCGTTGCAGTCGGTGAAGCCCACGATCACGTTGGCGACGACGGGTGTCCCGGGGTCGTTCTTCGCCGCCAGGGCCTCGATGGCGGAGAAGAGCGGCGTCTCGCGCGGCGAGGCGTGCGCCTCCCACGAGAGCAGGGTCTCGACCTCGAGCGTGGGCTCCGCCATCACCTCCACGAGCTTCGCGGTCACGGCCGCCGGGTCCTGGCCGGGAAGCAGCCGCAGGTCGAGGACCGCCGAGGCGCTGGCGGGCACGACGTTCTCCTTGTCGCTTCCCGCGAGCATCGTGATGGAGAGCGTGTTGCGCACCAGCGCGGCGTCGCGGGGATTGGCGAGGAACTTCTTGCGGAAGGCGGGATCCTCGAGAGACGCGTTCAGGTTCTTGAAGGGAGCCCGCTCCGAGAGCGGCAGGGCCTGGGCGCCGGCGCGGAAGACGGCCTGCACCTCGGGGAGGACCTGCAAAGGGAACCGGTGCTGGGCGAGCCGGCCGAGGGCGCGCGAGAGCACGTGGGTGGCGGCGTCGGGCCGCGGTGTGCTGCCGTGCCCTGACGTCCCGCGCGCGGTGACGCGCAGCCACAGCGGTGCCTTCTGGGCGAGCTCCACGCTGTAGATCGTGCGGCCCCCGCCGAGATCGATGATGGCGCCGCCCTCGTTGAGGATGCCGCCCACGTCGGCGAAGTGGTCGGGGCGATGCTCGAGCATCCAGCGCGCGCCGAGGCCCCCGCCCGCCTCCTCGTCGGCGACGCCGAGCAGGATCAGGTCCCGCGGAAGCGCGAGGTCGAGCCGCTTGGCGAGGAGCAGCGTCATCAGGCCGATGAGGCCGCTGCTCTTGTTGTCGATGCTGCCCCGGCCCCACAGCGCGCCGTCCCGCAGCTCACCGGAGAACGGCGGCACGCTCCACTCGTCGGCGTCCGCGGACACCACGTCGATGTGGTGCAGGAGCATCAGGGCCTTGGCGTCGCGGCTTCCCTCGCGGTTTCCCGCCTCGCGGTTCCCCGTAAGGCGCGCGTAGAGGTTGGCGCGGCCGGGCGCCGACTCGGTGATCTGGGGCTCGATGTCCTCCCGCGCGAGCACGGCCGCAAGGAACTCCGCACCCCGCCGCTCGTTGCCGGGCGGATTGCTGGTGTCGAGCCGCAGGTACTGCTGCATGAGGCACACGACCTCGTCGCGCAGCGCGGCGTCGTCGAGGGCCATGGTGCGCGGGCACTTGCGGGCGACGGTCTCTTGCGTCTCGGGCTGCGGGGAGGCGGGGGCCTGCGGCAAGGAGGACTCCTGCGCGGGCGGGGCGGGGGAGTCGGCGCAGGCGAGAAGGAGTGAGAGAAGGATCGGGGCGAGGCAGCGCCGAGCGGGCATCCCGGGGAGGCTAGCGGAGTCCTGGTGCCCCGTGTGCGGCGGGAAGTAGGGGTGCGCGCACTCTCGATCCGACAGAGTCCGTTCGGAAGTGCTCTGTGAGTGGAGGAGTGAACGGGCGAACAAGCATGAGGCGCTATCGGTTCACGAGTCGAACGCCCAGGAGCTCGAGGGCCCGGTTCAAGTCTGGATCATCGGCTTCGATTGGGCGTGGGGCGGCTTCCTCGGTTAGAGGGGTCCCTTCTCCTGCAGGCTCGAAGAGCGCCCAGTTCCGGAACTCGTCTCCAAGCTTCGACAGGTAGGTGATCCCCGCGAATCGCCGAGCGCCCTCCGGAGTGGACTGGTCGTAGACGTAGCGCGAGACCTCTTGCGTGAAGCGCCTTGGCGCTGACAGGCGAATCGTGGCGGTGTCGAGATCCTCGAGTCCGTAGTGGACGACACGAGGAGCAAGCTCGTTGCGGATGTGAGCCAGGGAGCTGCTATGACCGATGTCCACGAACTCCCCGTGGAAGCGAGCTGCACCCATCAGTCGGTTGGTGAGCCAGGAGGCGCCCAACTCGCCGGGAGCCTCCGTCGCTGCTCCGTCCTCCTCGATCTCCGCGAGTTCCTTGAGGAGCTGCAGGTCGGGTCGGAACCGAGACAGGACCTCTACGAAGGCTCCCAGCCGGCTGCTCGCAGCATTGAGCACCCGATAGACGCCATCGGGATCATCCCAGCGGTTCCCGAAGGTCTGATCCTTCCCCACGTTGGCCCAATCCGGCCAGGACCATGGGGTCGGATTACGAGCGATTCGATAGAGAGGCCCCTCGGGAGCAACGGGGCAGAGTGCCGGTGCCTCATGCTCCGAAGGGCTAGCCACCGCTCACGAAGGCTCGAGCAGCCGAGAGAATCAGCGGGCCAACCTCGTCCAAATCGCCCGAGCGCAATAGGCGAGCGGCAGACCGATCGTCGAGCTGAGGGTTGAGGCCCTGAAACCATGCCCGCGCGACCGCCGGAGTATCGTGGCTCGAGAGTAGGAGAGCCACCTGGAGTGCGAACCGTAGGCGCTCGGGAATCGGCGGCCGAGCCTCGCGTTCGCCAGAGCTCCACTGGCGCACGGCTCGGACCTCCCGGACTCCGGCGATGTATGCCACGAGCTTCGGGCCCAGGATGTCGCAGAGCTCCTTGACGAGGACCGGAAACGCCACGCGCGCGGAGTGGTCATAGGCCTCGAGCTCGGGACGGGCTGCGTGCGCTGAGACGGACATCCTCAAACCTCCGACTGAGAGGATAACCCCCTCAAATCACTCGTCAATTCCAAATGAATCACATCTCTTAACCGTATCGAACTGCGCCGCTTCCGGCTTGAGGCGGTTTCGGCACCCGGCATCCAAATCGTTCAAGCATTTGTTTTATATGAGTTTATGGTCCTCTGCGGCATTGGAAGGATCGTGTAGGACAATATCCATCTCCAAGACCCAAGCAGAGCACCAGCCGGACGCCGCGGTCACGCCGGAGTCTCGAGCCAGAGGGCCTCGCAGCGAAGTGATCCTGCGGGGACAGGAGCCGGAAATCGAACCCGCCGTGGTTCGACTGGTCTTGGGTGCGCGAGACGCCCTGTTGTGCGGACCACGTGCGGCTCGCCGCTCCCACACAACGCCTGCCAATGCCTGACGGATCCGCCCGCGGCGTCTACTCACACGCGATAGTGAGGCAGCAGGAGGGAGCTGCGCCTGGCTTGAAGCCGAACATGACCAGTCCGTCGCGGATTCGAAGGATGACCTGCCCATTACGAGTGAGCTGCTCGCGCTGCACGCCTCCCCTCACCGCTCCGCCGCCTCCCACTCCTCTCGGATCAGCTCCGCGATGCGCTCGGGGATCTCCATGGGGAGGAAGTGGGTGTGGTCGGGGAAGTGGAGGTCGCGGGCGTGGCGGAACTCGCCGGCGAGGTCGGGCCAGGTGGGGGAGGAGGAGAAGTCCATTACGCCGCGGTGCGGCGGGGGGAGCTTGGCGCGCAGGATCAGGACGGGGATGTCGAGGGCGCGGATGCTGTCGTGCACGGCCTTGTTGGTGCGGCTCGTCATGTAGATGGAGGACTCGATCTCGGGCGGGCAGGCGAGCGCGAAGCCCTCGCCACCCTCGCCTCCCATCCCGCCGTCGACGGGCAGCAGGCCGTGAACGCAGTAGGCGCGCAGCGCGTCCTCGCGGAACACGTTGTAGGGCGCGCGGTTCCGGAAGCGCTCGAACATCTCCTGCGGCGATTCGAAGTGGCGCTTGCGCTTGGCGGTGGGGTGCTGCCGGCCGCCCAGGGCCTCGATCGTCCAGCCGCCGCTGCCGTACTGGTCGGGGGAGGCGATCACGGGATCGATCAGCACCAGGCGCTGGAAGCGTCCGGGCTGCGCGGCCGCGGCATCGACGAGCGCGTGGCCGCCCATCGAGTGCCCCACGCCGACGGCGCCGCGCAGATCCAGCGCCTCGGCGAGCGCGGCGAGATCGCGTCCGAACACGTCCCAGTGTCGGATCTCGGTCTTCTCGCTGCGGCCGTGGCCGCGCAGGTCCACGGCGAGGACGTGGCGCTCGCCCAGGTGCGCGACGACGGGATCCCAGCAGCGGGCGTGGAAGCCGGTGGCGTGGACGAGCAGTAGCGACGGTCCTTGCCCTCGCCGGGCGCGGCGCCACTCGAAGACCGCGAGCTCGACCTCCCCGGCCCGCACCCGCTGCTCCCGGGGCTCTTCGACGCTCTCCTCGCTCATCCCATGCGGCCTTCGCAGCGCCGAGGGTACCCGACGGGTGCCGGGCGGCGACCCCCAGTAGAATTGGACCCGGCGCCCGGACGGGAGCGGGCCCCGCTGGAGGTCCATGGCGGCCTCCGCGACGCATCGGGGGAACATGGCGAGCGGACGTCGCAAGAGGGAAACCCCTCCCGAGGGCTCGCTCCTCGGCGAACAGGACCTCTACCTCTTCAACGAGGGCAGCCACCTGCGGCTCTACGAGAAGCTCGGCAGCCACCCGGGGACGCTCGCCGGCCGGGAGGGCACCCATTTCGCCGTGTGGGCGCCCAACGCCGAGGCGGTCTCGGTGGTGGGCGACTTCAACGGCTGGAAGCGCGGCGTCGCGCCGCTGCAGGCCCGCGGCCGCTCCGGCATCTGGGAGGGCTTCGTGGCCGGCGCGGGCGCGGGCGCCCACTACAAGTACGCGGTCGACTCGCGCTACCGGGGCTACCGGGTCGAGAAGGCCGACCCCTTCGCGTTCCACGCCGAGACGCCGCCCCAGACGGCCTCGCGGATCTGGACGCTCGACTACGCGTGGAACGACGCCGAGTGGATGGCGACGCGCGGCGGGCGCGCGGCGCTCGACGCGCCGCAGTCGATCTACGAGGTGCACCTGGGCTCGTGGCGGCGTCCCGAGGGCGATGGGGAGGGCAACGGCGAGGGCTTCCTCGGCTACCGGGAGATCGCCCCGCTGCTGGCCGACTACGCGCTCGAGCTGGGCTTCACCCACGTGGAGCTGCTGCCCGTGATGGAGCACCCCTTCTACGGCTCCTGGGGCTACCAGACCACCGGCTACTTCGCGCCGACCAGCCGCTACGGCACGCCCCAGGACCTGATGTTCCTGATCGATCACCTGCACCAGCGCGGTCTCGGCGTGATCCTCGACTGGGTGCCGTCCCACTTCCCGACGGACGAGCACGGGCTCGTGTTCTTCGACGGCACCCACCTGTTCGAGCACGGCGACCCGCGCCAGGGCCATCACCCCGACTGGGACAGCTCGGTGTTCAACTACGGGCGCAACGAGGTGCGGAGCTTCCTGCTCTCGAGCGCGCTGTTCTGGCTCGACCGCTACCACGTGGACGGGCTGCGCGTGGACGCCGTCGCGTCGATGCTCTACCTCGACTACTCGCGCCGGGAAGGCGAGTGGATCCCCAACCGCTACGGCGGCCGGGAGAACCTGGAGGCCATCGACTTCCTGCGCCGCCTCAACACCGAGGTCTACGCGGCCTTCCCCGCGGTGCAGACCTTCGCGGAGGAGTCCACGGCCTGGCCCATGGTCTCGCGTCCCACCTACCTGGGCGGGCTCGGCTTCGGGCTCAAGTGGGACATGGGCTGGATGCACGACACGCTGAAGTTCCTGTCGCGGGATCCGCTCCACCGCTCGCACCACTACCACGAGGTGACGTTCCGGGCAGTCTACGCCTTCCTCGAGAACTTCGCCCTGCCGCTCTCGCACGACGAGGTGGTGCACGGCAAGGGGAGCCTGCTCGGGAGGATGCCCGGCGACGACTGGCAGCGCTTCGCGAACCTGCGCCTGCTGCTGGGAGACCTCTGGACCCAGCCCGGGAAGAAGCTGCTGTTCATGGGGGGAGAGCTCGGCCTGCGGGAAGAGTGGAACCACGACCGTGGCCTCGACTGGAGCCTGCTCGAGCACGCCCCCCACCAGGGGATCCAGCGCTGGGTGCGCGACCTCAACACCACCTACCGCGCCGAGCCGGCGCTCCACGAGGGCGACTGCCAGCCCGAGGGCTTCCGCTGGATCGAGAACAACGACGGCGCCCACAGCACCATGGTGTTCCAGCGCACGGGCCACTCCACGCGGGACGTGCTGGTGGTGGCGTTCAACTTCACCCCGGTGCCGCGCCCCGACTACCGGATCGGCGTGCCGCACCCGGGTGTCTGGCAGGAGCTCCTCAACAGCGACGCCCCGCTCTACGGGGGCAGCGGTCAGGGGAATCTCGGCGGCGTGGAGACGGAGCGGGTGGAGAGCCACGGCCACCCGCAGTCGATCGCGGTGATGCTCCCGCCGCTCGCGATGCTGGTGTTCAAGGGCCGCTCCGTGCTCCAGGGCAGTTCCGTCTTCGAGGGCAATTCCGTATAGATGCCGGCGTGACGCGGATGCGACACCGCGATCTCCCGCGGATCGGATGGAGCGAGTACGTGGACCTGCCCCGCTGGGGGGTTCGCGGGCTGCGGGCGAAGGTCGACACGGGGGCGCGGTCGAGCGCCCTGCACGTGGAGCGGATTCGCGAGCTGCCGCGCGGCCGCGTGCGCTTCGAGGTCGTCCTGCACCGGGCGAAGCGCGACCGGCGCATCGAGGTCGAGGCTCGGGTCCGGCGCCGGGCCCGGGTGCGGTCGAGCAACGGCGAGTTCTCCACCCGCATCTTCGTCTCGACCCTGCTGCGGCTCGGGCCGGTGGAGCGCGAGATCGAGATCAGCCTGGTGGATCGGGGCCGCATGATCCACCGCATGCTCCTGGGCCGTACGGCGCTGGCCGGCCGCTTCCTGATCGACCCAGCCGAGAGCAGCCTGCTCACGACGCGTCCCCGTCGCGTTCGCGCGCGCCGGAGGGAGTAGTCCGGGTCAGGACCCCGACGGCTCGAGCGCCTCCCGGAACGCCTCGAGCTCCTCCACCACCGGCTCCAGGTGCTCGAAGACGGCCACGTGGAACAGCGCGTCGCCCTCGTGGGCCAGGGGGAGATTGCTGCGTCCGATCAGCACCCCCTCGACGGGCGAGGGGATCGGCACGGGCTCCTCGCCGACGGGATCCGAGACGACCCCCAGCACCTGCCCCTTAGCCACCCGGGAGCCGAGCTCGACCCGCGACACCACGATCCCGCTCTCCGGGGCCCGCACCCAGGTGCTGCCGCGCGCCACGAAGGGCTCGGGCACGCGGCGGGACGTGCGGCGTTCTGGCAGCATGCCGAGCGCGCGCATGACGGAGACGACGCCGCGCACGCCGGCCCGGATCGCCAGCTCGTCGAAGCGCAGCGCCTCGCCGGCCTCGTAGACGAGCATCGGGATCTGGCGCTCCCGCACCGCCTCCCGTAGCGAGCTGTCTCGAACCGAGGAGTCGAGCACCACCGGCGTCCCGAACACGCGCGCCAGCCGCTCCGTCTCGGGATCGTCGAGACAGGCGCGCACCTGGGGAAGATTGCTGCGGTGGAGCGCGCCGGTGTGGAGATCGATCCCGTGGGTCGAGCGCGCCACCACCTCCGTCATGAACAGGTGGGCGAGGCGCGCCGCCAGGGAGCCGCGCTTCGAGCCGGGGAAGGAGCG
>JAAUYK010055374.1_pt1 | contig 15134 bp, 15 predicted proteins | sample 7278021 | NCBI WGS metagenome assembly JAAUYK01 (sample SAMN14350223, study PRJNA611818) | marine sediment metagenome | isolation source: surface marine sediment (1.8m) | place: French Polynesia: Moorea | collected 2018-08
CCCCACGAAGCAAATCGCCTAGGAACGCCGCCACGCCTTACATAATTTCTGCGGAAGAGAGGTCGCCTGGCCGGCCAAAATTGACGATTACGGCTTTTGACGCTCTTCCGCTGTGTGTAACGTCTAAACGAAGTGAAAAGGGCATTAGGAGATGCGGACGACAAGTGCCGTCAACGTTATTCTGCACGCAGGGCGCGCCTCACGAGGTTAACTGTCGTATGAGGATAGCAGTAGGGAGGTAACGTCAAATGTCTTCCGCTGCCATTGTGGATGCCACGGAATGGCATAGACAGCGCGGGCAGCGAAAGAGAGTTGACGTCAGTGACCCTCCGGAGGGCGTATGTAATTGAAAGCGTGGCGGCAGCGAAAGAGAGGTGACGTCAGTGACCCTCCGGAGGACGTATGTAATTCAGATCGTGGCGGAAGCGAAAGAGAGTTGATGTCACGGACACTCTGGAGGACGTATGTAATTCAGATTGTGGCGACAGCGAAAGAGAGTTGATGTCAGTGACACTCCGGAGGACGTATGTAATTGAAATCGTGGCCGCAGCGAAAGAGAGTTGATGTCAGTGATCCTCTGGAGGACATATGTCACCTACATCGTGGATGTAGCGAAAGACAGTTGACGTCAGCGATCCTCTGGAGGACATATGTCACCTACATCGTGGATGTAGCGAAAGACAGTTGACGTCAGCATCGTTTTGGAGCATTTATGTAATGTTAAACTATGGCCTCGGCAATTTCTCTCAGCTAGCTATATATAGGCGGTATAATAATAACACAACAAACTCGACCCGCCCTCTCGGCCTCACGAACTCCAGGCACGCCGCCATGTACACCTGCAGCAAGTGCCGTAGGGTGGCCCCCCGGAGGTTCTTCTTCACCCCCTGCAGGCACAGTTTGTGCCCGGTTTGCGCCACCTACATCCTCTTCTCGGGGGACAACTTCCTCTGCTGTTGCTCCCCGTCGTGCCCTGTCTGCAAGTCAACGTCGGACATCGACGTCGAGACCATCGGGGGGGAGAGTCACCGCGTGGTGGAGCAACCTCTGAACGACGACTAGTTCGAGATCGAGACCTTCAGAGGTATATGACCTCCTAAAAACCTCGGAAACTGAATAAATCCATGAAGCAATAATTTCTCTTATTACCTCCGTACGTCGTATAATTTTTCGGCTACCTAATCACAAAAAATCTCGTCGAAAAAGAGGTGTCCCGTCACGGTGGAGTGCTCGGCGTAGCAACGCTGACCTAGGAAAGTGCACTCGAACACCGGGAGGCCCGTTACGCCCTCCTCAGAGGTCATCGTGCACACCGCGGTCTTGGTCCCGTCGATGTTGCCGCACCTGTCCGATGTGTAAGTCTTAACCTCAAATCTTGGATTGCCGAAGAAGACCGTGTTGCGGATGGGGGGCAAGGGCATGTACTTGCAGAAGTTGGCAGCGGCGTCGAGGTTGTCACAGTCGGCGCACAGGTGGTGAGTAATGAAGCGTTCGTGAGGGCAGGCCAGGCACTGCTTATGGGATCGCGTGTCCGCCCCCGGCAGGTTCACGTTGGGCGCCGTCGGGAGGTTCACGTTGGCCCCAGAGAGGTCAAGGCCGAGGTCAAAGTAGGTCGCGGCGGCCACGATCGCAAGGAGGAGGCAGGCGCGCCTCATGCTGTCTTCCTGAGGTTCTCGCTGTGGCTTGTTAGAAATCGTAAAGTACCCAACTACCCAAATAATTTATTAGGTGACTTTCAATTTTGCCGCCTTTTACGTATACACGTACCGGCGAATGAGCTAGCTCTATATTAATTTGCCGGCTCCAGCTCCAGCTCCTTTTTTCAATTTCAGTTGCTTCTGAGAGCTCAACACAGGCAGACCAAAAATTCCCTTCCGAACTCCCGAGGGCAGCAATCCGCCTCCATCGTAACCATGGACACCCCCCCCAACCCCAAGGCCGACCCGAAGGCTGAGGAGAAGCGACGCGGTCCTCCGGACGCCGTCCTGGCGCACCTGTCGCAGATCAACGCCGCCATCGCCGCAATCCAATCCCGTTTGGACGACCAAACCAAGCAGGCGAAGAAGGATTTCGACGACCACCGCAGGATGCGTGAGGAGGACCTGAGGATGATCATGGCGAGGGTGGCCAACGTCGGCACCAACGTCAGCTACCTGCGGGAGAACGTGTGCGAAACGCTCAAGGAGCAGGTGAGGGAGACTTGGGGACTTGGGGAGGTCATAATAAAGTTACTCTTCTTCCAACAGAAAACCGCCCTGACCGAGGCCGTCAACAAGGAGCTCAGAGGCGTGACGGAAGCCGTGGAGAGGGCCACCTACGTCGAGGTCGCCGTGTTCCGCGACATGATGCTGCAGGCCTTCCCGGGCCTCATGCACCTGTCCGTGGTCGCTGCTACACCGACACCCGCGCCTACCCCGTCCGGCGCAGAGACGCCCATGAACGAGCCGGCTCCTGTCAGCCACCTCCCTCCCGAGGCCGCTCTGGACCTGTCCACGGAGGAAACGGAGGAGGACACCGACACCACGGAGAAGGACCTGATTGAGGCCATCAACCAGAACACCCCCTTCTCGGACGACTTGGAGATCTTCGACATCTTGAGGATGAAGGGGGCCGTCCACTACCTCATCAAGGAGGTCGAGGCAAAGAAGCCGGATTCCCTCGCCATCAGCACGGCCGACGGCAAGTTCGTCGAGTTCATCATATCGACGCTGTTCGCCCAGTCCTACGTCGAAGACCACGCCATCCCGAGGTCAATGGAGGTCAGCAACTACCCGTTCGTCCCGAAGAAGCTGATCTTCGCGCTCCATAGGATCGGGGAGCACGGCATGGGGAGGGAGGAGTTCGACATCGAGGAGTACTGGCGCCTCATCAGGACCTACTTTGCCAACTCGTCCTTCACGCCTGCGGCCGGTAAGCCCACCGTGGGCTCCTTGATCAACCAGGCTCTCGGCGCAGTCGCCGACGAGGTCAACCAGGAGCTCCTGGTGAAGAAGCTGCCCGCGGGCACGTACTCCGAGTACGTCAAGGAGCAGAAGAGCCTCCGTGATTCCCCCGTGAACACTGCCGTAGGTCAGGAGCAGCCTCTCCAGGAACATGAAGCGGACGACCACACCTCCCTGGCCAATGAGACGCTCCTCAACCTCAGGACGAGGACCGTGAGGGCGTCCAAGACGACGGAGACGGCCAAGTCGGCCGGAGGAGTTCATACCCGCCGCCGCACCCACGATGAGGTGGCCACCGAGGAGACCGACGAGAGGAAGGCTGCCTCCAACAAGAAGCCGAAGTACTAACGACGCCCTTTCCTGCCTACCGACGCCACAATATGTCTGCAAGTCTCGCGAGTACCAAATTCCGCAGTGAAATCGATCTAGATAGCACACTTCAGGAGTACGAAATAGTTCCTCGTTAGTAAATCTGCGAAATACATACGCTGAGTCCATCTATACCACTTTGTATTTTTTTACTTTCTTGGCGCAAACACATATATATACGCATATAGTAGGGGTACGGGTCGAGTAGGGGGGCACAAATGACCTTCTGAGGGAAGGTCGACGATAATAGTTAGCCTCTGGAGGCAATCGGGGCATGAAGTTTAGGAAAGGGAAAGTTAGATGGAAATCTACAATAAAAATGCTACTGATGGCTCTTCCTATCTGTAAGATCCTCCAACTGGGTGAATTGGAAGTCACCGGTGTCCTCCGGATCAGACGCTACCCTTTTAGGACGGCTGGAGGACGGCGAAGGAGGCGGCCTCTTGGGGGATCCATGAACGCCAGCGGGTTGGTCAGGGGAAGCAGGAGACTCATCGAGGTCATCAGGGTCGTCCTCAGTTCGATAGGAAACGCCCTTCGTAGGGCTGTAACTGAGTACAGTGAGGTTGTCGGGAAGCAAGGAGACGTCAAGATGGGCTTTGTTCTCATTGACGGCGATAATGTGGCGCTGTCCCTGAAGCTGTGGCGAAATGCGATTGGCTTCCGGCCGAATCTGAGTGTAGTGGCGAGGTTTGAAGGAGTCGGACTGCGTCGGCGGAACACAGCTCGGCCCTTCGGTGTCCTCTGGAGGGCCAGACTGCGACGTCGGGCAGGAGCTCGTGCCGTCCGTGCTCGCATTCCGCTCTGACTGCGTCGGCGGGAAGCAGCTCGGCCCTTCGGTGTCCTCTGGAGGGCCAGACTGCGACGTCGGGTAGGAGCTCGTGCCCTCCGTGCTCGCATTCCGCTCTGACTGCGTCGGCGGGAAGCAGCTGGGACCCTCGGTGTCCTCCGTACTCTTTTGCGGTGCCGAGGGCGACGTCTGGTAGGAGCTCGAGGCCTCCGTGTTCTTTAGCGGTGCCGAGGGCGATGTCGGAAAGGAGGTCGAGCTCTCCGTGCTCCCATTCCGCTCTGACTGCGTCGGTGGGATGCAGCTGGGACCACCCTCGGTGGCCTCCGTGTTCTTTTCCGGCGACCTCTGGTAGGAGCTGGAGTCCTCCGTACTCTTCTTCTCCGACTGTGACGCCGTCTCCGTGCCCTCCCGAGGGTTGGACTGCGTCTGCGGGAAGCGCGAACTTTCCTTGCACGGGGAAGACGAGGAATTCTCGGTCGCGGTTACGAAACTCTCCCCCGTTGTCGAAGCCTCAAGCGGTCGGGACGACGCCTTTGAATCATCGGCTTCGGACACTGAGACGTGGAGGAACGTCGACTGGGGCGTCCTGGAGGAATTAAACCGCGAGGTGTCGGAGGAGGCCGTGGCGAGGGAGCTGTTCTGGGTCCGGCTCCTGGCGCATTCACAGGTAGAATTGCAGGAGGTGTCTGTGGCCATAATGGAGGATGCCGTCGAGTCGTAAGGAATGCCCTCCTCGTCCTCAAACTTCCTGCGGTGTTCCCAATAGGCACTTGAGTTGTGGTAGTCCCAGTTGAGCTTGGGGCAGTGATGGTAAACGCGGCCTCTCTTGTTCTCCTCGTGCTCGGCGCGAGCGGCAGCTTCCTCCTGAAGGATCTGCTTGTACATCTGTACGCCTTGGCGACGCAGCTTCTCCTGTCGGCGGTCACCCTTGGGATGCGCTCCGCCGGCCTCCTTGTTCTTCTCCGTGGACGACGCGAACAAGTTGCGACTGGCGCTGGTGTTGCCCTCCTGCGTGGACGTCAGGAGGGGGCTTCCCACGGAAGAGCTTCTCTTCCTCGTGATACCCTTCGGCGTGGTGAATTCCTGCCTCCTCGGGGGCTGGGGCGTAGGCGGTGACCTCGACCTGGTCCTCCTAGGCCTCAGGGCCATCCTGTTTGCATACGAGAGGCCTGTTGACTTCGCAATAACCTCCTCACGGGTGGGGGTGTACGCCGCCGACGCGACTTTGTCGCTCCGGTACACCATGGGGGGCTTCGGGGCCTCGGGAGGCCATTGATCGGTCTGCGTCGTCTTGTGGGCATTGTACTTGGCGGCGCTGACCTCGCTGCTGTAGGAATTCGGGAAGCGTATGCCAGCTAGCTTGAGCTCCTGTTTCTTCCGGTATCTCTCGCACCCCACGTTGTAGAGGACCGCGTAAGTCTTGCACCTGTGGATGTGGGGAGGTCATAGAGTTGTAAAAATATGGCTTCTCGAGGGCAAACACTCACAGGATGCAGTCGCTCTCCCTGACGCGTCCGAGCCTGCAGTCCTCGCTCTCCTGCGGCGTGCGGTAGCCTGGCCAAACGGCACGAGGTCGGTGGAGCCTGGCCTCGACACTCAAGTTGTGGACTCCGACCTGGTGAGTCTTGGGGCCGAGACCGTCCCAGTCGGGGACGTAGAAGGTCGGCGCGTGGAAGAACTGTGGATTCAAGGTGGCGTTGGGAGGCAACTAGTTTGAGAAATGCTAGACGTCTCCCTTACTCGGAAGGTCCTGTTGGCGCACTCGAAGCCAGTGTACTCCAGGTACCGCGTCTTGCTGTTCTCGCAGGTCTTAATGATCGGGCGTAGGATCTTCTCATTACGGTGGAAGCCATCGGCGGTGAAACCCTGGACAACCTCATCGGCGAGGAAATAGTACGCACGGCTGGGTCCGATCCCGGAGACCTCTCGAGGCCGCCACTCGACGTTGTCCTCCCTCGCGTCCAGGGCGCGGAGGTTAACGGCCTTGATGAAGTTGTCGACCTGGAAAATCATTCTCCATATTTGAGGCTTTGGAAGGTGGTTATAAGAGTGAGGAGGACGTACAATGACTGGGAATGGGTTGCGGAAGTCGGGCCTTTCGATGCTGGCGAAGAAGTCCGTCGACGGTACCCCCGTGGTCTGACCGGCGACCTTGATGGTCAGGTTGTCCAGGCCGTTGTAAAGTACCTCGTGGTCGACCTGGGAGATGTAGCGCTGCGACCCGTCGCCGCTGTACTTCTGGAGGTAGAGCTTCTCCCAGTAGAGGACGGGTGGGGCGTCGATGTCCTGCGGAGCCGCCATGATTAAGATTGCGTCCGAGAACAAGTGGGGCGGAAAAGGAAGATGAGGATACTGGCTGATGGCAACTGTAGTCACCTGTCGACGCCCTATTCTACTTGGGAAGGCGCAGTTTTTCGAAATGGACGCACCACGAAAGAATTACTATCGCCGTAAGAAAATTACTTTCGATGATGTTCTGGGCCACGAAAGTCGCCGTCCCGAGCCAGACCCGCCGACGGAACGAGCGAGGCCAGCTCGAGGCCAGATCGAGGCCGCTCCCACACCCTGCAGACCAGAAACTTGTGTCGCCATTGAGTACAGCGACAGTGGAGAGGTTCCCCTTCAGGCCTCTCACCTCCCTGACGTGGACGCAGACATCGCATGGGGGCAGGGAATACGTTGGCCTCGATACGTGCCTCCCGAGGCCCATGAATCTGAGTCCTCCCACGACGGCACGCCCGTCTCTCACAACAGTTCCACGCCAAGTCCGCCGTCTTCTGGTCCATCTGAACCGGACACAGACATCCTCAGCCATGCTGGTAGCGCCGGCGACCGTCATGCCCCCGTCTCCGACCCTTCAGAGGGTGATGGCAGCAATGATGAGGCTGACTCTGACCACACCGGTGGTGGTGCGGAGGGCGACGACACGTCTGCATGGAGCGTGGAGGACGCCACGCGGTACATGTACGGGATCAAGACGAGACACCTCATTTCGGACCTGGCCTTCAAAGGCCTTTGGGAGGGGTTTCGGAAAATCCAACCTGTTCTTAAGGATATGGATCCTGCCTACCTCCCGAGCGCCGACACCATCAAACGTCATGCCCTACGGGATACGCCTCCACTACTTTTGGAAGTCATTCACGTGAACGTGGGCACGGGAGAGGAGGAGGTCCTCCTGAAGCAAACGTCGTTCCCAAAGAAGCGGTACAAAGATCGTTCCATCTGGCAGCTCGTGTACGAAGCCTGGAGAGCGGACTTGGGAGATGTACTTACATTTCACGATTCCCTTCACTTGGGAGGTCATGGGGAGGCCATAGTCCTCAATGTAGATGGCGTTCCCATAGGACGGACCGGGAGAAGCCAAACCATTGTGTCAGTGAAGTTCGCAACATGCAGGAATGTCTACCAACTTGCTAACGTAATCGCGGCCCCCGGTGAGAAGGGCAAGAAATACCTCACGGTGGCCTCTTTACTTGGAAACGTGTTCCAAGAAATCCAAGAACTCGGCCTCAACCTCCTGTACATCAACGCCGATGCCCCCATGAGAGCGTTCCTACGCAATCAAAAAGGGCACAACGCGAAGCTGGGCTGCGACTACTGCTATGCCCGCGCCAAGTACAACAAGAAGACAGTGTGGGGAATAGGGACGCTCAACAAGCCTCCTCGCACCTTCTCTGGCCTCCTACGAGACTATGCGGAACACGATGACCTCGGTACGCCCCTGACCGACTTCGGGTACCGGGGGAAGTGCGACATCGTTCACCTCCTGCCCGGCTTCGACATAATCAACAAAATACCTGTTGATCCTATGCATGTGCTCTACCTCGGCGTCGCGAGGTGCCTGTTCGAGCTCCTCTTTGCAGTGGGTGACAATCGGCTACCTGTCGGGTCCGTACCCAGGACGAAGACGGACGCGTTGGACTGCGACCTCCCGAAGCTGCAGGTAGCCTCCGAGTTCCCTCGGCGGCCTCGGGCGATGGACTTTAAGAACTGGAAGTGCTCGGAGTGGCGGAACCTCACTCTTTTTTTCTTCCCCTTGGTTCTGAGACACCTGCCCAGGGGCATCAAGAGGCAGATGTGGTTGGAATTCTGTTACATCTGCAGGGCTTATAACCTTGACGACGAGTCCTACGCGCACCTGGATGCCGCTGACCTCCAGAAGTTGACTCTGAAGTGGTATCGCAACTACCACAAGGAGTTCACAAGCAACAACATGAGGTACAACGTCCATTTAATGTCCCACCTGGACAGGATCCGCGTACACGGGCCCTTCTCAGAGATCTCGGCCTTTCCCTTTGAAGGCTCTTTTGCGGCTAGTTCTCGAGCCCAAAGACCGGGAACTTCATGTGTTGGAATGCAGGCCATGCGCCAGTCCTACCTGCGGCCTCGCGAAGGCCACAAATGTGAAAAGACAATCCGCATTCGGTCGGATACAACCTCCCGAACAGACGACACATTAATCTTCACGACAGAGGCCTGCTATCGTGTCGACGAAAAGCCTCAGGAGGGCAGGAGTCACGTCAGGGCGAGGAAGATCATGGCGACGACGTACTTCCCCCCGGTGCGTAGCACACTTGACCTGAAGGCCATTGGCGTCGCCCTCTACCACTCGACGGCGGGCGAGGTGACCTCCGTACGTCTTTCGGAGGTCAGGGGAAAACTCATTGCCGTTCCGGTCGAGGAAGGAACAGTTCTCCTAACGGTGACAAATGCTCAACTTAGAGAGGCCGACTAGCGCCTCTATAATGAATTTATAGACATATAGTTGATATGGGCATCGACCAGCAACGTGTAATTTCTCATAGGAAATATAGTAAATCTATATGCTGCCTCCATATGGGCTAGTTGTCACACTCTGTAAATTTCCCGCTCCGCGGACACGTGGGAAGGCTATATCGATCGGTAAAACTACCTGTACTTATAAGACAGCGTATCGGAGCAACTAATTTTATATCTGCATGCCGCGGCGCCGTCCTATCTATCTACTATCACTTAATTTACTTGGCAGCTTGTTTCTTCGCCGCCCTTTTCCTCTTCTTCCTGATGTTGTTACGCGACCACTTCCAGGTGTCGCGCAGCATCCCGAGGAACTCCTCCCAGTCGAAGGGGGCCCTCCCGATGCCCTCGCGGGAGATGACCTCGGCAACGAGCGTTAGGATGGTGTCATGCAGCCAGTCGTAAATGGGCTGGGTCATCGCTGTTCCTTCGGCCTGATTGTAGTTCTCCCTGGGGTTGAAGAAGCGGTAGTTGAACACGTAGTCGTCGGAGAAAAGAGTGTGGACAACAGTGTTGCTGAGGGAGCGGCTTTTGGCGGTCGTGTCAAGGTTGAACTCGCCCTTGCCAAGGCCGTCAAGGATGGCATCCTGGAGGATGCCCTGGAGGATCACCTCGCCCACAGGATCGGTGATGACGGAGAGGAAGGCCTCGTTGGTGGCCAGCGGGAGGGCGGCCCTGATGCGGGCACCCTTGTCCTCGGGACTCATCGAAGCCCTGATGATGATGTTGGGGTCCTCCTTGTCGCTATCATCGAGCTTCCTCCTTTTGATCTTCTCCTTTAGGTCCTTGTTCTCCCTCGTGAGGTTGGCGACGGCGGCCTCGAGGTTCAGCAGGCGCTGCTGAGTGCTACCGCCAGCCTGAGGAAGAAACGTATAGGTAAGGATATCGGCCGCTTACTTCCGTAACGGGCGGTATATATATAATGCTTACTTCCTGTGGCTCCACCTTGACCTCCGGAGGCGTATCGGCAGTCAGGTCGATGACCTCCTCGGTGGTTTCCGGCCGACCCCGTTGTCCACCCTTTACCCACGGCGGCGTGTCCGGGAGCGTCAGGAGGAGGCCTGTCCTCGACGTGCTTGGCGCCGCCGGAGCCAGAGGGGTCTTCGGGGCAGCTGGAGCGGCTGGGGCTGCCGGGGCAGCCGGTGCAGATGGGGTTGGTGGAGCCGTAGGAATTGGCTGGTTCACCTCCTGAGGCTCGGCGCCGCCGCCCTCGTGAATGAAGAACTCGTCCGGTGGTTGGTACTCCTCGGCGAGGTCGACCACCCTCACTGGCTGAGGCAGTCCGTACTGGGCTTCTCCGGTCGGAACGACTTCGTCGGCGAACGGAGGCTTGGGGAGGTCAGCCGCCTGGCTCGTGCGCTTCTGTCCGCGAGTCCTCGGATCCTTGGCCGTCGCTGGGTCCACGCCCTCGACGTAGAATTTCGGAGGTTCTAGGGTGGGCTCCGGGAGGGCACCAGTCCTCAACTTCCTCGTGAACCTCTGGATGGCCTCCATCTTCTCTCTCCTGGAACGTATTGACAATTCTTCATTTTTGCATTTGACACCTATATAAATTTCTTTCGTATTACGTGACAACGTCTCTCTCTGGCAATGCCTTTGGCTGGATGAGGAGGGGGGGGATGTCCCTGGGGTTCCTCTTGTCCCTCGTTATGGTCTTGACCTCCTCAGGTGACATGAGGACGTGTATAGCCATGTCGCGCTTCGTCTCTTCGGGGAAGAGGCTGGAGCAGAGGGCGAAGGCCGTGTCGCGGCTCATGGAGGGCTCAATCTTCGTCATGCAGTACTTGAAGTAGCCATTGGCAATCTCCACCATCAGGTCCATGTCGCGGAAGAAGGAGTCGTGTGCCAGGAGGAGGATTTTGTATGTCGTGAAGACGTTGTTCGCGATGGTGCCGCTGTACGTCGCCATCCGCCCTCCGGCTGCCTGCACGCCGATCGCAGCCTGCCCCGCAAGGCAACTGTCCTCCGCGACGGGCACCTTGACGAAGGGCGCCTTAGACGACGTCGGGAGGTAGACAATTGCCCACTCGAAGTCGTGGAGGTAGGCGGGGAGCGGCCCCGGGTCGAAGGCCATGGCGATTCCCTCCGTCGGCAACAGGATCCGCAGAGGGCACTGCAACTTCTCCTATAGCTATGCTTCCTCTTCACAACTGAGCTCGAGACTAATGAAACCAAAAACTCATCTCTTATTTGTTTTTAATTCGGCACTTCTGTTTTCTGAACTCCCTTGTAGGCACGGAATTCGGTAGGGCCAATTGCAACCTCTCTCTGGCGGCCTGGGCAGGCTGGTGTTTGGGCTGAACGGGCAGCAGCAAAAGCGGGCCACATCAACTGCCGGCCGCACCGACTGTGCGCAATCGAAGCAAAAAGAAGAACACGTGGCAAACTGAGGTCGCGTTTGCGCCCCGGTAAGTTAAAGTGTGTCGTCTCGAGGTCAAATCGTGAAGATCTTCGCTGTGATGTCGCGCCGAGACCGTCAGGGCCGTTCATTGGGTTTGCCGGTAGCCAAGAAGTCGGTCCCGAAAGCGACCTCGGAAGGGCCAAAGGTCAGCTCCGCCCTCCAGAAGTACAGCAACTACCTCGTCTTTGTGGAGGACCCGCGGCTGAAGACTCCGTTCAGCGTCTTGCCGGGCAACAACATCACGGGCATGACAAGTAAGCTTGATATCGACTCCACATACTTGAACAAGTCGAGGCGGAAGCGGGCTTTTGACATCGCTCTCTCGCCGATGTTCGCCTACCCAAGCCGTGTCTTTGCCAAGTGCGAGGCTTCCGTTAGCCTCGTCACGCTCCACGGGATCGTCAGCCATCTGAACGATGAGTTCAAGATGCTCATCACGTGCAAGGTCCCACTGGAGGAGGCGTACGCCACACTCATGGACAACTACTCGCACAAAGTCCAAGAGGGCATCCAGTACGAGACTGGAGAGGTCACAGACGCCGCGGCGAGGCTTAAGCACCCTCCCGACACCGACTCCTCGTACACCGACCTCGAGACGCCGCCGCCCGAGTCAAACAGTAAGAAGCGGAAGCCGAACCCAGTCAGGCCGGTGCAGAACGCCGAGAGGCAGGAAAAACGTGAAGAGGTAGGTCATATAGATCAGGTTTTGCATAGTTTGCGAGCTTCTTCCGGATCTGTTATAGCAGCCGGCGCTCCCCCACCTCAAGGGCACCTTCCCCACCTCCAGCCTCGCAGTCGAGAGGCCAGTCCCTGAACACGAACAGGTACGTACGTACCGGCATTCATTGAATTTAAAGTCGTAGCTGTTCCTGCCGATCGCTTCATCTATAGACCACGTCGATGGCGACCTCAATGACGATGGCGACCTCAACGACGATGGCGACCTCGAAGGCGATGGCGACCTCCATGAGCGGCGACGGCGAGACCCCGAAAGAGAAGTCAAAATTAACGGAGACGGAGTTGATCAGCCACGCAACTGATGAGGCCCTTGCCGACCTCGCGACGCCCAACATCAGCCCCATGGACATCGCTTGCGTAGATGTCGAGGTACGTACACATGGCTTGATCTGTCCTTAAATTATACTATTTAATTTCTTACTTTCCAAATTGCCGAAGCAATTGCCACGTCAAGAGGAACAATTCAACAATCCCGATGCCGACTCATCCTTTGAGAAGTCGATGACGTCGGACCAGTCGGATCAAGAAAATACGGTAAGTACATACATGGCATGGTTTAAGCGCTTTTCTGCAACTGTAAAACCTCCCCAAGCCACTCGACGATCCTCCCGAGGTCCTGGACGCCGGTAACGTTGAGGCGGCGAATGAGACTAATACGGTGCGTATATGTATATATATGTGCTACACATAAATTTTGACTTGTTCACTTAATTGTAGCCCGCCATCTCGCCTTCCGATGCAGAGGAAGCCCTTAACGAGGTCAGTCGATCTTCTACGAGACCTTATACTGCATTAATTCATTCCTCCTATATAGTTCTCGAGGCTCAGTTCGTCGTCTGTAGCAAGCAACACGTCCGGCGGCACGATCTCCTTCAACCCGAACCTGCTCACCAACTTCTTCAACACACTCCTTAATGAGGTCAGTATCGGCATCAAGAGGAGCTATACTAAAGTTATATCATTTCAAATTTTCAGGTCCAATCTCTTCGTACTAACCAACAAAGACTCTGGGACCGGACAACCTCCGGCCTGACCGCGTGCAGAAACTCCATTAACGACCAGACTCACCTCATCCGGGGCCTCAAGCACGACTTCGCCAATCTGCAATCCAGCCTCCGGGATTCTAAGGCTGTAGTGGCCAACTTACCTCACGCCGACCTCGCGACTTTCATCCCGTTCAAGAGAGATGAGGACGTCATCACCGTCCTCGAGAACCCAAACCTCAACAATGCGCTCTACGCAAAGGTTTGTATATTCATTATGTGTACATGCGCGGCCTCTAAAAGTAATTTCATTCCTTTAAAGGCAACGGAGCTGAAGGTGGATGCCCCTATGTTCGTGCAGCGCTTCTGCGACGTCCTCTTCGCCGAGGACTACCGTGCCACCAGATGTTACCCTTCGAAGCTTAGCCGGTCCCCCAAGACGCCGATGCCGGAGCAAATAGTGGCCTTCTTCAACACCTACTTGAGCAAGCACATCGGCGATAAGATGCCGGAGAAGACTTTCATGAAAGGGTACGTCAATATGTGCTTTAACAACCTCCCTAGGTTATATATGATTTTCAATTGCAGGGTGACTCGCGCCTTCACCAACGCGACGTACAAGAACACGCCTGTCGGCGCCATGAAGCTCGCCGTGAACGCCCATCAGCAGAAACTCCGCCGTCGCGTTGTGAAGGTCACGGCCCTGAAGAAGAAGATAGCAGAGCTTAAGGGATCCTGTCCTACGAAGGCCACGGACATCACAAAGCTGAGGCGTTACGAGTTCGAGTCCAAGCAGGCTGAGGAGGACAAGGCCAACATCGAGGAGGACATCGCATCGCTTCTCGAAGTCCTACAGAAGAAGAAGGATGGTCAAGAGAAGGAGAACGATGATGAAATCGCCGCCCTCCACGGCGTCGATATGAATAGAATTGCCAACCCTAGCGAGGCCATCAGTGATGAGGAAATTGCAAACCTCGGGCTCGATCCACAAGTTCTAGATAATCAGGAAATCCAGTTCTCTGAAATGTAAACTCTACATGCTTTATTCGATCACCTCTCGAAGCCAAACATTCTAGCTAGGATATATATATACGTATGTATACGCGCGGTTATATATATCATTAGGACCTACGTGTATATATAGTATGTACCAGTGCGACAGCGCAATATATGTACCTCCACACGGCCGGTATGGAGGTGAAGCCGACCTCCATACCGGCCGTGAACCCGTACGCGCCGTTCAGGTACCTCGCGAAGTCAACGTTACCTCTCATCCGCTGTCGCAACGTCAATAAAAGTAGCCACTCAATCAAACCTCATTCGCTCGTTATTCGCTCTCCATACGTATTTATTAGAACTCTGTTGGGCTTACGATTACGTCTTTTCTGCAATCGACGCCCTCCGTAGGTAGCCATGCCTACCCTACGTTGACACGCCGAATGATGGCCGCGCGACGTTGACGGATTGCCGGTTGAGGTCACTTCAACGGCGGAAGAGAGTTGACGTCAGCGCTCCTCCCGAATACAATTTGTGTCCTAGCGGCACAGCGATCGACGTCCAATCGTGGGCCGTGGTCGAGCGCACGTTCGCACGTCGATCGCGTTCAAACTGCTTCGTGGGGATACGTGTACGCCAAACGTTTCCAACGAATTTTAGCTGACAATGTTCAGCACGTAACGTTAAGCATGCAATTTAAGATACGTGCATATGCTTTACCCTCTCTCGCCTGAGCTGCCTCTATATTCTAGTGGGCCGCTTACTTTGTGTCCGTGCTCTACGCCGCTAAGAAGAAACCCTTAATTCACGTCATTTGCCAGCCTTTTCGGCGTTGCGTAAACGTGTTAGTACGCACGCAAGAATGAATTGGCAGTACACCAAAGTACGGTCGGCGAACTAAAAGTACGTCGATACTAGTATGAACGAGACGAGAGGGTCCAAGTGCCATATAGTAGCCATGTCACAGCTGCCGAAAGTGCTAATTACGAACAAAAAGTTAAACTGCTTGTCACGCCACGCCGGGGATTAGCGAAGGAGGAGGCAGTGAGTGGTCTGAACAGACATACGAGGGTGAATCATTCCGGAGCGGTAATTTTCGCCCAGCTCTCTGTCGGGCAATTTTAAGCAGTTTTTTAAAG
>JAAUYK010086150.1_pt1 | contig 15128 bp, 12 predicted proteins | sample 7278021 | NCBI WGS metagenome assembly JAAUYK01 (sample SAMN14350223, study PRJNA611818) | marine sediment metagenome | isolation source: surface marine sediment (1.8m) | place: French Polynesia: Moorea | collected 2018-08
ATCATTCTCGACGGCGGATCCGACGTGAACGTGAACACGGCCGACCTGCACGGCTTCGCCCCGATACACGTCGCATCCGCAATGGGAATCGAAAGGCTGGTCAAGTAAGATTCTTGAAGGCTATTAAACATTGCTATACAGTCCATTTTGCTTAAGCGGAAACCTGATAAGCGGGAATTTCGCATAAAGGGGACAAAACCTTGGTGACAGCTAATGCATAACCTATTCTGCTTAAGAGGGAATTTCGGATAAGAGGGACAAAAAGGCCTGCAAAAACCTGTCCCGCTTAAGCAAATTCGACTGTAGTACTTCCGTTTTCCTGGTAATATCACCCTCTTTCGTACCGTTGCGGTCAGCTTTTAGTATGGCAATATCGTACAAGATCTGATAAATTAATTTCTCCTGCAGTGCGTGCATGCGTGTCAGATTATCAGCCGGCAACACCGTGTCGTGTACTCCATTCCCTGTTCGCTCGCATGTGTGCTAATTCGTCTGACGCGCGCGCGAACGCGATCGAGAAACGCGCGCGCAACGCCGACGGATGGACGGACGGATCCCAGAGGCAGCTCAACTCCCTTGATCATGAACTTGAGATGAAATTGAAGCACAGTGGGTTGGGAATGTTAGATGAATCTCTTGTCTTGCCCACAGCTAAATCAAATCAACCCAAGCCTACCTATAGAAAGAATATGCCTTAAAAGCTTATAGCATAGTTGTAATTTATCCGAGACCACCGTGCCTTCTTTCTCTAGCTTCGAGCCGCGCGTCAGAGGAAAATCTATAAAACTGACGCGAAATGGCACGAGATCAACCAGACAGGAAGTGGTGTTGGTGGTGAAGAGAACTAGTGCGTGGCAGTACAAGAGTTCAGTTCCTTATTGGAAAGAAAGATCGAGTGCTATTATAATAACCTGAAGTACAGCCCTGTTATGAATGGGCGACGGCGGAGAGGAGGCTGCGGGAACTGCGCCGTCTTGGTAAGCCACCGATCGACCCTAATATCGAGATGTGAATTGATAGTATGTTTGTGTCAGGGCGTCGTCCTCCTGCTCGGCACCGCGGTCGTCGCCAACTCGTTCAGCCAGTTCCACCGGTTCGGCGCCGCGCCGCCGCCGGTAGCCTCTCGCCATAATGAACAAGGTACGAGATTTTCCCAGGCTGCAAAATTTACACCCAGTCGAGGTCGTATCAATAAAATTTACTCTTCATTAGAGCACGACGGCCAGACCGCCCGCGTGGCCGTCGGCGGCGCGAAGGAGGAGGACGTCTACTACACTGAGCCGGAGTTCTTCAAGGAGGACGACTTCCCCTTCAGCTCCAAGTTCCCCTTCAAGCAGCTGAACTTCTTCAACGCCTTCGACGACATGCACGAGGACGGCGGAGGGAGCTTTGGAGGCGGCAGGACCGATCTCTCCCTGGAGAGCAGGACGAGCGTCGAGGACGGCGGCGATGACTCCCGGCGCGGGCAGACCTTCTTTTTTAGGTGTGTAATACGACTCGTATAGTCCGCCTTTTGAGTGCTTAATTACAAACTTAAAATCTCAAGATGATGATTTTATACGACATGACTCATTTTAGGATCATGGAGCCTGACGGCCGCACCCCGTACAAGCACGAGAACACCTCCGAGGTGATCATCGATCCGTACACCGGCGAGGCCAAGGAGGTCATCGTCTACATCATGGAGGACAACGGCGTCGCGTCGAGGCGGATCGCCGAGGCTGAGGGCATCGACGACGAGGACGAAGAGGAGGACGGCGACTTGGACGACGACTACGCCTACGGCTACGACGGCTACGGCGAGCAGGGCTGGAACGAGTGGCTGAAGCACGACCCCATGCCCATAGTGATGGGCACCAGGCAGAAGTCGGCCAACAGGCGCTTCGGAGATTTCGGAGGCGACGGAGGACACCAGAGGAGCGACTTTGGCGGCAGCGGGTCTTCCGACCCGTTCGGCTCGTTCGGGCAGTCGGCCGGGTTCCCTCCGTTTGGCGGCGACGACGGCAAGAAGGAGGAGGCGTCCCAGCAGCAGCAGCAGCAGCAGCCGACCGGCCAGGAGTCTAAGGGCGGTGAACAGGAGGCTCGCGACCACGGTCACAGCGGTCATAGCAGCGGCGGTTATGGGCATAGTGGCGGCGGTCACAGCGGTCACAGCAGCGGAGGCTATGGGCATAGCGGTGGCGGACATAGCGGGCACAGCAGCGGCGGCTATGGGCACAGCGGCGGCGGCCACAGTGGGCACAGCAGCGGCGGATACGGCCACGGCCATGGCTACGCGGTTTGTCAATTGCTTTTTAATCATCTACAGCTCTCCTCTGTTAAATAACTCTTATTCCTTTAGGTCAAGAGCAAGAAGCCGGGTCCCTTCGGTCCCGCCAAGGAGAACTTCAAGTGCAAGTACGCCAAGGAGACGCTCTCGGTGTCCAAGATCGCGTCTAGCAGCGACAAGAAGTGTTTCTATGTGTTCTCCACCGACTGCAAGTACGAGAGTGTCTACGGCAAGGACATTGGATACAAGAAGGAGTGCAGCGAATTCTCCGTCACCAAGGTATTACCTGATACACGTTGCGTTAATTGGTCATTTGTTTCCTTGACCACTATATGTATGACTCCTCTTATAGTGCCGAAAAGTGTTTGACACGTCGTTCAAGACCAAGTGCAGCACGGCGTACAAGAAGGTCTGCGAGGACTCCTACACGACCAAGGTGGACTGGGTGTACAAGGAGAAGTGCTCGACCAAGTACGAGCAGTCCTGCAGCGGATACGGCTACCACAAGAAGTGCCACAGCGTGCCCAAGGAGAGCTGCAAGCAGATACCGCAGAAAGTGACCAAGAAGGTAATCGTATTAATTATCCCAAACATGTACTGGGAAATTTAATTCGGTCTGTTTACCAGGTGCCCAAGACGACGTGCAAGGAGGTGCCGAAGAAGAAGTGCAAGGACTTCCCCATCTTCATCCCGCGCAAGGAGTGCAAGCACTTTCCCAAGACCATCTGCCTGAAGGACCCCATCCAGACGAAGAAGACCCTCTCCAAGAAGGTATGCTTCTCGGTGCCGTCCAAGAAGTGCAACAAGATCCCCGTCGAGTACGTCAAGCACGTGCCCAAGACCGTCTCCAAGAAGGTCTGCTTCAGCACCAAGGACAAGCACGGCGGAGGCTACGGTCACAGCGGCGGCGGCCACAGCGGAGGAGGCTACGGACACAGCAGTGGCGGCCACAGCGGCGGAGGCTACGGCCACAGCGGCGGCGGCCACGGCCACTCCGGCGGCGGCTACGGCGGCCACCACTTCAGGACCGGCGCCGGCGCGGAGCTCTCCAAGCAGGAGGGCATCGATCTCAAGGAGGAGAAGTCCCCGGCGGCCTCGGCGGGTGCTCCGGCCCCCTCCCCTTACTCTTATGGCGGCGGCTATCCGAAAGGGGACACCGTCGGTTCGTCGTCCTCTCAGAAGGAGACGAAGCAGGACCAGGGCCAGGACAAGAAGGGCCAGGCGGGCCTGTCGAGCAGCTTTCCCGGAGGCTTCAGTTTTTTGAAATTTCCGACCTTCTAATCGATCGATTCATTCGTCATCACAATTCATCGTGCCAATACCAAAACGCAATAATAACGTAGTGTGATCGGCTTCGGTTTCAAAACCACGTGCATTTTGAATTCATACATATACGCATAACATTATTTACGCATCAACTCTAATCTTCTTTCCGCCCTCGTCTCCCATGATGAGCTTTCGCTTCCCGCCTCCGCCGATCTTGGACTTGCGCGAGGTGGACAACCTTGCGTACTCCTCCAGGCCGAGTATCTTTCTGGCCGTCTGCTTGATCTTTTCGCAGTCTTCCGTGACCGCCTCCGTTGCCTCGTTCCTGATGGCCTCCCTCGCAAAGTGCTCCAGCTCCGACTTCGGCGCGGACTCGGCCACGGCGGCCATCCATCCAAAGGCGACGACGCGGCGGCCGAAGCACTTGGGATCGGTCTTCTTCTCCTCGTAGAGCTGCTTCACCAGCTTCTTCCTCATCTGGGCGACGGCCTCGGCGTCTCCGCACTCGGTCAATGCGACCAAGGCTGGGAGGAGCTTCTCTCCGTCCGAGCCGCCGCTCGACTTGCGCAGCACCTCCAGGAGCTTCTCGGTGACCTTCTCGCGCATCTCCGGCGTGTTCCAGGCCTTCTTCAGGGGCTTCGTCTTGCTTGAGAGCGCCAGCCGGACGATGCCGATCACCTTTTCCCTCAGCTGAGAGTTCGGGTGGAGGACCAGGTTGGAGAAGTCGGATGTGAGGCCCTTCGCAAGAGCCACCAGGTTCTTCTTGGGCGCCTCGCTCTTCTCCAGCAGGTTGTGCACGATGGCGAGCACGCGGGCCCTCATCACGGCCAGGTTCTCGTCGGCGATCTCGCCGTCAACGTCCTCGCCGAAGACGCCGTCCTTCAGCGTGGCAAGGAGGCCGTCGCAGAGGGCTTCCGTCTTGTCCCACTCAGCTGCGGCGACGTCGCACTCGCTCAAAAGCAGCGCCAACTTGGCCGCCATCTCCCTGAACAGGATCTTGCCCCCTCTCTTCGACCACAGCTGCAGGGTCTCGGTGACGTTGAAGTCGCTGCCTCCGTCCTCGAACTGACGCCGGACGAGCTCCTTGATGATCTTCCCTGCGCTGGCCCTGACCTCGTCCGACTCCCTATTGACGAACCTCAGTGTGGCGGAGAGGAAGAGCTTGGTGAGCAGCGCGGGGTCCAGCTTCTCCCTCGCGTCGCCCACCAGCTCCTGGACAAAGCCCATCACCCTGAGAAGGCCCTGCGGCTCCTGGTACTTCCTCAGGTAGGCCTCCATGAAGTCCAGGGTATGCCGCTTCATCTTGGGGTGCTTGAGCACCAATGCGACGCCCTGCCTCGCCTTCCCGCCCGCCGACGTCCCACCGACGACGTAGAACTTGCACAGCCGCTCGTTCACCTCCCTGGCCTCGTCGCCGTCGGCCACGTGCTCGATGACCGAAAGGAGGATCTTGGGGCTCAGCGTCGGCTCCTTCTCCATGCAGGCGAGGAAGAACTCCCTTAGTGCGGCCGCCGTCTCCTTGGTCGGCGTGACCAGCTTCGCGCGGAGCATCTTCTCCATGACCGTGGTGGAGGAGGCGAACAACCGGGAGTCCTTCATAACCGCGAGCCTCCGGAGACTGCTGTGGATGGCTTTGAACGCCGCCTCGCTCAGCGACTCCGACCTAAGATGCTCGGCGATGTCCTTGTGCGTCAACAGCAAGTTGAGGATCTTCGTGGCCTGCAGCCTCAGGTCGACGCTCTTCTCCGATAGGGCGGAGACGACGCGCTGGCAAAAGGGCTTCACTTCGGAGGCGTTCACCTTGTCGTACTTCTTCAGCACGGCGAGCAGGAGGTTCAGGGCAAACTCGTTTGAGACGGCGGTGTCGACGGGATCGGCGGCGGCGACGCCCTCGAAGAGCTTGGCGTTCAGGACGCCGTAGGAAAGCAGCAGCAGGTCCGACTTGCCGAGGCCGGCGTTCTCCACGAAACCGGCGAGGATGGCCGCGAGCGCCTGCTTCGTGTTCTGCACCCGGTCGACCCTGGTGTGCCTCGTCTTGGCGGTGAGGAAGGGCTGCACGAGCTCCCTGAGGGACTCCTTTCCGGCGGCCCTGCTCAGCGCGTGCAGCAGGCCGTAGCTGCTCGTCTGGCTCTCCTTCTTCGCCTTCTTCACGCCGTCGAGGAACTTCTTGTCCTGGGCAAAGTCGGAGAACAGCTCCACGTTGACGAAGTGCAGGACCTTGGGAAGGACGGCGGCGACGGCGGACGCGTCCAGCTCGTCGCCGAATGCGCACACGAGGTAGCTCATGGCGGAGACACAGACGTGGAGCTCGTAGCCACGAGACAGCGACGTCTCCAGCGTGGAGACGAGGAAGTAGAGGTAGGTCGGGCCGAGGGCGAGCATTACCTCGCGAAGGCTGCGCCTCACCCGCTCACGGAACTCTTCGTCCCTGACTCGGAGCTTGTTGCAAAGCTCGATGAGTACGGACTGCACCAAATCTTGGAAGGTGCCGTCCGATGCCGTCGTCGTGATCTTGGCCAACGCGACGTACACCTGGAGGTTGGCCTCGCCCGAGGCCTCCACCTCTTCGTTGGTCGCGGCGCCCCTCCCGCCGCTCTTGATCTTCCTCAGCAGCTTGCCGACGGCCACCTTCAGCGAGGACTTCTGCGCGTCCGTGAGCTGCGCCGGATCGAAGTGGAAGCTCTCGAGGACGGCGGCCACGACGCGGAACTTCTGCTTGGCGAACCACTTCTCGCCCGCCGGCACCTCGACGTCCATGTAGCGGGTGAGCGTCCGAAGGTACTCCGACAGGGTGGACGCCCTGCAGATGGCGGCGACCATGTCGATGCAGGACTTGACCAGGTCGTCCGCCTTGTCCCTGAACGTGGGGTTGAATAGACACCTGGAGACCATCGGCATGACGTACTTGTTCAACGTGGACCTCTCCAGGACCTTCTTCTCTTCCTCTTCCGTCGAATTGGCCAGTCTTTCGGCGAGGTTCTTCAAAGCCCTGGACCTCCTGTGCACCTGGAGGTGCTTCATGTTCTCGAGGAAGTCCACTTCCTCCTCCTCGACGCTGGTCAATGCCTTGAGGTCGTCGAGCCCGCCCGTGAACTTGCCCGACTTGAGTATGAACTGGAGGACTGAGACGAAGGCGCAGTAGGCGGCGTCCTCGTGGCTCCGCAAACCCGCCTGCACGTGCCTAAGGACGAACTGCTGCACCAGAAAATTGAACTCCTCAGCACTCTCGCGCTCCGAGACCCTGTTCAAGAGCAGGAGGAGGGCGTCCAAAGCGGGGGTCAGCTGGCCAAGGTCGGTGCTGCCGATGTGTCCGAGGCTGCAGTGCAGGATGTAGAGAAAGTTCTGCCTGTTGTGCTTCTCGTAGCTTGTCATGAGGTGGAGCGGGTCGAGCACGGTGTCCTTGTCGGCGGCGAGGTCGGTGAAGGCGAGCAGCAGCCGGCCGGCCTTGATCTTGAAGTGCAGCTCGCGGATGCGGCCGGGACCCAAAAGGCGGAACACTTTGTCGGGCAGGTCGGCTTTGGCCTTTTTCAGGGCGCCGAGGGAGTCGCTGAGGGCGGTGTACCAGCTCGAGACCTGGTCCTCGGGCAGCTGGAAGACGGGGAACTCGCCGAGGCCGCCGACCAGCTGGCGCAGGAAGGCCGCGTCAACCGCTGGGATGACATTCCTCAGCAGGTCGAGCCTCTCCGGCACGGCCACCTTGTGTCTCAGCGGCTTGTTGGACGTGAGCCAGGCGAGCAAGTGCTTGGCCAGCGGGATCATGAGCTCCGCGTTGACTCCTTCCTGTTGGAAGAACAGCCTGCTGACTCTGTCGAGCAGCTTCGCCAAGAAGCCGGCCTCCACCTTCTCGCCGGCGTCGAGGATCTTGTTCAGCAGGACCAACACTGACTCGCCGTCGTCGCCGGCCGCAACAGTGAACAGTCGGCGGTGCTCGGGCTTCTCCAGCCAGAGATCGAGCAGCGAGAGCAGTTTCGGTGAGATCGCCGTCGAGCTGTCGTTGTCGTCGCGGCGGATGGCGGGCAAGGCGCAGCTGGCCACCAGCCGCTTCATCTGATCCATGTCCATCTGAAGGCCCCTGAAGCCCTTGAAGGCGTCCAGGAGGACGGAGAGCAGCCTCGATCGGGTCTTGGACCGGATCTGCTCTGAGTCGGCCTCCTTCTTTGTGGTGCAGAGCTTCTGTCCGACGGAGCAGAGCAGGTCGACGCAGTAGTCGTTGATCTTCTTCAGGGTGGCCGAATCGTCCTTCAGCAGGGGACACGAGAGGATGCAGACGTCGAGGGCCATTCCGAGGTTCTCTCCTTGTCCTTTCTCCCGACCCGACAAGTGGGGCGCGGTCTCCCCTACAACGTGGTCCACCATGGAGACGAGGAAGTCGGTGCCCAGCTCGGAGCACCTCTCCAGAATCTGCCGCCGCGTCTCCTTCTGCCTCTTGCTCTTGTCCTGCACGGTGCGCTTCAGGTGGCCGAGGAGGACGGCGCGGAGGACCTCGACGGCCTGCTCCGGCATCTCGTCGACCTTGAACTTCTGCGGCGCCTCCCTCAACCGGTCCTTCCATCGCTCGCGCTCCAACAGGCCCTCCAGCGACTCCCTGTACTGCCTGACCTCCTTGAAGGCCTGCGAGAAGAAGTTGAGGCCCTCCTTCTGGGTGGCGTAGTCAAAGTCCCCGGCCACTCCGGCCATGACGCTCTTCAGCTCGGGGAAGCGCTTGGAGCTTCTCACGTTTTGCAGGTTGGCGAACACCCTGGCGTATCCCTGCACCAGGTCTCTCTTCCTTTTGTTGGCGTCCTTGGAGTCTAGGAAGTCGTCAATGACGAACCTGCAGGTCTTCTCGTTGGTGCATGAGAGCGACTTCAGGGTCTTCAGCACCTGGAGCCTGGCGTGGGCGTCGTCCGCTGTGGAGTGGTAGACGTCTGTGACCACCTCCCAGACGTCGGAGGCGTCCATCTCGGAGGTGACCGTATCGATGAGCTCTATGGTGGGGCCCCAGAGGCGGCTCAGGTTGACAAACAGGTTGCCGAAGAGGAACCTGAGCGTGACGCGCCGGTCGTCGACATCACCGTTGGCCGCCACTTTGCCCACGACCATCATCCTGCTCCGGTCCGACTGCAGCGTCGGCTCGATGCTCTCCGCCTCAAGCATCGTATCGAAGACTGCCTCGCCCGTGATGTCCCTGAGGGTCCGGATCGCAGAGAGCCTAATATCCCTATTGGGAGAGGATAGCAGCCTCACAAAAGCCGCTCTTAATCTTTCTGACACTGCTTTTAGACCCAGCTTGGTCTTCTTGTCCGCCTCAGCGAGCAGGGTCACGGTCTCGACCAAGTCGGCGTCGTTTCTGTCCTTTTCCACTGCTTCAACAAAGTCCTCAAGTAGCTCATTTGAAATGTGCTCGAATAGATCATCCTTGTTGGCACGCATAGTTTTCTTCAGGCAGCGAAAGAGCGGCAGGGTCGATTGCTTCATCGACGCGAGTCCCCGCTTCTGAACTATGTCGAACACTTTGACGAATTGCTCCTTGTCCTTTGGTTTGATGAGATGCGCGAGTCCGGCGAGGGCCCGAGGCAGCCAATTATCCAGGTCCGCATCTTCCTCCTTCAATGCAGATCGAATCCTGGCAATCATACAGCTGGCCAATCCTACTGACATGGGGATCCCGCACCTCTCGAAGCTGCCGCGTTCTGCAATGGCGACGACGGCGTCGGCGATCTCGACCACGACGTTAATGCCACCGACATCCTTTTTTAGCTGCTTCTCCCAGAACTTTCGCAGGCAGGCATTGACCGCCGGGTCATCTGAGTTCAGTCCGGACAGCACCTTGATCTTGGCGGCCGAATCGAACCTCTCGCTGTCAAGAAAGCCCTCGACGATGGAGACCACCTTGCGCGAGGGGGAGGCCTTTTCTAGAGCGGGCAGCAGCACCGCCTTCAGATCGTCCAAGGAAACTTCATGGTCGGAAGACATATTGTCAGCGAGGAAGTCCAGGATGAACGGCGGGGTGCTGGACGACTTCTTTTGCAGGGAGAGATCTAAAACGCGACCAGCAAACTGAAATCGTACGCTATCCTCCTTTAGATCCTTAAGGAGCGATTCGCTGAATTTGAGCGCCTTCTCTGCAGCGTAGGCAGTGAACATCCTCTCCACCGTCTTCGTGATTAGAGCGGCGATCGGCGACTCGAGCAACGCTTTTGTCCACAGCGCCCACGCCTCCTCGTCCCTCTTGTCCGTGCCGTTGCTGCTTCCGCCGACGATGTTCCTCTGGCAGGAGAGCAGCGCCACTTCCACGCAGAGGTCCGCGTTCGCTTCAGCGATGCCTGACGTCAGCTCGCGAAAGAACCGCTCCTTGTCCCTGGCCCGCTTCACCAAGTTGGCGACTGCTTCGGCGACGAGCGCCTGCGCGTGCGGGGTCATCCTCTTGGCGCCGACGGCAGCCGACATCACCTTGGAGAACATTTCGGCGGCCTGGTCGTCGCCGCCGCGGCGCTGCAGCACCTTCAGCGTCTCGTTCAAGCCGACGAACCCGGCGCGGATGACCTCCGGCGCCTTCAGGCTCATGGCCGGCACGACGACGTCGACGTAGCGGCCGAAGTAGGGCGAGAAGTCCTGCTGTAGGTCCTTGGCGAGCGCGCACCAAAGCTCCAGCACGGGCTCCAGGTGCAAATGGTGGCCGCTCTCTTGTTGATTGTCCTCCTCACTTTCGACCTTGGAGGCCTCCTCCAGGTCGGCGGCGATGACGTCCCTGTTGTGCACGACCTGCTTCAGGTTGCAGCCCGCCCTCATCGCCTTCCTCGAGAGCTTGGCAAAGTTCTCCGACATGTTGAGCTCGCGCCACTTGAGCAGCGCCGTGCCGAAGTTGGACGTCGCGAGGTCGACCACGTCGATGCCGTCCACGTTGTCGGCCGCGTCTGCGAAGGTGGTGTGCTGGAATCCCAAGTGGACCCTCGGCACGCTCATCTCCTCCATGCGCTGGTGGAAGGTCTGGAAGGAGGTCCTCCTGGATCCCTTCTCCAGCGCCGCGTCCGTCGACGTCATCTTGCACTTTTTCTTCTTCGCCTTCTTGGCGGACGAGGCGCCGGCGCCGGAGGCCATGCCGACGTCGGCCAGGGTGCGCTTTCTCTTCTTCGCGTTTGCAGGCATCGCGTTGGAACTTTATTCACTTGAAGTTGAAAATATCACCAAATCATGGAGTTAATGACCTTTTTGCACATGCATGGTGTGTGTGTTTCGTCTTTAATAGTTTTAGTGTTTTACTCCACGTGCGCTGGGTGCGCCGCGTCAGCTGACGACCAAAACATTCCGCATGCTTGCTTTGCTCACGCCGGCCGGGCCGAGTCGATCGAATCAGCGAGCCCGGGAAAGCGGACAAACCTCAACTTAACAGGATCGACAGCCAGCTACTAACATTAATTCACCTGTCACAGGTGCAACCTGCTAAGTACAGATGCAATTGAACCTAATAGTGCACTAGTGATATATTGCGACCTGCATTACTCGCTCGGACTGTACATCTTGCATGCCAAGACAGGAGTTACAGGACTATACGTTAACTTGGACATTGACCACTATCACCGGAACAGGCTTTACTAATAGGACCTGTTGCTGTTACATACAAGTCTACCGTAGATACGGGCGGCCGTTTGACCTAACCCATAGCAACAGTCAACTGACTAAATAGGAGCTCCTATCTCAATTATGAGTCCGAGAAAAGTTGGCATCGTGGGATATGGAAACCTGGGTAATTAAGCTTCCATTAATTTTACGTTGATCCAAATAATATGTGCGTAATTATCGCAGGTCGCCACTTGGCCTCCTGCGTCCTCTCCGATCCTGGCCTCGAGCTTTGCTTCGTCTGGAACCGATCCCGGGAGGCCTTCAACGGTTCCGAGATCCCGGCCAGCGCCATCGTCGAGGACCTCGAAAAATGCGGCGAGCGAAAGCCAGACCTCATCGTCGAGGTGGCGCACCCGTCAATCACAAAGAAGGTATTTAACGTGCATACTAGACAAGGTTGTTTAAGTTAAATGTGGCTTTATTACACAAGTACGGCGCCTACTTCCTCTCCGTGTGCGACTTCATGATCGGCTCCCCGACGGCCCTCGCCGACGCCGACCTCGAGTCCGAGCTGAAGGCGGCCTGTTCTGAGCACGGGCACGGCCTGTACGTGCCGAGCGGCGCCTTCTGGGGCGGTGAGGACATCAGGAAGATGGCCGACAGGGGCACCCTCAAGGCGCTCACCGTCGCCATGAAGAAGCACCCTTCGAGTCTGAAGCTCTCCTGCCCGAAGCTGGCGGCGGCAAACGAGAAGGCCGTGGATAATGCGATCGTGTTGTACGAGGGCCCCGTCCGCCAGCTGTGTCCGCTGGCCCCGAACAACGTGAACACGATGGCGGCGGCTGCAGTCGCCGCGCACAACCTCGGTCTGGACGGCGTCAGGGCGAAGCTGGTCGCCGACCCCGCGCTCAAGGACTGGCACATTGTGGAGGTAAATTAAGTTGGTTCGTAGACCCAGAAAAAAGCCCAATATAACCTTTACTTTCAGGTTGAAGTGACCGGTCCCACAAAGAACGGACTGGACTTCACCGTGTCGACTGTGCGCAAGAACCCGGCCGACCCCGGCGCCGTGACCGGCTCTGCCACCTACGCCTCCTTCTACTCTTCGCTGCTCCGTGCCGGGGGCAAAGGACTGGGAATGCATTTATGTTAATTTTAACCTCACTATACATATACTTTAGTTTTGTACTTAAGCGAAGAGAATTAATACGTTCTCGAAATGCATATTCATTTCGTGGACAGGTGTACTGCGTAGGCGTGCATGTAATGCTTTAATGATAGCTTAAGGACGACGAACTCAAGAACACTCTCATGCTCCCACGGCATCATTGGCAGTTCCGTCAGTTAGATTCGCACGTGGCCACGTTTCTTGACAGCGCGGGAACTTCCCATCGATGCTCGTCTGACACGTGTCGAAAAGTGTCCGCTGTTGAATTGAATGCAGACCGACATTCTCAGCGCATGCATGATCTCCAGACAGAAATGACGCGTCTAAAATGCGTGTTATTCTTGACCTCGAAAAAGTGGGTGGACATAATCCCACTGGATAAAAAACTGCGCACTTCGACTCAGTCAGTGGTGGCCCCGCCTACCGCCACCACGGACGCACGCTTTCTGCACTTGGACTTGACAAAGGGCACTTTTCAATTTTCTGCATGCAGGCTTTCGAGTTTATTAGCACGCTTTGGTTTGCATTTGAACTACGCACAATTCGTACGTATATTGTTGAATGTTATAGGTATGCTTGTCAGGGCCATTAATTAAAGATGCCAAAGTGGCTTCCACGTACGAAGCTAGATGACTTACATTACTTGTTCGTTTTAGCTACGTCTGTGACGCCGGCCACCTGTTCACCGTCGGCGATGTCAGGCTTCCGAACGTGACCCTACACTGCAACGGCACCGGCGAGTGGCTGCTCGAAACGCCGGCCGGGATGGACGCCAACTGGACGATACCCGAGAACTGGACAATCGCCGACCTGGGAAATTGCGAGAGTAAGAATAATCTTACTTAAGGATGGGAAAAGCACACTATGAATGCATTCAGGGGCACTTTGCGACCCTTACCCGATCGACAACACGAGCTACTGGTACCGGTACGGCCACGAAAAGGAGGGGGAGATCTACAACGTGACCGACTGGTGGGTCTGGGGCGGAGACTACATCGCCGTCATCTGTCCAAAGGATCATGCAGTGCGTGAAATATGACATAACAAAATATGACAAAACGCATATAATTCATTTCCATAGTGGTACATTCCGGCCACGGGACAGAAGAACTGGTTCACCAGGGCCATATGCGACAATGTGACCTGGTCGTATCGATATTGGGTAAAACTTTGACCTTGCTTCTAAGTTCCAAAGAAGTAGAGTAGTATTGTACTTAATTATCTTACCAATCATCATAGCCGGTGGTTCCCCAGGAGTGCGTCCACACCAAGAGCCAGAACTGCTCGTCCACCGACGTGCTCACAGTCTCGCCGCCGCTGACGTCCAACTTTGACGCCTCTGAATATTACACCTACCCTGACAAATTCTGGTTGAACAAAAGAACCAATGCTAGATACAGTACATTTTACAACGCTATAAATCTTAGGTACTACTGCCAAAACGCATCCGTCTACATGTACAACGAGTCGCACAGCGCGGCCCCTCTGCTCAATTCGATCGAGAACAAGTGTCAGTGGTGGGACCACGAGTGGAGCGTCAAGAGCGTGCCGTACGCCGACTGCAAGTCCGTCAGGTGCGAGGTTACCCCGCCCGCCGCGGCCGGGTTCGCGCCCGCCGTCTCCGTCCGCACCGGCGAGTTCGACATGCTCGTCGGTCTGCCCGAGGACACCAGGGGCTACTTCTACTGCGCCGACCTCGGGCGCTTCGCCGACGACTACGACAAGTTCAGCGTGAGGGTGTTCTGCGGGATGAACGGGACCGACCCGGAGCCCTACGACGTACCGGACACGTGGCCCACGTGCAAAACAAGTTAGCATAGCGCTGTGAAAATGCGACTGCTATTATCTTAGGGCGTCCTTTTCAGCCTCTCAGTGTCCGATGCCAAAGCACATTCTCGGCATGGAGCTCCAACGGAGGCACATCGAAGGTGAAATGTGACATTTCCTTCGAATCGAGCTTCTCGTCTAACGAGTTATCTTTTCAGTGTTCTTCAACCAGTCGCGAAAATCCGAGATTGGCCACCACATATCCAAGTCGGCGTCGTCCGCCAACTACCCGTCGGTCACCGACGGCCTCTACTACGTCCCCGGCGGCGCCGTCACTCCGGCCATCTGGTGGAGCGACTCCAAGCAGTGGATGTGGTTCGAGCTCACCTTCCCGGAGAAAATCACCCTCGTCGAAGTCATCATTCACCTGCATAGAAAGGAGTATGTGGTCTGCTTAATTTGCCTTTCTTGCATGCATGCTCGTAACGCGATTTCCTCAGATGTTGCCAGAAGGAGGCATACGAGATTCGCATTGGAGACACGTGGCTGAGTCGGAACGATTACCCGCCGAGCGAGAGGATCAAGGAGGGCAAATTATGCTACAGGTACACGCATCATTCTTAAAAGCAGTAGAGTTACACGCGCATAATTCCTCTACCTAGGTCACAGACGACAGCGTGGTATTCTAAAGATTATTACCCCGCCCGCTGCCAGAAGGGCCCCGTCAGCGGCAGGTTCCTCACCATCCAGAGGCTCAATCTGCCCCACATGCACATCTACGAGCTTGACTTCAAGATATTGGACTCCAAGCCGCCAAGTAGAATCATTTGATAAATCTACTTCTTTGGCCTTTAATTTTGATTTTTTTCAGCCTTACCGCTCAAGGACTGCGCGCAGCTATACAGATATGGCCGGAAGTCCAAGGCCGTTGTCATACTGGAATCGGGCAGCGGCGAATACTACGAGACTGTCTGCGAAGAGGGCTGGACCACGATTGCTATAAGGAACCAGATCACCAATGATCCAGTGAGACAAATTCGTGCTCCTAGAGTGTTAAAACTACTATACCAAATCCGAAGGACTTCTTCGCGAGGACGTGGGCCAAATATAAGAGGG
>JAAUYK010116830.1_pt1 | contig 15114 bp, 12 predicted proteins | sample 7278021 | NCBI WGS metagenome assembly JAAUYK01 (sample SAMN14350223, study PRJNA611818) | marine sediment metagenome | isolation source: surface marine sediment (1.8m) | place: French Polynesia: Moorea | collected 2018-08
CTCACAAAGAAACGGTAGGAATTACAATATGTGAAGCATATCATCATCAAACTTTGTGCTGCATGGCCTTCTCTGTCGGGCCGGTTTTCGACAGTTTCCTTCGCGTCGTCTTTATTGATCAAGGCCTGCTTACAACGCGATCGTGTTTGAACGGTGATTTGCCGTTCGATGTGCCGCCGGCAGCCCTTCCCTTGCTCCCAGTTTCCTACTTGCGTGCATGCGACATTGATCAATCAAGCTACCTGTTTTACGGACATGCTCAGTTAATCTCCATCTTCCTCCTTCCAGGCAAGTCGACTCAGCTCCGGACTGCGTATATTCTGAAGGAAGGAAGGGGTACGACCGCGTCCGCACTGAAGAAGCGCCCGCCGGCCAAAGGCCATCTTTTGCCAACGACGTACGGACGTCTCGATCCTCGGCTAGCTTTCCCCAGCTGACTAGGCCTGCGTATATATACCACGCTTGAGGACTATCTTCGCTCCTACTATAAGGGAAGAGGAAGGAAGAAGGGAGAGGCGGCGGCGAGCGACCAAAGGCCGAACGAAGAGAGAGAGCGCCATTCACGTTCGTTCGTTCGTTCGTACGGCGGCCTTGCCAAGGACTCGACAAGCTCCGCTCACTCGCTCGTTCGCTCTCCACTCTCTCGCTCGCTCGCTCGCTCCCTCGGCGAACTTACGGACCGTCTGCCAAGTAGTCAGTCGGTCGAGCATAGGACCCAAACAAAGAGGCGGCTTCGGCGCACGTGGAACGTGGCTCCAGCCGCCTCCTCCTCGATCGCCATGACTCGCACCGCGACAGACACCAGCGGCGGCGGCGGTGGGGGCGGCTACAGATACAGCCCCTTCTCCTCGCTGCTCAACGGCGGCAGCAGCGGCAGCCGGTACCGCGCGAAGGAGGAGCGCAAGCGCGTCCTCAAGGTGTCCGTGAAGAAGCTAAAGGACATCGACGACCCCGAGGTCTTCCTGCGCCGCTCGGTGCTCGTGAACAACACGATGAAGCGGCTGCAGAACGAGATCCGCGAGGAGAAGGCGGCCAAGAGGGCGAACTCGGGCAGGTGCTACTCGCCCAGCCCCTACTCGTACTTCGCCGCGGTGACGCAGCAGCAGCAGCAGCAACAGGAGTCGTACCTCATGCGGCGGGAGGAGAGGGACGAGGCGCCCCCGCCCCCGCCCCCGCCCCCGCCCCTGCCGTCCTCCATCAGCATTAACTCCACTGTCGATAGCCTGGACTCGTCTGCCGCGTCGAACGCCTCGTCCTCGTCCTCATCGTCTTCGTCGTCCTCGTCCACCTCGTCATCCAACTCGGGAAGCGACGACGAGGCAGAGGAGGAGGTGCAGGTGCCCGCCGACGTCTCTGTTCCCGACCAGGAATCTATGGCACCTACCAACGAGGAGGACGAGGACCTGCAGTCGGCATCGGCCATGATGAAGAATAAGAAGAGGAGGAAGCGAAAGGCGTCGGACGACGAGCCTGAGGAGGAGGAACTCGACGCCAAGAGGCCAGCCCTCGAGGACGCCGTCGTCGCCACTGGCGCGGAGGTCACCTCTACCGGCAACGCCTCCGACGTGGACGACGAGGACGACCTCTTGCGCGAGGTGTACATGCCGCCGTCGATCAGCCAGCCGCCGCAGATGATCACCAGCCTGGAGGAGGACGAGGCGGCCGCCATGGAACTGCAGCAGCGGCGCCTTCAGCAGTCTTCCAGCAGCTGTGATAGATCAATCAGTGCCAAGACGAGCAACGACCAGCAGGCGGCCGACGAGGCGCTCTGGAACGAGCTCTCCTCCTCCGCGACGTCCACGCGCTCCACAGACTGGATCCTCAACCCTACCACCTCCTCGCCCGCCGTGTCGACGACGACGTGGGCCTCTTCCGCGCCGCCGCCGGTGCCGAGCGGCATCCACTCCATGTACTTCACTGCGACGCCGTCGTCGTCCGATCCGGCCGTCCTCACGACGACGACGACCTCTCCCTCCACGACCCCGACCTCGTCGTCGACCTCCTCGCCGCCGTCGCCGTCGTCATCTTCGGAGGGCGACGGGAGCGGCGCCGGCTCTTCCTCCTCGCAGCATTACTCTTGCGGCCAATCCTCACTCTTCGGCGAGCTCCAGTCCGTCGTGTTCAACTCCCTGATTGCGTCCTTGGAAACGTAGCAGCTGGAAAACATTAAGAAATCGGACCTGAGCTCCAACGTGCGCATTACAATTACAAGAAAACGACGAAGTGAACCATGTACTACTTTTACCTGCCTATTTTATTATACATACTTACTTAATTACCAATGGCAAGAACGATGTCTTCGATCTACTTCGAGACCTCTTCGTCTCATATATGCAGCGCGTTCTCTGTGATGTCCAGATCCAGACAGAAGAACTGTGACAGGAGGGGATGAATTAATTACGGAAGACGAAAAAAAACGCATATGCAAACAGCTCAACTGAGATATTCATACTGTGCATTAAGCATACTATTGCTACGTATATTACACACCTATATACTCGATCATGTGACCGCGTCGTCGCCTTACTATATACTACGTACATATTCGCCGAGGAAAAACTGCGGCGGGCGGCCAAAGTCATTATACGTATATTGATTGATGCATTTTGTTGTTTTGCTAAATGGCAACAACGAAATATATATGAAAGCCAACTCCTAGGAGAGGCAAGTCAAGAACAAACCCTCGTGTATCAGACCGGCCATTTAATAGCGCGTTATATTTCTCTATTAGTAGCCAACAACAACTCATTGGAAGGCTTGTCGTCCGTCCGTCCGTCTTATCAGCTATTTCTACACGCCTTGATGACGCGCACGCGACACCGAAAATCACGCAGGTGGCGAAACGTGACGTAAATAATAGCCATTGCCTACCAGCATAGCATTCACCTTTCACGTAATGAACAGGTGGGATCCGGAGAGGTTGCGCGATTATATAACATTTCTTTCCGACCAATTCCGCACACGCATTAACTGTAAAGAAGCCACCAAAACAAAGCCATGTGAAATTAATGACGGAGCTAAAGTTTCACACTTTTACGTCATACGTGGACATTAATAGATATTACAGGCTGCAGGTTAGGTTTTATTACAATGGCGTCGACATCGCCGCCTCCTCCGGCCCGACGCCATCCGAGGCGAACGCACTCGCCGAAGGCAAGGAAGTTCTACCAGATGGAGGAGCAACCGGAAGATGCCCCTCGGGGCCACCATGGCACTTGCGACGGAGAGAGATTGGCGGCGCACATCAGGTCCGACATGATCGGCTCGGACGCTGTCTTCTCCGGCCCGTACGGCGACCGGCCCGTCGTCTATTGTGACTACGTCGCCTCCGGCCGCTCCCTGGCCTCCGTGGAGGACTTCATCGCGACGGAGGTGCTGCCACTCTACTCGAACACGCACACGACCACGACGGCGACGTCCATGCAGACGACCATGTTCAGGCACGAGGCGAGGGACGCGGTGCGGAACGCCGTGAACGCGTCCGAGCACGACGCCGTCATCTTCGCCGGAAGCGGGTGCACCGGCGCCGTTCACAAGCTGATCCAGGCTGTTGAAGTTGACGAGGGCGTGGCCGTGGTGGTCAGTGGTATGGAGCACCACTCCAACCTTTTGCCCTGGAGGGACCTCGGCGCGGAGGTCTTCATGACAGAGGAGGACGACTTGGGCAGAGTGGACCTCGTGAAGCTGGACCAACTCCTACGTAGACTAAAGGTTCGCTACGTCAAGCGCTGTTACACCAATGACCTTTGTTCATTTTATACTTTACTCAGGGTCGGCGTATTATTGGCTGTTTCTGCGCCGCCTCTAACATCACGGGTGCGCTAAACGACGATGTGGCCATCACTGCGCTGCTGCACGCCCACGGCGCCCTCTCCTTCTGGGACTATGCGACGGCCGCGCCATACGTCAACATCGACATGAATCCCCGGCTGGAAGCGGGCGGCGCGATCAACAGCAAGTCTGCGGAGAAGGACGCCCTCTTCTTCTCCGTGCACAAGTTCGTCGGCGGCGTCCAGTCCCCGGGCGTGCTCGTGGCCAAGAAGTGCCTCTTCCGTCCGGACGCGGCGCCGAACGGGGGCGGAGGCGGCTCCGTCTTCTTCGTCGGGCGCGACGACCACCGCTACCTGCAGGACGCCGAGCTGCGCGAGGAGGGCGGCACGCCGGCCATCGTCGAGGGCATCCGGGCTGGCATGGCCATGCAGCTCAAAGCGGCCGTCGACGTGGGCTACGTCATGAGGAGGGAGGAGGAGCTGATGGAGAGGGTCCGAAAACGTCTCGTCGGCCGGTGCGACAACTTCGTGGTACTGGGCAGTCCCGACGTGGCGCGGCTGCCGGTCGTTTCGTTCCTCGCACACCACCCCGAGACCGGCGCCTACCTGCATCACAACTTTCTCTGCGCCGTCCTCAACGACGTGTTCGGCGTGCAGGCGCGCGGCGGATGCGCGTGCGCCGGGCCCTACGCGCAGTCACTCCTCGGCATCGACGCGCGGATGGCGGACGACTACGAGCATGTATTAATGGAGGACGATCGCCTGGACAGGTGAGACTTCAGACAATGTATTCATGTAATTTATCGCTGGAATGATCATTTTAACCCTCCAAACTTTCCATGATTCTTCAAATCGCGTATCTTCCCAGGACTCATTTGAGACGCGGCCAGGCCGAGTACTCCTCCTTCGAGGTGCTCCGACCGGGATTCGCACGGCTCAATCTGGCCTGGTTCTCCTCCGACGCCGAGGTCGACTACATATTGGAGGCGGTGGCCATGACGTGCGAGCGCGCCTGGACCCTCCTGCCGCAGTATAGGTTTAACAACGAGACCGGCGAGTGGAAGCACTTTGACGACCTCGACTACAAGGAGAGGAAGTGGCTCGGATCCATCTCGTACGCCTCGGGCGCCTTCGAGTTCCGGGGAAAGAGGCAGCAGCGAAGGACCAACGCCGGGGAGGAGCCCGATTACAAGGCACTTTTGGAGGCCGCGGAGTCCGTGTTTGCCGGCGCGAAGCGCCAGGCTTCGAAGAGACACGTGCCCGACCAGCGAGTGCTCTTTACCGCCAACACGGAGACTGAGCGTCTGCGGTGGTTTCTCCTGCCTTTCGAGGCCAAGCAGATCTTGACGGCCGGGGACTCATTCTCTGTCAAGCCGCCTTTCCGTGTGAGGTCCTGGGCTTCAACGGAAAAATCTAATACGGACCCATGCAGTGTTGGATCCTACGGAGGCACGGGATACACCACTGACAGTGAGGTTGCTGAGCTGCTACAGGGCAACGCATCTAATCAGCACATTGATTGGCATAAGACCGCATCGAAAAGCCGCCATAAAGTTAACGGGAAAACCGAACCCGCCGAAGAATCCCCCGAAAAGAACGTTTCCTGTGACGACGGCCTCTGCGTGCTGAAGGGCGATCGCGGCCCGGCGCCCGTCGTGAAGCCGGTCAAGTCCGGGTGGCGTTCCCCACCCAAAGAGATCTTCCGGCCGTTCCTCGAAGCGATGGAGGAGTTCAAGATGGTCGGCCCGGGTGACCGCGTGCTCGTCTGCCTCTCGGGCGGCAAGGACTCGCTGAGCCTGCTGCACGCCCTGCGCCAGTATCAGCATTACGTTAAGAAGAGCGGCAACGGAGGCGGCTTCACATTCGATCTGGGCGCTGTCACCGTCGACCCGAAGAGCTCCGCATACGACCCGAGGCCGCTGGTGCCATACCTGGCCTCATTGGGCGTACCCGTAAGTGAATATTCTCTACTATCAAAATTGTGCTTTAACTTGCATCACTATATTTCAGTACTTCTATGAAGAGCAGGCCATCATGGAGCAGGCGTTGGCGGCCGACGCGTCGTCCATTTGCTCCTTTTGCTCACGTCTAAAGAGGGGAAGAATCTACGCCGCGGCCAGGTACGCTTTTTAAACGATTTTTTTAGGCAGCATATCGGCTAACTTTTGTTGAACAGGCGAGAGGGCTACAACGTGCTCGCGATGGGCCAGCACCTTGACGACCTGGCTGAGAGCTTCATGATGTCGGTGTTCCACAACGGCCGGCTGAGGACCATGAAGGCCAACTATGCGGTCAAAGAGGGCGACCTCAGGGTCGTCAGGCCGTTCGTCTACGTGAGGGAAAAGCAACTGAGGGAGTTCGCGGAGAAACAGGTAAAAGGCTAGTTTGTGGTTTATTTGCTCATTCCATGGCTAATTTTCCCCCAGGGCCTTCCGATCATCCCTGAGAACTGCCCGGCGTGTTTCGAGAGCCCGAAGGAGCGCCACCGCACGAAGCAGCTGCTCGCCCAACAGGAGCTGCTGTTCCCCAGACTCTACTGGAGCCTCCGCAGCGCCATGATGCCCGTCATGAGCATCAACAGGACGGGCATAGAGAGCAGGGTGTTTGGAAACAAGGCACGCGGCGACAACGACGGTGACGACGACGACGAAGAATGTGAACTGTGAAGTCTGATAAACGCTTGACCAATCGTGAAATTATTCTTTTAATAAAGGTTGCCGAGTGTAGTGCTAATTGAGGCTATACGTAGATGCGTTTTAAAACGTTTTTGGTTCCATTCCACGGCTTGAATTGAGTGATGATGCCTGCGCTGATTGCCGCCATTACCTCGTTCCTTCCTTTCCTTCCGTCTCTCTTGCTCTTAATCTGTCGTTAATTTGCCCGACGTCAACGGACCGCGCCCGACCGACCGACCGCCTGACCGCCGCCGACTGCATATTCGGCGTCAGTTAAATTGGTCGGCGTTTCCCTATAATAAAGCTCCTAGGGGTGAAAATAGATAAATTAGCTATCAAGTTTCTTTTAACGTATAGCTGAAAATGCAAATGAATGTATCGAATTGCTTAATTAACCATTGCGCATTTACGTATATTCATTAACCCTGCTGGACGCTGCGTATTTGACGCTCATCGCCCGCACCCGTCGAACCGACGATGCCCGGCCGATCGGACGCCCAGACGCGTCCCTCCCTCAGTCCCTCTAAAATTAATGACGTAGTCGGCCAGAGACGACGACAGCGACGCGTTTTGAGTTTCCACGCCGTCTGTCAAGTTCGGAAACCGAGCTGCCGGCCGGCCGGCCAGACTGAGATATGTGCCTAAATTAGGGGCTAGCAAGACTGACCAATAACGGAGAATACGATTTTAAACCCAAGTTAGTTGGACTCTGGTATGCATGACCTTATCCCAGGTTAAAATTTTAACACGTACGTCCGGCATGAATTGGGGCGGCTTTTTCTTGACCTGACATTCGTCTAGCTATGCACGAATTGGCCAGTTTGAATGGTCTGCAGCTGCGACGTTGATGCCTAAGTGGTCCTAATGATGAGAAATCGCCCCGGGTCCTCAACAGCTAGACCTGGCCGTCCAAATAGATTGGCTATACTAGGGTCAGCGAAGCGAAGAAGGAAGGACCGACGACCTTGCTCGGATTCCATGTAGTGAGCCCTGTTATACCTTCAGTCATACATGAATAGGTTGACGTATGTGCGCTTTTCACTTGCCTCTAGCTCGATTCTTCAATCTGCAAAGCAACTGGACGGATAAGAGATTTCCGAGATGAGGCGTGCCGTCGCCTCTCAATCTCGATGCAAGCTGGGTGAATCAATCCAACCTGTAATCACACAGAGGTCCCACTTAAAAGTCGAACAATTTAAGCCGAATTGTTTGCAATGCTAAAGCACCTCAGCACTGTATACGTATCATTGCAATCGTAGGGAGCTGCTAACACTGTACAAACTGGCCTCGGTCCACCAGTTCTCGGGTGCAGTCTCTGGCGCAGGCCTGCACGTCGACTGTCCAGCAATGTTTATGCAGATTGCACCTGTAAATGGACTCCGGCCGCAGCCGCTAGCTCGTCGCTGGCCAGCTTGCAATTGCCTAAGGATGTAGCTAGGAATCGGCAATGCAAAAACAAAAGTTATGTTCGCAATATACGTATGTATTTAGTTTATGTACAATCCTCCTTATCCTTTCTCACGTTCACGCCCCATTAATGTTTCTCGGGCCGCGCCCTATACCGACCGACCGACCGACCGACCGACCGCGTTTGTGCGCGTATCTTTCCGACCCCTCCAATCTACGTACGCAGAAGAAGCGGAAACGCCGCCGCTGCAACACATCCCTCGCTCGCTCGCTCGCTCACATTTCCTAGCATCGAGTCATAGCTAGGCGTCGCCGCCACCGTCATAATTTGATGACCGACATTCTTGGCGGCCAGGGGTATCACTTTTAGATAAGCCAATTACGCTCATAATTGAACGTTTTCAGCAAATGCCTCATTGCATGCAACACTACGTTGACCAAATTTCCTCACTCCGTAACTTCTGTCCAAGAATGCCAAATTGTGTTCCTGCTACAAAGGCGACAGCAGCATGCAGTTCTGGCTGCCAACGCCATCTGAGGAGGTTTGATTGCCTCCTCCGCCGAAGTCGTCACAGCTTCCTCGTACCGCCGGCGGGGTGTAAAACGTTTAAGTGCGGAAAAAGTAGTGGAACTGGAGAAAGAAAGGTGTGTCTGGCCGGCCGCACCCTACATGTTGCGAATTGCATCCAAAGGTCCGAGCAAGCGCCGATCTGGACGCGTTCCGGCTTAACCTGTAATCGTGAATGCATGTCTGAGGCAGATACGGATATCTTTTGCAATGCTGCAATCTCTTTTAATCTGTAATACATACGTACACTGTACACTGTGTATAACTTCCACAAAAAAATTACCTGGAAAACTACAATGACTGTTTTTTCGTACGTTAGCAAATGGATCCTCCATCCGACAAATTAGTGCAACCGCATCCCGAATGTACTCGTACTACGTAGCAGAGTATGCTGTGAACCCTATCCGTATAGGATGTACGATAGAGTGTGCCAAATGCCAGATCCATAAACCTAGTACCGCTGACCATACCGCACACGTGATGTAGTACAATTGGCAAAACGGTCGGGCGGTCGCAAAAAGTAGTGCGCACAGTTATGGTCGTATAACTTGTAACTTTAGCAGAATTAATGCTGTACTAGATGCTCTGCGTCAGACATACTGACGTCGCGACGTCTCTTCCGACGAAACAAATCAGCAGCCCAGTTTCCATTGCACCACGTATTATACGCTGACTCGATATGGGCGTCTTAATTCTCTTGATTGCCCCTTGCGTCGCGTCCGCCCGTCCCAGCGCGCGATTGTCACCGACGCACGCGGCGACGATGCCAGCTCCAAAAGGGGATCGAACGGACGAGGAGCGCGCGCATATACTACATAGCGGCGTTGCCAGAAAGGATCCATCATGGCGCAATTAAAATATCTACACGTATAGTAGTAGCTACGTTGTACTTATGTACGTACGTACACCGGACGTTACGCGCAGTGGTTCGTTCATGTACGTAAATGTATATCGGCGGCCAAGTACGTTCCATTCTAGCAACTCTTGCCTCGAAGGACGATCTTTCGTGTATGTACGTGCGTATGTGTAGTACGCGTACGAACGCCGATCCGGAGCAGAGGACATACGAGGTGCTGGAATTGCCTGGCTGGCTGGTCGGCCGGCCGGCGCTGCTCCCTCGGACGCGGTCGGACGGACGGAGCGTGCCTGTGCGAAGAAAACATAAAGGCGAAGGGGATTGTACGCCAGAAGGGGGAATTAATGTGTCGTTCTAAGATGTTGTCAACTTGGAATCTTCATTGGCCCGAATTAAGGTCGCATTGGCCTAGTTTTTAGCACCGTGCAATGCATGTAGAAGCTACTTTAATACGAAAACATTGAAGGTCAAATTATTTTTCGTCTGCAACGAAACAATGCATAGAACAGTTGCGAAGCATGCAGCGCGTGGCATAAAAAAGAATCTCAATTAGAGTAAGACGACCTCTTAAATCGAACTTTTTTCAGGCGAGCTTACTACTACACATCTCAGGCTTACTCCACTTGAACGATGTATGCTATGGGCCTAGTATATACTATATGAGTGCGGGCGGGAGCCCCGCTTCGTAAGGACTCCGAACTAGCGGCCGGCCGACCGACCGACCGTCGCGGCCACCACCTAGCTATACTCGCTTGCTCCCTCCACCAAATTCTGAGTCAGCTAGCTGGCTGCAGATAAAGTGAAGTGAACTGACGGTCGGTCGGTCGACGGAACCAGCAGCATACTGCCTGCCTGCCTTTGCCGCGGCCGCCGCTGCCGCCGCCTCCGCTGCGAACATTGACTCGTGCAGCATCTAGCGAGCGGCCAGCTCGCAAGCAAGCCTGGCGAAGCAATTGACGTACGGAGCGAGCGAGCGAGCGAGCGAGCGGAGCGGACGGACGGACAAGCAGCTATAGCTAGCAGGCTGGCCAGCTCCTAGAGCGCCAGCAGCATCGAACGAACGAACGAACGAACAGCAGCAGCAGCAGTGGCGGCGGCGCGGCGTAAAGTAGAGGAAAGGAGAGGAGAAGGAGGAGACGAGAAGGCGGAAGAGCGAACGGACGTACGGACGGACGGACGGAGGCACGGAGCAGAGACGTTGACTCGACCGAACCGAACGACGTGAAACGGAAGAAGGGAGGGAGAGGAGAGGCGAGAAGTGAACGAGGCCGGACGCCGCCGAGAGCAGAGGCCGCTGGCGTTCTTGCTTTCCAGCCTTATACTACAGAGCGCGCGGTCGGAGCAGATCCCAGAGCAGGGAGAACAAAGCGAAAGCTGGCCCAGTCCTCTCGTATATGCGGAGTCGAAGCAGTGCACGTGCAGCACGACGAGTATACGTACCTCGATCGTCTCGGCTTTCTTCCACTTGCTCCCGGCGATCTCCTAGCTCGTCGAAGGCGTGACCGTGCGGCCGACACACGCACGTATCGCAACAGTTTGGGTTGGGAGAGGGAAAGGCTGGAAGAAAGCGGAGGAGGAGGCCTCGACTCGGCACAGACAGAGATCGAGATATCAGCCGGACCGACCGACCGACCTACATGAGGAGTGTGCCTGCATGAATGTATGTGTTGCTTGCTCTCGGAGCCGCGTATGCTATGCTCGTACGTAAGTGTAGTACGTGCTAGCTGTACGGACAGTCGCGCTCTCCGCTAGCTCTTCGGACGAGGAGGAGGTCGAGGCGGCCGGCCGGAGTGGAGAAAAAGGGAAAGAAGAGCTCCTCCAACGCTGCTGCTGCTGCCGTCGCCGCCGTCGCTGCTTCGTCTGTGGTCGCCTCCTCTCTCCAGCGAACGAACGGACGAACGAGGCTGCAAGGAAGGAAGGAAGGAAGAAGGCAGAGAAGAAGACGACGAAGACCATAGTCATTACCGAGGGGAGAGTGTAGTACTATACTGGGTTTGGTCTGGAGGCCCGTTCGTCGAACCGACGAGCCAGACAAAAGTTTCAGATCCTGGCTGCGAGCTGGAGGTCTCAAACATCGGAGCTGTGGACACAAGCGTATACTATACGTAGCTCCCATCTCTCCTCCCTGGCTGGTTAAGCTATATTGGCATAAGAGGAAAATGGACAGATTTGAGTGAGACAGTGAGCGAAGCATCCACGTACGTACCGAGTCGAGTTCGACGGGCAGGCTGGGGTTGTTGGAACCCGCAAGTTCGGCTTGCTACTGATCGAGTGCATGTGTCCGCCGTGCGTACGTACGCTCGCTCAGCGTTGACGACGGCGAAGTGTTCCTAACCCATTGAGCTGACTAAACTCACAGATCTCGCCACCATGTTCAACGGACGCCTGAAGATCACGATTTGCGGCGCGGCCGAGCTGCAGCACACGGACCTGACCAAGAGGTTCCAGGACCAGCTGCCGCGCCGCGGCGAGGCCGAGGGCTCCGGTGCCGCGTCCGCCCTCAACCCCTACGTCGCCATCGACGTCGACTCGGCGGCGATCGAGCGGACGAGCATCAAGGCGAAGACGAAGGAGCCCGTGTGGAACGAGACGTTCACGACAGACCTGCTGCGCAAGGCGGAGGCCGTGGGGCTGACGGTGTGGCACGATGCCACCATCCCGCCCGACGACTTCGTCGCCAACTGCAGCGTCAATCTCGGCGACCTCATCGACAAGGAGGACCAGCCACTGCACGACCTATGGGTACGTACAACGTGCATGGTGATTGATTTAGTAGGCCTGCTATGCGATAGATAGAGAGTGCCCGACGTAGTACTTGCGTAATTGACTTTTCCTACTTTTGACGACAACTGTAACTGGATGCACTAGTAGTATAGGAAATATGTGGCTGTAACGCCTTGGGTGATTCCTCCTTCTTTTCTTTCAAGCGCCTTCATACGTACTCACGTACACGTATGCAATTGGCCCATGGCGTAACCCTGAACACCTAGCTTTAATTATGGATTCATTATACTCGCCGACGAAAGTATTGTTACGAATCTTACTACACAGGTGGCATTCCCGCACGTACATACAGTAAATGCAAGATTCGGTTTTGACCCGAAGAAACCAGAGCTTATTGGAAAGCTCTAGTCATGCCCCGCCAATTTTGCAGAACAGATTTCCGATGGCCCGGTTCCTCAGATTACGGCTCACGTAGTATTATGTGTGTATTCGTATATGTACATACTAGGAACGAAACTCAGTTTCGTTTTACTAAAGAATAGACGGCAGCTAACCGAGAACGCCGCCTTTCTTGGTGATTTTTGGTGTGAATATAAGGCTAACCGGCGAGCAGACCGGCGGAGGAGGTTTAGGAGGAGTCCATTCTTTACTAAAACGAAACTGAGTTTCGTTCCATGGTATATAGGGGGCCAGAAACCGATAATATTCTTAAAGTCCCCTCTTCCTGCGTCATGCCATCCATCTCGACGGATTTTTTTCGGCTTGTCCGCAATGACGTCCAGACCGCCGACCGACTGTATTATGCAATTTTCGAATAGAGCACTCAGTAGGTGACTTTACCCCATTCGCGCAGGTCGACCTGGAGCCCTCCGGCAAGATCCACATCAAGATCGAGCTGCAGTGGGCGTCGCAGGAGGAGCAGTCGCAGCCGCTGCGCCAGTTCAAGGAGCAGGAGGGCGGCTTCGCCAACAAGATGCGCAGAGGCGCCATGAAGCGGAAGGTGCACCAGATCAACTCGCACAAGTTCATGGCCACCTTCCTCAGACAGCCCACGTTCTGCTCGCACTGCGGGGACTTCATTTGGTGAGTTGGTTGATTAGACCTTTCTTGACAGAATCTGACTTTGGTGCTTCCATTCCATTGTCCTTCAGGGGCCTGGGCAAGCAGGGCTACCAGTGCCAGATCTGCGTGTGCGTGGTCCACAAGCGCTGCCACGAGTTCGTCACCACCAAGTGTTCCGGCGTCAAGGACAGGGAGTCGGCAGACGACGTACGTAGCCCATAGTACCAGCAGACGTTTTTCCACGTGTTTGACATGTTCATCACTATTACAGCCCAACACCAAGATTCGCTTCAAGGTGAACGTGCCTCACCGGTTCACGGTGCGCAGCTACCGGAGCTTCACGTGGTGCGACCACTGCGGATCGCTCCTCTACGGGCTCTACAGACAGGGGCTGCAATGCGAAGGTGAATAGAATTACTTGGAAACCAGCCCAGGAGCACGACACATATAGTAGCAATCCTTTTTATGCAGCTTGCCTGACGAACGTGCACAAGCGCTGCGAGAAGAACGTAGCCAACAACTGCGGCATCAACGCGCGCCAGCTGGCGGACATCCTCAACGACATGGGCATGACGCCGGACCAGCTGACAAAGTCATCCAAAACGCAGTCGGCGGCAGCCGCAAAGAAAAAGGTACGCAAAAATTAAAAGCAAAGCGCTACAGTCCTAAACATATTTGCCTTTTGTTATTCAGCCCCACTCTGCGCCGCTCGCAGGCGCCGGAGGCGGAGATGGAGCCGGCGCAGGACACGGAGCCGGCGGAGACTCGGAAGAAGAGGTAAGGAGACGTAAAGTCAAAGTCGATTGTCCGCACCGGGTTACAACATGTGTCTCTCCTCTCTAGGCCAAGCTGAAGCTCCAGATCCAAGCGCAGAGGGAGATGGACGAGCGCCTGAAGAAGAAGGAGTTCGGCTCGACGAAGAAGGAGACGGACAGCGAGCGCGGCGGCGGCGGTGTCGGCGGCAAGGACTCGACCGCTGGCCCGGGAATGGCCGGGAAGCCGTCTCTGCAGGAGCTTGTGGAGCGCCAGAGCGGCGGCGTGAAGGTCGGCCTGGACGACTTCCGCTTCCTCAAGGTCCTTGGCAAGGGCTCCTTCGGCAAGGTGATGCTCGCGGAGAAGAAGGACACAGAGGAGGTGTTCGCCGTCAAAGTCCTCAAGAAGGACGTGATCGTGCAGGATGATGACGTCGAGTGCACCATGACGGAGAAGAGGATCCTCGCGCTGTCCGCGAACCACCCGTTCCTCACGTCGCTGCACTCCTGCTTCCAAACCAAGGTTGGATTGAGACATTATGAAGATTTTAACCTGTCCCTAACGCCATTGTTCTTTCGCAGGATCGCCTTTTCTTCGTGATGGAGTACGTGAACGGCGGCGACCTGATGTTCCAGATCCAGCGCGCGCGCAAGTTCGACGAGACGCGCGCCCGGTTCTACTCCGCGGAGGTCATGCTCGCCCTTCAGTACTTGCACAGGCACGGAGTCATCTACAGGTACGTACATATACGGCTCCGCTAACTTCCATCGAATTCTTTTACTACCATGTTCTTAATCAATAACAGAGACCTGAAGCTGGACAACATCCTGCTGGACAGCGAGGGCCACTGCAAGATCGCCGACTTCGGGATGTGCAAGGAGGGCATCAAGAACGGAGTCACGACGACCACGTTCTGCGGCACGCCCGACTACATCGCACCAGAGGTAGCACAAATACATCGTCAAATTGATATTGAAAGCCCCCACATTGTGACTTGTATCTCTGTTTCAGATCCTGCAAGAGCTCGACTACGGCGCGTCCGTCGACTGGTGGGCGCTCGGCGTCCTCATGTACGAGATGATGGCCGGCCAGCCTCCGTTCGAGGCGGACAACGAGGACGACCTCTTCGAGAGCATCCTCCACGACGACGTCCTCTACCCGGTCTGGCTCTCCAGGGAGGCGGTCTCCATCCTCAAAGGAGTAAGATGAGAAAGACTTCATTGTGCGTGACGTGGCACATTCCTTTATCCTTTTCTCTTATCCTTGATTTGCAGTTCATGCAGAAGAACGTTTCCCGTC
>JAAUYK010153442.1_pt1 | contig 15114 bp, 14 predicted proteins | sample 7278021 | NCBI WGS metagenome assembly JAAUYK01 (sample SAMN14350223, study PRJNA611818) | marine sediment metagenome | isolation source: surface marine sediment (1.8m) | place: French Polynesia: Moorea | collected 2018-08
AGCCAACCACAGATTTATACCAATTGGTTTAGAGTTTGTCTCTTCAAAGGACTGTGTTACCGGGGTAAATTTATTCGGATAAATTTACCCAGTTAACAAAGTCATTTGAAGAGACAAACTCTAAACCAATTGGTATAAATCTGTGGTTGGCTCCGCAGATCTCTCTACACTGTCCAAAAAAAATTCCTGGGCGGTGCCTAAGCACCTTGATCTGGTTCAGTCGACCTGGGCAGGCATCTGCTTTTACCCCTAGTGCAGGTACCGTTCATGAGTGCAACACATCGGCTGACCCCACAGAGATGCGTGCATGTGCCCCATAGGGCAGCACCGCCCGAGTGTCAGTGTCTAGAAGCCGCCTAGGGGAGTCTTTCGACATATAGGAGTCAAACTCAACTATTCGGTTTGCCCCTCAGAAATCTGAATACTCATATCTTCAATATCACTGGTGCCCTACCGCTTTAACTCTAATTCCTCTTAACGCTCTCTCATCTACTATATAGAGTAATATTAGAGAAGGTACAGCTAAATGAACTAAAACGACCGCAGGAACTAGTGTTCAAATACACTCAATAGTCTGGCCTTCTAAAAGCCCTCGATTAATAATAGGAGCAAAGTAAACCCCTCCTAAGACTACCCCCACAGTTCTCAGAATAAATACTAATACGACCATGGCAAAATCATGAAAAAAAATAAACTCCTCTATAATAGGGGAGGTAGCATCCTGTAATCCTACCTGTGCTCATGATGTCATTTCCTGGATTCAGAAGAATTAGCGTAGTTCTAAGTACGCTGTGCTCCCATAGGCCCTCAACCATAGTAGAGTACTCAATTAGTTAAGATCCAACGCCCGCCCCTGGGCCTCTACCTGTGATTGATTCCCATCAATTGTTGGTCTAGAAAACTCTTTCACTGTTTTTAAATCACAGTAACCAGAAAATTTACCCTGCCTATCTACGCGGAGTTTCCCCCGTGTCCCATTAAGACCACCTCTGAAATCCAAATATGAGTTAAACAATCCTTCTTATAAGCCTCAAATTCTCAAACACGCCGAATAATAAGCTTAACCGAATTATGGTTAACTTACTATCCCTCTCAACCTCTGCTCTAAGTGAGTCAAATAAACGAGGATTCTATTAGCACTATTTCTTTAGCTGAAAGGCCAAAAGCCACTCGAATAAAGTCAGTTTCCTTTCAAATGCCGACCCCGGTAACCCCTGCTGTAGATCTAAGCAACCTCTGAGCCTAAGAATTCATGAGACTCTTTGGTTAAAGCTCTATTATTTAATACTAAAATTTTTCTAACGTTTAGAAAAACATTTTTATCCTCAAGGAGGCCTACCCGTAATCAGCAAAATACTGCTGAAGCACCCTCTTATCCCTCTCATTCAGAATTACCACCAAGTGGAAAGTTTTTATGAGAAATAGACTTCCCCTTAAGCCCCTCTGGAAAATCACTTCGACTTTTCTGTGAAAGTAAGAAGTTCCCGATCGGATGAGTTTATTATAATCTCTTGGGTGGTAACTAAAGAAGTTATAAGAAGCTTATAAAGGTCGGCCGCTCTCCCGGCTTTGACTCCCTAACCTTTATTAAATTAGCACCTTCTCTCCAGACAGGTGTTTTGAATTCGAATATATCAGCCTGATAATAAACTTAGAGCTCTTAGGCCTAGGGCTCTGATATAACTCCAGTTTGAATTCTCGACTCGTAATATAAAGCTTACGGGGGTTTCTAATATAATGCACCCCTCTATATGATATGGCGCCTTAGTCTTAATCGTGCCTTGGTGTTAGAGTCTCAAGCACGGGCCTTGGTCATAAATACTTTTTCTTCTTATTTTTGTTTAATCGCAAATTTTTCATCTGAGTCCCCATAAGCCATTCCGGGGAGAGAGCCCCTTTCATTCGAACAATCCTGAAGCTTATCCCCTACTCCTTCAGAGCCTCAACAATTCACATAATTAGAAAAAGAATCTGAGGAATATGCTATCTTTTCAACCGACTCTAGGCCTGTCCTTAATTAACCTAGAGACCTGTCTTCCAAAAATCTGGCTCTGGGCCATACCCTCTAATCTAAGAAATCTCTTGTTCCATGAAAATCAAAAACTAATATTGGCCAGGAAAAGTGTAATTAAGCAGATCGCTTGGACCCTCAAAGTTACTCGATAATACTTAACCCATAACTTTGGGTCATATCAACTAAAGAAAGTGCAATAATTGTATAAACAGATCGCTAACATGCCTAAAAATTCAAGTACAAACTAAAACAAAATTATTAATTCTGGCCAGTTCCCTTATAATGGAGACATCGCCTCTTCCAAGACTAATTGTCCTCATGGTATAATTTTCTGGCATCTCAGACAAACGAATATTAGTACAGAGCCATGTTTATCAGCAAGTTACTTCCGAAGAATTCAATAGATTGATCATAATTTGAGAGCCCATTATTCTCTAACAGTGTTTTCTTTTTATCAAATTGTCATTTTTTAGGCCATCTTTTTCACTATTTTCAATATACAATAACCAAAAAAAAATTTTTTCCCTAACCTTTCCCCCGCAAAAGCGTTCCTCCCTCCGCAACTACAAAGTACTGCTATGAAACCCCGTAAAATTTCAAATATGCAATATTAAAAAATTTCCTTTCGTAATTTTTTTTTTACATGAAAAAAAAGATAGAAACCGATCTGACTTTCGTCGATCTAAACTCAAATCACGTAAGAATATAAGTCGAACAGACTTTTTATATTAAGCTCTTGCGCTTTTTTCTTGATTCAACATCGAGGTCGTTTATTATTCTTTTGATAAGCACTCAAAGTATTTGCGCTGTTATCCCTCAGGTACCTTTTTAGTAATCTAAGAGGTTTTTTCTTTTGTTTTTGTGTATTGTATTTTGTTATTTCCCCAATCAATTATTGAGACACTCATCTATCTTAAAGGTCTAAGGGTCTTCTCGTCTTTTTTTTATTACAAATAATTTGATTTGCACTACAAATTTAAAAATTTTCAAATATAGATTTTTCAGAAATCCCAGTCATCCAGCTAATCAATTAAATTAACATGATTTTGCTACCTTAGCTTAATTAGGCTATTTCTTTGAGATTGAGCGGAGGCTACTAATTTTTTAGATAAGTTTTTAATAAACTATCTGAAATTTTTGAGTAAATATAAAAAATTTACAATTTTTTATTTATAAAAAGATTTAATTATCATTTTTATTTTATTGAATTAGATTATAAAGCATGTTTTTAAAATAACTTAAAAATTTTAATTTTTATAAAAATTTTAGATCCCTTTTATTACTTAGATAATAAAAAATTTTTTGGTGGCCAATTATTTCAATTAACTTTTTAAAAATTATTTAACATATCGCCCATATTAACCTTCAGGGGGTTTTCTACAATTTCGATTGGTTAATAATTCTTATTTTTTAGATCCTTAATTCATAATACAAAAAGATGACTAGATAATAAATTATATATTAGTCGAATTTTATTCTGTTAACCTCGTTAAAGTATAAAGTTCTTAGAACCCTGAATACATAGGCTTGAATTAAAGCAACGCCTATTTCTAGAACCCCTAGCATTAAAATGGCAATTATTACACCTAAACAGATTACATAGTTAGTCGCGGGTGCTTGAGATCCTAATAAATTTAATAGGAGGTGACCAGCAATTATATTGGCAGCCAATCGGACGGAAAGGGTTAGGGGGCGAATGATATTTCTAATTAGTTCAATTAACACTATGAATATTATTAGAGCCGCGGGGGTCCCTAGGGGAACTAAGTGGGCTAGCATTTCATTAGTTGAATTTTTTCATCCGAAAATCATATGACCTAGTCAAAGAGGCAGAGCTAATACAACGGTGAACACAATATGGCTAGAAGATGTGAAAATATATGGAAATAGCCCTAAGAAGTTATTCAAAGAAATTGTCAAAAACAGAGAAACAGGAATTAATAAGGCGCCTGGGGCGGTTCAATTAGGCATGACTGACTTGAACTCGTTGAGAACAAAATTTAAAATTGTTCTTATGATTGAAAACAATTTGGTACTTGTGAGTCAAATACTTCCAGGAAGAATTATTACTACTAACGATGAGATTCAATTTATGGGTAAAGATAAAATAGACTTTGGTTCAAATACGGAAAAAAGATTAGACATTGTAGTGGATTCAGGATATTGTTACGGCCACAGAAATGTAGAAGAATAGGAATAATAGAATTCAGTTTATAAAATTTATTTGAGGGATTCTTATAAAAGGTAAAAACTTTTAATCTTAAAGATTTTGAATTTGGAAATTAAATATAATTGTATACTATTGAGATTAACTTTGAAGGTTAAAAGTCTTAAAACCTTAGTAGATTAAATTGTTAATAATGACGATCTAGTTTTACGTATAAAATTAATTAGTAAACCTAGGGCAAGTCTAGCCTCTCCCACAGAAACAGTAAAGACTGTTAATATAAAAGATAAAGAAAATAAACAGAAATGACTCCTCGCTATTATAATCATAGCTCTTATTATTACAACTTCCAAAACCAGGAGTATCATTAAAATTTTTTTATTAGAGGTGTAAAGTTTTAAAATTAAAATTCCGATAACTAGACTGATTGCTAGAAAGATTTTTTTTGTAAAGATTGAAACTACAAGCAGAGAAAACAAAATTATCATTTTTTGATAATAGCGCCTTTAAAGCTTTGAGATAGTTTTACGGCTAAAATAAGTGCTAACAATAAATAAGTAATTAGAAATATTATATTAGATATAGCCAGAGGCTCCATAAAGGATTTACTAATATTAAAATTAGAAAATTTTCATCTTAAACTTATTATTGGGGTAATCACAACCAATATGATTACTAGATTTCTTATTTTAGGGGAAGTTAATTTATCTGATAAAGATAGGGTAGACAAATATAAAAATATGACTATTATTCCTCCTAAGAAAATCAAAGCGATTACTAAAAAAAGCCAAGAGGAGTTGTATATTCCGGCCATTGAGGCGACTAGCAGACTTATCAGAACCATTATAATAGATATGGATAAGGGATTATTGGCTCTAACAATTAATAATATCAAAATCATATAAAAAGAAAAAATTATTTAATATAATTTCTATTTCCATAAAAATTACTTTGCTACGACTTATCCTGAATAGGAGTGACGGACAATATATAATTAAAAGATTAATTTTTCAATTTTTTAAGTTACTCATAAATCCTGTTCTTAATAATTCTTTAAGGCATCTCAGTTTTTTAGAAAAAGTTTAGTGAAGCCTGACTAGAAAAATTTATTTTGAATCAACGGCCACGCTAATACTAGATTCCATTGAATAGTGGGTTTTCTTTCCAAGATTCTCTATGGTTTTCTTTTACATTTAAAGTTTTTAAGTTTTAATAATTATTACTTACGTTAAATTAATCGCTACCAGGGCTCTAATCTTGTTTGTACAAAAATTTTTTTTTAAAATATCAATAGGGTAATTAGACTTTGGATTTTTATTTTGTAATTATAATTTTATAAACTATATAGCAAGGTCTAACCACGGATGCTGGCACCTTGTTTTCCCTATATTTAAAGTTTCTATTTCTATAATAAAACTTTGGATCAGAGTAGATTCTTAATTCTGTAAAAATTTACTTTAAAATTTTTATTAGCTAATGCTTAGACAATCAAAAATTTACAAAATTTTTATTTTAATAAACTACTACGAATTGTAAAAGAAATATATTAAAATACTTTCTTGATTAATTTTCTGCTCATCAGTATAATCAGATATATAAAAATAATCAAACCACGTCCACGAAATGCCAATATCATGCCGCAGCTTCAAAACCAAAATGGTGATTAGCTCTGAAGTGATTAGAATTGATGCGTAAATAACAAACTAGTAAAAATGATGAGCCAACCAATACATGGAGACCATGGAATCCGGTAGCCACAAAAAAGGAAGACCCATAAATCCTATCTGCAATTCTAAAGCTAGCCTCATAATACTCTAAAGCCTGCAGAGAAGTGAAATAGGCTCCTAGGATAATGGTCACTAACGTGCCATTTGAGGCGTTGGAATGATTGCCGCTTATAAGGGCATGATGGGCTCAAGTCACCCTGACCCCGGAGGATAAGAGAACTAACGTATTCAATAAAGGGACTTGAAAGGGGTTAAATGGGGTGATTCCGCTAGGGGGCCATGAACTACCAATCTCAAAATCGGGGGCTAGTCTTGAGTGAAAAAATGCCCAAAAAAAAGAAACAAAAAAAAATACCTCTCTAATGATGAACAGTAATATTCCTCATCGAAGTCCAAGTTCCACGATGGTAGAGTGGAGACCTTGTAAGGCACCCTCTTTGGATACATCCCGCCATCACTGGAATATGGTAATTAAAACAATTAAAAGTCCTAATATCATCAAAGATATTCTTTGGGCGTGAAATCATTTAATCAAACCCGAGGTAAGGAAGAAAGCACCGATCGATCTTACAAGGGGCCACGGAGATTCGTCAACAAGATGATAAGAATGGCGGATTATATTTGACATGAATTATGTAAAATGATTATGGTCATGTAACCATAAAGATATTGGAACTTTATATCTCTTAGCAGGGGCTTGATCGGGCATGATTGGGACAGGGTTAAGGATAATTATTCGCATGGAATTAGGTCAGCCAGGATCTTTGGTAGGAGATGATCAAATTTACAATGTAGTTGTCACGGCTCATGCCTTTATTATAATTTTCTTTCTAGTAATACCCGTATTAATTGGAGGATTTGGAAATTGATTAGTTCCTTTAATATTGGGAGCTCCGGATATAGCATTTCCACGGCTTAACAATATAAGATTTTGATTTTTAATACCAGCCTTGTTTTTATTATTGGCTAGAGGATTGGTAGAAAGAGGAGCAGGAACAGGGTGGACTGTCTACCCCCCTCTTAGAAGAAACGTTTCTCACTCAGGAGGTTCAGTAGATTTAGCAATTTTTTCTCTTCATTTAGCTGGGATCTCTTCGCTTTTAGGAGCAGTTAATTTTATTAGAACTTTGGGAAATCTGCGTGTTTATGGAATGCACTTTGATCGAATACCTTTATTTGCTTGAGCTGTATTAGTTACTGCGATCTTATTGCTGCTATCACTTCCGGTACTTGCGGGGGCCATTACTATATTGTTAACTGATCGCAATCTTAACACTACCTTCTATGATGTTTCGGGAGGAGGAGATCCTGTACTTTACCAACATTTATTTTGATTTTTTGGACACCCCGAAGTATATATTTTGATTTTACCGGGATTTGGATTGATTTCTCATATTGTTAGGCAAGAGAGAGGGAAAAAAGAACCTTTTGGGATTTTAGGAATAATTTATGCCATAGTTGCAATTGGGGTTCTGGGATTTGTGGTATGGGCACATCATATATTTACTGTGGGAATAGATGCAGATACTCGGGCTTATTTTACAACAGCAACAATAATTATTGCAGTTCCCACAGGAATTAAAATTTTTAGATGATTAGGCACTTTTTATGGCTCCCGATTGAGGTTTTCGCCTTCTCTCTATTGAGCTCTCGGGTTTGTATTTTTATTCACATTAGGAGGCCTAACTGGTATTATTCTTGCTAACTCTTCTTTGGACATCGTTCTTCACGACACCTATTATGTGGTGGCGCATTTTCATTATGTGTTAAGTATAGGCGCTGTTTTTGCACTAATGGGTGGGTTTGTAAATTGATTTCCTTTGATCAGAGGTTGTACATTGAACCCCTTGTGGTTAAAAATTCAATTCTTAATTATGTTTTTAGGAGTCAATATTACATTTTTCCCCATACATTTTTTAGGATTAGCAGGTATGCCGCGTCGTTACTCAGATTATCCGGATGGCTATTTTGCATGAAATATAGTTGCCAGTGTGGGTTCAATCATCTCTTTAGTTTCAGTTATAGTATTTGTGGGGATTGTATGAGAATCATTGGTCTCTCACCGGGCCCCCATCTCCAGAAAATCGACTACCGGCTCACTTGAGCTCTTACATTCTTTTCCCCCAATGAATCACAGATATAACAGATGTCCGTTATTAGTGTCTAAATTTTAGAGTAGGCTAATTAAGCTAGAGGGCTCATAACTCTCTGATAGATCAACTAAGTGTTATTAATATTAAGTTTGGAACTAAAATGTAGTTTATAAAATATAGCTTTGTCAGGGATGTGGTGTAAAACATATTAAATTTTCTTTTTAAAGATGAAAGTTTGGCAGAATTTAACTGCCTAAGTTATAAATTAGAAATTTAAACTTAGCATTAACTTTGAGAAGCTGTAAATTTGTTTTGAAAACTAATTTTGGTCTGATACCATTCTCAGAAGGCTAGGCCTCAATTTCGTTAACAGCGAAATTATTAATTCTGAAATCTGAATCAATCTAATTTTTTAGAGCCCCATTCTAGCACTAGGCCCCCAATTATAAATGTAAAAAAAATTAATAATCTTGTGAATATTGTTTCGTCAATAGTTTCGTTTTTTAGTATTAAAAAAGGGTATAAAATCACTAACTCCACATCAAAAACTAAAAAAATCAATGAAATTATAAAAAATTGAAGTGAAAAAGTTTGACGCCTATTCTCTCAAGGGGAGAATCCACATTCAAATGGGCTAAGTTTGTTTTTATCGGAAAAAGCTTTTAAACTTAAAATTGTGATGAGAAAGACTATTAAAATAGCAAGAAAGCAAGATGTACATACAATAATTCTTAAAATAATAATATCTCACAAAAAGAAACAAACCGAGTACTGTTCAAAAGGAGTGTAATCTTAAAACCCTGAGTTCACGACAAGAGGTGGGACACAGGGCTGAAATCTCTTGAGCAGGAAGAGGTTGGTTAACAAAAGAATACAGTAGTAGGTTATAGGTTGCAGCTATAAACGCCATAAGAAAAATCGGCCCCGCTATTCAACTCCTGCTCTTAAATACTCTAATAATTATTAAGATCTCTCTAGGAAGATTTAAAAAAGGAGGAGCAGCTATGTTTCTCGCTCTAATTAAAAATCAAAAAATAGATATAGAGGGAATAATTCTTAAAAGCCCCTTTTGAATCACCATGTTGCGTCTTCTTCCTCGCTCGTAGGGCATGTTAGCTATTCTGAATAAAGCTGATGAAGATAGCCCATGAGCGACTATTATTATTACAGCTCCTACAACTATGGTCTCTGACTTTAACAGCACACATATTACCACTATCGCTATATGACATACTGAAGAGTATGCAATTATAATCTTTATATCTTTTTGACGAATGCACAGTGTGGCAGTTAAGGCTCCTCCAAGCATCCTCACTCCACTAAAAAAAAATACTATAAAAGAATTTCCCCATAAAAATGATAGTCGAATTACTCCGTATCCGCCTAATTTAAGCAGGATTGCTGCCAACACTATAGACCCTACTACTGGGGCCTCTACATGCGCCTTTGGTAACCATAGATGGAAGGGATATATGGGGAATTTAATTAAAAATCCCAGAATTAAAGATAAGACAAAGAAATAATTTATTGAGGAATTCACTAAAAAAACCCCTGTGGTTAGTCCAGCTAAAGAAAGATTGGTAATATAAATTATTATGATCAATAAGGGTAGAGAAGCCGAAAGAGTGTATATTGTTATATATAGTCTGGCAAGAACCCGCTCAGGTTGTCCTCCTCAGCCGTAGATTATTATCATAATAGGAATAAGGCTTAATTCAAAAAATAAATACATTATTATTATTGAATCCGCAGTAAAAAATATAATAGTAACAACTCTTAAAAAAAACATCAGCAATAATAGTATTTTAAAATCTGTTTTTGTGCAAGATCTCCCAAGTGAGAAGACTATTAACAATAAAATTAACATAGTTAACCTGATCAAGACCAGTGAGATGAAATCGCCTATAAGCCACCAGTTTCTAACTATGGCTATAAGAGGACTGTTTAGTATAACTATCCCAAATCAAAGGGCCAAGGCGCATACAATTAAGATTATGGGTTCCAACCTAAAAAGAGATGACATTAATAAATTAAATTCAATAGCCCAAGCTTCTCTTTTTAACTTGCAATTAAATGTACTAAGTACTTATTGAGCTGGGCCGAAACCAGGTTTAAATACTACTGTTCATGGTTTATTTTATCATAATAACCCTTTGTTCAGGCACAAGTGAACCGCTGAGATGCAAACTCAGAATCATAGTTGAATACTTAGAATGGCAGATTTATGTGCTGTCTTTAGGCGACAGAAATGGACCACAACCAGATATTATAAAACTTAGTGGCGGAATTACGTGTTGCCTTTAAGCGGCAGAGATATAAATGGATTGAAGATTCTTACAATAGGCCAAGAGGCAATAATAAGAAAAAATAAAGTCGTTAAAAACTGCCCGGTAGGAAGATAAGGGTCCTCAACTGGTCGCGCCCCAATTCATGTTAATAAAATAACTGTTCCCACTAATCCTCATCTAAAGATTTTAAAAATTACACTTCTTATGTGGGGGCGTGAGTGTGCTAGGTCTATAAACGGAAACACATACAATACTATCACTGAGGCAGCTAAAGCGATTACTCCTCCCAGTTTATTGGGAATAGATCGGAGAATTGAATACGCAAATAAAAAGTACCATTCAGGTTGAATATGCACTGGCGCAACCATTGGATTGGCGACGTTAAAATTTTCAGGGTCCCCTAAGTCTCACGGAAAAATTAAAACAATTAACGTAAATAACGTTAAAATTACACAGACCCCTAAGTAGTCTTTCATTGAAAACTCTTTATGAAATTCTACTTTATTGTAATTAGAGCCCAGCCCTAGGGGGTTAGATGATCCAGAGGAATGCAATAAGGCAATATGAATTAAAGCAACCGCAGCCACGATAAAAGGAACTAAGAAGTGAAATGAAAAAAACCGAACCAATGTTGGGCTATCCACAGAGAACCCTCCTCAGAGTCATTTTATAATATCTCTCCCTAAGTAAGGAACAGCTTGAATCAGCCCAGTAATAACGCTGGCGCCCCAGAAAGATATTTGTCCTCAAGGCAGCACGTAGCCAAGGAAGGCAGAGGCTATTACTAACAAAAGAATTGTTGTTCCAGCTATTCAGGGGTGCATTAGAGAGTAACTGTTATAGTAAAGCCCTCGACCTGTATGTAGGTACAAACAAATGAAAAATAAACTAGCACCATTAGCGTGAAAGGATCGCACTATTCATCCTAGGTTTACATCTTGGCTAATCCGGGCAACTCTAATAAAAGACAGGGACGATTCAGCGGTAAATTGTATCGCTAGGAACAGCCCTGTCGCTACTTGAATCGTCAAACATATTCCTAATAAAGAACCAAAATTTCACCAATAGGAAATATTTGCAGGAGATGGGAGATTGACACTTTTTTTAAAAATTAAAGAAATCCATAATAAGGTTTACAGCCCTATGCTTTTATCAGCCATCAAGTTTATAGTCTCAGAATTAAGGATGTGGGTTATAGTAATCTCGAGATTTTTGTTTTCTTTGTTAGGGGTATCTAGAAAAAATTTGTTTATAGCATGGCTTTTTGTGGAATTAAACTTGGTGGTTTTTTTGGGGACTCTGACCATGAGATGGAATCTTTTACAAAGAAAAAGAATGCTTTATTTGATTATTCAAAGAACAGCATCAGGGGTCTTCTTATGAGCCCTTTTGCTGTTCAATTCAAACAATGTTGGCCAGCTTTTCATGTTCATCTCTTTGATAATTAAACTAGGGGGAGCCCCTTTTCATTTTTGATTTTTAAAATTGGTCCAATCTTTAAGATGATTAGAGATTTTCGTTGTTTCTACTGTTCAAAAGGTTTTGCCTCTATTTATAGTGAGGGCAATTAGATTTAGAGGAATAGTGGGTCTGTTGAGAGCTTTTGTAGCCTTTTATTCTGGGCTTATAGCTAAAGAGCTAAAGTTAGTACTCGGTTACTCATCTCTGTTCGGTTTGGGTTGAATATTAAGAGGTCTTAATTTTGAAATAATATTCTTTTTCTTGGCTATATATAGCTTAGGCTTTTATGTGGTGGTGACATCTCTTAGTGCTAACTCTCAGAGAATAATTGCAGTGAACATCTTAAGATCAGGGAAAGCTTATTTAGTGTTAATAGGGCTATTAAGCATAAGGGGAATCCCTCCTTTTTTTGGTTTTTGGGGGAAAGTAGCGAGAGTGGTTTATATATCCGTTTTTTCTGTGTTTATTCCAAGGACCTTGGTGATTCTGTCGGCAGGGCTGGCCTTTATATACTTTCGCACAATTTTCATTTATTTTTTTAGAGTCTCAGGAGTAGCTCTTCTCTATAGACGCTCCTCTGTAGCTGTAGGGGCAAGTTTAGTGCTCTTAAGAATTTTTTTTTTGATTTAGTGTAAAGGTGTTTAGCATGAAAAATTTTGAATTTTTAGGGCTTAATTTATTAAGATACACTAGTAAATAATAATTAACAGAAGCAGGAGTACTACTATAAATAAAATTTTATTAAAATAAATAAAAGTTTTTGAATTGATTAAAAATATTTTTATTAGTTTGGAAAAGAGAGAGATTATTAGATAAATAATAAGTTTCAGGTCTATTTTTGCATATAGTACAGAACTGACTGCCAAAAAAGAGCTGGAAGTTTTTCTAGAGAAGAAAGGCAGAGCCCATATAGCTCCCAAGGCTCATGACCACAGTAGGCCACTTAGCTTGTGTTGAGGGGAGCAAGCTCCTCAGACTCTTCCTCCGATGATTCCAGAAATTACACTAAATTTTATTGTGTTATCAATAATTGGGATCTCTGGAGATGAGATAATAACCCACCTTAGCATGCTTCCTCCAATTGTAGCAAAAGGCACTAAAATTATTATAGCCTCAAATATCTTATTATCATTATCATCAATTAAGCTTATAGGGAGTTTATTAGTACTATCTCAGGTCACTAAGACTAAAAATCGGACCCTATAAGCCGCAGTAAGAGCGACAGATAGTATTAATAAAAATAAAAAAAACGAAGCGAGTGAGTGCCCAACACTGAATTCCAAGATTTGATCTTTAGAATAAAAGCCGGCTATAAATGGAGTTCCTATTAGCCTTAGATTAGCCAAGATTGCGACTCTTGGTGTTAGTGAGAGATTATTATTGCCCGAAAAAAGCATTCGTAGGTCTTGAATCCTTGAAGACAGATGGATTAGATTTCCTACTCTTATAAAGAGTAGAGCCTTGAAGTAGGCATGAGACAGAAGATGAAAATAAGAAAGAACACTCGACCCTATTCCTATAATAGTTATCATTAATCCTAACTGTCTTAATGTCGATAAAGCTACAATTTTTTTCATATCTATCTCTGTCAGAGCTGCTAATCTAGCCAATGTTATAGTAAGACATCCTATAAGTATTACTAAACTAATAGAAAAAGTTGAGAGTAATTTAGAGATCCGAAACAACACATAAACTCCGGCAGTAACCAAAGTCGACGAATGCACTAAAGAGGATACGGGCGTAGGAGCTGCTATTGCGGCAGGGAGCCACGCAGAAAAAGGCAACTGAGCCCTTTTAGTGGAGGCAGCTACCAGGATTATTGCTGCTGCTAACAAGCTGAAGCTAGATTCCTTAAAACCAGAGTAAAGTAACATATTTATCGACACCCCCCTGACCAGTAAGGCAATACTAATTAAAAACAAACAGTCCCCCAGACGATTGGTTAAGGCTGTTAAGAGCCCAGCGTTTAAGGATTTGTGAGAATAGAAATAAATTACTAGTAAATATGAGGTAACCCCTAATCCATCTCAGCCGATTAATAAACTGATTAAATTAGGCCTAAAAATCAATAGTACTATGCTAAAAATAAAAGCAAAGACTAAAAGGTGAAATCGAGTAAAAAATTTTTCTTTCCTTATATAGGAATAAGAAAAAGTTAAAACAGAGGCAGAGATCAAGAGCACTGATATTAAAAATCTTACAGAATAGACATCGATGATCAATGGGACTCTAATACGGAGAGCTCCGGTCTCCATCAGGCTTCATTCAACAAAGAGCCTGGAGATGCCCCTATTTATAAAAAAAATGAAAGCTATCAAGCCTACTAAAATTAAGAAAAAAAGAGCCTTGCTTAAGTTAGATAATTTCAACAATATTTTCACCAAAGCTTATAAAGCGTTACTTTGAAGAGGTAAAGAAGGACAGATTAAGGTAGTAGAGTTTATTATTGTAGTTGTTCCAGTATTAGTGAATGTGGCTTTTTTCACATTGTTAGAACGAAAAATCTTAGGTCTAGCCCAAAGACGCAAAGGCCCCAACAAAGTCTCTATGTTCGGTCTTTTGCAACCTGTTGCCGATGCTGTCAAATTGTTTATTAAAGAGGCTAGAGTGCCCCTGTCTTCAAACTTTGTTTTTATTTATTCGCCTGCTGTAGGGCTGCTCTTAATATTGATAATTTGAAACTCGGAGCCTTTTAGGGGGAGGTTTGTAGAACCCCGTTTCTCTATAATTGTTCTGTTGATAATTTTAAGATTGGGGCTATACCCTTTATTGATATCGGGCTGAGCATCCAACAGAAAGTACGCCACCATTGGGGCCCTCCGAGGAGTCGCTCAAACCCTGTCATATGAGGTGAGCCTAGCTGTAATTCTAGCTGTTGCTTTATTGCTCGGGTCCTCTTTCAGAGGATCGCAACTAGTTCATATCGGGACGCTTGCCCCAACACTCTGCCTCCCTCCGGTCCTTTTACTATGGCTAGTTAGAGCAGTAGCCGAGACTAATCGCACACCTTTTGATTTTGCTGAGGGGGAGTCCGAGCTCGTCTCCGGATTCAACATTGAGTATGCGGGGGGTGGGTTTGCCCTGTTATTTATAGCAGAATACGGAATAATCATATTTTTTTCATTGTTCACAGTTCAGCTATTCTTAGCCTCTGGCAATATAATAATTACAGTCTTAATGGGTATATTGTTGTGCTTTTTTTGAGTCTGAATCCGAGCCACTTTGCCCCGTTTCCGTTACGACCTACTTATAGATGCTGCCTGGAAAATACTGCTCCCTATTAGCCTGGCCCTCTTTGTCTTCTCTTTTTCTATATTAATATAGAAAAAGAGAAGACAAAGAGGGCCAGGCTAATAGGGAGCAG
>JAAUYK010191820.1_pt1 | contig 15112 bp, 11 predicted proteins | sample 7278021 | NCBI WGS metagenome assembly JAAUYK01 (sample SAMN14350223, study PRJNA611818) | marine sediment metagenome | isolation source: surface marine sediment (1.8m) | place: French Polynesia: Moorea | collected 2018-08
CTTGCCAGACCAGCTTTCCTCCCTGCTTTGCCGTACGTGTCCTTCCTTCCCTCTAGAGATCCAACCACGGCCACCTTTTTCAGCTCCAAGTATCGATTTTTAGCCGATGTACGAGAGTCTCCCCCACCAAAAATCAACAGCTGGTGGTAGGCCGACGGCGGACGGTGATCGAGCCTCTGCCCCGTGACAGATGGCGGAGGACTCCATGGCCTAGTCTGTGATTATTTGGACGGTTGGGAAACTGGCCAGCTCCCGTTTGACAATGTCTGGGGTGGTGTTGAGCATGAACGGGGAGGACGACGACGGAGATGACGTCGCCAACCTGCTCCAAGGTAGCGGATCAGAATGTGTACCTAGTTTGTCTTATTCACCCAATATGATTGCATGTCGCAGGAGATGATGACGGAGACGGCTACGATGAGCGCTACGACGGTCCCCGTCAGTCAAGGAGACACCGCGGGTACAGCGGAAGACGTAACTTCACCAATTCGGTCCGGTCCGGAACCGTCGGGAACGTCGCCAACACTTTCGTACTCGGGTGCATTTTCTTCGGCATTGTAAGCATGCGCAGAAGGAATTTAACCTTAAATATGTTATTTTTGCCAATGCTTTTTTTTCCACATGAAGGGTTTCACGAAGTCGCTGCTGGATCAGAGCGCGGCCAGCGACGCCAGCCCGCAGCCGACCCAGACGCAGATGGCCTCCAGCCTCGGCTACATCTGCGGCTTCTTCATCTGCGCGCTGCTCCTGGCCAAGCTCAGTCGTTTCTTCCTCCTCTTGCTGGCGTCGCTCAGCCTCGCCACCGCCCTGGCCGTCGTTCCTTGGACGTCGTCCGTGCCCGCCGTCGACGCCGTGTACACCGCGATCGGCGTCGCCCTCGCCCTCCTCATGGCCGTCGGCAACGTCGTCTGCCTCGACTGCTGGGGCACCCGGTCCGCTGCGTACATCATCACGCTGCACTTTTGCCTCAGCCTCGGACTACTAGCGGGACCGGCCATCGTCGACCCGCTCTCCCACACCAGAGTCCCAAAGTTGATGCAGGAGAAGCTCAACATCGGGGCCGAAAACTCGACGGCGGCGCACCTCTCGGCCGGGAGGGTGAAGAGGATGGTTAAGGAAGGGGAGGGTATTGCTGCAGTGGACCCTTTTCTATTGAAACTCTTTGGACACAACGACGATGCCACTTCTTCGACGCATCCCCCAAAGCGAAAACCTACGTTCACCGACGGCAGCAAGCTGGATAACACCATCGACTGGGAGACGGTAAAGGTGGCGAAGCCGTCACTGGAGGAAGTGAACCGCGTGGCCGAGCCCAGCACCAGTAAGAAGCCGCCAACAGTCGAGGAAGCCTCCGAGGCTTCGATTCCCCATCCGGCGGCGGATCCTCTCATCGAGGAGGAAATGCAACAGATTAGCGAGGACATGAAGAAAACCGACGAGCTTTTGGCCATGCTGAGCGAGAGCAAGACAAATGTGAGGAGGAAGCGAAGCTACGGCGGACATGGCCGCTCGATTCCCTCCCCGCAGAGGCCAGCAGGCTTCGACCTCGAGCCGGAGATCTACGGCCGTCAGCCTCGCCTGCCTCCCCTGCGTCCCCGGCCGGACGTCATGTCCCGCTACCCGTCTCGCCAACAGCCTCAAGACTACAACGCCTGGCCCGGAGATGATTATGTCCAATCGTTCCCCGAAGCTGGATACGAGGACGCCGCTATAGAGCCGCCTCCCAAAAAGGTCGTCGACGCTGCTAAAACACTAAAGAACTACCTAAACGGAGACTTACAAGAGGACGAAACAGGCGCTGCCACCAATGGAAGAGACACGGAAGCGGAAACGCTGAAGGTTGACATCACAACCCCGCCACCAGCCACAACTGAAAAGCGGCCGGTCAGCACAACCACTGTTGCAACAACCACGACCACCACGACTACAACAACTACTACAACTACGACCACGACTACTTTCCTGAGGAGAAAGAAGCCCCTCGGTTCGTTCGACAACGATACCACAATGGACACGCAGTCGAGCAAGGAGAACGAGAAGGGCGACGACGTGACTATCCTGACCGTCTTGAACGAGTACGGCGTGCGCAGCCATCAGAACGTCGGTTTCGTCCTGGACTCCGTCTACACCTACTTCTTGGCCCTTGTTCTCTTCTTCTGCCTGTGCTACAACCCGCGGGAGCCGAGGACGGCCCGGCCCGAGTCCGCCAAGTCGTCGGAGGAGTCGAGGATCTTCAAGTGCTCCTTCTCCTTCCTCCTCTTTTTCTTCTCCTTCATCATTTGGGCCATGTTCGTCTCCTTCCGCCACATCCTGCCCCGGATCCAGTCCCTGATGCAGGGCGTCGGCGGCGGCTTGGGCGCCGACGACCCGCGATTCCTCTTCGTGGAGATCTTCACCGTCTCTAGACTGCTGGCGGTGTTCACACAGGCGTGCTTCGGACCCGCCGCCCTACTCACCATCTCACTCTTCGTCACCTTTGTCAGCAGCGTCATGCTGGTCTTCGCCGACCAGATGTCCTCGCCGGTGGTCTGGGCCAGCGTAGTCATGCAAGCTGTACGCCAACTATCTTACTAGAAACAACAAGGAAAAATTAAAGCTAATTAATTCCTCTAACACTAGACTGGACAGGCTCCCCTGGTTCCCGGGGTGATCGCCTGGGGCGACTCCTATGTGCCCATGACAGGTCATGCGATTGCCATAGTTTGCAGCGGCCTCGCTCTGGGCGAGCTCGCCGTTCCGCAGATGTTCGCCACCATGTCGTCGAACCCGCAGGTGGAGGCGTCGGAGAGCGCGAGGATCGGATTCGCCATGACCGGGGCCGCCACCATCGCCGGACTCCTCTTCCTCTCGGCTTTCATGCTCGCCAAGAAACATGGCAGCAGGTAAAAACAATCTAGGTTCATTACCTAGGCGCGACTAGAATATTAATAGAGGCTATTACGTATTCCCTTTGGCAGATTTAGCAGGCCTCCGTCTTCCGGGTACGAACTGGCCTGCCAGGAGGAGCTCCTCAACAACGCCGAGGACGAGCTCGAGGACGAGGAGGACTTTGAGGTGACTTCCTCGCACCCGCCGACGCTGCGCTTGAGCAGCGTGGAGACGAGGGAGGAGGATCAGGAGACAACGGAGGCTTGAATATTTGATTGGAATTAGAATTACTCACTCACTGTTATGTACGTAAATAGAAGGGGAACTTCTCGAGTTTAAAGGCGTCGACCAATTAATGAAAGATACTCGAAATATTCTATTTTGAAACATTTAACTGTGTATTTATTTCTCTAATAGGTCGTCGACAAACCACCAATATGCATATATATTGTAATAGCAATAGTAATACACGTGTAGCGTGGAATTTGAGATACAACTGAGCACGGTCTGCGGTTGTGATGTGCTGTCTGGAAGCGTCTCATACTGACAGGAAAAATATAGATATTAGCACATATTCGCGTTTCGCAATATAGCCTTATTACGTACAGCCACAATTTACGCTATGGATATAGTAGTTATCTGTACACGCTAGACTGAAAGGATCGATCTGTGAACAGGTGTTCGATATGGTCGTCTGCGGCCCTGCGCGCCTCGACGCCCAGTGGGGGCAAGCCTTTTAAGCTATGCTTATAATAATTACTGTAGAACTATCCAGTTTGCTGGAGCAAGGACGTCATCGTAGGCAAGTTTCTCAGCAGGCAAGTGTACCGCCACCTTACAGGTGCGATCGAAGACTACAAAGATGCACTACGTAAGAAGTACTACTGCACTGTCCACTGATCCGAGTCTCAGATCATCCGACCGAGATAGTCGATAGAGACAGGGAAGAGGATGTGTTCCGTAGATCACAATGCTTTGCAGTCCCAAACACCTTTAGACATTGTAGAAGTTGTTGATCTGCGTCGCGTACTTCTTGAGGACGTAGTGCCGCTTCAGCTTGAGCGTCGGGCCGAGCTCGCCGCCGGGCACGCTGAAGTCGACGGGAATCAGATTCCACTTTTGCACGCGCTGAGCGTTCGAGGTCGCCTTCGAGTTGGTGCGGTCGATGCCCTCCTGAATTGCCTTCTTTACGGCGGGGTCGGCAAGGGCCTCCTCCACGGTCTTGGCTTTGCTGCCCACCTCCCTGCACCAGTCAACGGCGCCAGAGGTGAGGGTGGATTTCGGCTCGAGGGTGTCCTGGTCAACATCGACCTGTTAAGTAAAGAGCAAATTATGTGAGTCCGTCGTTAATTGTACGAGAGAGTCTAATGTACCAACCTTGAGGGTGAGGAGGCAGCTAAGGAATTTCCTTTTGTCGCCAATGAGCATAGCGTTGCTGACACAGGGCAGCTCCTCCTTGATGATATCCTCTATGAGCACCGGTGGCACGTTCTCTCCCCCTGCTGTGATGATGAGCTCCTTGATCCTGCCCGTGATCTTGATGAAGCCGTCGGCGGCTTCGGTGCCGATGTCGCCCGAATGTAGGTAGCCGTCCGCGTCAATCGCCTCCTTGGTCTTCTCCTCGTTGAACAGGTAGCCCATCATGACGTTCCTTCCGTAGATAAGGACTTCGCCGTTGCCGTCCGGATCGGGTTCGGCAATGCAAGTCTTCATGCCAGTCAGAGTGGGGCCCACGGTGCCCAACTTGTTGTGACCGGGCTTGTTTCCCGTCTGCGGACCGCTCGTCTCACTCATGCCGAAGCACTCGTAGATGGGCATGTCGAGGCTGAGGAAATACTTGAGAGCGTCCATGGGCATGGGAGCAGCGCCGGCGCCAAGTATCCTGCACCTGTCGAACCCGAGGTTGGCCTTCACTTTGCTGAAAACGAGCTTCTTGGCGATGGGGTAGGCGTAGCCGTTCTGTGTCGCGCCCGGGTCCTCCAGAGCCTTCATGTTGTGGTGCAGACCGGTCCTCTTGGCCCAGTCGGCGACGACCCTCTTCACGCCGCCGGCACTCTTGCCCATCTCGATCATCTTCTCCTTGATCTTCTCGTACACTCTGGGAACGCCGAAGATGACGGTGGGCCTGACCTCCCTGAGGGTGCTCACCAGGGAGCCCTTGAGCGCGTTGCGATCGGCGAAGTAGACGGTCGCGCCGGAGGCCATCGGCATGAAGACGTCGATCATCTGCGCGGCAGAGTGGCTCAGCGGCAGGTACGAGATGAAGCTGTCCTCGCGGGTGATCGTCAAAAAGGTGTTGGCCATGCGTGCGGTCCACGTGAAGTTGTCGTGAGACATCATGACGCCCTGTAGTAATAAAGAGACGGAATTAAGCTTGTATGACCTGCCTGCTCGAAACTGAATTACGTCAAAACCGTTGGTTCGTTACCTTCGGGGGTCCAGTCGTGCCGGAAGTGTAGATAAGCCCGCAGCACTGGTTGATGGCGATTCTCCGGAGCCTGTTCTCCAGCTCGGCGTCCGACTCCTTGATGCCGATCTGCAGCAGTTCCTCCCAGCTGAGGACGCCCTCGTGCTTAGGAACGCCCAGGAACTGGACGATGGCCTTCAGGTGCGGCAGCTCGCCCCTCACCGCGAGGATCTTCTCCAACTGCTTCTCGTCCTCCACGACGAGGATGTTGGTCCTGCAGTTCTCCGCGATGTACTTGCACGCGGGAGGCGAATTGGTGGTGTAGATGCCGCAAGAGAGGCCGCCGGCGAGGATGGCGCCCGCCTGCGAGATGAACCACTCGGGCGAGTTGAAGCCCAGGATGCCGACGGCGTGGTGGCGCTCCAGGCCGAGCTTGATGAAGGCCTTGGCGATGGTGCGCGAGTCGGCCAGGTACTGCTTGTACGTCCAGTTGACCCACTCGCCGTTCCTCTTGACGGCCATGGCCATCTTGTCCGGGAAGGCGGCGGCCGCCTGCTTGAGCAGCGTGGGCACGGACAGCGGTGGCACCTCGCTCGTCGACGCCATGTCGCGGAACGTCACCGCCCCGTCGGCCTCGGTCGTGCTCAGACACGTGGCCGGCAAGATCTGGTCGGGACCGTTGAGAAAATCCTTCTTCTCCGTCTCGGCCATGATTGCGTTCGTTCGTCTGTTCCCTGGTTCTCTTTCTTTGTTCTTACTTCGCTAGCTCTTTGCCTTGGATGGGAATTGGATCAACCAACCGACCGTTTGGTGTGTGATCGACCGCAGCGGTGCGACGGTGTTTCACAACTGACGGGTTTACGCACACTTGGGATTTTCTGTGCTCACACGTCGTCCGCCGTCGCGTCGTCCGATCGCCCGACGAGCGCGTACAATCGCCTCGCTCTCGCCCTCGCCGCCGTCGTCCGTCCGTCCGTCCGTCCGTCCAGAACGATCTCTTTTTCGAGCGAGGGAGCTAGCGAGCGAGCGAGCGGGCATGCGCCGGGCAGAAAGAAAGAAGATCGTACGATGAGGACGAGCGACGAAAGCGGTGGCCAGCCACGACTGAACTGACGGCTGATGAGAGGCCAAGCAGGCAGGGACTCGGCACGGAGTGATGGAGCTCGGCCTAGTATGGGTTATGGAAGTCCCTCGAGAGGTCGGGATGGGCCTTTGGCCTTCTTGCTCTTAAGAGAAGGGATGGTGGCCCGTCAAGGAAAGTTCTGGCAATAGCCGCGCTGGTTTTTCCCCCGGAGCGATGGTCCGATCTGTTGTGAGCTAGGTGAGCTCTGCCACGAGTCCGAAGCCAGTCGCGCGGATCAACTCCACGTTGCCGACGCCGTCGTAGTTGCTGGAGTCAGCTAGAAACGCTCCCTCGCTCCCTCGCTCGCTTGATCGCTCGATCGCTCGATCGCCGAGTCGGCGAGTACAGTTGCACCACAGAGGGAGGGAGGGAGGGAGGGAGGGAGGGAAGGAGGTAGAGGGTCGGTCGGGCGTCGGCCTGAGGGCTGAGAGGAGAGCGAGGGAGCGAGCGAGCGACAGGAAAACGCTTTGGAAGACGCTCCAACAATGCAAAGCTGCCTGGTGCCTGCAGTGCAGTGGAGATTTCGCCTAGTGCCTGCCTTGCGCGCGCGCTCGCTCGCTCGCTCGCTCGTCGTCTGCTCCCCTCTGATGGCGTGATCCTCGTCCGACCAATCGTCTGTCTCTCCGCCTCCAACGCGGGCCAATCCCATTCCCCGGCGGATGGCGGCGCGCGAGCAGCAACAGCAACAGGAAGGAGCAAAGCAAAGCAAAGCAAAGCAAGGCTAAAGCGGAGCGAGCGAGGGCTCAAGCTAATCGACGTAGCGGCTAGGAATTAAGCTAGGGAAGGAGGAAGGTGGAGGAGGAACAAGTGCGGCTACCCGTAGCACGCAATAATACGTAGATACGTATGTAGTACACCTCCTTTCATCGCGATTGGAACAAAAGATGCCTGCGCCCAATCCAAGTGTGCAGTCAGGCGCTAAATATCTGGAGACTTTCACAAAGCAACCACCAAATACATGTTTAGTACGGATAATATCGGAAGATGCGCCGGAAATATGTCAATACGCGACTGCATGGCGCCGCGATATGCCGTTCCTCGAACTCGGCCAAAGACGCGACGTCAAATCAATCGCACTTTGCGTCTAGCTGTACAAATAGCAAAGTCGATTTCGAATGTGGCGTGATCCGTCGTCCGAGGAGTCGAACTCGTTGCACTCAACGTCCGCACAGAAGATCTCTTATCGGAAAATAAAATTTAGGCTGCTGCCGATCGACCGAATGAATGAAATGAAGGCGTCAGCAATCGAGTGAGAAGGCCCACGTGCACGGCCGGGTTAGCATCGCACGGTTCGACCAAATGCGCATTGGACAAAAAATTCCGTGGTCGACCGCGATTCAGGCTGATGGCATTTTTGCCGGAATTAAAAATACGTTTCGGATCTCGCATTATACGTGTCATATAATGCAAGCCAGCCGGGGCGGGATAGATATGATGCAACTTTCCTAGTACACGTACGCACTACATCCGCCGTCCGACCTTCCAAGGCGATCCAGTGCATGACGCACACTTTGCGTCCGGTCAGCAAAAACGTTTTCTTCTGACTCACGCGTGCACTTACGCCGCGTCAGCATACGCATTTGCGGATATTTGCAAGGAACGGAGCAAATTCCAGCATAATATGACGTTTTGATCGGTGTGTACTATACGTACATGATTCCTTCACAGATGTCTCGCATATCCTTATGCCGACCGATAATCTTTCTCTTTCCCACTGTTGGCAAGCAAGCTGGGTATAGTTCAGGTGCAATATACGGAGACATGACTATAGTATGCCTTTCCTGCTCGGATGATCCGACGGGTCGGACACATGTGGAAAGAAGCAGGGACATCATCTTCACGTGTCACGGGTCGCGCCCTCCTTCTTCCGAGGTGTACGTACTCTTCGTACCTTGCCTACGTGCGCTTTACAATGACATATGCGAAAGGTACTTCTGGCGGAGCTTCTAATAGGCGTATAACCGGATAGTGCTGGCGCAGAAAGGCAGCGTGGCAGTCAAGCAAAGCAATGGCGTTTACAACAGGAAAACCTTAGGCTCGTTTGCGATTGGTCGTTCAACATGTGAACAGTGAAAAAAGCTTTGTTGCCAACCTAAAGTGGAAAGATAACTATCAAGTGTTTGCTCCATATACATATAAACGCGTTTTTGATTATTCGGAAATGTTCCGGTACGTACACAAAGCAAGTTTTGGAACTCGAGTGCGCGCACGTACATATGATGGTCTAAACGTATTCCAGTTTTATTTTTTTTCCTGCTTGCTAAGCTTTATAAAGACGTACAGTCGAAGGAATTGTATACTAAATGATTGCTTTCAGTGGGTGTACAATTGGTGTTGAGCTGCTTTATAGAGGCCACAAGGAAAGCAATCTCGCAACGTACGTACAGCATTATTTGATCTCCATGCCATCACGTGCGTCCACTGTACATGTGTTCGCCGTTAATCGTAATGGGCTTACCGAAAAAATTATAGCAATCAGTGATAAAGGGTCGCCGCAAGGACATTTGACCCTCTCACGCCACCCACACGTGCATGCATGCATGATTACCGCCGGCCTGGATACAGTTACACTTTTTAGGCACGTACTGCATGCGAGTATATCACACAACTACGTAAATAACGTTGTCAGCTTCGGAAAAGCTGATCTGGCTATGGTAAAGGAAGTGAGCTCTCATCTTTCCGTACATATTACGTGGCCGCGCGTTCGCATAATACGTCGGACACGCGCATAGCTCTGGGGAGAACGAAGCAGGTCAGGGGCGTAAAAGAAGGTGCAAGTAACAACTGTGCGCCATTTTCTACAAATACGCGTACATAAAAGCGATTTATGAAGGTCGGGAGATAGTCGAATAAAGCACTACTACTTCTACGCACTATTCTCTCTTTCCCCCTGCCCGTTCATGGATGCACGTAACGCTCGCCGTCGCGACCGCATGATGTCGCCGCCCCGTCCGTGTTGCCAACTTGCTCTCGCCCAAGGTCGGATCGTCTGTACGTATAGCTAGTAGTAGACCGTACGCAGATGTCAGTAAACGCTACGGATTCCGTAGCTCATGTGGACACGGGGATTTAAAATGGGCGATAGACAACCTTTGAACTCATGTAGGATATCAGACCATGGAGCAGAATTTCGATTACGAGTTGTATTTTTTCTCTGGCTTCACTCCTCGGTTGTCTAAAGTAAGCGATCGAGAGTGTGCGTACCCACTAACATCGAAGATCTAGATGTGACAATCTTAAATGCAGAGCATGTCAATTCGTGTTCTGCAATAGAGGAATTTCTCGTAGGAATCCCTCCACTCCGGCCCGGCGCTCCCACGTCGCGAAGTCGATTCTCCGCTCGAACTTCCTCCTCAGCTCCGGCTGCATGAGCACCTTGAGCAGGAACTCCTCCTGGAAGACGGTTCCGTGGAGGAGCACCAGCAGGGACGGCTTCCACAGGAGCTTTTTTATCATGTACAGGCTGAGTACGTCGTCAGCGTCCAGAAGCAGCTTCTTCAGGTACTTTATGTGGTAGTAGACGTACTTGTGCTTGTCGTCGCGGAACTTCTCGCGACCGAGCAACTGGCCGGGGCGGACATAGTAACCGTAAGAGCCAGTGTCCTGTCGGGGAATAACAAATTAGAAATGAAGGTTGGTTTGCTCGCTATATGGAGGGACCTGTAGGGTCTTCAGGAAGACCGACTCGATTTCGAGTCCGTTTCCCTCTTGCTCAATCTCTCCTATAACCCTGTCGCACTTGGTGTAATTCTTTAGGTGTCGGAACCAGCCCCTGTCGGCAGCCGAGAGCATAGCCGTGTTGACGATTCGAGCCAGCCGCGTGGCGTCCATCGGCTCTATCCTGAAGGTGGGAACTAAGTCCATTGAACAGTAGACAATTGCACCACTAGATGGACTCCTGCAATTAAATTTTCACAAAGATGAAGCTGGCAGGGTCAAGTAAGATTACCTCCACTGGAACTGCAGGCACACTCCGGCCTTTGTCTGCGAGACGGTGACGGCGCACCTCGCGCACTGGACGAACACTCCGTCCGAGAGATTCCTTCTTCTTTCTTGACAATCGGCGCAGGTGTGGTCGGCGCTGCGGAAGACCTCGTTCGGGGTTACGCGCTCCAGCCCAGGAGGATTTTTGCCAGACCTAATTGCAGGGGCCACTTTTGAGTAAGATTAAAAAATTTTTGCGTAATGAGCGCTTACTTGTAAATTTCCTGTATCGCCGCATCCAGTCCCTCGAGCAGTTGGAAATTTAACTTCTCCAATTGGAATTCTTCGTGCTCCCCAATGAACTCTTCCATCCAGCTCGGCAAGACTCCGGGGATAGCAAAGAGGTGACGGGGATCATCGTCGTGAACCTCAAAGGGGGCTGCGCCGTCTTCAGAGTCTTCCAAGCCTTGAAAGTCTATCATGAGGTCGATTTCGTTGCCGAGACCGACCCGAGTTCCCTCTGCGACGGATCCGACGAGGGTAAATCGGGGCTGGAGGTCCTTCAGTAGGCTGCCGCTCTCGCGGCACTCATGCTCCAGGGTTCGGCTGAACGCAACAAGGTCGTGGATAATGGAGCAGCTTATACGCCTGGACAAAAACACGCTACTATTACATTTACAATTAAAGCCAATTTATAGTGTTGAAGTATTTTAACGACCTCTCCTCCTCGTTGTGCTTGCATTGGTCGATGGTGACATCGTCGTTTACGAACCAGGTCCTTTTCGGTGATCGGATACAAAGTTGGTTGTTCTCCAAGTTCTAATGGGCAAGTAGTAACACCGTTCAAAGTTTTCAATAAGGGCAGCAAGGTCTTACCGGGTATCGACATCCAGTACACCTCATATTGGCGAAGCTACACACGTGATAGACGGCGGCGAAGTCCATGCTGTCGGTGAAGTTAGCATTGTACGACCAGCTGGATTCGGCATTCTCGTTGAGGTACGGATAGTCCAGGGAGCTTTCTACGATTGTCGCGCACCTGCGGTTTATATACACGTATATGAAAACTATTATACGTACTACACCTGTGTTAACACATCATTCAACCTGTCGGGTTGGCGGCCGTCACATTTTTGCTCCTCATGTAAAATGGACATGTCCCGTAAGGCAACCTTCAAGGCTGTCGTCTTCCTGTCACCTTCATCTTCGTCCGCCTTCAAAAACTCTTGAGCAAGAAACCGAAACCTTTTCTTGGGTCCGAAAGCCGGTGATTCCAGCATGAGCTTGACCACTTCTACGTGCCGGTTTCCCATCGCGACGGCGAAGGCTGTGGTCCCGTCGGGGGCCGGCCTGTCGACGAGCACGGCGTCCACGACTCGGCGGGCGAGACGGGATATGAACTCGGCATCGCCGTTGTTGGCTGACACCCAAAGAGGTGAAACGCGGCCTGCGATGTAAAACCGATAGAGAGAAAAGCTACACTTAACTTATTTGGCCTTTTTTACCTGGAGGCCCTTCCAGATCCTCGGAAGACACTTCAAGCGTGTCTACAACAAGATCGAAGAGATCACAGTGCTCGCCTCGGCAGCATTCGAACACGACGCGGCGCCGAAACTGTCTCAGCTGGTACAGATTCCGCGGGTCGTTGACAAGAATTTTATACATGGCGCATCTTTCCTTCTCTCTCCCCACGCCGTTGAAGAGGCCTTTGGGAATAACAAAGAAATTACTTTACGTCGTACTCTTTAAAATCTTTTTACGACCGTCTAACCCAGTTTCTCCTCAGTGAGTGGTAGCTGCTCGTCCAGTACGTAGAGGAGATTGCCGGCGTGCCTCTTGCGTAACCTCGCAAAAGTGGATAAATCGCCCAGAAACATGGCTGCAACCCACTTATGTGTTAAAAAAGTTGTAAGCGCGATGTCCAGTTATGTACCATATTCCCAGGCCAGCAAGCCCTTCCACTTGACTTCAGCCTGACTGTGGAGATTGTCGGCGATGAAATCGTTCAGTAATCCCCTGGCGATGCAGAAATGCAACAGGGGCATGTCTTCTCTCGCAGGATCCGTCAGCCTCATTTCGGGCAGTCCGGCCCGCAGCAGGATCTCGACGGCCTCCGAGGATGAGGCGCAGAAGGCGGCCGGTGAACAGTTTCCATCCGGGTGAACTAGGTCGTAGCAGGAGGCCGCCGACTGTTTGCCGACTCTCTTCGGACGGCTTCGGACCTCCAAGTCCGTGAGGAGAATCAGAAGAGATAGCTGGTTGTGAAGGCTGGCCTGCGTCATGAGAGTAGCCCGGAACCGAGGGTCAATGTACCTTCATAAAGTGGCAAACATTACGTAAGCTAGCTATGGCGATTAAAATTTGGCCACTGTCGCCTGCCTTTACATGTCTTCGGCCAGGCCAGGGCATTGGATTAGCCACTGGTTAATGTCCATCTTGATCAGTATTCTACACGTGACGTCGACGAGAAACTTGTGCAACAAGTGCGCCTTGACCTGCAACAATTAAAGCGCAATGAACGAAAAGCGTGCTTTCTGCTTATGCAATTTGCATTCATTTCTTGCCATGTAGTCGTGTCTCAGATTGGACTTTAGAAGGAAGTAGGAGTCGGCGAAAAACTTTGGCGAACCCCTGAAGAGCGAGTCCACGATGATCATGCTCAGCGCCCTCTTCTTCACCGCCGTCCGGAGAAGGAGAAAGGCTAGCGCGGCTAACACCGCCGACAAAGGTAGATGATCTAGCAGGAGCGGCATTGTCCAAGTGACTGGCATGCATGTCGCAAAATTCTTGGCGAATGGCGGGGTCTTTGGCCGAGATAAAAACTCGTCCCCGCACATTGCGCAGTGCGCTGGGCCTTTCAATAGGAAAACATGACCTGCATCACAATTAAACCGAGTGACTCACGCCGGACGCGGACGCGCTTGTCTCGAGAGCGCTCGCTGCATGTTTCATTCCCGGAATTATCAAGAGGTTAGCAGTATAATGCGGAGGAAAGAAATCAAACAGGCGTGCAAACAAAGTCGTCGTACGAAACGACGAGTAAACTCGTTATTGCAATCGCACGTCACACCCGGCAGTACTAAGAAGCATTAAATTGAAATAAACTTGGCCATAAGCAATCCTAGGGCAGAGAGACGCGGCACGGACACGTAGGGAGATTTTTTGGCTGTCTCCCGCAGAGTTCAGGCTTCAGAGAGTACTTGGAATCGGCAAAAACTATGGGTTTCTGCCGGGATTTTCAATGCTGGTTGTATTGGCTCTTCAAAACGGTACCCATATTACATTCAACTTAATGCTGAAAGACAAATAACGTACTCTCTGCTGAGGAATTCCCCCTGCATACTGTACTGAATTAACTGATAACCGTACGCTTTTAAGCATGCAGGCCGCACAGGTCGAATGCATGCTCAACAAATTATTATATTATTTCCCAAAATACTGAAATCATGCCGTACATAATTGCCAACCATACAAATGTCGCGTAACATAAAAGAGTTGCTCAAAAGAGCAACTAGCACAGCGGTCCATCCATCAAACCAAATTGAGAATCTTGAACTTGATGTCTCTGGGCACTGTATTGACGACGAGCCGGCCGTCATAACTGATGGAAGCGAACGTCCAGGGATCGACCGATGACCAGGCAGCAGCGTACACGGACTCCTCGTGGTCCTCGAACACCTTAATCACTCCGTCCTCAAGGACAGCAGCGGCGTCGTCAGCTCTGCCTTCGTCACCCGGACTGTTTCCTTCCTCCTCGTCGTCTACGAGGTGTCCGTGCGGCTCCGAAGAGATGCTTGCCATGCAGGCAAGCACCACGTGGCAGTCGGAGGTGGAGGTGAGCACAAGCTCGTCATGGAACTGGTTGAACCGGACCGTCCACACCCAGTGCGAGTGGTCGGCGCGGGCTGCAAGCTGCAGCTGCGTCTGCCGGATGTCCCAGAACCTGACGGCGCCGTCGTCGCCGGCCGTCGCCAGGTGGTACTGCTTGTTGGGGTTGAAATCCAGGCAGCGGACGACATTGTGACCGGGGTTCTCGAAGTGGAAGGCGGGCTGGTGGACGGGGGTGCGGACGTCCCAGCCACAGACGTGGTGGTCGTTGGCGGTGCAAAACTGCTGGCAGTTCTGGTGCGGGTTCCAGATGCCCGTCATCAGGTTGGTCTGGCCCTTGCCTTCCAACTTGCCCGAGGTGACCACCTCGCTCTTGGCGCCGCCCCGGGACACGTCATGCAGCATGAGCCGGTTCTCGGCCAACACCATGATCTTGCCAGGGTTGTCTCCGTCACCCCCGCCGGGCATCCACTGGGCGCAGCTGACGTCACCACCGCCATGGTTAAACACGTCGAGGAAGCACGCCTGCTTCAGATCTTTGCAGGAAGAAGAGGAGCCAGAGCTAAACGATCTGTTATGTTGAAGGCCTCCGGAGTCCTCCGCCTCGTCGTGGCTCTCTCCGGTGTCCTCGTCCCGCAAGGCTTTACTCCAGACGGTGGCCTCTAGTGGGCACGTGTTGTTGTTGATCCAAGTGTGTCGGGTGAGGAACAAGTCGGGGTCTGAAGGATATTCAGTGGATATTCGTACGTACAGTACACGTAATAAAACAAAGAAGAATCATCTGGATTTTCACTCTTACCGGCTGGTGCGGCGGCCACGTCCCACACTTCCCCTACTGGATGGTTGAAGACGCTCTTTGCGAGGGTCCTGCTCTCCTCCTCGAGCTCGAGCAGGTGTACCTGGTTGCCCACCTTGTTCTTCAGTCCCTGCGTGCCGACAAGGAACTGGATCTTCTCCGTCTC
>JAAUYK010090855.1_pt1 | contig 15077 bp, 13 predicted proteins | sample 7278021 | NCBI WGS metagenome assembly JAAUYK01 (sample SAMN14350223, study PRJNA611818) | marine sediment metagenome | isolation source: surface marine sediment (1.8m) | place: French Polynesia: Moorea | collected 2018-08
CAACTACGTATGAGTGTGCACGTATGTACACGTAGTGGCTCACTGGTTGCTAACCAAGACTAGACTCAACTGAATTATGTGAGGCAGGTGCCGCTTTATTTATATATGTGTCCTATGCTAATATATTCCTTGATCAATACGCACCCACCTACGATTGAGGCAAATGGGAGGCTCTGCTAGGGGAACGCGGTTGCCGTCGCGGCCGGGGTGCAGGTTGGCGTACGTACGTGTGGACCGTCTAGTCTAGTCGGCTGGCTTACCTATACTACTAGATCAGCAGGTCCAGCTTTCCATCGATGGATCGAGCGAGTGAGGCCCGTATCGTCTGGCCGACTTTTAATTAGGCGTCGCAGCCGCCGGTGTTGGACCCACCTGGCTAGCTCTCTCTCAAGCAGGTGCACTCAACTGCAGCCTTTGCCATTGAGTGCCTAGCTTCTCCGTGCAATCGAGACGTGTCTCAAGAGAGCGCGGACGATACGCAAACTGCTTGCTCGCTCGCTTGCTTGAATCCGCCGCCCGTCGCCGCAGTTGCCGCCGCCGCCGTTACCGCCGCCGCCGCCGCCGCCGCGCCATTACGATGTGTACAAATCGTATGTAATGCTGTCCGATGCGTACCCAGCGATTTTTTTGGATTCGTTGTTTTTGCTCCGCCGGCGGCTGTCTGGATGGCCGGCCGGTTGGCCAGTACAAAAAAAAGCGCGCGCTCGATCAAGCGAATAGTTTCCATCCGTCTCTCCGAAGATGCTTCAAACAAACGTTGTTCGGGAAAATTAGTAGCTGGCCCGCCCTCGGCCCGTCGACGTCACTCGCGGGGCGACATCTTCGCTCGCGATTATCGGGCCGCCGGCTCGATCGCGTCGCGGCACCGACCGGTGGGCGCGGAGATTGAGAGCGCGGCCATGCAGGCTCTCCGCTAGCTCAGCGCATGTCTGAATTGGGTTCCGCGCGGCCGCTTAAAATGACTAATATTAAGGGACTATTTCGCAACGAACGATATTACAGAGTACGTACTTAACGACTAAAAATTGAGAATTACTATAGATTAAAGGGCATTACACTTTTAATCGTAGCAGTTAATGGTTCTGAGGGACCGGGACCTTAGGATATTTGGGCAGGAAGTCCTTCTGAATTATGGTACCAAGTACCAACTAAGCCCTACTGGTCCGTAGATTCTTCTCCGCCGGCTCGCAATGACTGCGAGACGGGTCGGGCGGTGCGACGCTCAAAACTGCACTGATTGTCGTCACTCTAAATCCATCCCCCTCTGTATAGCTAGCTGATTAGTATGATTGCACCATTTAGGAGGTGGCTAGGGAGCTGGGTGTTCAGCGAGTACACATAAATCGTCGGCCCCGCCGTTAACGGGATCCGGGAGGATAACCGGATAGCTAGACCGAAAGTTTTCCCACAACGTACGGACACTAGTATTTGCTAGTTAGCCGGCTCGCTCGCTCGATCGGTCGGCCGGGTCGGTCGTCGCAGAAAAACCGGCTTCGCCTGTCCGTCCGACTGTCTAGCTGTCTCTCTCTCTCCGAATAAACTCTTCATTTTCCTCGTCCGATATCAGCCGGCCGCGCACTGTGGTTTCCTCTCTTCTTCAGCTAGCATGACATACGGTAATAGTACGTACACGTTCGGAAGGGGGTGCTAAGTTCATTTGAGGTTGTGGATGAAAGCGCCCTCCTCGCGAAGTCCAACTGAACTAGATCGGCTGGCCGGCCGGCCGCGGCCGGCCGCGGCAGCTAGGTACGTCGGCATGACGCAAAAGGCAGGAAACAAGGTCGGAAAAGGCCTCCTTTGACGTCATGCGCGGGAACATCTGCATAGCTAGGAGATGCGACTAATTAGTTCGTAGAGCTTATTTTAATATACTGCATGTAAAGTACACGATTCATTAATCCCCGGCAACATCGTGTGCTCGGGCCCCACGGAGGTCAACTTTTTTTAGCTCGTGTACGGTTTCGCGTTATGTAGTACATGGCGACCGGCGGTGGATTGCATTTGTAGGGATCGAGATTTCTCCAGTTTCCAAGCGGAACTCGATCTTCATAAAGCTTGATCCAGTCCACTGTAGTACGTATGAAGTTGCGTATTAAGAGCTGTGTAAGTGCGCAGTTTATACTCTATGTAGTACAGCGGGCGGTAAATCGGCCGGCCGGGCTATCGGTAATCAATCGTCATGGCCGTTTGTGACGTAGGGAGGGAGATCTCTCTCTTAAACAACCACGTGTTGATCCCCGTGTACATATAGTACGTTCAACTGGGGAGAGAGGGCGGCGAGACAAAGCAGTACATGTGGACTCTCCTGTATATGTACTACATACACATACACATATGCAGAGGCTGCTACGTTGCAGTGTAAGTCCAGTTTATCTGAGAACTACTCGAAAGTGTTCCCGAATGGTTAAACTATTGAGCCAATCAGTTAACCAACCGGCCGGCCTGCTTCAACTCTTTTTCCGTGGAATCAATGCCCTAGTTTCTTTCTACGCGCTTCCAGGAAATTTCCGCGCCTCGGCCGCCGCCGCCGTCGCCGCCGCTTTTGCACTGATCGTTAGCTAAAGCCAATTCTCAAACGCGGAAAAAAGGCCGGCTAGCTAGGCGACGCGGAATTTAGATAAGAACGTACATAGAGTACACGTACTAGATACGTACGGCTATAGCTTTATGCGACTGCATCGAGGAGTCCTATTCCGTTTAGCGTTGTTTCCCGGCAGTGAACAACGACACACTCCTAATTAATAGTACAGAGAGTTATTTTGGCCTATTACATTTTGGTCTAAATATGTCGCACTTACGTATGCGTAAGTTGCAAAAATGTGAGGAAGGACTGCATGGCACGTATCTACGAATAGTCACGTTTGAATGCATACTCGAGAGTAAAAATAAGCTGTGGTCAGTACTGTGCAATCGAAAGTTTCGATCCTACCTATGTACGTAGAAAGTTCGGGGGCATTGCGAACACCTGAGAAGAAAAGAATGATGAAGAACGGAACGGACGCGGACGTACGGACGTACGCATACAAGGAAAAACGTCAGAGGGAAGGAAACCTGGGCCTATTGCTCGATCTGCCCTTGAAGCCCCAATCCGTAATATGCGTAACTTATGCAGCAGCACACCTCCTAATCACTCTTAGAAAAGCCAGTTTCTTAAGCCATCTAGAAAACTGCAGACTACATATGAATGCATTAGGGTAAAGCTGAAGAGGGCCGCATTCGGACAAAACTGAGGACAACCTGACGTGACCGAAGCTTCAAGATGCGATCCACTGGTACGGGGCACTGACCCGGCCAGCCGCCGCGCTGGGGAACTCTGCGGGCGGCGAGTACGGAACTTCCGGTGAGTCAATCTAGTTGTGCAGTTCGTACAGCTTGCACTAATCTTGAGATCGATCTTTGTAGATTTGTACGGTAACCCTTCATTGATTAACATTCTATTCTCGTTCGCACTTAATTCCGTTTTGCTGCCCCTCCCTCCGTACGTGTTCTCGACGACGTGCGCATTTCCGCACCGTCCTAGCTGCGTCTTTCGAGACAAACGCAATCGCGGGGGCGGCGCGGCGCGGCGGCGGCTTTTGACTGACGCGATCGAGCGCTTTTTATTCTGCCCAATTCCGTCCGTTCTGACGGCAATTCAGCCACCGCTAACGTCAATGAAACGACCGCCAACAGAAGCATCCAGAAGAGCTTCCGTGACGTCAAAATCACTTCTGCCTTCCTTCCTTCCTTCCTTCCGATCCATGTTGAGGATGGTTATACCCTGCCCGGCCCATAGCAACGCGTACAGCTAGTGCTAGCTGTGCAGTACCGTGACAGACAATGGCTAAAGCATTGCAATGCCATGAGAATGCATGTACGTAGGTATGTGCAGGTGTTCTGCGATCGAGTGTACTGAAATACGTAGGAACACGTACGGCTGGCTGGCTGACAATTAGACTAATTGGCGGGATGTTTTCGCTCGCTCTGTTCGATCCGTCCGCCGCCGCGGCCGAAATCGAGGAAGCTCCGGTCGGCAAGATTTGTTCGGCGATAAAAAAAGCAGTTGATTTTCCTCGTTATCTATCGGCTGCACCCGCACCACACACATACACTCGCCATGGAAAATGTTCCTTTGTGCGCCGCGGCTATGGCAGTACATACATGAACCCGTAAGACAATACGCACAGTCGCAGTATTGGCCGCCTAGTAGTATATGTGTTTATTGGCAGTTGTCGACTGTCGGGAACCATGCAGGGCTTATAATGTAAACGAGGCAACTAAAGTGATTTGTACCCTGTAGCGGTTGCCGGCCGCCACCTGTCGCGGTCCGACGCGCGACGTACGCCGCCGCCACTAGCTGCCGCCGAGCAATTACCAAATGGGGGATTTTCGCATCCATGCGATCGACCGAATGCAGGAATGTTTGAGAACAGATCTTGTGGAGTGCATTGAGTGTGGAGTGACCCGGTCGGCCGACGCGACGCTGGTGGTCGCCGATGCTACTACATTGCATTATGCCATGCATATCTCACCTCGAGCTTACCCACCCTCGCCGGGGGCGCAGATAAAGATAGCACAGATCGAGGACGGATTCATCGGAAAAAGCTACCGACCGGCCGACTGACTGTTTGCTCTTCGAATTCTACCGAAGTCCAAAAGTGACATACTAATTGCTGAATGCCGGCGATAATGATTTAACTTAAGTTAGCTGATTTTGCGAATACAGGCGGCTACAGTGAGCCGGCCGTGCCGCCCACGTACAATTTGAATTATGCAGATAATTACTTTAAAAGAAGCACAAGCAGAAAATGCATCCGTGCGTACGCGCGTACGTGGGTGGGTGGGCCGACCGCATCTAGATATCATTTATAGAGTAGGATGGGAAATCCCCCTATAGCTATAGGAATTTTATACAGTACCGTGCATACAGCCATATTTCCGGGCTGTTAAACTATTTAGGACGATCACGAGATATCTATACGACGTTGAAGTGTTACGCCTCTTAACTCGAATAATGCGCAATTTATTTAAGGGAAGAAAGATAAGCAGAATCCTGACGTCAATACGTATTACATAGGTGAAATTCTTCTACAGTAGAGACAAAGATACGAGCACCGCTAAATAGAGGATTTGCGATTGTCCTGCGCCAGGTGCTAGCTGATAGAAAAGAATTCGATTATGAAAGAATACTTCTAGAAGACAGGCAGAAGTTGCGAGAGTAATTTAATTGTCAACCATCGATATTTAATTTGACTCAGATCGATTACGTATGTTGAGTTGTAGTATTCCCTTAGTTATCCTCCTCATTATCACCCAATTACTGTATACGTAGACGGCCGGCAATCGCTTAATTTTATCTTAGCCGGATCTAGCTTACCGATCGGATTTTCCCCACGGTGATAGGCAAAATGCTCGGCAATAATTAAGCTTTGTGTGCCCGGTGCAATAATCTCGTAAAGAGCTACGCGTAGGTCCCTCCCCAATGAAATATAGTTTTTATGGTCAAGAGAGAAAACAGGAACTATGCGTATATATACAGACACAGGCGCGTTCATATTTCTCAATGTACGCATGGAGAATGCGAGCCTCTGGATTCTAATCTGTCAGTACGGGGGAGAATCTTATCATTCGGCCAGCCAGCTACGTACGCATACACGTATTCGGTTTTTCTTCCGCCTGACTAAAGCAAGTGTTGGAAAGGGCGCTAAACTAGCTTTGGAAAGGAGAAATACCGCTGGTAAAAATACCGCAAGGGAAATTCCCTAGTAAGCGATTCGAAAGTATCGCAAATCGCAAGCACATTGACAGGTGGGTGCACTTCATCATCGCTCGATCGAGCCTCCTCTATATTTAGGTACTCTTCGATCATACGCGTATGCAATTATTACTCGTAATAGCCATAGGAGCTCTGTCACGCTAGTCGATGCCTTCGACTTGGGCAATCCCCGAACTGCTGGTGTAGGTCGTCGTCTACCTGAATCTCTTCAATGATGTCTCCGCCGCCACCCGCGTCTTCGGCGCAGATCAAGTCTCCCATCTCCCTTCGCTTCCGCTTCAGCACCTGGTCGTACTCCCTGAAGATGTCGTTCACCTTCTTGATGGTCACCTTCTGCTTGTGCGTCTCCGTCACGAAGTGCCGGGTCAGATGCGCCTGGGAGGGAAAGCGGAAGTCGCATACGTCGCACCGGAAAGCGGAGCTGAAAGCGCTGCTGCAAAAGAGAAGGATCCATCACACATCGAAATTAAATCTCGTAATGATAAGATCTGACTTCATTTCTGGATGCTGCACCATCTGGTGTTCCCTGAGCCTGTAGTTGTCTGCGAGCGCCTTGCCGCACCTGTCGCAGACGCAGTGTTTGACGCCCGTGTGCTTCCTCAGGTGGCGCTCCAGGTGAGACTCGTAGCGGAACGCGCGCTCACAGTATGGGCACTGGCGGCGGTTCCGACCGGGTCCGTGCTCGCGGAGAACGTGCCTTAAATAAACGTCGCCCGAATTAACACAACTAGAAAATATGTCGATATATAGTGCATGGTCTCGAACTCACTGTCCCAGGTTCCTCGCGTTGTAGAAGGACATCTCGCACTCTCCGCAGACGAAGCTCGGCGCCGGCCTGTGCACGCGCCGGACGTGCTGCCGCATCTCGTATCGCACGCTGAAGTTCATGCCGCAGTCGTCGCACCGGTAGAAAAAGCTGGCCGCCCGGCTGCCGACGTTGTCTTCATGCGGCTGGTGCTCCTGAATATGGTTGAACAGCGCAAGCTTCGTCGGGTGTGCGGAGTCGCACATCAGGCAGTGGAGAGACTTCTCAGGATGCTGCTGGTGGACGTGAGCCCTACGGTCCAGTGGATAAAACGTTCACTCCGTGTCTATTGCGGACATTGGCGTAGTACGAGTAGGTCTCACCTGAGTGCTTGGCAGTCGGGAAATCGCAACGGACATGTCAGACACTTGGCCTTCAGTGTGGCCGCCGTGATATCCTTTGGCGTCAGGACACGCGGGGAGGGTGGGGGCGCTTTGATCTGTGTGCGATGGCCGCCAGACATTAAGAAGGCTTTGTCGAATTGGGAATACGAGCTCAATTACGTTACCTTGTGTATGTTTTCTAAGTGCCTTCTGAACCCGTTTGACGACACGAAAGCCTCCTTACAATGGTCGCATTCGATGAGAAGTCCGCGTTTATGACATTCGGTGCGATGCCGCTTCACCATATGCAGATTGCGGTTACGGATGACAGCGTACGACTACAATACGTATAAGGGTACGGACTACTACATATGTGACTTTGACGTGCATAACCATAAATACCTTTTGGCAGAAAAGGCATTGCCGTCGTTTGGGAGATTTCAATCTTGCATGCTTCCTCTTAGTCGGTTTCTGCGCTCGGTGTGGCTTGCGTACCGAGGTAGGACTGAGCCCGTCTTCGCTGCTCATGTCGCAGTCGCTCAGGAGACAGGCCATATTGTCGAGAGTGAGCTTGTTTTCGTTGTCAGACTGAGCGTCGTCCTCTAAGTCGTCGACGTCCTCGTCCTCCCCGTCTGTCCCCTCCGCCATTAGACTCTTTCCCAGCTGTTGCTGCTCGCTTTGGTCGTGAGCCAGTGTCACGCGGACGGCCTGCTCCAACAGATCGACCGGCTGGTCATTTATAGGAAGACGTATTGAAAGATCATCGGTGTTGTCGTTGCCGATGCCGGACATGTCGAGCTCGTCCACGGCAAACTCTCGCGCGACTGTCGCCAGGACGGGCGCATCAGCGCACCTGAAGCTGTCGGTCGATCCGACATGGAAGAGGTAGTGGAAGAACAAGTTCACGCTGGCCTTGGTTAGGCCGGGAACGACCACCAGGGCATCGGCAGTCTCATTAAAATGTTGCCTGGAAGTGATGACGTCTAGCTGTAGAAACGATGTAGCAGTAAATAACTCGCGTGCGGCATACGCACCTGAGGAATTTCGATACAGCGGCGAGGACCACTTTGTTCGCCTGCACGTCGCCGTCTGAACACCTGATTGTAGCGTCGAGCTCGCTCGGCGAGGACCACAGGAAGACGCGGAGCTGACCGAGGACATGCTGAGTGTGGCGCAGGCGGTGGTCGCCGTGGGGAAGGGCGCTCACTGCGGAAACGGACTCCGCAACGAAGTGAGACTCTGCCACGTCTGAGCCTCCATGCTCAACCTCGTAATCTGACGTTACCATGGTGACGAGGAGCGGACACTTGACAACCTCATAGCGACGTATAAGTACGTATACGTATATTATATAGGTCAACTGAATGACATATCTAATACACGTACGTGTACGCAAGCTAGCGTACTAGGACGCCAGGGTGGAGGCTAGAAAGCTGCTTGTATGGGGGTGCCTCCAAGCATCTACGTAAACGATGTATAATGTGAATCGATCGACAAGGTCGTATACGTAATGTTTGTCGCCGCACGGTAATAAGCTAATCTCATACAGGGCTAATAAAGACTGTACAGACGACAAATTATGAATTATATTGGTAGTTTCACATCCATTTATACGAAGAAGCGTAATGCCTGAAAGATGCTGGTGGGCCTGACTGAGTAGAGTGCTTTCTCTTTCTTTTTCAAGCATCCCTCGGTGAGTCTCCCAAGGGAACTTCTTCAGCCGGGAGGGAAAATGAAAGAAAGCCGCGGAAAACGGTACTATCGCTATGCAGCACCGAAACCTCTTCAAGTCGGCCTTGCATGGTCCTTCGTACGTTTAGGGCAGATATATTTTTACCGTAGAGTAAGTGATTCGCGTACATATGTAATTAATCCACTTGCATGGTAGGCCCCCATTCAGATATAATTACTCGTATTACGACAACTAGGTGATTAGGAATTACCTGCATGGGCTCAACAATGAATCTACGGATAGATATATTAATATGCTATGTAACGGTAGGGAATAAAACGTAACGAACTTATGGTCCCCTGCGTGGTTGTAATTTCCGTCAGAACAGGCTTATAATTGTCCGGCACCTCCATATTGCTCTTTGTCGCAACGTGTATACTTCATGCTTGCAGGGTGAGCTCGAGCATGTCCAATACCTGCAAGAAAGCAGACAGCGCGGCGTTCGATCCTTTCATTCCAATCGACGCATAAAGTCCTGCGACAACGTTTGTAAAGAGTGATACCAAAGTGGAAGATTAGTTAACCGGAGCCGACTTCCTGTCTTCGAAATGCCGCCCGCCTTCGATAACATTTGGGACTCGGCAATTGCGTGGGACAAGCAGAGAAGATCTGATCCGAACAATAGCACCACGAACCACGAGACCACTCTGCTAGTCGTCGGCAACAAGGGCGTCGGAAAAGTACGTGTGTAGGCAGTGTTTCTCCTTACGATTTTGACTACATAGAAGATCTAATTAAATTTTGATTAATAATGTAGTCGACACTAATTCATCGCTTGCTGGAACGAGAGGAAGCGGCGAAGCCCACTTTGGCGCTCGAATACACGTTCGGAAGGAAAACCAACTTGAATCTTTCAAAGGTAAGTAGACGTAAACGTAGCCCGACTCCTTTTAACGCTTAATTATTGGCCGTTATCAGGATGTGTGTCACATTTGGGAGCTCGGCGGCGGTACTCTGTTCACTAAGCTCTTGGAGACGCCGCTGTCCGCCTCGAAGTTGGAGACGCTGCACGTCGTGCTCACGTTGGACCTCTCTCAGCCGGGCCAGCTCTGGTTCCACCTTGAGGCGCTGATGGGCGCGCTCAACACGCACTTGCAGCACGCCTTAAAGAGTCCGCAGGCCAAAGAGATGGACCTGGACGCTAGTTTGAAGAAGCTGCTGGCGGCCAGGAGCGACGCCGAGCACCCGGATGTTGCACGAATGGAGCCGTGCGCATTTCCACTCATCATCCTCGGAGGAAGGTACGACGTGTTCCAGGACTTTGACCCGGAGAAAAAGAAAATCATCTGCAGGGCGTTGCGACTCTTTGCTCACCATCACGGGGCCACCCTACAATTCTACAGGTGAGTCCATGTTAGAAATATTTGGATTACTGTAGGTTTTTATTTAACGCAACTTGCATATAGCGCCAAGGACAGTGGCTCGGTGAAGAAGGCCCGCGACCTGCTCAACCATCACGCCTTCGGCACGGAACTCGGACAGGGAATGTCTCAGGATTACAACAAGCCCATTATCATTCCCGCCTGGTCAGACTCTTACGCGGCCATCGTGGGAGAAGACCAGGGCAGCACCACCTTGGACATGATGAAGCACCACTACACGACGCACTTTCCCCAATCGGTAGACTCGAATCACGTCTAGTTTTAACGATTTATGTTAACAAATACTATGTATATCTTCTTCAGGTGGACGAGCACAGCGCCCTCCCCGAGGATCCGGCCAAGGACCCCAACTTCCGAGAGCCGCAGGTCGATCAGCTTAGGGCACAGAAGGACGAGGATCTGGAGCGCTACCGGAAGGACATGGAGAGGAGGTCGAAACAGAGATGGGACGAATACTTTGATCAGTCGCAAAAATACTAGCCAGGATGTAATCGAAGCGTTCTCCTTGACTTTATATCTCTCGACTCTAAGGCGATCGTTTAAATGTAAGTATTTAAGATAATACGCATATCACAAAATCTTATTCTACTCAAAATAACCGGGATCGAAAAAAAGCTGCGGCGTCCAAATCCCCCAGACTGCTAGAGGTCTAGCCTCGTCTGAGTCGTCGGCGAGCTTTCTCCCGGCTGGCCAGACGTGTCTCCAGTCACGGCGAGCACGGCGGGGCCATCGGTCGAGACGGGCGAAATGGACACTTTACTCCTGCTGCCGCTCTCGGCGTCGCTGCCCCCGCCGCCGCTGACGCTGTCGTCCGACTTCCGCGTCGCCGGCGTGGGGATCGGATCCGCGCTGCCGACGTTTTCGGGATGAGCAAGGTTGTCCGGGGAGGCGCAATCGCCGCTGCAGTCAGGGTCGATCCGGTGCTGCTTCACCAGGATGCACTCGCCGCCCTCGGCACCTGAAAAAAGCATCGAATTACAATTGGATAGACAATTGAGCGAAGAATTTGCATATACTGTACCTGGCAGATTGTAGATGTACAGGTAACCGTCGGAAGATGCCAGCAGCAGCCTCGTCTGTTTGGATATGTTGGCAATGGCCACCGTGTTTGGCGAGGCGCCCGCCGACGGCGAGGTGTTCGGCACCGTGACTGTGGCGTAAGAGCGCGTCTGATTGAGCGTGTCCGTGACCTGAGCGGGCAGGTAGCTGGCCGTCGTGCTCACCGCCTTGCTCAGGTAGCCCATCCAAGAATTGTCCTCCTGGCTGCGGGAATTAAGGCAAGAAAAGAGTTGCATTGCATAATAAGGTAACTACGTGCGTACTAACTCGATTTCGCCTTACCTGCCGGCGGCTTGCTGCTGCTGTTCAATGGCCTGCTGCTGTTGCTCCTGTCGTCCGTCCAGCTCCTCCTCGAACTTAAAGACGTGGATGGTCTCCGTGTTGGAGCTCAGGACCAGGTAGTGGTTGTCCTGGCTGAAGGACAGGCAATAGACAGTAGCGCAACGCTTCACGCCTCGCCTAAAAAGTAAGCGCGTGTAAAGATGATTCATAATTGAGACCGGGGTCAAATACCTGAATTCAATTAGCCTGGTCCCGTCCTCGACTGAGAACACCCTTATGACGGTCCCCTTCTCCGACGCCGTTGCCAGCCGCGTTCCCGCCGCGTTGAAGGTCAGGGCAGCCAGGGGGGACTCGTGCGCCGGAATCATGATTTTGGCCTGAAGGTTGAACGCGTCGAAAAGTTGCACCTCGCCTGCAAAAGGAAGTTGCATGATTCACAATTAAAGCATGGGATTGATTGAACTTCTTACCAGTGCTGCTTGATCCCGGATAAGCCAGGAAGCAGTTGTCGCTGTTGATGGAGAGGGCGCAGAGCCCCTTCGGGTTCGGCGGCGTGTCACGGATCGAGTGTAGGATCTTCATGTCGCGGATGTTGTGTATGAGCAGCGACTCCTCGAGGCAGACGACGAGACGGGCGCGGTTCAACTTCACGGAGAGGATTGTGTTCGAGTAGCTGTAGTTGCAGATCTCGGTCCCCTTTTTGAAGTGGCACACCCGGAGCTTGCGCGGCTCCGCCTGGCTGACGAGTGCCAGCAGCGAGCTGGAGAAGAGCCGCTCCACGATCGTCACCGCAGAGCCCGACCCGCCTCCGCCGCCCTCCTTCCCATCGTTGTTCGTCCAAGAGTAGATCGGCTCCAGCTTGTTGACCGACGTCAGCGAGAACAACTTGTAGCCGGAGGAGGTGCCGAGTGCCAGAGACGTGCAGTCCTGGTTGAAGCGGATGAAGTTGATGGCGGTGGGGGCCGAACCCACAGCTGTGCCCCCTGCCGCCCCCGGAGACGACGTGAGGCTGGTGTAGCTCGTCGGAGGGGACCCCCCTCCTCCCGAAGCCGAGACCGATGAGGACACGGGGGCCGCCGCGGAAGACGCGGACGAGGACGAAGTGGCCGCCAACGGGCTGTCAGGCGGGGAGCAGCTCATGATTGCGGAGGACACGCACACGCTGCAGTCAGGTTGGAAATAACGACTATAATCCTGCTCGAGGTTACTAATAATAGCTGGCGAAAATATGAGATGAGGCAGGCTATGGAGGTGGAGGATATGGATGGGCTTCTTTTCTATTTCTCTTCTCTTCGCCTTTGTTGTCCAGACTCCAGAGCAGAGAGCAATTTGACGTTCAGTGCAGTCCAGTGTGCAGCTGTAGTGTAGAGGCCAACCTTCTAGGGGTGACATACTTTCACGCAATAATATTTAGACCTTGCTAAGACAATCGATAATGGAGATTCGGGTGCAGTAAATTCGTAGAAAGAATGTATGTAGTATCCGTTTTGTTCGTATGCTGAGGCTGAGCATGTGTCAAATGCGGACTTGATGAAGCAAGCTTATGGAGCTAGATTATTTATTCTAAGGATAAGACCATGTCTCAAGTGTTCCCTTAGTGGAGCTGCGCAATTTCAACTTTACTTGAAAAAATCGCTGGGCTCTTATCGTTTGTTGACCTTAAACAGACAAGTTATTCTCCTTACATTAATTGACTTATTACAGGTACTTGTACGCCATTTCTTGTAAGGTATTTTGGAGCGGCAACTGATGGGCGCCTAAATGTTGAACTATACGTCTTGCCCGTCGACTTCAATGTCTGCACGCAATTTGGCTCCGTTTCGTGTCAACAAAGGAAAATTGGACATACGTCGAGTCGTCGACTCGACACTCAATTAATCGGCTGCTGTGTATAGGACTATCTACTAGCTATAACCGACTTTTACGCGTATATATGGGCCGCAAGCAGCATAAGCATAGATATAGTAGCTAGTAATACCGTAATAGTATTGCTTGATAAACTTGCACACGCACAGTTCAAGACTTGACACTTTAGCGGTTTGTTCGGCACTTGGAACTATGTCCGAGGTCCCTCCCGGCCCCGCGCCCCTAGGGCTGTCGGTGCCGCCCTCGCTCTCGAGGCCGCCGCATCCGCATCCGCATCCGCATCCCTCGCCCGTCGCGGGACTCGCGGCGCAGGGGGCCAACGCAGCCACCGAACACCTCCTCGCACTCAAAGGTAGGGAGGCACACGGACACGGAAACACCTACCGGACCATGATTAGTGGCTCAACCTAAAGGCCTCTTTCGCTTTTTCTCCTTTCACTTTCAGTGATGCGCCTGACCCGTCCCACGTTCGCCGTTCCGCTGGTGGTGACGTGCGACCCGCACCGCGACCTGCCCAAGTCCAGCCTCAACGAGCAGATGGCTCGAGACGCCAATGCGCTACACGGCATGGAGCAGCTGTGCATCGCACAGACGCTGGTTTTGCCGCAGAGCTTCGGGTACGCGCAATATTCCAAGTTTTCCAACCCCTTTGCCTTTGTCTGCTTTTACAGTTGGCCATATACATATATCGATTGATTGCAGGAACATTTACCTCGGCGAGACGTTCTGCAGCTACGTGTGCCTGAACAACGACTCTACGGACACGTGTCAGCGCGTGTCGCTCAAATGCGACCTGCAGACGGCCACACAGAGGATCCCCCTCTACCCGGGCCCCTCCGAGCCGGCATTCAGCGACAACTTTGTCTCCGGCAGCTCCATCAACCACGTGCTCAATCACGAGGTCAAAGAGCTAGGAACGCACATCCTCGTCTGCGAGGTGACCTACGCCGCGCCACACAGGGAGAAGCTCAACTTCAGAAAGTTCTTCAAGTTTCAAGTGATGAAGCCGCTCGACGTAAAGACCAAGTTCTACAACGCAGAGGTGAGTATTTGTAGGAAGTCCTTAGTTACAAATATTCTAGCTAACACTGCACTGGTATCTTTCGTTCGCTCCAGTCTGACGAAGTATTCCTCGAGGCCCAAGTTCAGAACGTGACTACGGGCTCCCTCTGCTTGGAGAAGGTGCTGCTTGAGCCGTCCCAGCTGTTCAGCGTGCGGGCATTGAACTCCGTGCAAGATGAGGCCGGAGACGAGAACGCCAACAAGTCCAAGTCCGTGTTCGGCAAGGTCAATTCCCTGCACCCGCAGGACTCGAGGCAGTACCTCTTCTGCCTGACCCCGAAGCCCGAGGTGAAGGCTAACCACAAGCTGATGCGCGGCGTGACCAACATCGGCAAGCTGGACATCGTGTGGCGGACGGCGATGGGCGACCGGGGGAGGCTGCAGACCAGCCAGCTGCAGAGGATGGCGCCAAACCACGGAGACATCCGATTCACCATCGAGACCATACCCAGCATGGTCAAGCTGGACAAGGCGTTCACCATCGGCGGCAAAATCATCAACAACTGGCACGTGATTGGGTTCTTCATCCTCTTCTCGTCACAGAACGCGATATTGTACGTTTCCTCTTTCAGCGAGCGGACGCTAGATCTGGAACTGAATTTGGTAAACGTGAACCAGCCCCGCATGGTGTTCAGCGGCACAACCACCAAGAAACTCGGCCTGGTCGAGCCCTCCGGAAACCTGGACGTGAACATCGAAGTTGTCCCGTACGACACCGGCCTCCAAATCGTCTCGGGCGTGCGCATCACGGACAGCCTCTTGAAGCGGACTTACGAATTCGATGATCTCTGTCCGGTCTACGTCAGCGAGC
>JAAUYK010005007.1_pt1 | contig 15048 bp, 11 predicted proteins | sample 7278021 | NCBI WGS metagenome assembly JAAUYK01 (sample SAMN14350223, study PRJNA611818) | marine sediment metagenome | isolation source: surface marine sediment (1.8m) | place: French Polynesia: Moorea | collected 2018-08
ATAGACCTTACTTGGGCCTATAAAGTCACCAAGTATCTTTTGAAAATACCCTCTTGTTTAGGAGGAGTCTATTCTTTACTAAAACGAAAGTGAGTTTCGTTCCATAAGGTACACATAATTATACGTACTACGGAACAGCAGCCATGCAGTGTTACGCACCACACATACGTAGTAGTATACACCGCGCGGTGACATTAACTGCTAGTTCGATATTTAAAGTGTCAGCGTAGAGTACATACATATAACGTGAATTAAGATCGAAAAATCTTTCTGTCTTTCGTCGCCAGTGAGGTACAGAGGGAAAGAGGAACAAGCGAGGTAAATATATAATTTGTAACTTTCGCTATCGGATATTTTATTTCATGTCTCTGATTTGGCGTTAGCAGAACTCCACGGCCGTAAATATTATTCTATCGATCGTGCTCAGATATGGCTTCAGCATAATGCTTATATAGTACGAGTGCCAGTGGACCCTACGGTATAATTGGCTTCGAGTGGCCGTCGGCGCAGGTGCAAGTGCGGCCGAAGCGACCTTGCACCCGGCCGCCGGCCCAACCGCCCGAGCGATCGACCGACCCAATCATCAATATTCTCGCCGCCTTCTATAGCCACAGCCACAGAACGAAGAGAGAGACTTGGAAGCGAAGAACTACTGCATGCACTCATAGCTGGCCCCAGTACGCCAACGCCCGGTCGCGTCGTGGTTGGATGCTTGCTACAATATGTAGGATCCGTATACAGTACGAACTGACGGATCGAAATAGTGCTTATGTATAATTCACGTCACTAATAGGTATTTCTTTCAGTTCAAGGACTACTCGTATACGTACAATACTACATTCACTAGCTGTCAAAAATTGTGCATGGCTTCATACTCGTAAAGTACGTTGATTAATGTGAACGTTCACCACGAAATGCTCGAGATTAAGAGGTTCCATATATTCAGATTAGATTTTCCGTTTACTCCCCTCAATGCTTGCTTGTTTTCTCCATGACTCCATACATATCGCTGGCACTATTCGGGCACTCACTGAGCTCAGGCGCTCAGCTCACTCACCTGTCCTCCTGCCACAGGGAAATACGTATTCGTATTACCTTTGGTAAGGCATGATAGCTCGGCTCGGTTCAGCAAGACAGTCGCGTCGCCGTGGCACAAGTTCAACGATTGAGGAAACTCTCGACGTGTCTGTTTACAGAACCTGTCTGTGGTCTAGGCTAGGGCAATGTCAGCGACTACTTCGGGTGCGAAGCTCTCCCTGCGCCAGTTCATGCTGCGGCAGCAGGTGATCAAGCTCTACAGGGACTTTTTCCGCACCACCGCGCAGATCAACGACGCCGGACAGAGGAACGAGATCCGGCAGATGGTAAGGACAGACTTCAAGGCGAACAAGGCGGTCGATCCGGCTGAGGAGGAGCGCATCAAGGCTCTCATGTTCAACGGAGAGAAGATGCTCAGGGAGCTGAAGCAGTCGGTCGATCTGTCCAGGGCGTGATTGCATGACAATGCTTTCTAGGAGGATCAGTGGGATCAATGGGAATGGGGTTCTGAGATCTGTGAGGTCGATCTCAGCACCGACAAACGGGTCTCTGTACGAGGGTCACGTTCCGACGACCGTCGTGCAGAAGGCCGTGTTGGCCGCTGGCAGCGCCGCCGTCGGCCTCGGCAACCCATGGAGGGCGGACATGGTGGCCGTCAACGGAGAGGTCACCGGACTGTTCGCCCTCCAGTCGATGAGAGAGAGGATGTCTGCGGACGCGGAGGGACGGAGGGTGCTCGACGCCAGGCCGAGGATCAGCACGAAGACGGTGGACTTCGGGCGGCTGAGGGAGCTGCCGGAGAGAAGCTTCGGCCGCGCCTACTGCGCCTACAACGACTGCCACAACATCGGGCCGGATACGAGGGAGCGGGTGCGCTTCGTCGACGACGAGGAGCTGGCGTACGTGATGCAGCGCTACAGAGAGATCCACGACCTGACGCACACCCTGCTCGACATGCCGACAGACATGGTGGGCGAGGTGGCGGTCAAGTGGGTGGAGGGGCTGCAGACGGGACTGCCCATGTGCGTCGGAGGCGCCGTCGCCGGACCGGCAAGGTTCACATCGGCACAAGTGGCGAAGTTCCGCGCGTTGAGGCCCTGGGCCATCAAGGTGGGCACCCGAGCCAGGTTCCTCATGGCCGTCTTCTACGAGGAGCGGTGGGAGCAGGACCTGGTGGAGTTGAGAAAGGAGCTCGGCATCTCGACGCCTCCTTACTTGACCTGAAGTCAAGGCCGGTCGCATACATAGAAGACAGATAAGACTCGATCGTGGCGCCTGCCTGCATGTGACCTGATGTGTACTAGTAGCGGCCAATATACGGGACATTTGATAAGAATTAAGAAGTCATCATGCGTACGTATAGTCAGAAATCAGTTTCTCGTTGCAGAACTCGAAGGAAACATGGCTGGATCGGCGAAGCGGAAAACGACGACGACAGCGCCTAAGAAGGGGCCGCCGAGGATAGCCAAGCCCGCCGCGGAGGATGGTGGCTGGTCATGGATGTCCGTCGGCATGTACGTCTTCGCCAGTCTTCTCATCGGCGCCTACGGTCTTTTCCTTGTTGATCCCGCCGCCTTCAAGGGCTACGCTGACCAGTACCCGGTGGTCAAGCCGCTGGAGCAGTTCTTCCAGGCGGTGGAGACCTACTCTCCCTTTCACGAGTTTCTCAACGAGGACATCAAGAATGCCGACATGAAGGAGAAAATCAAGAAGGCGAAGTCAGCCTCCCCGCAGGTCCCCAGAGTGTTCACCAAGGCCGAGCTAAAGGAGTACGACGGCAGCGATCCGGAGAAAGGCCCCTACCTAGGCTTCATGGGGGAGGTATTTGACGTCTCCAAGGGGAAGGCGCACTACGGCCTGGGCGGCGGCTACTCCTTCTTCAGCGGCATCGATGGCAGCAGGGCTTTTGTTACGGGGAAGTTCAACGAGGAGGGCCTCATCGAGGACATTGAGGGCCTCAGCAACCAAGACTACCTCGGGCTGCAGGAGTGGACCGAGTTCTACCACAAGGACTACGTCTACGTGGGGAAGCTGGAGGGCAAGTTCTACGACGCCGACGGCAAGGAGACCGCCTACATGAATAAGGCTCGCAAGTGGATTGACGCCGCCCTGGCCGACAAGGAGAAGATGAACGAGGAGAAGAAGCTCTTCCCGCCGTGCAACACTGAGTGGAGCGCGGCCAAGGGGAGGCGGGTGTGGTGCACAAACAAGTCGGGCGGAGTCGACCGGCCGTGGGTGGGTAGGCCGAGGAGGCTGTTCTACCCGGGCAGAAAGGAGCGGTGCGCGTGCGTGAGAGACTCGGGCCCGCCTTCCACCGACATGTCGGCGGGCGGGACCGTCGGCGACCTGAACAACCCGCACCTGAAGGAATTCGAAGGCTGTGACCCCAAGGCGCACGAGTGCAAACTCGAGGACCCCGAGAAGGAGGACGACAAGAAAAGTGAAAAGTAATTTGAGAGAACCAAGCATTTATCTACCAAACATTCCGTCCAGTAATCAAAGACCTTGCAGCAATAATTAATGCGGCCTTTGTCAAACCTAAGTAATTTCCTGGTTATTATTTAATGCCTTCATGATACTCGTTATTGACGATTTTTTGCGTTTATCTACGAATATGTAGCGTTTACGTTGCGGGAATTAAATACGTACAAAATTAATTCTATGCTAGATGGCGACTTCGAGAGTTTCCACAGCGACTTTGATAAGACCGACGGAAAGAAAAAAACTGAGCTAGCGCTAAGGAAACGGTTATCTCATGTACGCAGCAGTCACGTAGCCAACTGCTGTCGTCTTACTCGAACTCGCAGCTCCACCTCAATTCTCTTGCTATTGAAAATCTTCTTTTCAGAATGGTAAGTTCCTCCCTACCTGCATTCGTAAGTTATTCATGGTGACCTTTTCGGCATCCGGCGCGTGCGAGAGTCGGATTTACGTTCGAAGTACGTAGTAAGGCCAGGTAGGATAGAGAGTTGACGGAAGTAGCAAGGAGACGGATCTCGTGATCTAATTAGTGGCCCGGTTGGTTACCATGTCTGGCATGCACACGTTGAGCGGCCAGCTGGCCTTCCGCCGCAAGCCCACCCTGCCCGAGCTTCCCCCCGAGTACACGTCGGACCGGTCGCTCCGCCTCGGCCTCCACCGCGCCTCCGACGACGACCAAAAGTGGAAGGTGGTGCACGTGGAAAGCGGGAGCGGGAAGGAGAACTCGCGTCCGAACTTTTCGTCTAAGTCTAACCGGTCTAATAACCGCCGCCGCCTCTCTGCTTCAGAGCGCCACCCTGCAGCCCTACCTGACGGCGGTGAAGCGGACGCTGCAAGCCGCCATGTGCCTGGAGAACTTCTCCTCGCAGAAGGTGGAGCGGCACAACAAGCCGGAGGTGGAAGTGCGCGGCTCGCCCGAGCTGCTACTCACCCCTGTGGTCGTGTCGAGGAACGAGCGAGAGAGGGTGCTCATCGAGCCGTCCATCAACGCCATCAGGGTGTCCATCGCGATCAAGCAGGCGGACGAGATAGAAAAGCTGCTCTGCCACAAATTCATGAGGTTCATGATGAGGAGGGCGGAGAACTTCATCATACTGAGAAGGAAGACAGTGGAGGCGAGAGTGAGCTAATGAACACAGCCAACAGAATGCCTGTAACGTCTCATTATAGGGGTACGACATCAGCTTCCTAATTACCAACTTCCACACGGACAAGATGCTTCGGCACAAACTGATTGACTTCGTCATCTACTTCATGGAGGAAATAGACAAGGAAATCTCAGAAATGAAACTGTGCGTCAACTCGAGGGCCAGGATCTGTGCCGAGGAGTTCCTTAAGCAGGTAAATTAGTGTATTGCATGAATCATTAAATATTCATATACTTTCTCGTTAACATTTGCATGACTTTTCCTTTGCAGTTTTAACCATTGCCCTTTCTGCCTTGCGTTAATTAATATTCCATGCATTTACAATAAAAGAGTGAGAGTTAAACTCTCGGCCTATGAATAAAAAGTCAGCACGGATTCTTGATTTCCTCTGACGAAGAGAAACGGCGGCATGTTCCTCGTGGTAAAGTCCAGCCAGGCAAGGTACAGCGAATGGGGTAGGCCTCTCTTCGGCATCGGCAGGGTCATCACGACCAGCGACGCCTCCTTGGAGTTCTCCCTCGCTATCTCCGCGATCCTCAACTGAAAATTGGTCTTGTCCAAGTGTGCGGCCATGTCGGATTCGGAGACGAAGGGAGGCGGCGCGTCGTCGCGACTTCCGCTGCTCTGATGCCGGCGGTGGCTGCTAAAATCCAAAGAACGGACGGAGTCCATTGACGACGTGGACAGATTCGACCTGAAGATTAACTAGATGGTGAGGGAATAACGGACGAAATTATAATTGCCTGATGGGAGTGGGCTTTGGGGGTACAGACACCATTCTCTTGAAGTCGTCCTTCGTTTGCCTCGAAGGCTTCTTTGTGGCATCGGACAACAGAATAACGTCCTGAAATAAAAATATTGGCCACGAACTCTCAAGGCTACTAGCTTTCCATACCTGGAACTCGATTCGGAATTTGCTCAGCAAAGCACCCATGCTCTTTGCTTTTTCTCCGTCCTCCTCTCCGCTGCCGCCGGTCAGAAAATAGACGCGTAGCTTGCACTTGGCAAACTTCGCCCGCGTGGTCAGAATATGCGGCAGCAACAGAGTCAGGCCTCCATCATCGTACAACCAGTAGACATCGATTACACCCTCCTTCGAGGTCTTATCGCGAAACTAGAAGGTAATATTTAATTAGCTAGTTCCGAAAAGTGAGTTATATAGTGGGTACCTGCGTCAAACGCGAAATAATCCTTTCGTCAATCGGGTTCCCCTCTTTCAGGCCGTATGTCAGGTCGGCGCTGTTCCTCGTAGACTTCTTCCTGAACGCGTCGAAGATCTTGAAGTCTGGCAATGAGCTACCATGACTCGCCCTTTCCACGCTGGAATCGTCGGCCGCCTCAGGCGCGGCCTCGGCCATCGAGTTGGAGAGGGAGAATGCCGAGTGGTCTGAGAGCTGCCTGTGCGTGGCCTCCATAACGCGTTCGTGCGCCCCAGTGATGTCTGAGATGTCAAGCCCTCCGTTCACCCGGAGCACTCCGACCGCCAGGTGCAGGTCAAAGGCGAGCTGCAGCGTCTGGAAGTACTCCTCCGCGTACCTGGGGTACATCCACCAATGCTCCTGGAAGCCGATCAGCATCATGTTGGGGCTAAGCTTGCCCAGTCCGCTTAGCTCGATCGCCGTCCTCACGCCCTCGCAGAAGGAGGCGTTCCTCGTCAGGGAGTAGAACGCCTTGATCCTGTTCTCCCGTAGCCACTTGTCCGTGTAGCTCCGCATCGCCTGCATTGTGCTCAGGTCCACGTTGTCCGTCACGATGTTCACCAGCTCGAGGAGAGAGATGCGTTTTGTGATGAGGTTCGCAAAGTCGACCAGGGGCGGCCGGTCGGCTGGATTCCCGGCCATGACGAGCAGCTTTGGGCGGTAGTTCTTTACGTGGTCGTCGACTCGTGCTAGAGTCTGAACGGCCTTCAGTGCCGATACAAACGACTGTGACTGTGAAGAAGAGCCCCAATTCACTTGAGGGCTCCTCGTGCGGACGAAGACATAGAGAAGGATGATGCAAATCAAGGTCACGAGAGAGGTCTTGTAGTCCATGAGGACCATGACCGCTATGCAGAGGACAGTCCCCAAAAGAGAGATCCACTTGTTGAAGTAGTGGAAGCCAGGTCTCCAACCGGGGGAGCGATTCATGCTGGCGTGAAACACGGCGTAGTTGATGATGGCGTACGTGCTGACAAAGAAGTTGGAGAGGAGGCTGGAGACCTGGTTGAGGTCTCCGATGAGGATGCATCCGAGCGCAATGAAGAAGACAAGAAAGTAACCCCTGACAGGCTCATTGTTCTTGCCCCAGCCATGGGCGAACATTGAAATTCCTGGGAAAAGCTTGTCTTTAGCGACTGCCTGAAATACCCTGGGTCCACCCACGAGGGCGGCAATGGACGACGACAGAGAGGCGGCGAAGCAGCCGGCGAATATAAACGGACCCCACGCAGACATCACTTCCATCATTTGCTGGTTGATGGAAATTCCGTACTCGCAGGTCTTTTCAGCCATACACGTCTCTGCAGACGTACCGTTCGGGCCTGGAGCAAACCTGGATCCGGTGGCTGCAATTAAACAGCCATATACGATGTAGGAAATGTACGTCGTTAGAATTGCGAGAAGGGTCCCCTTGGGTATTGCCTTCCCGGGATCCTTTAGCTCCCCGCTGATGTTGGCGCCGGCAACGATTCCTGTAACGGCCGGAAAGAACACTGCCAACACCCCGAAGAACCCCAACCCCGAGGCGTAATCCGACCAAAGGTTTGACTTGAACGCCTCTGCACTGTAGCCGACGAATCCCTTAGCCCTTTCCTCTACCGTGGGGTCCAGGAACGTGCCGATTATGAAATCCAGCTGAGACACTATAAGAAGGACAAGGAGGCTGATCTGAACTCTGTTGACGACGCTCAGTCCGACGATGGTGATGGCCAGGATGACGATCAGGGTTATGGCGCCGACGAGGCGGACGTCGTTGATGCGGTTTTCGGAGTCGATGATGCCATTGAAGGAGGGAATGTGGAGGCGGAGCATGTCGAGCAGAGACTCGCAGAAACCAATGATGTGCATGCTCACAGAGATGGATGACGCCACAGTGAAGGTGATTCCGACCGCACCTCCAAACTCTGCAAACAAACGCAAAATACACTTTTACTTAAGTGAGCAGGTACGATTTAACCAATTAACCTGGTCCCAAGGATCTTGATATCATGTAATAGATTCCTCCTGCTCTTATTTTTCCGTTGGTGGAGACGGCCGACATGGACATGGCCGTGATGGCCGTGATCATGTTGCAGACAGTGATGACGGCCAGGCCCTCGATCAGTCCCGCCTGGCCGACGACCCATGTGAGACGCAGAAAGAGCATGGCGCCCCAGATGCTCAACAGGCACGGGACATAGACGCCCTCAACCCATCCAAAGAGGACAGGCAAACCCAGCCTCGTCGGCTCGTGCTCCTTATTGCCCGATGCTGGGGCACGGTCCTCGCGACAGGTGTTGGATTTTGTCGGGTCATCCGGCCCAGCACAGGGTTCCATCATTGACCCGAAGGTATCGTTGGCCAATTTGAGCGAACTCGATCGGCTTGCAGTCAGGAGTTCTTCCAACGTCGGTCGTGAACTGTCAGGATGTCCTACGATCCATTGATATTTGAGTAATGTCTATGAGAAATTCTATGAGAATGTCAATACCTTTTTGAAAAGACATCCTGCTCCTGTAGTGGTCGGCATGGGGCAGCACCTCCTTGGTAAGGTAGTGCCTCAGGCTCCTCTCGCTGTTGTATGGAGGCGTTCCCCGGAGGCTTTCGTGAATCCTGCGAATAAGTGGCGAGGATGCCGTCCGAGCCGAGGACGATCGGCGGATGCGCGACGAAGACGCGGACGGACAGCGAGACCGCGTTGAAGACGACGACCGCCTGACATTGGACGGCAGTGGCGGGGGCGCGCTCGGTATTTTGGCGTCCAGGTTGGAGGATGCCAAAGAGTCAAGGGAAGGAGAGCGAAGATTGGAGGGGCATGGCGGAGCACTAGACTCTGCAGGGCCCTCCATGTTGGCAGGCCGACCGACAATTACCGAATGACCACACTAGAGATTAAGTTTGAAGTCGAGGTTCCCAGTTTAATTGGGCATTCGTAAAACCCTGAATGTCACCTCCCGAGGAATTGGCCAATAAAACTTTTAGGTGCCGGTGTAACACTAGAAATTCGCCACCTCGCTCGAAGACGGAAGACGGTACTTTATGCGTATATTGGTCACTTACTTCTTGTACTTGAACACGAGCATAATTTGTACAGCTATCTGAGATTATAGAAAATATATGCACCAGTTAAGTCACGAGTAAAAGGTAAGCACTGACTCTTGGTTTCCTCTGACGAGCAGGAAGGGCGGCATCGCCCTCGTCATGTAGTCGATCCAGGCCATGTAGAGCGCGGGCGGCAGTGGACGGCCGGATGAGACCTTCCTGGGCAGCGGCGCCGACATGACGACAAGCTGGGCCTTGCTCGAGTTCTGTCGCACCACCTCGGCTATTCGCAGCTGGAAGTTGGTCTTCTCCCTGTAGGCGGCCACGTCCTCCTCGGCGAGGTTGCAGGGCGCCACCAGAGACTCGAACTCCTCCCTGGAGCTCTTGCCGGCCGGGTCGGTGAGCTGCGTGAGCACGATCACGTCGTGGAAGTCGATGCGGAACTTTTCCAGCAACGCGGCCATGCTCTTCGCCACCTGGTCAATGTCCTCGCTCTTGTCCGAGAGGAAGAACACCCTGAGCTTGCACCTGGCGAACTTGGCCCTCGTGGTGAGGATGTAGGGCAAGAGGAGGGTGAGGCCGCCGTCGTCGTACAGCCAATAGACGTCGATCACGCCCTCCAGGGTTTCCTTGTTCCTGTACTGCGTCACTCTCGTCACGACAGCCTCGTCCTCGGGCGTGTCGCCGCCAACGCTGCCGGGCAACTTGGGCCGATTCGGAGGGCTGTGACTGAGACGTCTGAGGGCGTTCATGATTCCGGATCCGGCGGCGGCGGCAGATTTCCGCCTGGAAGACGTCGTTGAGTCCCCGCTGTCGAAGGAGACTTTGGACTCGCTGCACTGGTCGTCAAACGAGTCCCAGTCCGACACGGACCTCCTCCTGGACCTTGTCATGGCCACCACACGGGAGTTCTCCTCGGAGAGGGATTGAATGTCGAAGCCCCCCTGCATCCTAAATATTCCAACCGCGAGACGCAGGTCCACCGCAGTCTGGAGTACTTTCACGTACTCCTCGGCGTCGGCGGGGTTCTCCTGCCAGTTCTCCTTGAATCCCATCAGGACCATATTCGGACTGAGCTTACCGAGGCCGCAGAGCTCGATGACAGCTCTGATTCCCTCCGAAAACTTGTCATTTCTCGTCAGAGCATAAAACGCCTTGATGTGGTTTTCCTTCAGCCACAAGTTCGCCGTCTCCCTCATCTCGGCCATTGCTTTCCAGTCTGTCTCCGTGTCTGCCACTTCTGCACAGGATAGCAGGGAGAGGCGCTTCGTGAGCAGGTTCGCAAAATCCATCAGCGCCGGCCGATCGCCCGGACTGCCGGAGAACACCATCACTTTCGGCCGGTAGTTTTTGACGTGGTCCTCCACCTTGGTCAGCATTTGCAGGGCCTTCAGGGCGGTGATGAAGGACTGCGACTGCGAGCTCGACCCCCAATTGACGTCCGGCTTGCGAAAGTGTACGTAGGTGTAGAGGATGAGGATGCAGACGAAGGTGGCCAGCGCCGTCTTGTAGTTGATCAGGAACATGACGATGATGCAGAGTACGGTGCCGCAGAGGGAGATCCAGTGGTTGTAGCACTTGAACGCCGGACGCCAGCCGGGAGAGTTGGTGATGCTGGCGTGGAAGACGGAGAAGTTTATCAGGGCATAGGCAGCGATGAAGAAGTTGGAGAGCAGAGTAGAGACGGCGTTCAAGTCGCCGATCAACACACAAACCAACGAGATGACGAAGACCAGGATGTAGCCTCGGATGGGGTCGTTGTTGGCTCCCCAGCCCTCGGCGAAGGAAGATATCAGAGGAAAGAGCTTATCCTTTGCGACTGCCTGGAATACCCTGGGGGCTCCAACGAGTGAAGCAATGGCTGATGAGAGTGTTGCGGCAAAGCACCCCGCGTAAATCAGCGGCCCCCACGCAGACACCACTTCCATCATCTGCTGGTTGATGAGTCCGTACTCGCAGTCGCGGTCCGAGCAGTCGTAGTAGGCGCGGCTGATGTTGTGAAGTTCGCCCACAGTCTCGTTGAAGAGGTCCGTCCCGAAGTGAACCTCCTCGAGGACTCCAGACGCTTTCCTGAGGGAAGACCCAGCCAGGATGACAGCGTAGACCACGTAGGAGACGTAAGTGCTTCCGATCGCCAGGAGAGTTCCCTTCGGAATTGCCGTAGCTGGGTCCTTGAGGTCACCGCTGAGATTCGCTCCCGCCACGATCCCCGTGACAGCGGGGAAGAAGACGGCGAACACCTTGAAGAAGCTCTGCTGCACGCCGTGTTTGTCTTCGCCGTATTGGCTCCACAGGTTTTGGCTCAGAACTGTCCCATTGAAACCGACGAACCCCTTGGAGAGCTCTTCGTCTGAGGCGGGCAAGAACGATCCGATGAGGAAGTCGACCTGAGAGACGAGCAGGAGGCAGAGGAGACCCATCTGCACTCGCGTCACCCAGTCCATGCCCACGATGGCAAGACCGAGGATAAGTACCAAGGTGACGGAGCCGACAAGACGCACGTCGTTGATCCTGTCCACGCCGATAATCCCGGTGTAGCCGACCAGGTACTCCTGGAACATGTCGAAGAGCGCCTCGCAAAAGCCAATGAGGTACATGGAGACGGCGATGGAGTTGGCCAGGGTGAACATGAGGCCGATTGCGCCTCCGAACTCCGGACCCAGGGATCTCGAAATCATGTAGTAGATGCCGCCCGCTTTGATTTGCCCGTTGGTCGACACGGCCGACATAGAGATGGTAGTGATCAGGGTGACGACGTTGGACAGAGTGATGATGGCGAGGCCTTCAATGAGTCCGGCTTGGCCAACGACCCAGGAGAGCCTGAGGAAGAGCATGACTCCCCAGATGTTGAGCAGGCATCTCATGTAGACCCCCTCGAACCAGCCGAACTTGATGGACTTGTCCGGATGTCCGCTGCCCTCGGCGGCGTTGCCGTCTTGCTCAACGTCGTATCGATCATTACGGTGGACCGTTTTGTCGTCGTCCAACAGTTCATCCAGAGTTGGGCGCGAACGTTTCGGTTTGCCTGAAAGGCATATCACACGCTATTTAAAGGTCCAACAAAATTTGTATACACTTAGTAGAACAATTTATATATCACGTATATAGAAACGTACCTCTGATGAATGACATCCTGTTCCTGTAGTTGTCCATGTGCGGCAGGACCTCCTTCGTCAGGTAGTGCTTGAGGGAGCGCTGCGGAAGCCGAAAGGACGGGCGCTTTCTCCCTCCGGTGTGTACGGCGGCCCCGTCGGACAGCGTGGAGGATGCGGCGCCGGCGCCGGCGCCGCGACCGCGTCGATCAGCATCTCCTTCGGTTTCGCTGGCGGGATGAATAGCATCGCTGTCTGCGCCTACCGTGCGATTCTCGTTCAGGTCCACTTCCTCCATCATCCTCTTCTTCTCTAAACTGAGTTTGCGTTGTCGCTCCCTTTCTTCCTCTTCTTCCAGCGATCTTAGCACGCCTGCCTCGTCCTCGACTTGGAGAGTCGGCGGCGGCGGCGCCGTCGAAGCGGAAGACGAGCTCGTCATTGCGAAAAAATTCCACGTGGTCGGCAAATTCTTCCCTCCGCGATTCGCCTTAATTTTCCTTCCTCACGTACCCGCTCGTGCTGCGTGCCCGGCGCGGCGAATCGTCTTTCTTCGAATTCTAATTGCCGATCTCCGTCGTCTCGAATCAGACTGATATACGAGTACGTAGACGGCCTTAGACTACTGACGTACGGACGCGTCTTCCCTCGGTCGGATGAGCTCTTCTAAATTACCGCTTAAATTATGGCCGGGAAACTATGCAACGGGCCGGAGAAAAAGTCCGTATCCTCTGCTCCCCGCTCTCGTTCTCTCTCTTTCCCGGCTTAATTCAAGATCGGCTCGCCGAACACTGGCCGAGCGCGTTTCATCCCCGACCATTTTATCATGCGGTCCAGTTGAGGAGGCTTTACGAGAACTTTGCTACATGGGCAGCCCGAAAGAGCGCTCGCCTGCCCGCCCTCCATATGCGTCCTTTAGATCCTCGCGCGCGTTTTTTTGGTTTGGGCATTACTCAGTTCTCGAGAGGGGCATGCAATGCAGCGAGTGAGTGAGTGAGTGAGTGGCCCAACGCGACGATCGATCGAGCGTCTTCTACGTCACTCACGGCGCGCGTTCGTGAGGGGATGCAATAAGACGCGTCGCCGACAACACCTATGCTCCGTCGGTCGGTCGGTCGGCTGGTCAACCCGTAGCGAACTGCCCCCGACTGACGTGCGAATCGTCGCTGCCATTGGTCAGTCAGTCTCGGCTCTGAACTGCAGCTCGATCGACCGGGACCGGACCCGGGTGACGGGGACCGGATTGAACCAGATCGGCCAGCGCCGGCGGCCGGGCTATAAAAGCCCTATATGTAGGCTAAAAGGGTGACACACCGAAAGTGGACTTGGACTTTCCGAGAAAGTTTTCCCGACTTAATCCTGCCTGCATGCATGATTTGGGCTCGCAAAATCCCTAATTACTGGCTTTGTGCAACCTTTCACCTTCCTAATTCTTGGTACTGTGGTAAATCGTCTGTTACGTATGAACATTCTGGCCATATGTAAACCATTATGACTTCAGGGCTCTCCAATTTGATAACTAGGAAATAGTATGTCGTGCGAAATTTAACAGAACAACCAGGCAAACTACGTAATCCGTACTTTGCTATTGATTGCTCCATATAGGTATAAGAGCGCTATTCTAATAAGGAGGTTATATAGCATGATGCTGGAGGCGGCAGTAACTGGGGCTACATCTGACAAAGAGTGATTCGGACAAGGCAAGGCGGTGCCATCCATGCCAGCCGCGTTGGCGTCGGCCGACCGTCTGCTCCTCACTGACCAGTCACGGGAGCGACCGAGGCGAGGTGTTACGGCACCAAACCAGCCTAAAGGAAAATCGCGTCCCTAAAACAGGAGTCTGTTCCAGTTTGCACTGGGCTTTCCGAGTTCCGATCAGCCACAGATTGTATCGTAGTTTGTCAATGCTAGCACGGCGCGGCGTACAAAAGTCGTTATAATTGTGCTCGTCATTTGATTCCTCGTCGGTCCGCCCGACATTGACTTGTCATTATTTTCACCCGACGTTGACTACGTTACTCGTACATACGTAGACACACGTACGTTTTGTGACGCAAGGCGGCCTGCATGCCTCGGCCTCCCGACCGGATAAACGCCGCGCCGTTTAATATTGCAGCAACAACAGCAGGAAGGGTTGGGTTGTGCTGCTAACGAATGGCCTATTCTAGCTATAGCGTATCGGCAACTAGCTAGGCTGCCGACCAGCCAACTACCACCAATCTGTTGCACGAATACAATGAACGAACGAACGAACGAACGGGCCCAATCGACTTCTTCTAACGGAAGTGCAGCAGCACGATGGCAGCGAAAAATAATAAGATTTTGTGACCAAGCCTCGCCGCCCGTCTTAACATCGAAATTATGGCTGATAGAAAGTCTGCTCAGCTCCAAGGAACGACTATTAATAGTATCTGCTAGGAACGCTATTTTATGTATGGGACGGCAGATCGTCCGCGCTGCATGTGTAATGCAAGAGCTCGATCCCGTCCGGCTGGCTGGCCGGCTGACTGCCCCGCCGTCCTGACTGAAGTTACTCGTAGGTCGATTCCGACGAATCCAGCAGCCGGCCGGCGAGTGGCATTTAGAGCGAGGAGAGGGCAGCAGGCCTGCCCGTCCCGGCTGGCCGGCTGGCCCGTGGCGATCGAAGCTAGCAGCTACCCCGAAAATCTCAGACGACATTATATCGCCTCGTTTCGCTGTGAGTCTTCGCTCCGCGCGCCTCGCCTCGCCGCTGCATCGGTCGATTTCAACTAGCGGCTTTTTCATTCGGGAAAAACGCGCTTCTCCGAACGGGGAGACATTCGAACCGCGGCGCAAAGGAACGAGCAATCAAGTCGTACTCTCGATGGAGGAAAGGGGGAGCGTATGCGTGGTTACGTGGCATGTCCTTAATACATACATATGGTAACGTTTCGGCACGGATTGTAACGTTGGACGACAAGAATGGATGCGATAAAATAGAGTACTTTTAATTTGAATTTGAGAGAGGAGCACTCGTAACACTATACAACGACAATTCTCAACTAGTAACGAAAGCGCGAATGCATATGTCATATCATGGCTGGTATTGCG
>JAAUYK010077898.1_pt1 | contig 15046 bp, 7 predicted proteins | sample 7278021 | NCBI WGS metagenome assembly JAAUYK01 (sample SAMN14350223, study PRJNA611818) | marine sediment metagenome | isolation source: surface marine sediment (1.8m) | place: French Polynesia: Moorea | collected 2018-08
AGAGAGAGACAAGACGTGTCAGTCAGTCAGCCAGTCGATGGGGGAAACTGGGTTAATCCATTTGGCTGGCCATTCCGTCCCGTCAGATCAAGCGAACTGATAACAGCACATATTGAAGCAGATCTTGCTTGATGCATGCTTCGATTGGGGAAAGAAATGAATGCGGAATCTATACGTATAGATTCATACCAGTTTTGCTGCTGGATCGAATCGATAGTCGAATTTACTTCCCGACACTCACTGCTACATGTAACTATACTACACAGGAAAAGTCTGGTCTGCATGGATTTTAATTTTCATTTCGCTTCAGACGAGCAATCAAACAACTGTCCAAGCTAGTACGTATTGTTATTCTCTCGAGAAGCGCGTTTGCCGTCAATGAGCGCAGCCAGGCGTGGAAAACGAACGAACGAATGAACGGCTGGCTAGCCGGCTGACCACCGCCTGGTTTTCGCACGCAGTAAATCATGGCGGTTTTCTGGCCACCGTCTACTTGGGAAATGAGAAGATTTAAGCCGTCAGCGAGCGACGCGACGTTCCCCATACTTTAAAGAGACGATCGAGACGTCTTCCAAAGACAAAGCGCTTTGCGTAGATGCTGTTCCTCTTTTGCCCCGGGCGCCTACCTCCCCCTGTCAATAGCCCGAGAAATAGACAAATGCGTTCTCGTTCGCACCTCACCTTAGAAAGAAAGAGATGCCTAGCTTCCCTCTCTTCGAGAAACTCAAACGACCTCACCGAAAAAACACCACCAGTCTCGATCGATCACCTCCTTCTCATTCTCGCCCAAACACTCACTCGATCGGCTTGCTTGTTCAGCAACTCGTATATATGTTCTGGACACACACCACACTCTCTCACAGACAGTCGATCGGCCGGCTAGCTCGCTCTCCAGAAACTGGAAGGAAGCGGCCGATGATTTTTGCCCTAGCTCCGAACGTACGTATGTCGAAACGAGCTGCTTGCGTCTAACTAAACAGCGTCCAGGGTGTCGATCCGAACTGGCCCAATATGTGTGGCGTTTGGAACTGCCGCCGCCGTTGTAGCTGCAGCAGCGGGAGGGACGAGCGACGCTTCTCTGGCTGTCCGCGACTAGGAGTGACACCTTTGCGACTATTACTTCCAAATTGAAACGCTACTACCTTACAGCGACTAGAAGCAAAGAGAGTTACGTTATAATTCGCTTAATAATCTAACCAATTGCTTTCCGAAGTCGGGATCAATTTATCGTCATCAACCTAACCGCGCTGATTTTCCTTGGTGTGGCACACACAGAGCTTTAGCTAGAGAGAGCTGGCTGGCTGGCTGGCTAGCTAGCTGGAGAGGAAGCTGCAATATAGCGGCGGCGGCGGCTGCAGCAGCGTCGCCGTTGACGGGGTGAAGCCATCTTCCACAGCCGGCAACGAGCGAGCGAGCTGGCCGAAAGAGAGGGAACGAGGAGGAGAAGGAAGAGGAGGAGGAGGAGGGGAAGGAGGAGGCGGCGTCCGTCTGGCTCGCCCGCCCGCCCGTAAAGCGCGCGAGGAGAGAACGGACGACGCGACGGCGCCGGCCGGGAAAGGAGAGAGAGGGAAGGAGGGAGGGAGGGAGGGAGGGAGGAAAGAGGGAAGAGAACGGCGTCTCTCTCTTGCCGACCGACCGAGTTATACTACGTACGCCGATGCACACCGAGAGGAGGAGGAGGAGAGACGACGCCGTGACAGCTACGAGCAAAGCGTCGCCACACCAAACTTTCAGAAGCCAAAAAGCAGCCAGCTACAATGGAGCACGATTTAATCTACGTTGTACATCGATGTAGGACATTCCTCCATAAAACATAGTACTATGCAAAAGTTTTTATGACTTTCCTTGGCAAAACGTCCGTCCGCGCAGCTGCCAGTGACAACAAGGGCGTCGCGTCGGTCGTTAGAGCGACGGACGACGGGCGCTTTAAAAGCTGCTCGGTCGGTCGGTCAGCTAGGCTTCAATCGCAGGCTGCTAGAGCCAGTTTGACTCGATATTCGTGCTAGAGCTGAATGTGCCCCGATGCTGCGCCGGTCAATCGGTCGATGCTGCAGTAAGTACGTACAAGCAACGGCTTTTAAATTAATGCCCTCTATCTGTCCGTCCGCCGACATCCGAAACGAGTTTAGCGACTTCCGACTGGACCGCGGGCGAACGGCCAATTGCAGGCCGAAGCCGATCGACAGCTAGACGCACTATTATAGCTGTCGGACGCTTCTCCATCTTCTTCATTCTGTCAATCGCCCTCCTCCACCTCCGCGTACACGTGTTGTATTTGCAGATGGATCGACATAGGTGAGGAGGGGGCAGCTAGGGCAATGAGGAGAAAATGTGGCACGCCGGGCAGATGTTGTTGCATTGGGAAGTATGCGCCTGCCTCGCCTCACCTCGAGATGAAGTCTATCGATAGCGGCGGAGACTCGAGAGGGAGACTACAAACTTTCTTCTCGCAACTCGGCACGAGAGGAGGAAATTAAGTTTCTGCAGGTCGAAATTGGCCGCCCGAACCAATTAAATTTTGACGTCTGATATCTGATATTTTAAGCCCTTTTGGCGTCGCCCTTTAGATGCATGGCTCTCTGGAAAAGCAGACGTCAGCGTGTGTAAGAGAGGCGCAGGCATTTCGAGAATGTCGTTACGTACGCGCACGTTTTCCCCTTCCTTCAAGCTAGACGAGTCACTTAAACAAAGATGGAAGAAGTGGAATACGAAGCCTAAAAGCGTTTCACGATTTAATTTGCGAGCGAGCTCTGGCCTCGGGAGAGAACTTTAAATTGGGCGCATCGACCCCACTCATAATGGCTTTATTTGCTCCGAAATATGCGGGGCGCTAACGAACGCTTCCAAAATAGACCCCGTTTTCCCCCCTCCCAACGCTTTTGGGGCGTGGCCGCGTCCGTCGCCTCAGTTTGAAACAACGAGTCTCACGCATGCACGTCCGCGTCCGTTCGTCGCGTGCAGCACGATTTGTCGTAGTAGTAAAGTGCCGCCGGCGGCGGCGGCAGAATTTTTCCGCAATCTGATTTCGGAGAAAGGGAGCGTGATTTTTCCCTGCAGGGCCGCGAACGAAGGCTGCCGCAGCAGCTGCCAACAGTGTACATGACAAAGCGATTGCCTAGCTCCCCAGCTCTGCCCACTTTGGACCGATTCCAGAAAGGCTTTCTGAGCCGGGTAATATGTCTTGGCAGCTCATATGTATGGACACATTATCCTCGCTCGGTGGTTTGCCAGCAGTGCGTAGAAATGGGGATATAAAAGGAGGAGACGTACGTCTTGATTATGACGCTTTCGATAAAAGCAGCTGCGGACACCTCGCCACTCAGTCAGTCAGTCGGTCAGTTATGGAAATCTAGGCCAGTCGTGCAGTCAGAGGTGCATTTTACGATGGGCGGAGGCGCGCAACGACAGTTATGTGTTTGTACGCACACCCTTTTCGGAGGAGTTTTTTAACGGGACGAAGGATTGCTGCATGGCGAGGTCCATGCAATCAAACGGAGCCGTCCAAAGTACGCTATTTGCATAGGACTAGCTGACTAGCTGCGGTCGGCTATCCAGCCGGCAGGATGGGACCAATAAAGCTTCTGCCGGTCGGCCGTTCATTCACCTCGGTTGCTGCCCCAATCAGCTAGGCCAACTCTTTCGACGGCAGGCCAGCCGCTCGTTTACTAAAGACATCAAGAGAGTTTTTCCCAAAGCCTTGGCGAGATAAAACGCGCCTCAAAACGCCATCGCCATTTACCCGTCTTGTTTGCTTAAGCCGGCATTAGCCTGATAGCTGGTTAGCTTTTTCGTACATGGACAAAGTGCGTATTAGCGACGTAAAAAGTCACCTCGGGGCAGTGTGATTTTGGGAGAGAACAAATGGGGTGTCGGACTATTGCGTGGGGGAAGAACAAGCCAAGGGGGGCAATTATCCCTTGGCCTCTCTCTGAATGGGTCCGACCGCCCATGTATACGTATTCAAGCTGCTGAAACGTTGCCTACCTGTGTCATGGTGTCCTTTGCCGCGTTGGCGGCGCTCCCGACGCCCTCCATGACGCTGCTGCCGAAGTCCCCGGCCGCCCTGGACACGCCCTCCATGGTATCTTTGGCACTTCCGCTGCCCGGCATGTTGGACATGACGACGACGTGCGGAGGACGATTGATCTTGATCTAGTTAGTTCCTAGCGGTTAGAAACGCGGAGACGAGGTCCGCATTTATCACGACTCCATTATCAGTGAGGACTGTTTTCAATTCTCTCTCTCCGATTCACATCTTTGGCGCGGCGGCGGCGGCGATGACGTTTGCACACGAGCGAAGCTAGAGAGCAGGATGTGAAAAGGAAGGGAGAGCGGAGTCTGGAGAGAGCGAGAGCTGAGGGCGCCGGCTAAAAATCGATACGCTCTTTCTCTTGGTCTGGTCTCTCTCTCTCTCACTCTCAACGGAGCAGAGGCATCGGTTGTTCGTAGTATACGTAATGGCCGGTTCTCGATCCTCGTTCGTGTTCCGCAGAAAACCACGAAATTGTTTCCTGCGTAGAGCGAGCGGCGGTCGCGGCAATTCGTAGTAGTAGTAGTAGTCGTGGGGGCGATTGCCAGCTAGGTTACGCCCAGTACGATTTTCCCTCTAGTGGCTGCCGGGCGGTTGGTTTGTCGGGCTGCTGAGAGGGCGGGCGGGCAGGCCTGCTGGTTGGGGCCGGAGGGCAGACGGGCCGTCGACGCTGCTGCTGCTGCTGCCGGCGGCTTTTGTCCGCGTCACTTTCGGCGAGGGCTTGCACACGCGCACAAAATGTTAAACTGAGGCCGATTTAAAGGGAACGGGCTCCATGAAATATACATAAATGTGGCTCGGTTTAAACTATGAGGCTGCAACTCTCTCCCTTCTTAGGCTGTTCGACTTCACGCTGCTTTCGCGTCCCCTCCTTCCCGAAGGGTTCACTGACTCTTCTGTTTCCCCGTGTGTGTGCACCTGTTCCCGTGCGGTGACACTCTCCCAATTTCCCTCGTGCACGGATTCTCTATTTGGGGGCACTCATGCACTCCACTCATGCACTGCTCGAAGGAATGCGTGCCGCAGCTAGAAAACGCACCACTTGCTCGATCGTCGCAAACACGGGTGGAGAGAGAGCGACTCGTAAGTACGTATACAACAAAGAACTTCTGCTGGTTTCACTCTCTCGACTGAGGACCGACCGAAGCAAGCGTCCGTCTCTCTCGCCGTCGTCGCCGTCGTCGTCGCTCTCTCTCCACGCGACGGGGATGGGCGGGCTGGCGGGCGGGCGGGCTGGCGCCGACGCTAACTGCCAGACTGGGACAGAGAAAGGAAGGAAGGAAGTGAGGGCGTCCTCCTCTTCCTTTTTCCGACGGACGGACCAGCCAGAAAGACTTGAGGCTGCTGTCTCTATAGCTCGCCAGCCGGCCGACCGACGTTAGCTGTCTAGCAAAGGCTCAAAACCGCTTGCTCTCCTTTCCATTCAGGAGAGTTTGACAATCCTAGATTTATCGGGAAGTGTCTCTGCCATCGTGTAAAGATCAAAAAGGTTCATAACTAAGAAACCGAATCGCCGCCTCTGGTAGGTAGGGACGGTGTCGCCGTTTGCGGGGGCTTACGTACAGCGAACGGCGTTGTCCCAGCTCAACCAACCATCCAACCCGTCCGCCGCCGCCGGCCGGTGGTTACGCCCATGAGAGAGTGCGTGCGAGAGAGCGCCCGCAAAAGCAAGAAGGGAACATTGCCTCTACTTTGCTCCGGGGACTCAGTCTCGTGATACTTTTGCTCTTCAAGTGTGCTGTTTTTAGCATGTTTGATGATTCCCGGTTCAATTAAGACAACTAAGAAACTGAGGTCGGCCCCAATGTAGTTCTGAGAAAGCGCGTTAGAGCGCTCGGTCGGTCGGTCGGCAGCCGGCAATCGGAGCAATCGCACGTACACTCTACACAGCTAGGGTGTGGTCCGAGGGGCTTTCTCTCATATGCGAGAGAGCGAGCGCGCTCCATTCGCAAAGCCCGGCGCGGATCAAAGGCGCTGCTAGCTAGTAGCTAGCTGTACGTAGATTCGCTCTATATATTGATCCTTCCCTCTCTCCTCCCCTCCCCCTCTCCTTCCATTACAGGTTCGCCTGGTTGAACTGTGGGGGACGTTTTATTATGCTCATTTTGTGCACGATCGACAGGGGCGAATACGAGAGCTGGTTCCTCCAGCTAGCAGCCGGCTTCGAATGCAGAGCGGGCTTTAAAACGGGACATTGTGTGCCGGCTCATTCTCCATATTCTGCTGTCGGGTAGCATAAAGCAGGCTGTTGTGTGCCCGCTTGGAGGAGGATGGCTGCATTGCACACGGGGGAGTTTATTGAGGAGGGAGAGCTGAGGAGAAAGAGAGGAGGAGGGCACAAGGAAGGAAGGAGATGAGAGAGGCAGGCGGGCAGGTTCGAAATCCCTTCGGAGAAGAGGAGAGAAAGAAGGTGGGTGCGCTCGCACGGGGAAAAATGTTTTTCGGGCGAGAAAAAATGATTGAGCGGATTATCGGCAGAGCACTTTGGATCTACGTAGTATGAGGACACTGATTGCGTTAAAACGGCCACGCTGGAGCTGACAACCGGAAACTAAGTTTGGTTATGGGATCGGGGCAGCAGCTAGGCGGTTCAGGATATATCGCGTGAGCGGGCGGCGGAGAAAAAAAGCGCAATTTTCGGCGGTAAAAAGGGAAGGGAGAGAGGGGAGACTGAAGCGTCGAAGGGCACACTTGTTTCGACCGTGTATCGATTTCATATTCCAGACTGACACGACACGACAGGTTGCAATATTTATGTGACGACTGAAGTGACTTCCCTCTCTCTCTCTCTCTCTCTCTCCCTCTCTCTCTCTCTCTCTCTACTTTCACCGGCGTTTGATTGCCACTTCCGAGGCGGCCCTGCCCGCTACATAGACGGGCAATAAAGATAAGCCGGTCGGGCTCGGGCTGGCGATTGGCGCCATCGATCAGCCAGAGAGCGGCGAAGTCTGAAATTGCGGAGGGGAAAAGCAAGTTTGCCGAGAGGGGAAAATACACTAATAAAAGCGGCGAAAGCGACTTTCCTCTTCCGAATATATCCCGTATACGGGATCAAGTAAGGCGCGCCTATTTTTCTCCTGTGCCAGCTGTTATGATCCGTGACTGGAATGAGAGCGAACATGTAGGGCAGGCAGGCAAGTTGGCCAAGAAAACCGCCGCTGCCTTCTCTTTGCGCTCTGTGTAACTTGCGCAGCGAACTTTTTGGCCTCCGGCTCTCTCTCTCTCTCTCTCTCTCCTCGGGCTGCCGCATGGTTGGCCGGGAAATTGTGTAAGGGACTGTTGTCGTCGGGCTAGCTATGACCTGCATACATGCATACTTGATCTCGTGTGGAGTCATAGAGAGGAGAGAGGGAAGGTAGATGGAAGCACAGTTGTCATAAAAAGAAAACCAGCAAGGTTGGAGAGGGGAGTGAGAGGAGAGAATGGGAGTAAGAAAGAGAGAGTGAGAGGAGAGAGAGAGAGAGAGAGAAAGAGACGGAGGGAGGAAGAGGAAAATAAGACAGAGGAAGAGAGAGTGGAAGGAAGGGAGAGTTGGAGAGAGCGAGGGGGAGGGGAGATGTGGATATAGAGAGAAGGAGAATGAAGAGGGGGAAGAGAACGATATGGAAAGAAAGAAAAGGGAGAAAGAGACAGACAATTAAAGAGAGAGAGAGAGAGAGATATGTAACACGTACGTCAATGCAGTCAACTGTCCTTGCCACCAAAGTGTTACCCACACAAAGTTCATCATGTTTACCACTAGTCAAGGAAGAGGTGATTGTGTACATTATTCCTTAACCCTAAACCTCCTTGCCACTAGCCGCCGTCTTCTTCCCCTAGCTCCACTCTCCTTACCAACTTTCTCGGCCGCAGCTAGCCTCGCCTAGCTGACAAATTCTTCGCGCCAGACGCCAAAGTTTGCTCCGAGCGGCGTCAAACTTTTGTGTATGTGAGCTCGTTTGCTCCATGCATGTAGTAGACGACACGTACGAACGCGCGGCTAGTTACACGTTTCTATCCTGTTTGAGATGGCGTCCGGTTTCGGGGGCAAATAGAAAGGCGATACTGCGGACAGAGACAGGAAGGAAGGAAGGAAGGGAGGAAGGAAGGGAGCTACACCTATCTACTATATATAGGCATCGATCCGCGCATTATGTCTGCGCGTTATTATACCTGAAGCTGGATATAACTTTTAATCCCCATATCACGTGGTCGTCTAGGCGATAATCGCTGAGCAAGCTTATTTAGAAGATAAGATGAAGTGGGCAAATATTAGAAATTACGCAAGGCATCGAATTCGCGAGGTGAAAAGGGAAGGACCTAGGCCCAAGTAGGGGACCTTCCATCCTCTCAAGGACATTGCGTAGCTTTAACCAGTTTCTGACCTATCGCGGCGGCGCGCATACCTGCGGCCATGGTGTACGCCAACATAGAGGGGCGCCGATTAAATGTTAGAAGTAGGCATCATAGACGTACATACTACGTAAATACTGCACGGTATGCATCTTATAAAAGGTACTATTTAATAGCCGATCCATATTTTTTATGGTGGGGAGATCCCCCTATGTCCTACAATACCTCGTATCGTCGTGGCGGCCAAACGCGCGCTGACGTTGCCGGCCCAAGCCGCGCGCGCGGAATTTGCCGACAATCGTACGCTTTTCGGCCGACGGACAGACCGCAGTGATTCGATCGATCGTCGGCGTGCCTATACCGACTGTGCGATCAGCTGCCTCCATCGGAACTCTGTACTATACTTAACTTATTTCCCGCAGCGCGATTCTCGGGCGTTAGGATGGCGAGCGAGAGGAAAACCACAGGTAAAGAAGCGAATCAGTGTTCTTGTTAAGGTTTGGCATGGATTTAACACTAGCTCTGAGCTTTCCGTACGACTCAAACGCCAGGATTCAATTAATAACATGAGCTGATCAAATTCAGTGAGCTGTACGTACCCACTGGGGCAATTAATGTCTGTTTAATGCGTTTAGAGATCGCCTACGATGAGCTCCTGGCGGCGATCCAGTCGGACAAGAAGCCGTTGGTGATTGACGTGAGGAAGCCGGAGGAGATCGCGGAGACGGGCAGACTCCCCGGCAGCCACAACCTACCGCGTACGTATAACGTAGAACTTGGGAGTGTTTAAACCGCCGCCTCGAATCTTAATCGCTCACTCTGGCCAGCCGTCTGACAGCTACTTAGCCAGATTGAAATAAGAGTTGGGCACGGATTGTACGTGCAGTACGTATAATCTTAAGTTTAATAATTCTGACGTAGTAGGTTGGACAAAGTTTAAGTGTGCAAACAGGACATGCTCGAGGATAAATTCCTCTTATGTACATCCTAGCAATACTACCTCGGCCTTCTACGTAGATCTAGACTGTCAGACTCACAGCCCACCAGAATAGGGTCTACAAAGCGACGAACTTTTTGAAACTCTGAGAGGAGAGGGAAGGCGAGAGAGAGAGGAGGACATCTTTCCAGAGAGAAGCCAGCAGCTAGAGAATGAGCTCTTTGCTCGTCTCGACGCTAGAAGCGGCAACAAGAGGAGATATATGCTTAGACTTGCGTTCTTCCTTCATAACAGAATGGTTGGTAATTTAGTTTAACTTAATTGCCATAGCTACGTACATGCTTAGTCTCAGGCTATTTTTGGTGGAAAATACTCAGATACATTTTTGACCTGACACCTCTCTATGGTAAGCAAAAACTTTTTGCCTCGCGGGACCACGGGGACGAGTTTCCTCCGTCGTAGCTCTCTCCCTCACTCTCTCTCTCTCTCCTCTCTCTCTCTAGCTCTCTCTCTCTCTCTCTCTCTCACTCACTCACTATCCTCTCTCTCTCTCTCTTCCTCCCTCTATCGCTCCCTTCATGCAGCGCCAACTACCAACCGAGCAACCAGCCAACAGCCCGGGGCAAATTGTCGGTGGCAACTCATTTTCCAGCCTTAAAGCCTTGTCAGTAAACGAATAAACAACCTTAAAGTACGTCTTGCATTCAATTTATACATGCCCCAGTCCTTTAATCTATCAAGGAGAATGGTAATGATTCGGAAAAGCTACAACAGCCACTATCGGGTCTCGATGAAAGGGGGTCAAAGTAATTTTCGAAGACAAATTGGTTTTCCCTCGACGCCGGCGAAAAATCGATGAGTCGAAGATGTGAGGGAATTGAATGGAGGCTGCTGGCTGGAAAGGGCAAAAAAGCGAGGCCGGCTTTCACGTCGACTTCCCAGGGTGGGTAATTTAATGCTCATGCCACATAACACAATCGCCGCTAGAGAGCTCGATAGATAGACGTAGTTCCGACAAAAACGGCGCTGCTGGGCCCATCCGGGTGCGCCGGGCCGTGAAACGCCAGGGTGACCGCCTTTGAGGACATTACTCGCATTCCAAGCGGGCTTTGGCCTTTCTATTCTTGGAGGTTGAAATCCAGGCTTCCTGGCGCCATCCACACACGCTTCGCTGGATCCATTTCCGCTGTCTGTCTCTCGCCCCGCTCGCTTCATGTGACGCCGGTACGTTGGAGCACAAAATGGGCCACCCATTGTCCTACCCATAAAACTACAGCAGTGGGGCACGAGCCCGCTTAAACATCGCGACATGAGCTGGAGGATATCAGCGCCTTTTTGCCTGCGACAAAAAGAGTTTTTTTGGCAGTAGGATAAATCCGACTATGAAAGGGACAGCAGGCGAGGAAACGGAAGATGACACATCTTAAACTTTATTGTACTATATTTAAAGCCATCATCTTTTCTCTTCAGATTCGGAGATTCCCGCCGCGTTCGCGCTTCCCGCCGAGGACTTCCTCTCCAAGTACGGCTTCCCCCGGCCAAAGCCGGACGACTCGCTGGAGAACGTCGTGATCACGTGCCGGTCCGGCCGCAGGGTGGGGCTGGCCAACGAGGAGCTGGCGAAGCTCGGCTACAAGGGAATGAGGTGGGTGTGCGTTACGTGTTAGACGGAAATTATCTCAAGTTTGCAGCTAGTCGGCCGGCTGGGAAGTGTAATGGCTCGCTCGTCATTAGAGCCGTGTTTGCGCTCATAAAGGGGCATGCAATGCGGTACGCGGCCAGCAATTACGGCAATTATACTCCGCGTAGTACGGACATTGTACGTACGTATAGAAAGGACTTTCTTTCCTTTCCCCACCATGCAGTCTTTAGAAATGCACCGCGGTCTGAATTTCGAAGCGAAGAGGGGAGAGAGTAGTTGGTTGCAGAGGGGAACAACTGACTTTCTCCCCTCCTCCCTCCTTTGAGAGCGGAAATTCTGCCGCGCGCAGCTGGGCGTGGTCCGGGAGGGAGGGGTGAGGGAAAATTATGAACAATGGAGCCTGAAAGTTTGGAAAGATAAGCTGGCCGGGAAAGTCGGCTGTATGGCTAGACCAATAATATCTCAATATTGATCAACCCCGCAGGCTCTACATGGGAAGCTACAACGAATGGAAGGCGAAGGGCGGACCGCTGGAGGAGGCGAAGTGATGTTGCACATGGTATCTACGTATATTTTGGCTGTATGGTGTGGACGTGATTGATGATTCAATTGTGGTCGGAACGTGTATCACATATCTGTTTCCTATGCAGAAATATAAACAAGGAGGTATCCGTACCGCGGTACGGATTTCAACTGAAGGCACTAGGGATTCCTTGGTCATGACGAATGATAGTTGGATTTGTCGCCGTTGGCGTCCACGCGCACCGCCATCAACTCGGCGCTGCTCGCGTTCGTGGGCCCGTTGACCAGCGGCAACTTTCCCTCTCCAGTGTCGTCGTCGTCTGATGCCTTCAGCTTTTTGGCCTTGGACTCGTTGTACTTGACGTAGCTGTAGATGCAGCCTCCGAGTGTGTTCAACGCGAGGCCGAGGATGTTCAGAGGGTGGAACTTGACGCCGCCGAAGGTGAAGAACCCGATGACGGTCTGCAGGATGGACTTGGAGACGCCGACGAGAGAGGCGGTGAGGGCGGAACAGAGAGCGGCGCACAAGAACTGCGAGTAGGTCAGGAGGAGGCCAGAGACCTCGAGGGTGAGGAAGGTGGGGAGGAATCCCGGCACGGCGAGGTTGCTCGGGCCCCTCGCGATGGCGCCGACCTCGCCGAGGAGAAAGGAGGCGGCAAGGAAGAGCGGGAACGTGTTGCAGCTGTTGATGTAGACCATCTCGAGGGCGCTGGATCCGCCAGAGCCTGGAGCAGCGGCAATTTTTACACGTTTCGACTTTTCGTAGCCAACTTGGAATCAATGTGATAAGGACAAAGTTTTAAGAATCTTACCCGAGCTCTTACGCTCTTCGGAGTACCTCTGCACCAGCGTCAAATATCCCGCCTGCGCGAACACTGAGAAGCTCCCCATGAGATAGGCGTGCGGGTCGAACTCGAGATCCCCGGCGCCGGCCACAAGGCATCCCAAGGTGATGAGGAGGATGGACGTGACGATGGAGTTGGAGGGGCGGCGCTTTCTGAGCAGCGTCACGCTGAGGATGAGACTGACCAGGGGCGTGCACCGCTTGATGGCGCCGTACATGGGGATGTTCATGCCGTGCAGGGCCGACAGGCTGAGCGTGGAGTGCAGCGCGAAGCAGACCGACGCCGGCAGGAAGGAGAGACCGCTGGCGAGGGTGTAGGGCTGCAGGCTCAGGTAGCCCGTAAGGCGGAGCAGGTCCAGCAGCACCACAGTAATCGCCATCTGGAAATAGAAATTAAATTGAGATGTGTATTTCGCATCATTGCAGGTAAACGAATATCTAGCTGTTCTACAAAATCTTATATTTTCGGAGGGATCTAGTTCGCTTCTTCGCTTCGCTATATGTAGTGCGGGCATTCATCATAAACCACGTACACACAAAAATTTTGTCGATAAGTTTAGTTATATGCCCGTAGGTCCACAGGTATATAGTCTGACGGAGTCGGGCATATATATACGTATATTGGCCCCAAAATTCATGTACGTGTATAGGTATCACTTCAAACTCGAATCATATCGCCAAATCTAGGTCTCAAATCAATCAGTTTCCGGAACATCTTATAATCTTACCTGACAGACCATGATAAAGTACGGGTAGTTGAAGTTGAACGACGACACGACGCTCTTGTTGAGGAAGTTCATGGAGATGGAGCAGACGAAGTAGAAGGCGGCGGCGCCGAGGGAGGCGCGCATGCCCGACATGTCGCGACGGAAGTGGAGCAGCCGGCGCCACAATCCCAGCGAGGCGGACGAAGACGTAGAGGAGCCCGACCCGTGGGAGTCCTTGAGGCCGCTGGCCACGTTGACCAGCAGCATTTTAGCGGCGGCTACTCACCTGGAACGGATGTACGTACACAGTGAATCAATCCCTATTCAATCTGGAGTTGCTCAACCGTGACCATGCATATGCACATTTCAGGGCTGTGTATACATGTATACAATGCAATATGCTCTTACCTAAATGTAAAGCATATGCTGCAGCTATATAGGCTCTTAACCCTATTCACAATGGCGTTGACGTCAATCGACTGCGGCAAAATGTCACGATTGCGTAAGTTGCGCTCGCTTTGGCTCTGGAAGTTCTCAACTGAACTGAGCCACCGTGGATCCATCCAATGTGTAATAGGTCGCTCTGCTCACCTGCTGCTGCATGTGTGCGCTGGACGGACGGACGGACGATACGAGGGGACGAGAACGCGTGGCCACCAGACGGACACCTTTTCTTGCAGTTATGGGATATGATCATATCTGTATACGTAGGATATGTGCACTGTATCTTCCCTAGCTCTCTCCACAGCTGTTGCGAACTCTCTCTTCTCTGTCTGCCCCTTGACTTGACGTTCACTTCTCGCTTTCTTTCGCCGTCGTCATTCTCCGTTCATTCGGCCCTTTGAACGCTCCTCGCTCGCTCGCTCGCTCCAAGTTCATTGTAGTCAGCACAATCTCCGTACGGTACGGATCGTACGGCCTGCGTCGCGTGCGCGCGTGCGATCTTCACAGGGTTTATAATCGATACTATCAAGGTTACATGACATGTACGTACGTAATTTCAATCAATACATAATTCACGCTTCAGGCACTGCTCTCATAGGTGCGTAAATGGGCTTATTCATTAACCTGATTGCATTGAGCATGTATCGAAGGCTATTCTATAGCGCTCTATGTCCGCGCAATGCAACAAGCCTGCCGCTGCTGCATGTCACACGCACAGTGTCAACTTATGGTGCAAGACTGACTAAAGGCTTGATTTTATCCAACTTTCCACTCTAGCTATTTTAGCCTTTATTTTTATCGCGCCCGTTCATAATGACGTCTCTATCGACGTGGTTCGAGCGCCAGCTCGCCGACGTGCTCAAGTTCGACGGCACCAAGGAGATCGCGGAGTGAGCATAGAAAACATGTCGATTCTAAAACTGTGCACTCTAGTCCACAACCATAATTATAGCTACATCCTGTCCCTGCCCTCGGCCGACGAGCAGGACGAGTACCTGGGCGAGATGCTCGACGCGAGCAGCTCCGACCACCGCGGCCTCATGATCGCCTTCAAGGAGAAGAGGGAGGAGATCGAGAGGGAGGCGAGTCCGGCGGCGCTGCCGCAGGGAATCGCAAAAGTCTACAAGAAGGCCGACTTTACAGACGGCGACGACGTTTCCGCAAAGGCCAAAGGCAAGGCCAACAAAGAGAATAAGTAAGAATTTAAGCTCAAAGTCAGGAGGCCTGTGCGTGCTCATGAGTCCGCGAATTTTCAGGACGCCTGCTGCGCTTCCGGCCGGCAAGAGGGGCAAGACGAAGTACGTGAGCCTGAGCGGCCCCGAGGGCGTGGACCCGAGCCGCGCGACCCTCGCCGGCCGCCGCCTCTGCGACTGCCAATCGGCCAAGCACGGGCTGATCAACAACTGCCTGAGGTGCGGCCGTATCGTCTGCGAGCAGGAGGGCTCGGGGCCGTGCCTCTTCTGCGGCGCGCTCGTCTGCACCAAGAGGGAGCAGGAGCAGCTGGAGAGGGGATCCAAGAAGTCGGACCAGCTGATGAAGAAGCTCCTGTCGAGGGCCGAGGACCACAAGAACAAGCTGCTGGAGTTCG
>JAAUYK010104399.1_pt1 | contig 15029 bp, 8 predicted proteins | sample 7278021 | NCBI WGS metagenome assembly JAAUYK01 (sample SAMN14350223, study PRJNA611818) | marine sediment metagenome | isolation source: surface marine sediment (1.8m) | place: French Polynesia: Moorea | collected 2018-08
GGCTCGGTAGGAATCCCCGCGCCTGACAGCCGGGGAGGATGTCAATTTGATTTTCCTTTCTACAACCTCAGCGATATAGCTTCCGCCTTTCATGTCGGCGACAGCCGAAAACGCGTTTCATGTCGCGCAGCGAAAGCGGAACGGAGTTCTATCGCGCTCGAAACTATACTATCTTGAGTTGAATAAAAAATCATGTGTATAGGCGAACAATCCCAGTTAATTTTTATCATATCAAAATTTTTGTGAGGATGCAACCGAAATTCCTTTGACGCGCCGATTTTTTTTTCAGGAGCTTCAGAGAATGAAAATGTTTGTGGTTTTCTACTGAGTAGGGAGGGATGGATGGAAAAATTTGATCGGGCAAAAACAAGCATTTATGGGAGCTGCACAAGATGAAAATATTTCTGGTATTGCTCCTGGGAAAAATTCCTGAATATTTGATACCAAATCCACCTTAGTGAGAGGGTATTTTTTAAAGTTACAGCTTTTGCTACATAAGAGATTGAACGATGGGACAAGCCTGTTTTTATACCCGGATTTGGTATCATTATCTCTTAGAAAGTAAATTTAGTTGAATAAAAAATCATGTTTATAGGCGAACAACCCCAGTTAATTTTTATCATATCAAAATTTTTGTGAGGATGCAACCGAAAATCTTTTGACGCGCCGAAATTTTTTAGGAGCTTCATAAAATGAAAATGTTGATGATTTTCTACTAAGGAAGTATAGATGGAAAGATTTAATGATGATAAAAATCTGATTCTAATCTTAAAAGTAGGGGAGTAAGGGAGTAAGGGAGCATTTTTCAATCTTTTTCTGCAAGTGCCTCTATTCCACTCCCGACTCATAACTCAAAAATTTAATCCCAGGCAAAGATACGCTTAGGGCTTCTATAAAGTTGTACCAGACATGATAGTTGGTGTTCTTTCTACACTTTAATCCTAAGTTTCGCCAAACTATCAAATAATTTTTTGACTTTAACTAAATTTTTATCACCTGGTGCTGTTTCTACACCACTAGATAAGTCTATGCCACAAAAGTTATTATTAAATTCATGATTAAATTCTATTTTCGGTTGAGAAACTAATATGAATTGTTGTATTGCTTCTATTACATTTTCTGGAGTTAAACCACCTGCTAATAACCAAGGAGAAGTAGGGTTAAACTCTTGAATAATTTTCCAATCTAAGGTTTGACCAGTGCCTCCTAATTTATCTGGATGATAAGCATCTAGAAGTAAAGTATCGACATAATTTTCATAAGTATTTGCTTTTGTTAAATCTTGAGGAGATTTGATTCTCAGAGCTTTGATTATTTCTATATTATTTGGTATTGACTGACGTAGTTGATGACAAAATTCTGGAGATTCATCACCATGTAGTTGTATTCCATTTAATTTGGTATTAATAATTATTTCTGATAATAAATCTATTTTAGGATTAACAAATACTCCTATTTGATCAATATTGATTGGTAGCTTCTCGACAATATTTTTGATGTTTTCTGGGGTAATATAGCGAGGTGATTTGGGAAAGCAGATAAATCCTAGAGCTGTTGCTCCCATCTGAGCGATCGCTTGTCCTTGCTCTATTTTTGTAATTCCACAAATTTTGACGCGCATTAATTATACCTACTACTAACTAAATTTTACTTTTTTGTATCAAAACTTAAAATTATTGTTAATTATTAAAACAAATTGTAGCTTTTAGCTAAAGCTTCTTGATAATTTGCAAAACATAAGTTGATTTAAACACCGCTCTTCATGGCGGTGTATTTTAAATTTACTCCAAATCTTTTTAATTTAAGGAGATAAGAACTTGATTTACTCTGGCTTAATTCTAGCAGCACAATCTCACCCTCTCTCTGCAGAGTGGTCGCCAAAAGTAGCAATTATAATGATAACTTGTAACTTAGTAGCAATTGTGATTGGCTACTATGCTATTTCAAAGCAAAATCGCGGACAAGGGCCAGATTTACCCGTATCGTTACCAGCAATTTTTACTGGCTTTGGAATACCAGAATTATTAGCTACTACAAGTTTTGGTCATATTTTGGGAGCAGGAATAATTTTAGGGCTTGGTAGTGCTGGTATGCTATAGATAGATATAACCTGATTTTAGTTATCGAGTACAGGGGAGTATTTTCTTGACAAAGAAGAGACTCCCCTATTTTTATATGAAATACGTTAATGTTTACTACCAAAGATTGATTGGAGGATGGGGAGATAGGGAGATTCGTAAATAGCACAATTTTTTGTATTTCTTATTAGACATCTCCAGAAAAGAGGGAGTAGGAAGTAGGGGAAATAATTTATGATTTCTGTAGGATAATTGATTTGATTTTTTCTGATTGGAGATATCTATTAATTTGTCATTTATAGCAGTCGCTATTACTGGTGCAGATATTCTCAAATCTAGTCACAGCAATAGTTGAAATTCTGGTTTCTGACTTCTGATTTCAGTTATATTGATGCCTAAATTAGTTGTTGATTGTTATTACTATTAGGAGAATAGGTTAAATGTAAATTCAGTTGTCAGCTATCAACCGTTAGTTATGAGTTATTAACTCATTGTCTGAGAAGGAGGAATGAGTCTCCAAGGAGTGAAATATGTTTGCGCAGCATTCCGCAGGAAATAAAATCGATCGTCAGCTAACCAGTTATTACTTTCAAAAGCTAAATGCGAGCGAGCTAAATGCTTACGGTTAAATCCGAATTTAAATAAAAAATCAAAAAAAATTCATGCAGGCAGATTGGAAAATAGGCAATTTATTTGGTATCCCTTTATTTCTGGATTACTCGTGGTTAATTATTTTACTTTGGGCAACATATATCAATATTCAAGATTATCAAGAAATGGGGCTTTTTTTAGCTTGGGGTGCTGGATTGATAATTGCTATATTAATATTTTGCTCCGTAGTCTTACATGAATTAGGTCATAGTTTAGTTGCTATTTCTCAAGGAATTAAGGTTAATTCTATAACCTTATTTTTGTTTGGTGGAGTTCCTTCTATAGAGCAGGAGTCTAGAACTCCTGGAGAGGCTTTTCAATTAGCGATCGCCAGACCTTTGGTGAGTTTATTTTTATTCTTTTTATTAGGTTTAATAAGTTTACTATTTCCCATATCAAGCTTAATTAGTGAGTTAATGAATAAAGTCGCAGAAATAAATTTAATTTTAGCGATTTTTAATATAATGCCTGGCTTACCTTTGGATGGCGGACAAGTATTAAAAGCGGCTGTTTGGAAAATAACTGGTAGTCGTTTGACAGGGGTAAAATGGGCAGCTAAAAGTGGTAAAGCTTTGGGATGGTTAGGAATTAGTTTAGGGTTGATAGTAGTTTTGACGACTAAAAATTATGGTGGTTTTGGGATTGCATTAATTGGTTGGTTTGCTCTGCGTAATGCTAGAATTTATCAGCACATAACTGATTTACAGTCAGCCTTAATTAATATTAAAGCTCTACAGGTAATGACTCAAGATTTTCGTGTAGTAGATGCAGATTTAACTCTGAGTCAGTTTGCCGATAAGTATCTTTTAAAAAGTTCTAAGTTTTCAACTTATTTTGCTGCTCATAGGGGTCGTTATCTTGGTTTAGTTTATGCTGATGCTATTCGTTATATTGAAAAAAGTTATTGGGATAATCAAACTTTAAGGATGATTATTTGCCCTCTAAATCAGATGGTTACTGTTTCAGAAAAAATTAGTTTATTAGAAGTTATTAACAGCATGGAATTTCATCAACAAAAGCAAATAACTGTACTTTCAGCTGCTGGAGCAGTAGCAGGAATAATTGATAAAAGTGATATTGTGCGAGGGATAGCTAAATACTTGAAATTGAAGATTTCAGAAGCGGAGATTAAGCGTGTGAAAACAGAAAGTAGTTATCCCTTGGGAATGAAGTTAGAAGCAATTGCCAAAGTTACTTCTCTCTCAAATTTCAAGTAGTTATAAATATAATCAGCCTGATTTTTCCCAGATTGTGACAAAATATTTCACGAGCTTGCGTTATTTCAGAGATTTGGTATCATAGTCTGTACATAAGGTATCGTGCCAATGTTGTATTTAAACTTAAAAAAAGACTAACTTTAAAGCTCTACAATCAAGTATTTTCGTTAATTACACTTCAAATTTGCCAATTTTTAGCCGAGAAAAATAAGCTCAAAAAAACAAAATTCAAACAAGTACAAATATTCAAGAAATTCTCTAATTTGACAAAATGAGAGATATAAGGTATGGAGCTAAGATACTTAATATATAAATGTCTCTAGTTCTGAAGCACAAAACTAATTTTTTTCAGGGAAGAAAGAGAGGCGGTCGCCACAGCAATGCGGATCATTATCGATCAAATTATCTACTAAATTTTTCTATTTGATCGGAGATACTCAAAAATAGCTGCTCCAATTCATCTTAGACAGCTATCTCGATAGTTTTTACCTTTTTTTTTCAATGTTTACTCCTTCTATCCTAGATAACTAAAGCCTTCTTTCCTCTTCCTTATTTTTACCAACTAAATTTCATACCCAGATATTGCTCTAAGCGCTGATTATGAAGTTGAAAATAATCCCTTAATTTTTGTCGAAGTGACTCACTAATAGATGAATAAGAACCAGCATTTAATTTTGGATAATTTTGTATTTGATAATCTGGCAAACCTAGAAAATTGAAAACTTGCTTCATTGTGGTTTTCGGGTCACTATAAAATTCTTCACTAGGCAAAATTAACACCTGTTCTCTAGGAAAAATATTCAACCATTTCTTCAGCCAATCTAAATAGACACTAGAAGCTATATAATCTCCCTGATAATTCCAATAATCTTTTTCTTTGACGAGACTAGATGAAATTTTTATCAGTTTTTCCAGTCTAGAATTAATTACCTCTTCAACAGACATATTCTCTGTGTTTGAACGAACTTCGTGATAATAGTTAGATATAGTTCTATCTACTGGATTTCTTAATAGAACAATTAGTTTAATTTTCGGGAAAAAATGAAATAGTCTAGGGGGAGTATCTGGAGCATCAAAATAACTAGGACTTGCTTCTCCAGTTAAGAATTTTTCTGACTCTGGAATTGTTGGAAAATGTGCCCGATACCAATCTAAACCTCGATGGAAATGGAAAGACCAAAAATCAATTTCTTTTTTAATCGCTGGTAAAATTTGTGGATGTTGAATCAGATAATGATAAATAGATGTAGTTCCTCCTTTCTTAACTCCAATTACGAGAAAATTTGGCGTGGAGATTTGAGCTAAGTTTTGGGATTTTAGCAAAAAGTTAGGATAGTTTTGTTTAATTTGTTGTTGAGAGGCAGTTTGATAAATTTCTATTGCTTCAGTATTTCTATTTACTTGAGTTAGAGCTTCAGCTAAGTTGAGATAACGACAAAGTAAGTTATTTGGAGAATCAATAAATTCTTGAAATAAATTAACTGTTTTTTGGAGTTTATCTTGCTTTTTAAAAGTTTCCCACATACGAATATCAGACCACCAAGCAAAATCAGGATTAAGTTCTATAGCACGATGGTAAGCAATGGTAGCTTCTAACCATTTTTGTTGTTTGGTTAATGCTAATCCTAGGTGATAGTAAGATTGACTATCTGGGTCAGCTTCAATGGCAGAATATAATGAGTTTAGTTGTTGTTCTAATTTAATTTTTTGCCGTAATATTTTCTCAAGTTGCTGATAAATATCTGTTTGATTTTTACTAGGGAATATTTCTAGCAACATATAATAAATAATGATGGCTGAAGAAATCTGATTTGCTTGTGCTAAGGCTTTTCCTAATTGTAAGTATAGTTCTGGATTTTTGATGATGAGATGTAGTGCTTTTTGGTAAATAGGATATTGGTCTGGATTTTGAATTGCATGACAATAGTAATTGATAGTTTCATCTAAATTTGACTCAGCAAGTTGGGCAAGAGCATCTCCTAACTGTAGGTGCATCCAAGTTAGATTAGGAGTAATTTGAGCAACTTCTAAATAAGTAGCGATCGCCTCGTCTAATCTTTTTTGTCTAAGTAAAACATCTCCTAGACATTGGCGATACCAAACCACTTCAGGATTTAGTTTTATTGCCTGACGATATGCTGTTTCTGCTGCTTCTAGGTTGCCAATTTTAAATAGAATATCTGCTAATTTTTGATGAGTTCCTTTGATTTCTGGACTGACTTGAATTGCTTTTTGATAAGAAAGAATTGCTTTGTCAAATTCTCCTAGTTTAAATAAAGCTTCTCCTAATTTATGGTAAGCCCAATAATTATCAGGATTAAGTTTAATAAAACTTTGGTAGGCGTTAATTGCTTCTTCCCATTTTTCTACTTGAAGTAAAGCATTTCCTAGGTGATGGTAAGACCAAGGAAAATCAGAATTTAGTTTGATAGCTTGTTGGTAAGTGGTAATAGCTTCTGCCCACTTTTGTAATTGAGTCAAAGCTTGCCCTAATTTATAGTAAGACCAAGAAAAATTAGGGTTTGATTTTATTGCCTGGCGGTAGCTAGTAACAGCTTCCTTCCACTGTTTTTGTTCTAGGAATTTTTCTCCTAATTCGTAGTAATTCATCTCTAGTTTTTTAGTTATACCTGAAGTTATAAATTAGAAGTCATAATAAAAAGGTCATCAGCTAACCTTAGTCTTTACTTCATTCTTTCAAAAGCTGAATGCTGAATGCCAATATAATAGTTGAATGCTTAATTATTATCTTTGAAAGAATAGGAAATTTATGGAAAATTTGTTTTTTTTGTGAAGATGAAATAAGAATAGGTTTCAAGACTATAAGTGGTAGAAAAATTACTGCCTTGGAAGTTAAGCCCTATGGCAAAGTCCAGTAGAAGTTTCAAGCTGGCTAATCTATACATACAGAGTGATCGAATTTAAGCCTTATATTTTCAAGGCTTTATCTGTAGTTTAAACTTAGAGAATCAGTATTAGATATGAGTTGGAGTAATTTTCGGAGTTATTTAGCAGACCATATTTGGGAAATTATAGCCTTTGTAATGGCTATATTAGGTATTAGTTGGGTTCGAGGTCACGTTGAAAACTATTTTTCGTGGTGGACTGCTAACAATGCAATCTATGAAAGTTCTAATTTACACATAGTTCATTTACTAATAGCATTTGTTTTTTTATGTCTATTTGCGTTGATTGTTTTTATTCCTGTTACTAGAAACAGAAATACCTTAAGGTATTTCGTTTTTCGTATTCTCAGCATTATTGGGATGGTATATGTTTTGACTATGCCATGGCTATTTCCTACTACTATAAAACCCGATATTGTAGTAAATATATGTGGATCTGTTACATTAGGTGAAGATTTTGCAGTGCCTTATATTGAAGCCATATCAAGAAATAACCATGCTGCGAAAGTAGTAGCAAATTACGACAGAAAGAGTGAAGGTATATTTAATGATGTATATGTTTATTTGACAAATATTGTATCAAAAGAAAAGAGATATCCAGAATTCAGAGAGCTTTCACTGGTTCACTTTAATATTGATGCTAAAGGTACAACGGATGGCTTTAATGAATTATTGAAGGAAAATTGCGATGTCAGCATGGCATCAACATCAGCTAAAAATGCAGGGTATGAGGAACAGGAAAATAATCTAGACGGAATGCTACTTGGGAAAGATGCTATCGCGGTTGTCATTGGTTTTGATAATGACATCTTAGATGATAATGAGGATGTTATAGATTATGATACTCTCAAAGAGATTTTTACACAACCAAGCGAATGGAAGGTTTTTTATAGAAAAAAATCTGGTACTACTAAGGAACTACAAAAATATCTTGAGTTCGATAATAATGATGTAATTCAAGGAGATGTTGTCAGCTCTAATGCTGATATGCTTGAAAAGGTTAAAATTCAGAAAAATTCAATAGGATATTTGAGTTATTCGTTTTTAAGATATCAACCTGGGTCAGTTAGAGTTATCAGAATACGTAAGGATGGTAATATTACAGAGAAACCCAGTAATAAATGTATATCAGATACAAGTTGTGCAATGATTCGCAATTTACATCTATATAATCGTAGAAACCCAGCAGTCATAAATCAAAATAACCCAAAAAAGAAAATTGTAGAGAAGATAGTTGGTTATGGGCAAAACCCACTTGGGCAGGAAATGATAGAAGCGGCCGGTTTTATCCCTATTATCCGAGAAGATGAAGATATTCCTCCTGTTCCTACTTCTGATTTGGTAGCTATTAATCTAGATATAGAAGATATATATGAAACTCTTCACGCTGAAAGAGTTGAGCCAATAAAAACAATCACATATGGCAGGAATGGCTATGATCTAACTGAAGAACAAGAGAGGAAATTGGACCAATTAAATAGGAATACTGAACTGGTTTTAATTGGACATACAAGTAGAACAGGAGACCCTTTCTACAATGATGGGTTGTCGTGGGAGCGAGCTAGAGTTCTGAGGAATAAACTTCTTGGTATGCGATTTAACGTTAAATTAATTCATGGTTTTGGGCAAGAATATCCCCTACTAGGTGTCGAACCTAATCAGCCAGAAAACAGAAGAGTTGAGATTTATAAGTATCCAACTTTTCTGGAGAGAGTAAATAATAATTAATAATCCAGAAATGGGTTTTTAAAAGTAGGATATTTATTAATATAAGTCTTGAGTTGTGGGGGAGTAGAAACTACTTCCCCACTTCCTTATCTCAACTTTCCCAATTAAACTTAATACCTAAATACTCCTCTAATTTATGATTATAATCTTGAAAAAAATCACCCATTTTTTTCCGGATAGAGTCTTTAAGATCGGGATAAAAACCTATATTGAATTTTTGATAATCTGGAATTTGATAATCTGGTAAATCTAAAAATTTGAAAACCTGCTCCATAACATCTGCTGGATTGATATTAAAGTCTTCCGTTTTCAGAATTAAAAACTGTTCTTTGGGAAAGATAGTCATCCATTTTTCCAAGAATTTTATGTAAACTCCTGGAGCTAAATAATACAAATTTTGCTGCCAATGATTTAAGCAAAAATTTGAGTTTTTCCTAAAATTTTGTAAAATCTCTAATTCATAATTTATTGCCGTTTCTAAATCACGATTTTCTTTATTTAATCTCACCCAGTGATAATAGTGAGAAATTGCTCGGTCTATAGGATTTCTGAAAAGTATAATTAGCTTGATTTTGGGAAAGAAACTAAAAATTCTATTTGCAGCTTCCGAGTTACCAAAATATCCAGGACTTGCTTCGCCTGTTAAGTAATTTTCTGATTTGGGAATGGGAGGAAAATGAGCTAAATACCAATCTATTCCTTTCTGAAAATTGCCAGACCAAAAATTTATTTCTTTGACAATAGGAGGTAAAACTTGTGGATGTTGAGTCAGATAAGTATAAAGAGAAGTTGTTCCGCCTTTGCCTACTCCAATAATTAAAAAATCAGGTTTTCTCACAGCTTTTTTAAATTGTTCTAAGTTCCAGTGCTTTTCCACAAAATTAGGATGAGATTTTAAAATTTTTTGGTGACAAGCAGTTTGATAAAAAATAGTTGCCTCATCAATTTTTTCTTGATTAGTTAAAATTTGTCCTAGATTTATATAAGACAAAATAGATTGAGGATTAATTTCAATTTTACGGCGGTATATTTTTACAGCTTCGTCTAACTTATTCGTTTTATGTAAGACATTTAATAGTATTGATAACCCACTATCTGCCCAAGAAATTTCGGGATTAATAGAAATAGCTTGCAAGTAGGAATTTGCCCCAGCTTCCGACTGATTATTTTTAACAAAAGCATCTCCTAATAATTTATGAACTTCATATATTTCTGGTTGAATTTTAATAGCTTGTTGATAACCAGTAATTGCTGTTTCTAAATCTCCTTGTTTAACCAAAGCATTTCCTAAGTAAGTCCATAACCAAAAAGCATTAGGGTTAAGTTTAATTGCCTCTCTATAAGTAATAATTGCTTCATTCCATTGGTCTTTTTTGAGAAAGACTTCCCACAAACATATATGAGACCAAGGAGAATCTGGATTTAACTCAATAGCTCTAAGATAATTAGGAATTGCTGCATCAATTTCACCTTTTTTGACTAAAGCATCTGCTAATAACTTATGAATTATATCAAGGTGGGGTTGCCGTTGAATTGTTTCTTGATAATAGGCGATCGCTTCATCTATTTTTCCTTGTTTAATTAGAGCATTTCCTAAATGTTGATAAGACCAATATAAGTCTGGTTTAATTTCAATAGAACGTTGATAGGCAATGACGGCTTGATGCCATTTTTTTTGTTGAGTTAAAGCTTCTCCTAATTTATAGTAAGACCAGGGAAAGTTGGGATTAAATTGAATTGCACGACAGAAAGCGTTTACTGCTTCATCCCAGTTTTTTAGTTGTATGAAGACTAACCCTAATTTATGATGAAATAATGATACTTTTGGGTTATATTTAATAGCTGTTTCATAACAGGCGATCGCTTCAGATAATTGTTTTTGTTTGACTAAGATATCTCCTAATATTTTATAAGTTTCAATTTGTTGAGGATTTAACTGTATTGCTTGGCGATAACTGGTAATTGCTGATTCTATTTTTCCCATTGCTTGTAATACTTTTCCTTGAATATTGTAGGCGGGGGAAAAGTTAGGCGAATCTGCTAAGATGCTTTGACAAATTTCATAAGCTGCTTCTAATTTTCCCTGGGATAAGTAAAACTCTGCTGTTTGGTTGAAATTGATAGCCGAGATTTCCTGATTCACTATAAATTTTCCTAGAAATATTAAGTTAAAATTTCTTAAATCCTGAATCATTACCCCCTGTTTCCTTCGGGTATGATATTTTTTAATAATTTAAAGTAGCTATTATTTCCAGTCAAATTTCATGCTGAGATACTCTTCTAATTTCTGATTATGGGGTTTAAATAATTCAGAAAGTTCAAGACGGAGATTAGCATTGATTTTAGGATAAGAACCAGGGTAGTAATTTTTATATTCTAAAAGTTGATAGTTTGGCAAACCTAAAAAATCAAAAACTTGTTTTGTTGTAGCTGCGGGATTTTCATACATATCCTCACTCTTTAATATTAAAAACTGTTTTCTCGGAAAGATCTTCATCCATTCTTGAATAAAATATAGATATAAACCCAGACCTAGATACCTGATTTTTTTTCCTTGCAGAAAACTAGCACTGGTTTGAGAGTGATTTATCATTTTTTGCAATATTTTTGTTTCTACAGCTACTACTTCTATAAAACTTCTTTGTTCTTGCCCTAGTCGTTTATCCATATAGTAGTGAGAAACAGCTCTTTCTATAGGATTTCTCAATATAAGGATTAACTTAATATTGGGAAAATAACTAAATACTTTACTTGCTGCTTCTACAGAATAAATATAGTTAGGAGTGGCTTCTCCTGTGACAAAATTTTGCTGTTCTGGAATAGCTGGAAATTGGGATAAATACCAATCAATTGTCTTGTGAGAATTAACATTAAAAAAATGCAGTTCTTTTTCTACAGCAGGTAGAACTGAGGGATGTTTAGTCAGATAAAAATAAAGAGATGATGTGCCACCTTTAATTGCACCAATAATCATAAAATTTGGTTTGCCTACTCCTGTGAGTCCTCCATATTTATTTATAAATTCTGGATGAGTTTGTGCTAGTTTTAACTGTAAAACTTTTTGATAGTAACTGCTAGCTTCCTGAATTTTATCTTGTTTAGTTAAAATATTCGCTAAGTTCAGATAATGCTCAGAAAATTCTGGCTTAATCTTAATAGCTTCTTGGTAACAGTTAATCAATTTATTTAATTGATTTCGATCTAATTTAACTAACTGATAACTGTGAATTGCTCTGAGCTTATTATAAGCAATAAAAAAATCAGGCTGTAGCTGAATAGATTTAATGTAACAAGCTATGGCTTCATCTGAATTTCCTGTTTCTAAAAGAGCGTCTCCTAAGTCTTTATTAACCCAAGCTAAATCTGACTTTAAATTTATAGCTTTTTGATAATAAATAATTGCTTCATCTATTAATCCTTGTTTGTGCAGCACATACCCTAACTGATAATAAAACCAATAAGCATCAGGATTTATTTTCAGAGCAAGTTTATAATTAACGACTGCTTCATCCCATTTTTTTGTTTTGAGTAATACTTCCCATAAATTATGGTAGTACCAATAAAAATCTGGCTTAATATCTATAGCTTTTTGATAAGCTAAAACTGCTTCATCCCACTTTTTTAGTTTAGTTAAAACTTTCCCTAAATTGTTGTAATTATTGGGGATATTGGGGTTAATCTTAATCGCATATTCATAAGCAATTGCAGCTTCATCCCACCGTTTTAATTCCATTAAAGCCTCCCCTAAATTTTTATATAACTCGTCAGAATTAGAGTTAGTCTCAATGGCACGATGATAATAAACCACAGTTTCATCCCATCGTTTTAATTGCTTTAATGCTTCTGCAAGTTTGTGATAAGACCAGGGAAAATATGGTTCTAATTTCATGAATCGATGGTAAGTATTTACAGCTTCATCCCACTGTTGTAATTGCATTAATACTTCTGCAAGTTTGTGATAAGACCAAGGAAAATCTGGTTTTAATTCTACAACTCTACGAAAAGCAATTGCAGCTTCATCCCACTGTTTCAGTTCCATCAATGCTGTGCCTAATTTTTGGTAATGCCAAGGAAAATTAGGATTATTTTTGATAGCGTTGCGGTAACTAATGGTTGCTAAATTCCACTTTTTTTCTTGAAAATATAGATTAGCTAGATTAAAATGAGATTGACTAAAATGGGGATTAATTGCAATCGCCTTTTGATAATATTCCCGCGCTAATTCTTGATTGCCCATTGCTGCAACTACTTTGCCTTTAGTATTACAAACTAATGCCAAATATTGTAGTTTTTCTAATGCTTGATTACAAAATATCTCAGCTTCATTTAATTTTCCTTGAGCTAAATAATATTCTGCTTTTTGGTTTAAATCTATCACTGATATTTCCTGATTCACCGTATTTTATCCAGGTAATTATCTGTTACATATATATTTTTTCTCCCTTCCCTATCTAGACAGTAGTATAGTTTTTTATTCTACTTTTTCGAGAGTGGGAAAATTTGGGGATTTTTGACCGAAAAAAATGTTTAAGTTCAAGTATATATAGCGTTTCTCAGGCTAATGAGGTACACCTATTTCTATTCTATTCCCTATTCCCTATTCCCTGTTCCCTAAAACAAACGAATTTTGTACCTTACCAGTATGGGAATTGCTATAGATAAGAGATACAAATTGCCAAAAATAAAGTGTCTTCTTTGAATCTGAATGATTCACATAAGCAGACATTTTGAGTTCTGACCGAGTGACTCTATTCAGGAGGTTTCATCTTCAGTATTTCAGAAACTGTCTTAAACGTATAACCTTGAACTGTCAATTTTTCAAGAATAATTTCTGTTGCTTTTACTGTTTTGATACTAATATCGTGCATTAAAACAATTGCACCTGGTATAGCATTTTCTATGACATGACTAGCAATTGCTGCTGGGTCGTTTTGTTTGACATAATCCTCTGAGTCAATATCCCACATAATCAGTTGCTTTTTCATCTCTAATATCATATCTATTAGATAGAGAGCACTCCGACCAAAAGGAGGTCTAAATTTAATTTTGTCAGTGACACCTAACTGCTGTAAAATCTCATCAGTTTTGGCAATTTCTGTTTTGATTAATTCCGGAGATTCCCGGGATAAATCTAAATGAGAATAGGAGTGATTAGCTAATTCATTTCCTTTAGCTAATATCAACTTTGCTAGTTTACGATACTTTTGAATCTTATTACCAAGAATAAAGAACGTAGCCCGAGCTTGATAAAAGTCTAATATGTTGAGAATTTGATTAGTATAGGGAGGGTTTGGACCATCATCGTATGTTAAGGCGATCGCCTTTTCTTTTATAGATACTCGTTTAATCCCAAAATAGTCATAATTTGGTTCTATTTGTACAGCCTTTTGGAAACATTTTCTTGCTTCAGACCACTTTTCTTGTCGCATATAAATATCTACTAATGCTTCGTAATTCCAAAAAGATTCTGGAGAAATTTCTAAGGCTTTTTGATAATTGGTGACTGCTGCTTCTAGCTGACCTAGTGTTTGTAGAACATCCCCTAATTTTTTGTATAGTTTTGCTGTCGGTTGATGAGTAATAGCTTGCTGATATATTGCTACAGCATCAGACCATTTTTTTTGTTTCGTTAAAGCTTCTCCTAAACCATAGTAAGACCAATAAGAATCTGGTTTGATTTTAATTGCCTGACGGTAGGCAACTATAGCTTCATTCCACTTTTTCAGTTCTACTAAAGCCACACCTAAATTTTGGTAAGCAAAATATAATTTAGGGTCAATTTCAATTGCCTGTTGATAAGCTGCTATAGCTTCTTCATATCTAGATAGTTTAGATAAAGCTTGTCCTAAGTTATAATAATACCAATAATTATTGGGATTAATCTCAATACTATTTTGATATATTTCTACAGCTTCAGACCACTTTTCTAGTTTGATGAATTTGTCTCCTAAATCAGCATATAACTGATAAAAATTAGGATTAATATTCACCGCTTGACGATAAGCTGCTAAAGCTTCAGACCAATTTTCCAGTTGTATTAAGGCATCCCCTAGATTTTTGTAAGGCAAATATAAATCTGGTTTAAGTTCGATAAAGTGACGATAAGCACTAACAGCTTCTTGCCAATTTTTCAGTTCCATAAAAGCTTTTCCTAGTTTGTTGTAAGACCAGGGAAAATCTGGTTTAATTTCAATAAAATGACGATAGACATTAATAGCTTCCTGCCAATTTTTCAGTTCCATAAAAGCATCACCCAATTTATTATAAGACCAGGGAAAATTTGGTTCTATTGCTATAACTTGACGATAGGCATCAACAGCTTCATCCCATCGTTTTAATTGTACTAATGCTTCTCCTAATTTATGGTAACACCAAGGAAAATTAGGGTCAATTTTTATATCTTGATGATAGGCATGAATAGCTTCGTTCCATTTTTGTTTATGGGAAAA
>JAAUYK010114880.1_pt1 | contig 15027 bp, 16 predicted proteins | sample 7278021 | NCBI WGS metagenome assembly JAAUYK01 (sample SAMN14350223, study PRJNA611818) | marine sediment metagenome | isolation source: surface marine sediment (1.8m) | place: French Polynesia: Moorea | collected 2018-08
CTTTGCTGTCATAATCTTTGTAGTCATGAAATTAGCTGTCATAATCTTTGCAGTGAAAACAACATTTACTGGATTCTGTAAGATAGCTGTCATATTGTTTGTGGGATCCCTTAAGGACCCGTCCCAATCCCGAGGTTATGCGTGCACTAGCGAGCATGCAGGAGCCGTGTTTATACTATTTGAAGTATATTTTAGCCCGCTCCTACCGCTCCGCCTGTGTCTCTGTTTGGCTTTGAAAGAAGAACTGCCTCCCCCACCGCTGCCGCCGCTCTTGCGACGCGTTCTCAGACCAAGCACGGACGTCGCCGAGAGGCGTCTGGCCGCCTTGGAGTGGCCGGGGTCGTCGGCCGCCAGGTGGGGGGAGGAGGTGGAGGTGGTGTGGGGCGAGGGAGGGTCGGTGGAGGTGGTGGTGGTGATGGTGGGAGTGACGGCGGCGGCAGCGGCCGGCGGGACTTTTAGGGGGCTGTGTCGCACACTGCTCTCATAGACAAACTCTGCGAACCGACCTGGCTTCTCCAGTCCCGTGTACTTGGCCATTGCGAACGTCTCCATCAGGTTGGCCATCGTCAGGCCGGCCAGCTCGATCTGGAATTCCTGCTGGGCCTGGAAAGCGAATCAGTAGGTCATACACAGGTGGTTCACATGGTCTAGACTCACTCACCCTTCCCCACTGGTTGTTGTTGTCGTCGACGACCTTGCAGTAGGCCTCCACGAACTCCCGCATCTGGTTGAGGTGTGCGGCCTCCACCTGCTGGAAGTGCTTCGCCGCCAGCGTCATCTTCTTTTCGAAGTCGTCCCTGACGACACAGTAGCGGTCTACAAGCGCCTTGTACTCCTCCTGCGCCTTCCTGAACTTGGCCTCCGCCTTCTCCAGCTCCTTCGTGCCGGCGCCCTCCCGCTTCAGCTTCTCGACCTCGAGGCATCGCTGCTTGTAGGCCTCCTTGGCCTTCTGCAGCATCGCCGTCGTCTCCTGGATGGCCTTGACGGCCTCCAGCGTCGGCGCCTCGTCCTCCTTCACCTTCTTGTGGGTGCGGTGCAGCTCGTCCGAGTACCTGGCCACCTCCTTGACGAGGTCGGTCAGCTTGACCATCCAGAGGTTGTGCACCGACGCGAACTTCTCCGTGGCAGCCTTGAAGGCGACCAGCACTGGGGAGAAGGTGCCGCAGGGCGCCGTCGTGTTCAGCTGCTTCACCATCTTGAGGTGCGCCTTGGAGCAGTCCTCCTGGATGCGGGACATCTCGCGCAGGTAGTCGGACAGCTCCTTGGCCGCCATCACGCCAGACTTCATGTTCTGGTAGAGCACCGTGAAGCCCTCATTCTTCTCACCCTGTGGGAATTAATTTAGGCCAGTTAACCGCAATTTCCCATTATACTATTTGCCTCGAGCTCACTCACCCAGAAGTGCTCCGAGAACTCTGTGACGGCCATGGTGAGGCCGGTCGCGGCCAGGGGAGGGGATAGACCAGGGCCTTAAAGTCACTTCAGATGAGCACTTTTTCGCTCCGGCGGTTCTCCGCCAGCCGCACAATTCCTTGCGTCTGCAATTTTCCTATTAATTCGCCCTTTTCCATCCACTTTTTTGCCTTGTTCTTCTGCCTTTCCAGTCCAGTCGAGTCAGTCAGTCAGTCCATCTGTCGAGCAGGCAAACCATGCTGAAGAACAACTTAAATTTAGACCGAGGCCCCGATTATTGGTCACAGCTACAATTGCCTGTGAAAGGACATTAGTCGGACAAATTCGACTCGTACTATTTCTGAGACCCGGCCCATAGTTTGGGCGATTCTCCTCTAGGAGCCAATCCTGTGTTCAAGCCACTTTGCATTCCCTCAGTTGTCTCCCCTGGCGTTGGAGCAGACTCCTCCTTTCGGAACCGAAGACTGAAGCTGAAGCACTCTGAGACTGAGACTGACTGAGTGAGGCAGGCGGAGGAAGGAAGGAAGGAAGGAAGGAAGGAACGAGTAAACACTAAACAGTGAGGGAGGGAATTAAGCAGGCACCGAAGCAGAGACGGCAGAGCTCGCCGGACAAGAGGTCGGGGGGAACTCTAGTTCGTCCGTCGCCAATAGATCGCGTTAATTACGCTCTTGCATCTCTTATCACATCTCACAAAATTTTCGTCATCTCGCTCCGCTTTAATGAACTGGTTGCCGGTGCCCCTGATTCGCCCTGTCACTGACTGGCACCGAGCGATGATCGCAGACATCAAAATGGCCAACGGATACACTGCGTGCGCAGTTGATTAATGTTTCATATATCGCTAGCTCGGGATATAATGGCAGAGCTACCATCATGGTGCATAGCTCTTACAAGCATTGTACAGTATTCATTTATACAGTAGGATGGGGCAAAATATACGTCAGTTAATTACGTAAAACGCCCTGGAGCATGACGTCTTACTCTTGGCTTGGCTGCACCTGTGTTTCTAGTTCACTTCACTCCAATGGCCAAAGATCAGCTGTCTTTTGGCCTCCGGTGGTCACTGCATGGTCAGTCCTACCGCATAATATACGTACTAGCATGTGCTATAGTGTGTTATATATGGATCTTGAGTCATGCAAATTGCATAATATCCAGCGACGAAGCAACACATATTTCATTTAACCTACGGACGGTTATATTCTCCCATTCTGCCCGATCTTCCCATCCGTACGGCGAACGCCATTGCATCGCCGCCGCCTGATTTGACACAACAAATGATGCAATTGCAATCCTCGCCCTCGTGACAAAAAAGTCCTCTCCTCTCGTCAGACAGATGGCGACCCCGGCGAAAACCTCCGCCCCTGCCTGCAGGTAGGGTCACTCTATTTTGATCTTGTCTAACCGGTACTGAATTAAACATCCTTCCTTCCCCTACTCTTGGCCCTAGGTACTTTTTGCTTGGTCGCTGTTGGAAAGGCGCCGACTGCTTTTACTCGCACGCCGCCCAAGCCGCCTCCACCTCCACCTCCTCCGCCTCCGCCTCCGCCTCCGCCTCGCAGTCGCAGTCGGCGTCGCCGGCCAAGGCCAACGAAAAGGGAGGAAAAGGAAAGGCCGACAACGCGTCGTCGTCGTCGTCGTCGCAGACCGTGACCGTGGTGTGCGCATTCTACCTCAAGGGGAACTGCTCGTTCGGAGAGAAGTGCAGGTGAGGGAGGGACAGCTAGTGTGTCGCATCGTGGTGCAATCAATTCGACGACAGCCAGTGAGCTAGATGCACATGTTTCACAGATACCGTCACTCCGACACGGGCAAGCCAGTCCCTGCCGCCCAAAACATGCCTCCCACAAAGTCATCCTCATCCAAGGCCTCTGGCTCGGCCACCGCGTCTGCCGTGGCGCCGCCCCCTCCTCGCAGCCTGTCTGTCGAGCCGCTGGTCTCTCGGATGCAGGAGCTGGGCGTCGACAAGAAGAAGAAGAATCGGTCCTGGGCCGACGCGCCGGAGTTTGTGCCCCGATCGGCCGCCGCCGCCGAGGCCCCCAAGTCATGGGCGCACGTTGTGAACCCCGTGGCGATGGCCGAGATGAGCGTGTCGGAGGCGGAGGCCGAGCTCTGCCCGTTCGGATTCAACGGGGAGTGCAAGTACGGTGAAGAGTGCCAGTACCTGCACGGAGAAGTCTGCGACCTGTGCCAGAGGGCCGCGCTGCACCCGACCCACCAGGAGCAGCGCAGTCAGCACCAATTCGTGAGTTAAACAGGCGACTATTTACCTGCCGGCTACCTTGCATACCTGTTATCTTGCCTGCAGATTTGCCTCCGCCAGCACGAGCACGACATGGAGGTTGCGTTCGCGTACGCCCGCTCCAAGGAGAAGACGTGCGGCATCTGCATGGAGGTCGTGGTGGACAAGCAGCCGAAGAGCGAGGCCCGGTTCGGCATCATGCCCAACTGCACCCACTGCTTCTGCCTGAACTGCCTCCGCCAGTGGCGCCAGGCGATGAGCTTCGAGAGCAAGGTGGTCAAGGCCTGTCCTGAGTGCAGGCAGACGTCCGACTACATCTGCCCGTCGCAGTACTGGGTCGACACCGACGAGGAGAAGGCAGCCCTCCTGGGCGACTACAAGGCCAACCAGGCGGCCAAGGACTGCAAGTACTTCCAGCGCGGCGACGCCGAGTGCCCGTTCGGGAACAGGTGCTTCTACCGGCACGCCACCAAAGACGGCAAGGAGGTGGACGTGGGGCCGCCGCCGAGAAGGCCTCAGAGGCAGGACGACAGCGGGGAGTTAACCCTCGTCTCGCGCATCCTCATCAACGACTTCCTGGAGGAGCGGGACGCGCGCGGAGCGGGCTCGCTGTTCGCCGTCCCCCCGGAGTACCTCGACCTGCTCGGACTGCTGTCCGACGACGGCGACTCGGAGCACGAGTACTGATTGGCCACCGCGCGCGTGCCCAAACGTGATATACTGTATAGGTGCTCAAGTGGTTGGGATGTGAAGTGAACTAAGAAGAGAAATCTCGCGAGTTTTATAGACTAATGCAGCAATATCCATTGAACAATACGTTACCACATGCAGGCCCCGTTTTCCGAGAATATTAAAGTCATATGAATATACGTGTACAACCTGCATTATTTTAATGGGTCGAGTTCGAGTCAAGGTTCGGAATGGTTGCATCTGGGAAAACCTGCGTCGTGTGACATACCTGTGCCCGGGAAAGTACGATTCAGATGTTAGACCTGTGAACACTGTTGTACCTGGACAGGTGTTGTATTCGTGCGACAGGTCCAAACAGGTTGGCCAACTAATTCTCATGTCTTCACAGACACCACAGTAAAAAAATTGATCAGTTTTCGAATCCCCGGTTTGAGTGTATGAACATCACGCTGGAGGAAGCTTCGTAGATCTATAAGTCGCATTCGTGACCCACAGACCGAGCGTGCGTCAGTCGAAATTAACATAAACAGTTGGCAAAAACTTGCAGCGGGTTTTCATTTCAGCTAGCCGGACAACGTTGAACTTTTACTTATTGGTGCTCATTCCCTGCATGTACGTAGTCTGTCTTTCCATGCGCTCGGGCAAAAACAATGGGCGACTCCCTTCCTATTGACGAAATCGGGCACCGGCCACATAGTGTGTAAATTAAGTGCGTGGCAGGCTCCCAAGGGAGGAAGGCAGAGGAGATCTAAGTCTGTCTGCTGCTAGTTGTAACATTATGAGGGTGGGCGAGGCGATAGAATGCACGGTGACCACTCGAACAGCGATCTTGGCCCTGTTCTGCATGCAGTGCCTCTTGTGGGATTCTTACTCGAGACTCAAAGCGGACGTAAAGGTGTTGCAAGAGGGCCAGGTACCTGCGTCGTCGTCTACTAGGATGAAGAGAGACACCTACAAGGAGGCCAATGTGGAGTTCATTCACCCGAAGCTGAGAGAGGAGATGGGCAGTCAGAAGGGTGACCCGGAGAACCCCTGGGTGTGGCTAACGTCGTACTCGAGAATACCGGTAAAATGGATGAGAATGGGAGACTGCCATATATTTGCATTGTTTTTTTTTTCGTCTAGCTTGAAGCTATCCAAGACTTTTGCGCAGCCACCAAAGAGTACTGCCCTCCAGGGGCGCAGGGGCCTCGCGGAGAAAATGGCCTTCCAGGCCCCGAGGGTCTGAAGGGCAAGCGAGGCAGGAACGGCCGGATGGGAGCCAAAGGTAGCGCTGGACACAGAGGGCCCATTGGCCCTCCGGGGCCTAGGGGCGAGAAGGGTGATAGAGGAAAAGGAGGTAACAACTATTTGGCTAAAAGCTAGATCAATCATAATCTTTGTACTCATGTAACATAAGGTTATCCCGGGCTTGACGGCCGGGACGGTCTCCCAGGCGAGCCTGGTCTTGACGGAGTCCCGGGGAGAAACGGACTTGATGGCGTTTCCGGCATCGACGGAATACCCGGACTACCGGGTTCGCCGGGTGTTCCGGGCACCAACGGCAAAGACGGTCTTAAGGGAGCCCTGGGACCCAGGGGAACGCGAGGTCTGCCCGGAGAGAGGGGCCTGCCCGGACCGAGAGGAAGGCCAGGTGCGAACGGTGACAATGGCGCGCCTGGCAAACCCGGTGTCAGCCTTTGGAAGGTGGAGGGTGAGGCCGCCGATGGAAGCGGAGACGTTATACTCGTGCCACCGGCGATTTCCGGTGGCCCCAACGCTGCCGCGGACTCCGTACAGAAGATCATAGTGGAGGAGGGCGACCACCTGAAGCTGAGCTGCGCCGCCACCGGCATTCCGAAGCCGCTCATCAGCTGGAACAGGATAGACGGGAATGCCTACCCGGATGGATCGTGGCGCAGTAATTATCACTGACGTAAACGTACGTGAAAAAATCCATATGTCTCTCAATTCCCACCTATTGCGTAGAAAGCAACGCCATCGGTTCCACGCTCAACATCACGCGCATCAACCGCAAACACATGGGTCAATATCAGTGCGAGGCGAACAACGGCATCCCTCCGTCCGCATTCCAAATATTCGAAATCGAAGTCCACTGTAAGAGAATATTTTGCACAATCTTCGCGACCCGAAGCATCAGATTTGCGTACATTTCAATAGTTTCTCCGCTAATTCGGATCTTCCGTCAAATGCTTGGCGGCTACATCGGCTCCTCTGTGGTTCTCGAGTGCACCGTTGAGGCGTATCCGAACGCCGTCAACTACTGGGAGCGCTACGACGGGAAGCTGGTCCAAGAGCGTCCCGACAAGTACCGCATCTCCACCAAGGAGTTCGACCACTACAAGACGACACTGTCCCTGGCAGTCACGTTAACGGACTCCTCCGACTTCGGGGCATACTACTGCATCAGCAAGAATGACAAGGGGCTCACGAAGGGAGGAATTACGCTATTTGGTACGGCAGCCTTTTTTTTTTACTTATGCCGATGCATTCAATACATATATATACCTGTATAGAACGCGACCCCAATTCGAAGCTTCCGCCGCCTCTGATTGGTGGCTTCAGGCCGACCGTGATGGGCGAAGAGCCGCCGCCGTTCATCGGTCTCGACGACCTCTGTCCTCCGCAGACTAAATGTCCGGATTGCGCCGCCGTCCGATGCGAAGGCTCGGCGAGGATGTACGGCCTGACCATTCTCCCTTACGACTCAATATTCCCCGGACTGCCAAATAGAACCGAAGGTATGTAATTTATCTACCTTATGTCATGTTGCGTCTTACCTGCATGGTGCACAATTCGTTTATCATTATCATTTCCCATGTACGTAGTACCAGAGAAAAATTCTTCGATAACTGCTAGGAGCCTAGCATACGTTCGCGTTCGTAGATGAAAATTAAAGCTTCGGCAAATAACTTCTATAAGTAATTTTATTCCGCGCAGAATGCATGGTGGAGACTATCGGCAAGCCTGTGTTCCACCGCTACTCCGGCGACCTGTTCGGCTCCTGGCTGATAGACGCCTATGACTACACCGAGGACGAGGAGAAGAGCAAGATCTGGGTGACGTCGAGCGAGCACAACAGGACGCTATACGAGTTCTCCAACAAGACCATGTTCAGGTCCAACAAACCCACTAAGAACTACAGTCTGCCGCTGCCCTTTACCGTAATATATAAAAGGTATGGGACCTTTCAACTTTTCTTGAATGCACTTCGGTTATAGGGCAACGACCACGTGATCTACAACGGCACTTTCTTTTACTACAACCACTTCACGGAGTCGATCGTGCGCTATCAGCTGAACACGAAGTCGTCTCAGAAGGTGAAGATCCCTCGCAACCGCGTGGTCGACTTCGCCGGCGGCGAGCTGCTGACGAGGCTCTATCGGCCGCAGCAGGAGGATAGCTACTTCGACTTCTCCACCGACGAGAACGGCCTCTGGGGGGTGTTCGGGCTCGCCCTCGACAACAACACCGTCGTCATGAAGTTCGACTCGAACACGCTGGAGATCCACTACATGTGGAACATCAGCCTCAACCACCAGCAGATCGCGGACTCGTTCATCGTCTGCGGCGTGATGTACGCTGTAGACCACGTGGACGAGCGAAACACCAAGATAAGGTAACAGTACCGGGTTCGGAACTTCGAAAAAAAAAACATGGATGGGCCAAATGCGACTTTTTGTAGATTTGCTCTCGATCTCTACAAGAACAAGCTGCTCGACTTGGAACTGCCCTTCACCAATCCCTTCAGCTACACGACGATGCTCGGATATAACTCGAGATTACAAGTAAATCACTAAATCTCAAAAGTAAAGTAATGTCCAAGTTAATATTTCTGTCTACCGATAATTAGAGCCTAACCACGTGGGACGGCGGAAACCAGCTAACGTATCCGATCAAGTATCACGCGATCGGGTACAAAGAGAACGACGGCGAGAACGAGGCCAACTCGACGGGTTACTCGCTGATGAGGACGGAACCCGAATCCGGGCTGAGGATCGTCGACAGTAACTTGGAGATCGAATAAAGCTTTTCGATATGCTCTTGATCACGTGGTGCGCGGCGTTCTTTAAACGCGGGCCGATTTTTTTCCATGGGCCGAATCTTTCTTGCGTACATCGAGCACTCAGCTGTGACTGTGTCGAGGTCTTCCTCTATGGGATAACAGGAAGGCACAGCAGCGTAAATAAGTCTGGCCAAGACGATAAAGATACATCACGAAGGGCTCCTCTTATCCACTTCCTAGAAGGAAGCCACATGTGCACTGCATACATACCAAGTACAGCCCACGTACATAGTCTTAAGTTTTAAATTCCCTTCGGCGCAGTCTATTTTATAGCGAGAGGTAAGTGATAGATGACGTCGTGATATGCAATGCCAATATTGCTACATATACCTGGTCAATTGGCTTCAAGGTTGATCGGATGTCAGATTGAGTGCCGTCGCCTCGACCGTCGGCAACGACCAACGCATATCGTTCGCATACCGCTGGCAGCGACAAGCGATCGATCAGTGTCAGACACACGCATACATACCGCCGTCGACTTCGTCGTTCTCCAGGACCGCCGTCGCGATGAACGTGGTGGAGCAGTTGATGAGGCAGCGGCGCGCGGACAAGGAGAAGCGGCGGAAGGCGCGCTCCAAGACCTACGCGTTCGCGCTCTACAAGTTCCGCGAGGAGGTGCCGGAGACGCCCCTGCGCGGCAAGCACATCCCGAAGCCCCGCAGCGGCCACCGCATCGTGCACCACGACGGCCTCGTCTACTGCTTCGGTGGCTACAACCCCAACGTGGAGGACTCGGACGCCGACCTGCAGGGCGACCTCTTCTGGGAGGCGAGCAGGCCCCTGTTCAAGGAGCTCTGGCGCTACAACGTCTTCTCGAAGAAGTGGCGCAAGCTGAGCATGGACCTGCTCGTCCCCGACCAGCTCGCCTCGCACACGGCCGTCGTCCACGGGCAGAGGATGCTTGTCTACGGCGGCACGGGAGCCCCCTTTGGACAGACCACCTCCAACACGGTGTTCGAGTTCGACCTGGACATGGGGTGCTGGGGGGAGCTGCACGCCACCGCGGAGTCGGCGGAGGCGTCCGAGGATGGCGACGAAAACGGGGACGACGCACTGATGAGCGCCGACATGCCGAGGCCGCTGTACGGACAGGCCGTCATCGTCGACGGGAATAACCTGTACACGGTGGGCGGGACGTCGGGGTTTCAATACTACATGGACGTCCACCGGCTAAACCTGGTGACCAAGAAGTGGCAGTGTCTGTACAATCGGATTGAAAGAAATCCAGCACCAAGGTAAATTATATACATACTAGACCTGGTTAGTAATGTAAATGCAATAACTTCCCAATGTATCAGGTACCGGCACGAGCTGTGCTTCTACAAGAACCAGATCATCGTGCTCGGTGGCGGCACCTCCTTCGAGTCCAACGACTTTGAGCAGCTGGCCGCGTTCAACGTGGAAACGCGGAGTTGGAGCTTCATACAGACCAAACCGGATGCCTCGGTCCCCATAGAGGAATCCTACAGGGAGCAGTTTCCCGAGGGCAGGAGGTGCCACAGCTGCGTGCAAGACGGCCAGTGTAAGTTCCGACTGCTGCGATCTAATACTCGCTTACAAAACTTCTTCTCCAGATGTCTTTATGTTCGGAGGCTTCGACGGCGAGGTGATCATGCGTTACACGTGGCGCCTCGACCTCGAGACCATGAGATGGCACCGTTTGCCACACAGGACGCCCAAGCCAGTCTACTTCCACGCTTCTACAATGACCGAGGTGAACCATTAGATTAGACCCTTAAATTAAAACGCATGCTAGACGTACACATGCATCTGCATTTTACAGGAGGGCAAGGTAATCACCTTCGGAGGTGTGAACCACATCGACACGAACAGCAGGACGAACCACATGTTCAGCTGCTGGGTGAAGATCCCCAAGCTGCGTGACATGTGCTGGGAAGCGCTTAACCACTACTATCCAGACCTGGACAGCAGAAACGTGCCCGAGCTGATCGCCGAGGGCGTTCCCAGAGACCTCTTGAAGAAGCTCCATTGCGGGCACCTGTGATCGGCGATAAATGCAACCTTATTTGGCCTACCGACCGACTATGCAATTATATTACACAGTGGGGATTTTGCATCTCAATCTTTACCAAGCATTCATTCTGTTCTTTCTCGTTCCTTTCAGTCTGTCTTTAATACACACCACGAATATATTTATGGATTCAGATTCCTATTCGGTGCGTACGTTTATTTCAACTTTCCTCCATGAGGATTTCCCTTACTGCTTTGGATGTATGCCTGTCTAGACTCTCCTCGAACTCCTCCCTGGGCAGCCACTTGAAGTCCTGGGCGACGCCCTTCTGCGTTTCGGCGTTGCCCTCCACGTGGAACGCCTTGTAGATGAACATCTTGCAGCCCCTGTATCCGGTCTGTTCCCTAACTTTACTCGGCAGTACGTACTGGTAGAACCCGCAGGGCGCGTTCCCCATGACCTGCACCCTGAGCTCCTCCCCGCAGCACTCCCTGACCGCCTTCTCCGCCGTCTCTCGCAGCGTCTCGCCCTCGGACCACGACGCCGCCGGTAGGTCCCACAGCCACAAGTTGTGGAACTTCTGCTTCACCACGAGCCTCAGGATGGCGTCCAGACTCCTGTCGAGCGAGCGGACGTCGCCCTCCTCGTCGGCTTTGGTCCTTCTCGAGGCGGGCTGGAATGCAGCCCCGTCCTTCTTCCACTGCTCAATGAGGTCCTCCGCGGTCATGTAGTCGTCTCCGAGTATCTCGACCTCCTCGCCGCGCTTCTTCTTCTCCGCGTTCTCCTTGTCCCTGGCGATTTTCAGCTCGAACTCGCATAGCAGCGACCTCTCGTCCTCCTCGGTGCGTAGCATATTTTTCACGCTGGCCTCCAGCTCGGACAAGTCCTTGGTGATCCTTGCCGGCCGCTCTACGAGGACGCAGGCGCGCAGCTTCCACTTGTCCGCCCTCTCGGCGCTGTTCGAAGACGAGGCCGAGGCTGAGGCCGCTGCCGCTGCCGCTGCCGCTGCATTGTCCTTTGCCGCACTCGGGCCGTTTTCGGCTGCTCTCGCCGATGACGCCGCCGTCCGCTTCAGCCAGGTCCAGGTGGTCGGCCGACCCGAGGGCGCGAGCAGCCTCAGCATCGCAGTCGAGGTCGTGGAAAGCATCGTGAATTTTCGTGATATGGGAGGTACGTACGTCGTATGTGTAATTAACCTGTGTAGTACGGTTGGTCGGATCACCAGTCACCGGCCACCTTTCCAGCTCCGACGGCGCTCAAGATAAAAATGTAAACATTGGCACTTGCTATAAAATGTAGGTACGTATATGAAATCAACTGCTATAGTAGTGTTGGTGAGCCATAGTGGTGATATATATGGCATTGTTCGGTACGCACGCAATCAACGAGCATCTGGCGGCTAATTAGTAATTACACACCCTAATAATCCCCCTAAAACAAATTAATTTGCAACCAAACCACGTTCGGCAAGTGTTTTTCCATGACTATTGCCCGTCCGACTCGAGAACAGGCAGCGCAGCATGGCCAGGGCGCGCTTGACCCTGGCCTGGACCCTGGACCGTCACTTGACGACGGCAACGACGGCACTGCAGTGTTTGGCTAGTGGCTACTACGTACTACGTAGGTCTAGGGTCAACCTTGGTGGCCTCCCGCCCCTTGGTATCTCCGGGCTTCGCTTTCCACGTCAACATCTCGATCCTGCGATGGTTGCCCCGTTGGCAGAATAATTATGTTTAAGAACGGCCCGTAAACTACTTTCATCGCGAATATGGCTCTTCATTTGGGCTTGTCCTTGCTGCTGGCGCTCCCCTCCCTCTCATCTGCGAGTCTCCTGCGCAACGTGAGCGAGACTGTTTTCGGGTCTCACCTGGGCATCCTCCCTCTCGCCTTCGGGGACTTCAACGCGGACAAGCTGACGGACATCTTCGTATTGGCGTCGGACCGGGAAAGGGCTAGGGTGTCGGTGATGCTGGCCAGCAGCCAGAACACGTTCGCCATCCAGACCGGGATGTACTTCGAGGTGCAGGAGTCGGCCATACACAGCAAGCTGAACAGACTGACCTGCTACCTGAACGGATACGAGGTACGGGCGGCGGCGCCGGCCGACTTTGACGGCGACGGCGGCATGGACCTGCTCGTCGTCGCGGAGGACCTCGACGAGGGCGGCCTCACGGCCATCGTACTCTGGGGCAACCACAAGCAGGGCGACGGCGGTAACCACGTCCTCGTCTGCCCCGCGGACGCCATGAAGAACGGGTGGTACGCAGACGACATTAAAGTCAAGGACGAGCCTCTGGTGGTCGACGGCAACGGAGACGCAGTTGCCGACCTGTTCGGCACCGACGCCGACGGAAACAGAGGCCTGTGGATCTTTGGGAAGGAGAGAAAGAAGCCTCATTTCGTCGCGTTTGGCAGCGCCGGAAAGTTAAGAAGACCGCACTCGAACGCCTTCATCGACTTGAACAACGACGGCAACGCGGACATACTTGCCACCACGGACACGCACTTTGAGCTGTGGGAAGACGTGGGACCCCTGAGTCCCGCTCACTTTCTCCTCCGCAAGAACGTGTCCCTTCCCAAGTGCCAGTCGGCCTATGGCGAGGATGGTCCCTGCATCGGCCAGGCCGTGTTCGCCGACTTCGACCTCGACGGCCGACTGGATGTAATCTTTCCCGCATGCGTCGACGGCTGCAAGAAGAGTACACTCTTCTACTCAGCCGTCGGTGACCTTTGGGAGAGCAACAAGAAGGCCGACGTGTTCAAGCCGATACCGCTCGACCTCCTTGAGAGGTACGAGTTCGCCCCGAGCGGTCCCGCGAGCTCTTTCTACAGCGGCCTCTCCCCTCACGTCGGCGACATCAACCTGGACGGCTACCCGGACCTGCTGCTTCGGCTGAGGGACAGGAAGACCAAAAAGAGCCAGATGCACCTACTGTTGAACGTGATGAGCTCTAAGTCGCCGACGACGCATCAGCGCGGCTTTCGAGTGCAGCCCAAGGTCATGGAGGGCCTCAACGACACCGTCGTCGCTACCTTCTACGATCTGTACGAGGACGGCACCAACGACATTATCACCGTTGAAGACGTGGGCGGCGAGGGCGAGACGTTTCGCATTGGTGCCTTTACTAACGCTACTCAGGACAGCGACGCATACTTTGTCAAAGTCATCGTGTTAAGCGGTAAGTCGAACGCATGTCGGACATGGTTGTACCACGATGTGGCACGTACCTTGCGTAACAGGCACCAATTACACCTGTGCGCATCACTATATGAGGAGGGTTAGTTTACGTAGCTCTCATATGTGAGCGCTCCTCCACATACTAGTATAATTGAGCTCCCAATTGATGTGATGTGCGTTCCATTTCTCAGGCGTTTGCTACCAGGACTGCACGAACGGATCGATCCAGGTTCCGTACGGGACGAACCTCCCCGGCCAGACGATCTGCTACCGCACGCAGCGCCAGGTGGAGGAGACGTTTGCGGAGGTGGCGTCGTGCGCTCCGCAGCTGCCGCAGACCGCCCACCATGCCCTACAGCTGCCCTACACCATCTTCGGCCTCGGCCTCGCGCCCAACTTCCTCGACTACATGTACGTGAACGTGACGAACGCGTCGGCGTCGCACAGTCAAGGCCACACCTGGCCGCAGATCATCCCCAACTCCCAGATGTACGTGATCCCGCACCCGCCGTCGGAGCCCAACCGATGGGAGGCCAAGCTCTTCATCACGCCGGGCCGCAGCATCCTGCTGACCTTTCTGTCTCTGCTCGGCACTTGCGGCGTCGTCCTCTGCATCGCGCTCGTCTTTCACCTCAGGGAGAGGAGGGCCGACCGCAGGGAGATGATGCAGGACACGCAGAGGTTCCACTTCGACGCCATGTAACGTTACCGTCTCTCTAGTCCTTATGGCAGACTATTCATCGGATAACTTCGAGCTGTGAAATCTATACTTTTAAGTGTCGCAATTTAAGTTTTAAAATACTCGTGATCTCTAGTCCAGCAATCAATAGACGTGTCAATGTCTCGTGTATGCACGTACTTCGAAGCACGCATTTTCGTTCGTTGTTAGAATTAAATCATGAAACTTGAACTTGTTTTAGCTCATTGCGTTGCCCTATAGAGTTTAATCGAATCCAGCCGATAAGAGGATTTCGATTGTCACCTGACCAACTCTAGCCATACAGCTTTTACCCACACTATCAATGCTGATACCAGAAAATCAAGTTGAAACGCCGATAAAACAGCATTAGCCGATAAAACAGAGTTAGCCGTAGACAGACGTCTTCCGAGAACACATTAAGCTCTAAAAAAAATCTATCTGACCTCGAGGTTAAATGAGCAAAAGTTTAATTGCACAAAAATATGGGGATTCTTACATACAATAGTATAGTATCTTGGCTGCCGGCGGCGAAAATGTCTTCACCGCCACTATCACAGCTCAACATCAGCTTGCTCCATCATCATAATCTTTTTCGTATCGTATTCTTATTAGGCGTACATTCGAGGCTACGCTGGTAAAATGCGGTCGGTAGCGGAGAGACCATTTCGGCCGACGTCTCGACGACGACGTCTTTGTCGTCGGCGCCCACGGTATTTCTTCTGGCTGCCGGCCATGCGAAGGCAGTTGTTGGATATTCTTCATC